>Ga0302326_10027834_pt1 | contig 11391 bp, 6 predicted proteins | sample Palsa_T0_3_FD_202264 | JGI IMG/M metagenome (GOLD analysis project Ga0302326, IMG submission 202264) | Peat permafrost microbial communities from Stordalen Mire near Abisko, Sweden - Palsa_T0_3 | ecosystem: Environmental > Terrestrial > Soil > Palsa > Peat permafrost | place: Sweden: Abisko...
GGCTGGCAGCGAGCATTCTTGCGGGTGTAGCAATCGCGCTGCTTTTTGCGCAATCGCGATGGGTGCGGCGGATGCTCTATCCCTACACCATTCTTCTGCAAACTGTGCCGATTGTTGCCATTGCGCCGCTGATTCTGATGTGGGTGGGCGCGGGAACGGCGGCGGTGATGTTAATTGCGTTCATCATCTCGCTGGCGCCGATCATCGCCAACACCACGCAGGGGCTTATCAGCGTGGAGGAAAACCTGGTGCATCTTTTTCTGATGCACAACGCTTCGCGCGGACAACTGCTGTTAAAGTTGCGCCTGCCACATGCGGTGCCGGCGCTGTTCGTCGGAATCCGAATTGCCAGCGGCATCTCCGTGATTGGCGCGATCACGGGTGAGCTTTATGCAGGGTCGAGCCGCGTGGGCGAGGGCGGGTTGGGTTACTCCATTCTTTACGCGTCGTCGCAGTTGCAAACCGATTATTTGTTTGCGCTGGTGGTTGCGGCCACGGTGCTGGGTTTTAGCTTCTTTTTCTTGATTATGTTTTTGGAGTGGTATTTCCTGCATCGCTGGCATGAGTCGGCTAGGGCGATTGAAGTCGAGTAATTCTGAGTTGATCTTTATTAGCGGAGCGAATCATGCTGCGTTTGGAGACCGATAGCGGCTGGTGGCTAGTAACGCATCCCGACCACGCGCGCCTGGCAGGAGCGTTTGCCGAACGTTGGGGCAACGTGCGTTTTCTTGCCCCGGAGCCGCGGGCCCAGGTTTTGAAGGGCATTGCGTGCCACGACGATGGTTGGAGGGCACGCGATGCGAAGCCGCAGATCACTCGCCAGGGCAAACCTAGCGCGTTCTCGACCGAGCTGGTGGGAAAGTATTCGGCGTTCGAAGAAATCGACCTTGCCGATTATCTTGCGGTGCGGGACCGCGCGGTGCGCTTAATCGCCGCTGAAGATCCATACGCGGCGATTCTGATCTCGATGCACACTTACAACCTGTTGACCGATCATGCCGACCGCTCGACTATCGCCAGTGAGCAATTGCCGTTGCTCGATGAGTTTCTAGGCCAGCAAAAAGCATTTCAACAAATGCTGCTGGCTCAGGTCGCGAGCGATCCACTTATTACGCCGCAGCAGGCGAGCATGGCGACCATCCTTGACCATTTTCATCTACTGCAAGCCACGGACTACCTTTCTTTGCTGAGTTGTGTGGACTTTCGTCAACCGGCGCACCTGCTGCATCCGCTGCCGTGCTGCGATGGAGCGCAGGCGCGAGTGGAAGTGCGCAGTGTCGGCTTGCGGCATTTTGTGCTGGATCCGTATCCGTTTGATGAGCCCACGATCCGCTTCACGTTCCCCGCACGCCACGTGGGAAGTAAAATATTTTCGTCGACGGCTGAGTTGCAGGAAAAATTTAATGTCGCGCCGGTGGAAACGCTTTCTGTGACAGTCAGCGCCGGCTGAGGCATCGGCAGACTTAGTTCGAGCCGGCAGGCTCACGGAAGCAGAGATACATGAGCAGCCACGATACGCCAACCTTCAGGCATCCGGACCCAGAGTTGGCTTTGACGCCCGCGGACGGGACGTCCTTCGGTGGTGCGTTCGAACTCGAGCGTGATGCTGCCGACGTCAGGGCCGAAGGCGACTACATCAAGCCTGCGGATGGTGCGGGCCAGGTTCGCGGGCGATCGGCCTTTACGGAAAACCGTGATTTCCTCGATGCCGTACAAATTTTCAGTGATGCCGAAGCGCATCGCATGCGGCGAAGACCAGAACATTCGGGTTAGAGTTTCGGCGTTATTGTTGACTAGCGCCGCTTCATATTGCAGATACAGGGCCGTGAGTTCGGCGACGGTTTCGGGGCTATTGATCTGCATAATAATTGCTCTTAAAAAAGTGTGCCCGGCGGAAGCACACGTTTGGGCATAGCTGCGCTGACGGTAAACATGGGCTCGTTTACCACCTGGCTCAAACGCAAATTCATGGCAACACTGCACAGCAGGTAAGCGTGGACCTCGCTAAATCCCCAGTGCGCCGCGAGTAAGTCGATCATGCGCGAAGTGGCGGCACGGGCGGCCGAGATGGCATCTGTTGCCGACTCGACAACGATCCATGCCTCGGATTCTGAGAGAGATTGCGACGAAGCTGCCGATTCGACGAGCGGAGCCGACAGCGGCCGATGCTTGTGTACGTGGAAGCGCAACGTCACGTCGACGGGACACTCGATGCCGTTGATGCAGACTTCGCCATCGCCTTGGGCGGCGTGGGCATCTCCCGCAGAGAATAACGCACCCGAATTGAAGACAGGCAAGTACAATTTTGCCCCGGCGCAAAGTTCGCGCACATCCATATTGCCGCCGAATGGACCCGGTGGACGGGTGCGGAACGCACCGTCCTCGGCCGGGGCAACGCCCATGACGCCGCAGAAGGGACGCAAGGGCACGATTGCCGGAGCGAGCGAGGGGGTGCAATCTTTTTCTAACTGCCAGTGAAAAAGATAGGGTTCGTGAAAACGCTCTTTCAAGAATCCGAGCCCTGCGATTACGCTCGACCAACCCCATCCTTTGTGCGCGACTTCTAGGATGTCCACTTGCAGCACGTCACCCGGTTCGGCGCCGTTCACGAAAACCGGCCCGGTAAGGGCGTGAATGCGACCGCGATCAATGGCGAGGAACTCCGCGACGCTCATGCCGGGATGCACTTGGGCGCCGCTGGAATCGAGACAATCGAGGAGCACGGTGTCACCGGCAGCAACGTGCAGGCGCGGCGGCAAGGCACGGTTCCAGCAGGAATGCGTCGGCTCGGCGGAGAGGCTGTGTTCGGCCATCGCGGGTCTTTGGATCCGGAGATCCGGGATCTGAGATCTTAGATCTCGACTGCCATCTGAACTTCCACTAAAGCGTTGAGCGGCAGCGCGGAGACACCGATCGCCGCGCGTACGTGGCGGCCGCGGTCACCAAATATTTCAACCAAAAGGTCTGAAGCTCCATTGATGATTTTGGGCGAGTCCGCAAATCCGGGTGCAGCGTTCACGTAGCCGTTCAGGCTGATGACGCTCTTCACCGCGTCGAGCGAGCCAAGATGATTCCTGAGTACGGCCAATTGTGTCAGGACACAGGCGCGCGCGGCAAAGTAGCCGTCCTCGACGGTACGGCTCACTCCGGCCGTTCCCGTAAGGACGGCGCCGTCGTTTATCGAAATCACCCCAGCAAGATAAACGACGTTGCCGACCGTTCTTGCTGCGAGATAATTTCCGCCAGAGATGGGCGGGGATGGCAGCACAATGCCCAACCCTTCAAGACGCGATTCGATGCTGCCAGCCATTCGACCCGAAGCTCCGAGGATTTGTGAAAGTCAATTTAGCACACCGTCGATGTAATCGGACTGCTCAAAGCTCTTTGGTGTTGGGTGGATTTTATGAAATCCACCCAACACCAAGCTCTTCCACAATGCTGTACGTGGATGAAGCATGATGATCGCACGGCGGTACGCATTGACGACTTTCCTTTCCACCGAGCTCAGGCTACCTCGAAGCGATCGTGGTGCATCACCTTGCTCCACGCCGCCACGAAGTCTTTCGCGAACTTCTCCTTGGAGTCTGTGCAAGCATAGACCTCTGCCAGAGCACGCAGCTGCGAGTGCGATCCGAAGATCAGGTCGACGCGGGTTGCGGTCCACTTGACCTCGTTCGTCTTGCGGTCGCGTCCCTCGTAAATATCTCCGGAACCGTTGGAGTGCGCAGAGGGCTGCCACTGCGTGTTCATATCGAGCAGGTTGACAAAGAAGTCGTTGGTCAACGTACCGGGATTCTTTGTGAAAACACCGTGCTTTGAGTTGCCGCTATTGGAACCAAGAACGCGCAGGCCGCCGACCAAAACCGTCATCTCCGGAGCGGTCAGGCGTAGCAGTTGTGCCTTATCGACCAACATCTCTTCAGGGGATAAGCGCTGCTTGCCGCGTAGATAGTTGCGGAATCCGTCTGCTCTCGGTTCGAGCGGCTCGAAGGATTCGACGTCAGTCTGTTCCTGCGAAGCGTCCATGCGCCCCGGCGTGAACGAGACTTTCACGTTTACGCCAGCGTCCTTTGCGGCTTTCTCGATCGCCGCATCGCCGCCGAGAACGATCAGGTCAGCCAGCGAGACTTTCTTTCCGCCGGACGCAGAAGCGTTGAACTCGTTCTGGATGGCTTCAAGTTTTTCCAAGACCTTCGCCAGTTCGGTCGGCTGGTTAACCTCCCAGAACTTTTGTGGTGACAGGCGAATGCGCGCGCCGTTCGCTCCTCCGCGCTTGTCGGAACCGCGGAACGTCGAAGCCGATGCCCAGGCGGTCGAGACCAACTGAGAAACCGACAGGCCAGACGCGAGGATTTTCGTCTTCAGGGCAACAGCTTCCTGCTCATTGATGAGCGGATGATTCACTGCGGGAATCGGGTCTTGCCACGGCAACTGCTCTTTCGGAACCAGTGGGCCGAGATAACGCACGATCGGTCCCATGTCGCGGTGCGTCAGCTTGAACCACGCGCGCGCAAACGCATCGGCTAACTGATCGGGATGCTCGTAGAAACGCCGCGAAATCTTTTCGTACGCAGGATCGAAGCGCAACGCGAGGTCTGTCGTCAGCATCGATGGCGCGTGATGCTTTGAGGGATCATGCGCGTCCGGAACCGTTCCGTTGCCTGCGCCGTTTTTCGGAGTCCACTGATGAGCACCGGCTGGGCTCTTGGTCAACTCCCAGTCGTAGCTGAACAGGTTGGTGAAGAAATTGTTGCTCCATTTGGTCGGCGTCTGGGTCCAAATCACTTCCAGGCCACTGCCGATGGTGTCAGCACCGTGACCTTTACCGAATTTATTCTTCCACCCAAGGCCCTGGTCCTGGATGTCAGCAGCTTCTGGTTCGGGCCCAACGTAATCAGCGGGAATAGCAGCGCCGTGGGTTTTGCCGAATGTATGTCCGCCGGCAATCAGTGCGACCGTTTCTTCGTCGTTCATGGCCATGCGCTTGAACGTTTCGCGAATGTCTCTGCCTGCTGCGATGGGATCCGGCTTGCCGTTCGGACCTTCTGGATTCACATAAATCAGACCCATCTGAACCGCTCCGAGCGGATTCTGAAGATCACGGTCGCCGCTGTAGCGCTCGTCCGCCAGCCACGTGCCTTCGGGACCCCAGTAGACCTCCTCTTCGGGCTCCCACACATCCGCGCGCCCGCCGCCGAAACCAAAAGTCTTGAAGCCCATGGACTCGAGGGCGACATTGCCGGCGAGAATCATCAGATCAGCCCACGAAATTTTGCGCCCGTATTTCTGCTTGATCGGCCACAGCAACCGGCGCGCCTTGTCGAGGTTCACGTTATCGGGCCAGCTGTTGAGCGGGGCGAAGCGTTGCTGCCCGGCCCCAGCGCCGCCGCGTCCATCGCCGATGCGATACGTGCCGGCACTGTGCCACGCCATGCGGATGAAGAACCCCCCGTAGTGGCCGAAGTCGGCCGGCCACCAATCCTGGGAATCCGTCATCAAGGCATGAAGGTCTTTGATCACGGCATCCAGGTCGAGACTCCTGAATTCCTTCGCGTAATCGAAGTCCTCGCCCATCGGATCTGACAGCGAAGAGTGCTGGTGCAGGACCTTCAGGTTCACCTGACTCGGCCACCAGTCGCGGTTCGTGGGAGATGATGCTCCGTGGTTGAAGGGGCACTTGGAGGCTGATGTACTTTTGCTCTGGTCTTTGCTCTGATCTTCGGGGGAAACCGTGCCGGAGGAAGAGGCAAGTGTGTTTTCCATATGCGTTGGCTTTTCCATATGTTTTTCCTTTGAATGAGTTCAAAAACTGTGATGAATTACGAACCCGTTAGACTTTGCGGTTCGCACAAGTTGGTTACGCGTTTTTCTTGATTCGCCCCACATTTATCCACACATCTCCAGACTTAATGGAAGCGCGCCGCGGAGCGCACCTGGTGCAGAGTCCCCGGAAAATAAGTTCGCATTCACGAAGAATCCGCTTGCCGAGGGAACGCGAAGCAGGCAGGGGCACGTCGTACCAATCAATGTCTTCCACATTGCCGCAGCGGTCGCAGATGAAGTGGTGATGCAACATGCCTTTGGCATCAAAGCGCGCGGCGCGGCCCTCGACGGCCACTTCACGCACCAACCCCGCCTTTACCAGGTCGCGCAGATTGTTATAGGTGGTGGCTCGTGATGAGCGCGGATCCATGCGATTTACGGCTTCGAAGATTTCCGCAGCCGTGGGATGCCCAGTGTGCCCCATCAAGAATGCCATCACGGCATAGCGCTGCGGAGTGCACCGTAACCCGCTCCCCTGCAATGACCGTTCAATTGCCTCGGCATCCATGACAGGATTTAGATTATATCTAATGTAAGTGTTTGTCTAGATTGGTCGTCGAGGATTCCTTCGTAGCTGTCTTGCGATAGGGCACGCTGCCGGATTTCATAGACCCGTTTCCTCACCTTTGCAGTGGTGCAAGGCCGCTGACGCTGTGGGAGTGAGGGTCACATTTCTTTATGAAGAATCACCGCTTCGTTGTTACCTTGTGCCGGTCCATCGGATGGATCTCTTCGTGTTCGTTCCCGCAACACGGTCCCAAGGTGTAACGGCACAACAGGTACACGCGATCGACTTCTCCGATCTCGGCCGGGAAACGGAATTCAACGTCACAGCTGCGGCGGTTTCTGCCCATGGGCCCGACTTGAGCGTCGAACACGCCGCAAAACAGGCCGGCCCATTCTTCGCTGGCCAAACAGTGGACCTCCCGCATGCAGTCGCGATCCTTGTCTCGATCCTTGTCTCGATCTTCTTCTCGATCTCGGTCCCGATTTGTGCCTCGATCTTGGTTGCGGATTTCGTCTTCCTGGCTGAATTCGATGACGCGGCAGGCAGGCTGGCCACTCTCCGGACACGGGCACCCTTCCACCTCCGGGCAACCACAACCCGCATGGGCGGAGAATAGGATCGCCATCTTGCTAATCCAGATTTCGCGGCCTCCGGGGATAAAGGGAAACATCTTACGATCGAACCGCAGGGTGAGAAGCTCGGCTTCCCGCTTGCCGTGCGAGCGATCGCGGAAGAGTTGCCACGCGTTGGGGAACTCGTGGCGCACGTCGAAGTAGCACCAGCCATCGCCGGGCAAATGCCGCTGCGCCGACTGATTGGCGGCATGGCGCAACAATTCGCCGCCCTCGCGGGCCATGAAGTTCAGCCGGACGATGGCATCACTCAGAGTGCTGAGTTCGAAGTAGTTGTTCTCCGGTGGCAACTCGATGCGCCAGCGGCTTACGGCGCCCATGTACTCGAAGGGCAGATATCTTTCATCGTTGAAGTTGAGCTCGAACAGGCCAGAATCGTTTTGGCCACTGGAGGTGGCAATGGCCTCGCGGGCGCCGTATTGGCGAACGATTCTAGGATCGTCGGGGCAGGAGTCGTACTCGCGGGCCAGGCGATCGTCGTGGCAACATTCGCAACCGCAGGGCCCGGGCGGACAACAGCAATCGTGCGCCGGAGCCTTCAGCCGCGGATCGATACGCGTGGTGCTGGCGATGAGCGTCATGCGGCAGTGAACGCCGGTGTAAGGGCCGGTGACGCAGGGGAGGGTGAGCGTGACATTCTTGATGCGGCGCATGTAGTGGCCGGGAAAATCGAGATCGAACATCCATTCGGGGATGTCGATTTCGCAGCGGCCGGTGGTGCGCAGACGCAGAAATTCCATAGGGAAGTGCAGGCGCAGCGAGAAGTGCTTGGTGAGTTCGTATTCGCGCACATTTTCGTCGAGATAGGCCTTCTCCATCTGGCGCAGAGCGGCGGACAGGCGCTCGCCAGCCAGAAGTCCGTCGTGCAGATTGTCCCAGGCGCACTCGGGAATGAAGTGGCGGGTGGTGTGTCCGCGTTCCAGATTAAAGGCATGTTGAGCCTGCCGCGCCGCATATAGAGCGAGATCGTAAGTCTTGTAGTAGAGCGCCGCGGTCTCTTTTTGCAGGAAGAGATAAAGGTCATGGGCGGTGAACTTGTCGCGCAGGAAGTTCTGCACCTCCGCCGATTGTTCCATCTGGCGGCGATGGCTGTTCAGATCATGGATTGCCTGATCGCGGCGTCTTTGCGCGCCCAGGATTTGCCGCTCGATCTGTTGAATCTCGATGGCCAGGATGTCGGTCTGATGGGACCACTCGTCGAGGCGCCGCTGCCAACTGGCTTCGGTCTGGTCGAAGCCGGCATTTATGGTGTCAATCTCGGCGGCATTATTCATGAGGCGGGCTACGGCTTCCAGGGCTTCGCCGATCTTGGTCCCCAGCGGGATCCATGCGATGGACACGGGAGATCCACCAAAACCGGCGGCGCCCAGCACGATGTCGGGTATGAGGCGCATGCCTTCACCAATACCTTCGGTGATGTTGGCGGTGCCGCGCAAGGAGGTTGCAGACCCGATCAAGTTCTCGTATTGAAGTTCGTCGTTGATCTTCCCATCCGGGCCGGCATGAATCAGCCCATTGGTATAGACAAGGTTCGACTGGCTGACAGCCTTGGTCGATTGCAGCGCTTCGATCTGCCAATCGGCATCCCGCCACTGGTCTTTTCGGGCTTCCAGGCCCAGCGTCAACAATTCCCGCTCGTGGCCGGAGCGCAGCGACCCCAGGTACTCGGCGTCTCCTTTCTCGTAAGCGGCCAACAGTTCGCCGCCGAGTTCCTGTACCTTGGAGGCGAACTCTTGTGCCTTCTGCACCAGGAACATGAAGCGATAGGGGCTGCGCAGATAACACCACTGGGTCTCGTCTGCGCAGGGTTCGACCGAAGTGCGCCAGCCTTCGCGCAGCGGATCGTTGCCGAAGTAAGGCATTTCGCAATCTGCGCGACCCGCATGGAGGCGGCGTGAGTCGATGCAGGCTCGAATCAGGCTGAGACGGTCTTTGACGGCATCGTAGAGATCGAGAAGCCTGGGATTAAGCGGAGCAAAGCCGGGGGTAAATCCGGCCACGGTGGGTACTGTCGCCGGTTCCTGTAAAAGAACGCTCGTTGGCGCTTTCCCAAGAGTCAGTTTGGCAGCGTCGAAAATCAGGCGCGCTTGCTGGAAGGCTTCGGGCGAGTTTCCGCGGCGCATCACGGCGTCTCCCCATTCCAGCAGCGTCTCCAAATAGTGCAGGATAATGGAGCGGTTTCTCGCCTCGTGACAGGTGACGTCTGTGCTGTCACAGCACGCGCCCTGAGGGGACTGCTCCTCGTGCGGAAGTTGGTCGGCCGCCGCTGAAAGAGCAGGAGGGTTGTTGGGTCCTCCCGTGGGATTTGCGGGTTGGTTTCCTCCGTTTGGATTCGACGGAGTATTTCCGCCGCCGGCAGGGTCTTGTGGTGGAGTGTTCTGATCCGAGCAGTTGACCCAGGTACAGTCTTGCTGTAAGGGATCGAAAAAAAGCCGATACCATTTGAGCGCGGCTTCGAAGCGGCAGTGCGAGCGCAACGCCTGCGCCACGGCAAGTGACGGGCTAAACGGCGAAAGCGGAAATAGATGAGTCCCAGGGGCAACATAAACGAAGTACGGATTCGCAGGAAGGTTTCCCACAAACTGCGCGGGTGGCAGCGGCATGGCGGGTGCGATTAATGGCAACACCACAGCATGGTCCGTGGCCAGGTCATAACGAAACCCAGGCGCCGAGGGATCAAGATAGCCTTCCAGCATGACCGCGTTGCTCACAGAGAAAGTCAAAGAATCCCCGGTTCTTCCCAGGAATGTCAGATCGTTGTCGGTGTCGGGCTGGACGGCCACGCCTTTGTGCGAGCGGCGGGGCTGCTGAAACTCTCCGTTATGTACGCGGCACCAGGCAAGGCGAACCATGGGAGAAGACCGCCACTGCAGCAACTGCGGCAACTGTGTGGTGTCCTGCCAGAACGCGGATTCCTGTTGGCCAATGTCGTAGAAATCGTCCTGGTAGCCGTACTGGTAGTCATCCAGCGACACCGTGGTCACACCCGAAGGAGGACTCGGCGGATCGTAGAACCCGCCGTCGATCAGCCAGAAATAGTATTCGTCCACCAACGCGGGATGGGAGCATCCGCACTCGTGACAGCAACTAACGCAATTGTCGCCGTTGTGATTCTTGTGCGGCTCGAAGCCCATGGCGGCTGGAGGCAAACCTGCGGCCGCGATGCGATAGAAGCGAGTGCCGAGGCGGATTGCGGTCTCCATCCAGAAGGGAAGCGGCGCCGCTGTAGAACTGGACGATCCGGCAGCAGCGGGTGTGGTGCTTCCCCGGCCCGGAATGTTGCTCCGGTTCGATCCGCCGCCGCTGGATTGGACCGCGGCGAGCCACGAAGGCTGCGCGTCACGCTCCGGCGTACCCAACAAATTGAGGCCTTCGCGGGGAGTGGGAAGAATCTGGATGTCCGAAGGTTCGCGTTTCTGTAGCGCCTGGATGCTCTCGTGCGCCGGTGGAAGCTGGTCCGGCCACCACTCCAGGCCGCCCGGAACTGCAATCGTAAGCTCTGCGCTACGCAGTTTGGATTCGAGGAACTGGAACGCTTCCACGCCTCGGGCTTTCTCCAGATCACTCCATTCGATCCAGTTCTCTTTGTAGAGATGACGACGCTTGCACGCCTGCCAGATGTGGAACGTAGCGAACTCGCGATCCCACATCCGTGCGAATTCGCGAGTCACGGTCCAGCCCGGCTCCAGTGTCATGCGCGCGCGGCGCACAAAGCTCTGTACCGCGGTAATGGCTTCTTCGATACGGCTTGCCTTTTCACAGATGCCGGCTTCGACATCCAAGAGCAAGAGATCGCTGAGATCGCGGGGCGCGTCGGCGAACTGTCCCGGATCCCAGGGCAAGGCGACGCGGTTCATGTGGCACAGGTAGGCAAGCAGCGCGTTGCGTCCGCGTTCGCGCAGGCCGTCGTTGAGGCGCTTGACGTCTTCATAGCGGCGCGGATCGCCATTCTCGAAACAGCCGTCGCATAAGAAAGCGGACAAGTTGGCGTTGCCGGTCTCGGTTTCGCCGGCCACCAGCGCGCTGGGATCGTCCGAGGCCCACAAGTCCGGGCGCGCCACGGTTATATCTTTGGCGGCGAAAGCGCACAGCAGCGCGCGAATCCATCGATCCGCATGCCACGCCCGCACCGTCCAGCGGTCGTCTTCCAGATCGAGGGCGCTAACCGCGTAGACCGGGACGCTCTGGCCCTGGAAGTAGCGGAGGTCGAGCTGCCAGTGGCGCGAGTCGGCGCCCATGTGGCGCAACAGATAGGCAGGATGCGCCGGCTGTTTTTCCTCAGCTTCGTCAAACAGATGCCATAGCTGGCGGTCGCAACGACGATAAACATCCTTGCGCACAACGCTGTAGTCGAAAAGGCGCTCCCACCAGTCGAACATGGCTTGCATCCGTTGCGGGGAAGGGTGCGCGCGCGAGTCCAGCGCCGGG
>Ga0302326_10027835_pt1 | contig 11391 bp, 9 predicted proteins | sample Palsa_T0_3_FD_202264 | JGI IMG/M metagenome (GOLD analysis project Ga0302326, IMG submission 202264) | Peat permafrost microbial communities from Stordalen Mire near Abisko, Sweden - Palsa_T0_3 | ecosystem: Environmental > Terrestrial > Soil > Palsa > Peat permafrost | place: Sweden: Abisko...
CGAACAAGAAGCCGAACCCGGCTTGGGCAACGGGGGGTTGGGACGCCTTGCCGCGTGCTATATGGATTCCCTATCAACTCTGGAAATTCCCGCAGTTGGATACGGCATCCGCTACGAATTCGGTATTTTCAGCCAGGAGATTCGGGACGGCTGGCAGATTGAAGTTGCTGACAAATGGTTGCATCTTGGCGACCCGTGGGAACTCCGTCGTCCAGAGTCATCCGTCGAAGTGAACTTCGGCGGTCGGACTGAAGCATATACTGACGATCAAGGCCGGCGTCGCGTACGCTGGATTCCTGGGCAGGTGGTGAAGGGTGTTCCCCACGATATGGCTATCCTTGGATATAAGGTCAATACCGCCAATACACTGCGCTTGTGGAGTGCGGAAGCAGCTGAATCCTTTGATTTTCAGGAATTTAATGTCGGTGATTACTACGGCGCTGTCCACGACAAGGTGGTGACAGAGAACATTACAAAAGTCCTCTATCCAAACGATGAACGCATCGAAGGAAAGCAATTGCGTCTGGAGCAACAGTATTTCTTCGTTTCCTGTTCCCTGCAAGACATGATCCGTGCGCTCTTGCACAGGGAAAGGAGCCTAAACCACTTCCATGAAGCATTTGCCGCACAGCTGAATGACACTCATCCATCGATTGGCGTTGCCGAGCTCATGCGTTTGCTGGTCGACGAGCATCAGATGGATTGGGACGTGGCTTGGGACATCACCCGGAAGACGTTTGCTTACACCAACCATACCTTGCTGCCGGAAGCCCTGGAAAAGTGGTCGATCAACTTGTTCGGGAGCCTTTTGCCTCGGCATCTGGAGATTATTTACGAGATCAACCGACGCTTCCTGGACGAGGTCCGGCTCAAGTATCCCAACGACGCGTCGCGGATTGCCCGCATGTCGCTGATTGATGAAAGCGGTGAGAGGTACGTCCGGATGGCTTATCTTGCCACGGTCGGCAGCCATAAAGTCAATGGAGTGGCCGAACTGCATTCCCAGCTTTTAAAGGAAACCACGCTGCACGACTTCTTTGAGCTCTGGCCCGAGAAATTTCTTAACGTCACCAATGGCGTCGCCCCGCGCCGGTTCGTGGTGGCGAGCAACCCTCGGCTCTCGAGCCTGGCGACCCAGAAAATTGGGGATAGCTGGATCAAACAGCTGGACGATCTCCGCAAGCTGGAGGCGTATGTGGAAGATCCTGGCTTCCGAACTGAGTGGCAAAAGATCAAGCTGGCCAATAAGCAGGATTTAGCCGGCTATATTCAACAACAGACAGGTGCCAAGGTGAATCCGGAAAGCCTCTTCGACGTGCAGGTAAAACGTTTCCACGAATATAAGCGGCAGCATCTGAGTGTGCTCCACATCATCACGCTTTACAACCGCCTCAAACACCATCGCGATCTCGAAATCGTGCCTCGCACCTTCATTTTTGGTGGCAAAGCAGCCCCAGGCTACTTCATGGCCAAGCTGATCATTAAGTTGATCAACTCTGTGGGAGAGGTCTTGGATAAAGATCCAGATGTGCGTGATTGCCTTAAGGTAGTATTTTTACCTAACTACAATGTTAAACAAGCTCAATGGATTAATCCCGCCGCCGACCTGTCTGAACAGATTTCCACAGCCGGCTACGAAGCTTCTGGTACCAGCAACATGAAGTTCGCGATGAATGGGGCCTTGACGATTGGGACATTGGATGGCGCCAACATTGAAATCCGAGAAGAGGTCGGACACAAAAACTTCTTCTTGTTTGGATTGACCGCGGAAGAAGTTCGAGCAAAGAAGGCCGCCGGCTATTCTCCGTGGGATTACTACAATTCTCATCCGCATCTGCGAGAAGCGATTGATCTGATAAGCTCCGGGCACTTTTCCCACGGCGACACTGACTTGTTTAAGCCACTGGTGGAATCTCTAAAGAAATACGATCCTTACCTGCTGTGCGCGGATTACCAGTCCTATGTTGACTGCCAGGAAGAGGTCAGTCAGGCTTATAAGGACAAGGACGACTGGACGCGGATGTCGATTCTCAATACAGCCCGGATGGGAAAATTTTCCTCTGACCGCGCGATCCGAGAGTACTGCAGCGAAATTTGGAACGCCAAGCCGGTCAAAGTAGAGCTCGAGCAGTCATCGAAAGGTAAAGCGGTTTAAGATGGGAACGCCAAGACGGTGAGGCCAATGTGGCCGCAGCAGCCTGGAAAGAGAGAAAAAAGCACAATGCAGGCGGTCGAATGTATTTTGTCCCGGAGGGACAGCATGATCGTAGCCTGGCACGAAGTGCCTGGGAAAGCGTCCCTCGAAAGAACCGTCCCGTAGGGTACGGTATGATTGGCCGCAGTTAATCCCAATCATCGAATCGGCGCGCACGCCTGCACGGATCACACCGTACCGTACGGGACGGCTCTTTGGGGTGGCGTTGTTCCAGGCACTACGTGCCTGGCTACTATCGGCCTGTCCCTCCGGGACAAAAGCCATTCGCCCATTGAAGACACGCATTAAGGTTTGCGCTTATGGGCTGGTACCCTAGCCATGCGAGCCGGGACCGCCGTAGTCATGTCCGATCCGTTACGGCAGCAGAATCTGCGAGTTGTTGAATCTTGCCGAGGAATTCCTTGTACTGCGAGGTCTCCTCTTGAGAATAGTTCAGGTTTTTAAACAGGCCGGTAAGGCGCACAAAATAATCACGAATTGCTGATTTATCCTTGAACTGATAGGGCCTATTAACGAGATCAGAGACCAGGTCGAATGTCCGTTTTTGCCGGGGGAGAGATGCGCTCGAGTCGATCTGATCGAAGGCATCTTGCTGCAAATAGACCATATCAAGGAAAAGTGATTTTTGGTAGACTAGATGATCTTCCAGACTAACACCCTCTTCACCTGTCACCTGCATCATCTGGGCAACGTCGTTGCCGCGACGGAGAAGTTCCAGCATGGCGAGCACGCGGTCGACCCAGCCCGGCGCAACGTTTTCCTCAAACCACGAGCTTAGTTGAGCCAGGTACCGGGACCATGATAGAAGCGGATCCACCGCAGGGTAGAATCGCTTATAAGCTCGCTCGTAACTTAAACCCAGAAAGGCTTTGACCGTCGCCAGGGTCGACTGTGTGACAGGTTCCTCAAAGTTGCCTCCCGCCGGTGAAACCGTTCCAATCATCGTTAACGACCCGGTGCTTCCATCGTTTGTTCGGATGACTCCCGCCCGTTCATAGACCCCCTTGATCGCGGAATCGAGATAGGCAGGATAGGCTTCTTCGCCCGGAATTTCTTCTAATCTTCCAGAGGTCTCCCGCATCGCTTGCGCCCAGCGGGAGGTGGAATCCGCGATGAGCAACACGTCGTATCCCATTTGGCGGTAGTATTCCCCCAGCGTGATGCCCGTGTAGATGGAGGCTTCCCGCGCGGCGACAGGCATTGAAGAGGTGTTGCAGATGATAATGGTGCGTTCCATCAACGGACCACCCGTCTTGGGGTCCGTGAGTTTTGGAAATTCGGAAATGGTTTCCACTATCTCGCCGGCACGTTCCCCGCAGGCGACCACGACCACGATGTCGACTGCGGAGTACCGCGAAATCAAATTCTGCAGGACGGTCTTGCCCGCACCGAACGGCCCCGGAATGCATCCGGTCCCGCCGAGTGCGATCGGAAAGAAAGTGTCGATGATCCGCTGGGTGGTCACCAGGGGTTTGTCCGGATAAAGCCGTTCGGAGTGCCGCTGTTCGAGAAGCTTTTGCGGTAAAGCGCGGCGCACCGGCCAAGACTGCTGCATGGTCAGGGCCTTTTCGTCGCCCCGATGATCACGAACTCGCGCTATCGGCGAGTCAACGGTTAGATTTCCCGATTGGATCCAAGTCACTTCTACCTCGTCGGCTATATCGAACGGAACCATGATCTTGTGCGTATACCGGCCTTCGGGTACCGTCCCGATCGTATCTCCGGCTTTTAGACGATCGGCGACGTGAGCTATAGGGGTGAAAGACCATTTCTTCTTCAGGTCAAGAGCCGGGGCGATCACTCCCCGCGGCAGGAAGATGCCGTACTGAGCCGAGAGATCGGGAAGTGAATTCTGTAATCCATCATAAACCTGGCCCAGCAATCCGGGCCCCAGCGTCACCGATAGCAATTCTCCAGTCTGCTCCGCTCGATCACCGACGCCGACACCCCGCGTGCTTTCGAACACCTGGACGTCGGCTTCCCGCCCTCGCACCCGGAGTACCTCAGCCTTGAGCCGCTCTTGGTACCGAGTGGTTTTCCGCTGCGGAACGATGCACACGACTTCGTTCATGATCAGAGGACGGTCGGCAGCCTCAGCGGCTTCGATCGTTACGAGGTTCGCCTGAACCGCGATCACGCGAGCGCCAGCAGATGCCACGGTCTCAGGTTGTTCGCTCTGCGAAGAGTTGGTCAAAATTTGCGATTCCATCGTCGATGAGTGAGTTAAAGCGTTTTTGGGCAATCTCGCGGTCGTAGTTCACGCGCCGATTAATCAGACTCCAGCGCAGCACGTAAAGAACGACCGCCGGAAAATCGAAGTAATGGCCGTTGCTCAGGTGACTGAATTGCTTCCAGGATTCAACCAGAATCAGGCGCTCAAGCTCAACTGAATCGTCGTTGTCCCAGAGCCGCCGGGCCTCGGGGAGCCAGGGCACTGCCGACCCCAATCCGAAATCAGGCTCCGTCCAGTGCCGTTCAATGCGTTTGAGCCAAGGGCTGTAACCCCAATCGCTCTGCGCCGGCGGTGAAGTTTCTCCAAGTCTGCGCCTACGAAGCGCAGCGACAATCGTTCGCAGGTTAATCACGAATTCGACCGCTTGCCGCAACGTTCCGGATTTCAAGTGAGGGACTAGCGCTTTGGTCGATTTGACAATCTGCGCATCGGTCCAATCCGCCGGCTGCTTCGATCGCCGGACCAGCTGCTCGATCTCTGAAAGTGTTTTGTTGTCCTGATCGGTCAAAAACCTGAGTCGATGCCGCAGCTTGATTTCCGTGAGCGGCGTCTGCTGTTGGCCGAAAAGATCGCCGAGCGGCGGAAGGCTGGCCATCAGCATGATATAAGGCGTAGAAGTCGTCATCAGATCTGTAGGCTAAACTATCCCTTCTAACAACGCCCGGAACCGTGGTTGCAGATGCTGCAACAAAAGCTCAGCGATCGCCTTGTCGCTCAGGTCGAGGTCAATGCCTTTATCCGTGAGCCGGACTTTGATGCCTGCTTTGACGTTGGGACTGGTGCTCAAAGTAACGCCTTGCCGCAGCATGTTCCTGGCGACAAGGTCGGCGAAGTGTCCGAGGGGGCTGTCGTGGAGGTGGGCCGGATTCCTTGCTAAATCGTCCAGGCTGACCAGCTTCTCCGGAAGGAGGATCTCCACCGCGCCTGCCCCGGTGGTCTTTTCCCTAACCTGTCCGGCGACTTCCAGGATCAGTTTTTCCAAAATTTCGTGTCGTTGGACCTCTTCGCCTACCAGTTGTTTTACCTCGCGCGCAGCCCGTTGCGAGAGGCGGTTCTTTAGATCGAGGGCGGTGTCTCGAGCTGCAACCTCCAACGCCTGACGGCCGGCTTTCTCAAGATTAGCGCCATCGGTCCGGGCCCGGTTAACAATTTGCTCCGCCTCTCCCTTCGCTTTGCTGAGAATTGTATCGGCCTCGGCGCGAGCATCCTTGACGATCTTTTCGGCCTCGGCGCGACCGGAGCCGACGCCCTCGTTTCTGAGCCGTTCAATGAGGGCTTCGACCCCGAAGGCAACCTTCGAGTCTTGCGAATTCGTATCTGGGTTTTTGCTTTGCGCCATTTCAGCCCTCCTCACTTCGGGAGACCACCCGCTAACACCAGGGCAAAAATGAACGCGAAAACGGCGAACCCTTCGACGATCGCGGCAGGGGCAATTGAAAGCCCAAAGATCGCCGGCTTTTCCTTCGAAGCCGCGATCGCTGAAGCGCAACAACTGCCTTGGTAAAACCCTAACAACAACAACGTAATACCTGAGGATAGTCCGATCCCGAACAAGCCTCCAGCAGTTACCGCAGTGACGGGACGATTCAGGGTGAACATCACGACAATCCCGTAGATCACCATCGAAGAGGGCAATGCCGCCACACCAACGTATCGCCCATGACCACCTTCTGTCTCAAGCATCGCACCAATGGCAGCTTGCCCTGCCACCGTACAACCGATCGCGCTTCCAACCGCGCCCAGACACACCGGGGCGTATAACCCAATCCATCCGACTATGATTAACAGTTCATTCACGGTTTAACCTCCTTTTTTCGAAAGGCTATGAATGGATAGCCTTCCTCAGAAATTGCCCATTTGAAAAATTCGATATAGTTCAGGCGCAATCCGTGGACGAAGCCGTTGACGATCCCGAGCAGCAGGTTCAGCGTGTGTCCCATAAGCAAGATTATAATTGCCAGCAAGATTCCTAACCCGGGAACATCCCTCCCAATCTGGCTGGCGATCTGGTTAAATGTGATGGCCAAAGAGGCGCTCGCCAAGCCGAGGGCGAAAAGACGCAAATAGCTTAGGGCGTCCCCAAATAGCTTGGATATATCAAACAGGGCGCTGAGTCCGCCGAGAAGCCGCAGTACAGCAGAGCTGAACGATTTCACTTGGCGATTGCTGCCAAAAAGAATGATCAGCGTCAGGCCGGCCGCTATAAAGCCCAAGCCAATCTTCCACAGGATCTGTTCAGCCTGCGTCCCGCGCGATAGTAAAAGGATGATGCCGCCTAAAATGACAACGATCCATCCAACCGGCTTCAATTTTGCGGCCAGATCAGCAGCGTGGAGAGACGACGCAGCGTTCGCCAGCATGAGGTGCGCGCATCCCACCACCAGTGAGATCTGCATCATCGACGCTGTATCTTCCAGATGGAGAAGATGAAACGCTCCCAAAAGGCTGGTCGGCGGTGGCTCGATCCCAAAGTAACTGCCGGCGAGGACGCCGTACACGAATGCGACAGCCAGCACTCCGCACATCAGCAAACGAAAACGTCTCCCCCCTGCGCTTTGCCCAAGCTTGTTGCGGCCCAGGAAAAGGATCGCCGCCAACACCAGAGCGTAGCCGGCATCAGAGAGGATCATCGCGAAAAAGATGGCGAAGGAAGAGGCGACGATCAAAGACGGGTCCCACGAGCGATAGCCGGGTGTCTCATAAAACGCGACCAGATCTTGTCCCCCTTGAAATGCCACGGGGTTATCCATCAGTGTCGGCGGCATTTCTTTGGGACTTGGATTTTCCTGGAGGAGCGCTATGCCATTTGCCTCAGCATAGCGCTGGAGAGCAGGCAAGCCCGGAGACGGGCTCCAGCCCTGGACCACGAAAATCTTATCGATTTCGCGGCTTCGCCGGGCCGCCATCTCGAGCGCTCGCTCATCTTCAACAATAGCCAGTTCCTTGGTAAGCAGGTAAATCCAGCGGCTCAAAGCGTTCTGTTCAGCCGCCAAATCTTCCATCTCTAGTTCGACCCGCTGCAAGTTGCGGTTCAGCTCCTCCAGAGCCGTTTCTCCGGCATGGGTACGCAGCACGGGAAGAACTTCCGGCCGCGGTTCGTCCTTCGCGATGACAACGACGTAAGCGAACCGGTGATCCTTAGCAACGACTTCCCACGGATCCGTCAGTTTGTTCACCTCTTTGAGGTCAGCATGGGAAATGCGATAAAACCACAAGCGATACCCGGCCATCTCGTCCAAGGGCGGCAGACGAAAATTTCCCCATGGACCCAGTTGGTTGATCCGGCTCCGCAGAGAGATTCGCCGGTCCGCTGCCTCACGTTCCCGTTCCTTGTTTTTCAGGGCGGCTTTGACGATTACCTCGATATTGAAATTTTGCGGATCGATCTCCTGATGTCGCCGTCGCGGTGCGCCGATCAGATGCCGTAGCGCGCCGGCAACGGATTCATCCCACGCCGGAGCTGTCAATGCGACCGGTCTTGATTCTTCGCGCATCGAGATGAGATGAACAGAGCCGAGACTCTGCAGGTCGCTCAAGGCTGATTTATGCTGTGCGCTGCTGCCAAATAATGTGACTTTGCTTAACTTGGCGATGCTCATGCAACCCCTTTCTCGCGTTTGGAAATTTTCGCCCGCACAATGCTGTCGCGCTCCGCATCGGACAGAGAAATTCGAATGCGTTGGATGTTGGCCTCCGTCTTTGGAATCAGGACTTTTTCAAAGAGGTTCACGCGTTGCGAAACGACCTTTGCAGAGGACGCCAATAACTCGAGCCGCCGTTCCATGACCCGACGATGCATCCGAATTTCGATCGCTTGTTGGAGCAACTGGACGACCCGATCAACCCAGTGAGGCTTCCCAAGAAACGGATACTCACTGACTTTGATCTCGATCTTTCCTATCTTCGGGAGATGTATGCCCATGACGTTTTCCTCAACAATCTCTACTTTCGTGGCGCGAACGATTCCGCGCACATCGACATGGGTATAGCCCAACATCGGGATCTGCTTCTCGACCATCGGATTAAGCGCTTCCAAGCGATGATCCAGTTCTCGCAGCTCATTGCGCGCCTTTTCCTGCTCTGACAGCAACTGCCTGCGCTTCAGGTCAAGTGACGGCAAAAAGTTTCGGTACGTCTTTTGCTGTTTAATCAGCTCGCTGAGCGTCGATTTGTTGAGGGAGAGCCTGGCCATCAGTTAGGAGTCGGGTTCGACGTTGGTTTGCTTCGCGGAAAATATTTGTCGACAAGCCCCTGTTTCATGAGCAGCTCCTGCGGCTCGAAGCATTCACCCAGGGTTTGCCAGGAAAGATCGAGTGCCTCTTCCAACGGCAGCGAAACATTGATATCCATGAAACGATCCCGGAATAATTTGCCGAACTTCAGCAGCTTCTGATCGAATCCGGAGAGTTCGAATGCCATGGCCTGCTTCTGCTGCGCGTCTTTGGCTTGTGAATAAAATCGGATCATCGTGTTCATGATCTGGTTGTGATCCTCTCGAGTGACCTTTCCAATCACATGCTGCTTCAGCCTTGACAGGGATCCGAACGGGTCAATCACGCCGTTATGCAGATAGAATTGGCCCTCTGTGATGTATCCTGTGTTGTCCGGGACCGGGTGAGTCACGTCATCACCGGGCATGGTCGTCACCGTCAGAATCGTGACCGATCCGCCCTGTGCGTAATCGCAAGCCTTCTCATACCTGCTCGCAAGCTGCGAGTAAAGGTCACCAGGATAGCCGCGGTTCGCCGGCACCTGATCCATCGCGATACTGACCTCTTTAAGAGCATCTGCAAAGGCAGTCATATCGCTTAAGAGAACAAGGACCCGCTTCCGTTCATCCACCGCGATGTTCTCTGCGACGGCCAATGCAAGGTCCGGGATCAGAAGTCGTTCCACCACCGGATCGGAAGCCTGATTGACGAACATCACAGTGCGGGTGAACATGCCGGCGTCTTCGAACGCCTTGCGGAAAAAATAGTAATCGTCAAAGATCAAGCCCATCCCTCCGAAAACGATGACATCGGCGTCCGCCTGGATCCCGATTCGGGCCAGCAGTTGATTGTAGGGCTCGCCTGAGACGGAGAAGATCGGAATCTTCTGGCTTTCCACCAGACAGTTAAACACGTCGATCATCGGCACATTGGTATGGATCATCTTGGAGGCAAGGACCCGTCGCATCGGGTTGACAGACGGACCGCCGATGGTCACCTTCGGATCGTTCGAAAGGTCCGGACCGCCGTCGATCGGTTCTCCAGTGCCGCGGAAAACCCGGCCGAAGATATTGTCGGAATAACTGACCTGCATCGGGTGCCCGAGGAAACGTACGGTGGAATCGGTCGAGATTCCGCGGGTCCCGCCAAAGACCTGCAGAGCCACGACGTCGCGCTTAATACCGATGACCTGAGCCAACGAGTGGCTGCCATCAACTGCTTCGAGCACCGCGAGGTCTTCTAAACAGGGAGCGAGACCGTCACTCTTTGGCTCTTCTGGTACTTTGACTCGAACGATGTCCCCGATGATGGCCAGTATCTCGGAGTACCCAACTAATATCGGCGATATCACAGTACTATTGTTAGTCATTTGATAGATCCCGGAACAACCAAGCCCGTGAATACCCGCAATCGTCGGGAGCGATACAGTGGCTCTGCACTCTGGCAAGTGAAAGGCATCCGGTTCTTACTGGGAGTCAGGCGCCACCCTGTAACAGAGCCCGGTTATACTCCCAATTCATCCGGGCGATGTGCAAAACAGAAATCTGTTGCGGGCACTCTACCTGACAGGCTTCGGTATTGCTACAATGGCCAAAACCCTCCTTGTCGGTCTGATCGACCATCTGCAGGACACGTCTGCGCGCTTCTAGTTGACCCTGCGGCAATAAAGCGAGCTGAGTCACCTTGGCGGAGGTAAACAGCGCTGCGCTGGAATTCTTGCAGGTCGCCACGCAGGCCCCGCAGCCGATACATGCAGCTGCATCAAAGGCCGCTTCGGCTAACTCATGCCGAATAGGAATGCTGTTGGCTTCAGGCGATTCCCCGGTGCTGGCGGAGATGAACCCCCCGGCCTGAATGATGCGGTCAAACGCGCTACGATCGACTTTCAGATCGCATTTTACCGGGAATGCCGTCGCCCTGAACGGTTCGATATAGATCGTATCGCCGTCTTTAAAGGTCCGCATATGCAGCTGACAGGTTGTGGTGTTCGGAAGCGGACCGTGCGCCCGCCCGTTGATCATGACTCCGCATTGGCCGCAAATGCCCTCGCGACAGTCGTGATCGAACTCCACAGGCCTTTGCTTCTTTTGGATAAGCTGCTCGTTCAGCATGTCCAGCATTTCTAAAAACGACATGTCCGGGGTCACACTCTGCAAGCTATAATCTGCCAGTCGGCCTTGCTTACCCTGACTTTCCTGGCGCCAAATTTTGAGCTCTATCCGCATATTCCCTACTCCGTTATTTGTAGCTTCTTACGCTCGGCGTCACGAAATCGAAGCGCAGCGGTTCCTTGTGCCAGATTGGTTCTTTCCCCTCGCCTGCCCATTCCCAGGCTGAGGTAAAAGAGAAATTTTGATCGTCACGGACCGCTTCCCCATCGGCCGTCTGATGTTCTTCGCGGAAATGGGCGCCGCAAGATTCTTCTCTTGTTAACGCATCGTAGCACATCAGTTCGCCCACCTCGAGGTAGTCGGCCACCCGACCGGCCTTCTCCAGTTCGCTGTTCATTTCAGGGCCTCCCGGAACACAGAGTTCATGGTAAAATTGGTCGCGAAGCGTACGAATTGTTGCGATCGCCTCCTCCAATCCAGCACGGGAACGGGACAAGCCGCATTTGTCGTACAAGATCCTGCCGAGGGATTTATGGAAGTAATCGGCGGGCAGGGTTCCCTGAATACCCCGCAACCGTTGCAGTTGCCCCAAGGCAGCTTCTTCGGCAACCGAAAACGCAG
>Ga0302326_10027837_pt1 | contig 11390 bp, 6 predicted proteins | sample Palsa_T0_3_FD_202264 | JGI IMG/M metagenome (GOLD analysis project Ga0302326, IMG submission 202264) | Peat permafrost microbial communities from Stordalen Mire near Abisko, Sweden - Palsa_T0_3 | ecosystem: Environmental > Terrestrial > Soil > Palsa > Peat permafrost | place: Sweden: Abisko...
TGAGCGTAGGGTCCCCCGGAAACGCTGCTGCGGAAGACGTTGTAGCCTGCAACACCGGAGCTACCGTCTGCCCAGGAGAGTGAGACACTCTGCGCTGCCGGCGCCGTGCCCACCCCGCTGAGCGACTGGGAGGCTGCATTCGCAGCATTGCTGGCAAGTGAGAGGACGGCACTGGCGGTGCCGGAAGTTTGCGGGGCGAAGGTTACAGTGACGGGTACGCTTTGTCCGGCGGGAATCGTCACCGGCAAGGAAACGCCGGTAACTGAGAACTCCGCACTACTCAGGCTGACAGAGGAGACGGTCACGCTCGAACCGCTGGCGCTGATGCTGCTCGTCTGACTGACGCTCGTACCCACTGTTGTATTGCCAAAATTCAACGCCGTGGGAGCCAGCGTGAGCTGGCCCTGAGCAGTGCCTGTGCCAGACATCGAGACGTTCAAAGTTGGATCCGAGGCATTGGAAACAACGGTAATGTCACCGGTTGCGTTAACCGCCGATTCAGGCGCAAACTCCGCGGTGAAGGTCACACTCTCGCCCGGGTTGAGCACTAGCGGAAAGCTGAGCCCGCTAACACTAAATCCAGTCCCTGTAACGGTAGCTTCGGAGATCGTCACGGTCGATGCCCCGGTGTTCGTAAACGAGTCGGTCAAAGTCGCGTTGGCGCCGGATTTTACGCTACCAAAAGCCAGAGTCGCCGGATTGGCAATCAGCTTACCCGCAGCGCCCCCGCCACTACCGCTGAGAGGTATGACCACCACGGTGTTACCAGAAACTACCAGGCTTCCCTCAGTCGTACCGGCCGATTTTGGGGAAAAAGCAACGTTCAAGGTTACGCTTTCGCCCGCATCGAGGGTTAAGGGGAAGGTGGGCCCGCTTGCCGAGAATCCATCGCCTGTCATTTGGAGCGCCGAGAGGGCTATTTTCCAGGAACGAGCGTTCCTCAGTACAACAGGCACAGTGGAGGAGGTTCCGACCGCGGTTTGCGCAAATGACACAATCGCCGGGCTGGCGGTCACGGCCTCGGTGTTAACGCCGGCACCGCCAACTTCCAGCGCAAGGATAGCGTTGGTTGCATCGCTGGTAAATTTGATCGCACCACCCGACCATCCTCTCGTCGTCGGAGCGAAGCTTACACTCAGCTCAACGCTCTGACCAGCTGGTAATACGAGCGGCAGGCTCACAGAGGACGTAGTGTATTCGGAGTTTCCTACTGCAATTCCGGAGATCGTCACACTCGTCTGCCCATTATTAATCAGGGTAACAGGCAAAGTTTCGGTGTGACCTACAAGCGTTTCGCCAAACGTCAGATTCGTCGGAGCGCACGCAAGTTGTGGCTCTGCTGCGCTGGCGACGACGGGCACCATTCCGATGAGCAGGATGGCCATGCTGACGGTTAAAAAGTAGATTATGACGGAAGAAAGGGCGTGAGCGATGCAGCGGGGGAGTCTCATGCCCCCAGTTTGGAAGACAAGTTACCGGAAGAGAAGATTCCGACGGTGCACCAACTAGTGGGTAATCGGCCAATACCTAAAGATGGACGGTCGGAACTGAGATGCTCCTGGCCCCTGAGGTGGTCAAGTCCATAGGGCTAGTCGGGTTCGATCCTCATGCATTATGCATTGGGGGCAATCGTGCAACGTCTACTAATCTGGAATCACGGCCTCCGTGATATTCGAGTAGCCGGATTGCTCACCTTGGGCGTTTACCGCAGTGGTTTTGTAGTAATAGGTGGCCCCCGCGACAACCGAAGAGTCCGTGTAATCCGTCGAAGAGTCCAACGCGGTGTTGATCTCACGGAAGGGGCCGTCCTTAGCAGTGCCGCGATAGACGTTATATCCCACCGCCGTCTCATCTCCGTTCCAGGAAAGATAGACGCTGAAGGAACCTTTCGCCATGCCGGTGCCGGTTACCTCCTCAAGTGTTGGGGAGTCGGCGGCACTGCTGATGAACCCAACTTTGGCGGGATCCGTGCCGGATCCGTTTGGGGTGAATTTGATCCTCACTGGAATGCTCTTTCCGGCTGGAATCGTTAGCGGAAGTTTCAACCCGACTATGGCAAACTCGGAACTCGTCGAACGGTCAGAGGAAATGGTTACAGAATCATGCGAGGCGGTAAGCGTCGCCTGCCGGGTGGCACTCGATCCGACCGTGACTTTTCCGAAATCGAGGGTTGAAGGGCTGATTCCGAGGTTCGCGGTCACCTTGTCCTCACCTACTCCGGAGACATCCATAGTAAGCCGGTGGTTCCCCGCAGTGCTCACCAGTTCAATGACGCCGTGGCTATCGCCCTTAGCGCTCGGTTTGAAAATAACGGGCAATTTGATGCGTGCGCCGGGACGGAGATGTACGGGTAACGGGAAGTCGCCAAATTCGAACGCGCTTCCTGTTTTTGACTTGGACCTAATATTCAGCCCTTTCGACCCGGCATTCGAGAGTTCGATCGAGTAGGAATGTGACGTGCCGATCTGGACTTCACCGAAGCTATGAGAGCAGGGTTTGCATTCAAGTTTCTGCGCCCACGCGGACGCAGGGGCCAGACCACCAAATAGCCACCCGGAGAGTAGCCATCCGGCTACCATTGAGGGGAAATATCGCATGCAACTATCTTTGCCAAGGGCTGGGTTGGGAGGCAAAATCGGAAGGGCATGCAAAGAATCGTTAGTGCAAGGTCGGGAAAGCCTCAACACTGAAATTGATTTAAGTCTCGCTCCTGGACGCACATGGCGTGCAAGGAGTGAAGGTCCATTCGTCAGTCGTATCCGTAGCCTCAGCCTTTGAAGGCAAAGGTTGCGAGAGGGGAATGACGATCAAGAGCCAAGGTTGCGCGGTAGGCCTTGCCGACGCCGAGGTCGGTTAAGAACCAGCGCTTATGAGCCTCAGCGTCTCCCTGGAGATCTTCCAGTTGAGGGGGCAGATCGGGGTGGGTGGTGACGGAAAAATCCGCCAACGGAAAAGAAAGCCCGGTACCGGTGGCCTTGAGGAAGGCTTCTTTACGGGTCCAGCAAGCAAAGAAGCCGGCGAGTCGGAGATGATCCGGCAATGCTTGAAGTCCTGCGCCTTCGCGCGAAGAGAAGAATCTTTGGGCAAGCGCGGCGGTGTCGACCTCTTCCCGGATTTTTTCGATATCGATACCCAGTTGCAGTTCGGCGCCAACCGCGATCAGGGCCACATCCGCTGAGTGCGATACGTTGAACTGCAAGCCGCGTGGATTCTGTTTGGGAGGCAGTTGCGGCTTGCCATTGGATGAGTATTCGAAGCGAATCTCGGCCGCGGGAACCCCGAGATAGCCGGAGAGCAGAAAGCGGAGCACGGAACGGCATCGGATAAAGCGCGTGCGATCCTTATCGAAATGAAATCGGCTGGCGCGGGCGAGTTCGTCGGAGGAGAGAACGCTGGCTTTCGAGGGCTCGTCAAGACTGAGCTTCCAGATGTCAACGTGGCCGACGGGAAATGACGGCGGGGTTGCGGCCTCCGACCAAGGGCTGCGCCGGCCGCGAGCGCGGAGATTCTTCATCTTTGTATCTTTAATCTCTATATCAATAATCTCTGTATCAATCTCTATCGCTGGTTTCTTTGGAATCTCACACATTGTAATGCTTGCTGCTTGTAAAGCTCATGTGGTCATTCCCGCGGCGGCTCACCAGAGTGCTGAAAAAATTGTAATTTCGATGGCCAGCCCCTAATGGTACGTCTGATTTCGCGGGACTTACGGTATCGCTAAAGCGATACCCCGATACGTAGCTCGAGTTTTTCAGCAATCCGTAGAGCCGCGATTGATTTCGAGCAGCTTATGGCGCGACTGAAGCCGCGCCCGGTTCGTGCTTGACGACAGTTCGTCGGTGTCCCTGAGACGGGGCAAGCCCCGCCCCTACGCAACATTTTTCCGCAGCCTGTGAAGCTGCGCCGTTTCAAGACAAATTCGAACGGAGCGACTACGGCAAAGCTTGTGCGCGCCCTGAGCATCCTGTACCAACATGGCCAACGTCACACTTCGATGGAATTGTGATTCGAGATTGAATGTGCCATCCTACCTTTGTTCTGGCCTTTGTTCTGCAAGGCCTGCCGTTCGGAGGGCGCGGAAGGAAAAGTCTGATGACTGCCAGGCGATCTAAACGACGATGCCGGGCCTAAGCGTTGGCATTGGTATTAGCGTCAGCATCATTATTGCTGTCTACAACGACTGGGTCGCGCTTGAAGGATGCCTCCAGTCCCTTACGCGACAAACGGACGGGCCGGATTTTGAAGTCATAGTGGTAGATGACGGGAGCAACGAAGCTGCTCCTGCAACGATCCGACAATGGGAACCCTCTCTTCGGCTGACGATCGTCCGGCAGCCCCATAGCGGAATTTCGGCCGCAAGGAACCATGGCATTCGGATTTCGAGCGGGGAGGTGCTCCTCTTTGTGGATGCTGACTGCAGACTGCAGGCGAACTGCCTGAGTGCCCTCAGGGAAGCGATTGCTCGTTCGCCCGAGCACGATTGCTTTCAGCTCAGGCTCACGGGGAACTGCTCCAGTGTCGTGGGCCGGGCAGAACAATTGAGGCTCGTAACCTTTCAAGAGCACACCTTACAGCCGGATGGCCGCATTCGATACTTGAACACGGCCGGATTTGCGATTCGACGCGCACAGGCAGACGTTGAGACCGGCTTGTTCGATCCGGCTGCGCTGCGAGGCGAGGACACTCTCTTGTTAGCCAATCTGATGAAAAGCGGAGAACTTCCCTTATTCGTACCCGATGCTGTCGTCGAACACGCGATTCCGCTCTCTTTGATGTCGTGCCTGAGGAAAGATATTCGGTCTGCTTATCTGGAAGGAAGGACCTATCACGTCATTGCCTCGAAGGGAGTCAGGATTCGGATGGATCATCGAGAACGCCTGAGATTGCTCTTGTCGATGTGGACGACTGCTGGTCAGGGTTCGCTCGGAAGAACAGCCTGGATTGTGGTGGTTGGGAGGCAGGCGCTGCAGCGGATGGTATCCATCCTTTACGAATTTCTTCCGAAAACGGACGACCAGCGCATGTAACTGTTGACGACTTCGTGTAACTATTGCTGTTACTTCGTATAACTATTACTGCTCAAGGACAGTGGTTGTGACCTTTGAGCCATTACGCCAGTAACCTACTCAATTGAGCCTTGACGCCGCACCTCCACACTCGTTACTGTAGATCAGCGCCTTAGGTTACGATCAGCGCTGAAATCCCCCGCCAACTTAGCGCACGAAAACAGAGCTTGCCAATTAGACCTCACGTTTTGCAGGAGAGTCCCCTTGAATAAGAGAGTCATGCGTACATCGTTAGTTGCGACAATGCTGTTGCTCGGAGGAGCGTTCTCCACCGCTTCGGCGACCTCCGGTACATGCTCTGGAGGTGCGAGCCTTTCGGGGTGGTACGGCATGCTTGTCAGAGGCGGAGGGAAATATCTCTCCGGCGCAATTTACTTGGATGGCAACTGTAATGTCTCCGGCGACAATGTTACTGGCAGCAGCGGCGGGCCCTACGTCACTGCGGCTGTTACGGGCACCTATGGTCAGAATTCAGATGGTACGTTCACGATCACTTTGAATCCGGCAGGGCAGTCGACGCAGACTTATATGGTCGGCGTCAGCGAATCGGGCAACAAAGCGCGTGGCCTCGAGAGCGACGGTACGGTCATGGCGACCATCGACGTGCAGTCGCAGCTTACCTCGCTGACATCAGGATATAGTGCGGCGAGCCTGAACGGGACGTATGCGGCCTCATGCTACGGCGGTTCTGAGGCCGATCTCAACTATTTAACTTTCGACGGGCAAGGCAATGTGTCTGGCGTGGACTACTACGATAATGGCGGCGGCCAGGGCACTAACCCGGTTCAGGGAACCTATTCCGTGAACGGGGATGGCACGTTCTCGGGCAGCCTTGCTGGCAGTTACAGTCTTACCGGCGTGATCGACAATGGCATTTCCGAGATTGAATACACCTATTATGAGCCTGGATCAGGCGGAGTCTTGGCCTGCGTCGGCAAGCAGTCGACGGGCGGGAGCCTGGCTGGCTATTACGGCTTTGTTGTGGGAGGGAACGCGCAGAGTGGCGGGGGCGGCAAATATCTCTCGGGCTCGATCTACCTCAATGGCGCTGGCGGGCTGACCGGCAACAGCGTGAATGGCGGTATCAACGAACAATATGGCAATACCAGTGTTGCTGGCTCTTATAGCGTAAATTCCGACAATACGGTCAGCGTCACGATGAATCTGGCGAACCAGACGACGGCGCAAACCTATGTCGTTGGTGTAAGCGAATCCGGGAACGAAGCGATTGGGATCGAGAGCGACAACACTGCGATTGCGACCATCGACCTGCAAAATCAGCTTTGGCCGTCCAGTACGCCGCCCTATAGCAATGCCAGCCTCAATGGCACCTACGTGGCTTCGTGCTCGGGGGCGGAAGTCGATCTTAATTATGTGACCTTTGACGGCAACGGCAACATCACGGCGGGCGTGGACGCCTATTATGATGGCTCGTACGGCGATAACCCTTACACTGGAACGTACACGGTTAAAAGTGACGGCACCTTTTCAGGCAACTTCGTTGGGCCAATTTACGACATATTTACGATGACTGGCGTCCTCGACAATGGGACTGCCGAGATCGAATACACCTATGATCAGTCCGGAGTTGGTGGCGTTGTATCGTGTATCGGCGAGTCTACCTATGGGCCGATCGGAACGAATCCGGTCGCGGCCACGCCGACCTTGAACCCCGCGCCGGGTGCATACACGTCGTCACAGACCCTATCGTTGTCGGACACGACCCCGGAGGCGGTCATCTATTACACCACGAACGGGACCGCTCCCACCGTGGAATCTCCGGTATACAGCGTGCCCATTCAGGTCAGCGCAACCACCACGGTTCAGGCGATCGCCGTGGCAAGCGCCTACAACAACAGCGCCATTGCTGCAGGGACTTATTTTCTGAATCAGAGTCACGGTCAAGGGCAGGATCAGAATCAGGTGGTTACGTTCCCCGCCATCGGGCCCCAAACGTATCCTGCGGGCCCGTTTGTTCTGAACGCGACGGCGAGCTCGGGTCTGCCGGTGAGCTACACAGTTCTTTCGGGGCCTGCGACCCTTAGCGGAAACGTGCTGACGATCACGGGTGCGGGTTCTGCCACGGTGCAAGCGAGCCAGGCGGGGAACGCGCAATATGCGGCGGCCAGCGCGGTCGCGCAGACTTTTGTCGTCAATCAGGCAAGTACGGCGCTCGTGCTTACCTCCAGCAACAATCCGTCATCTCTGGCTCAATCGGTAACCCTCGCCGCCACGGTCATGCCGCAGAACGGCGGTCAAGCTTCGGGCACAATCACGTTCGAGAGCGGCTCGACGGTCTTAGGCGTGGTTGCGGTTAGCGGTAACTTAGCCACTCTGACGACCAACACTCTTGCTATCGGCACGTATTCGATTGGCGCTGTTTACAGCGGGGATAGAAACTTTATTGCAAGCGTGGCTACTTCCTTGACGCAAAGCGTGACCAAGGCGACGACCAACATCAGTGTGGTCTCGTCGGCCAACCCTTCGCGCTCCGGGCATGCGGTCAATTTCGTGGTCACGGTGTCGTCGTCGGCAGTCGTTCCCACGGGCGACATCCAGTTGCTAAAAGGCACGACGGTTTTGGCAAGGTTGGCCCTTAAGGCAGGCGCGGTTAAATACACCACTGCGACACTGCCGGCCGGTTTCAACACAATTACGGTGGTTTACGCTGGGGATGCCAACAACAACGGCAGCGTGTCAGCGCCCCTGAACCAATTTGTTCTAGCGGCTGCTATGACCACGCTGACGTCGTCGCCTAATCCTTCCGTCTATGGGCAGACGGTGATCTTCAGCACGACGATTGCTTCGAGCATTGGGGTGCCTCCAGACGGGGAGACGGTCACGTTCAAGCACGGCGCAAGCGTTCTCGGAACCGGAACTCTGAGCGGAGGGACGGCGACCTTGTCCACCTCGACGCTTGCTGTGGGAACGAAGTTGGTGACCGCAATCTATGGCGGCGATACCGATTTCGCGGCGAGTACCTCAAAGGCAGCGAGTCAGGTCATAGGGAAAGCTTCTACGACAACTGTTCTGACTTCGTCGCAAAATCCGGCAACCTTTGGACAGCCAATAACGTTCACGGCGACGGTGACGCCTCAATTCAGCGGAATGCCGAGCGGGACGGTTACATTCTTGAATGGGACGAAGGTTCTAGAAACTGCGCCTTTGAGTGGTGGCGCGGCGAGCTTCACAACTTCGACACTGACTCGCGGAGTGCACAATATAGCGGCTAAGTATAACGCCAGCACTTCGTTTATTGGGAATACCGGATCGGTGAGCGAGACGGTGAATTAAGGGTGTTGTCAAGCAGCGGGGGTTTCGGCGATTCAATCTGCCGAAACCACCAACCGCAAAGGGCAGTAAGGTCCAGTAAGGAAAACCTTCAAGCCGGTTTCTCAGCCGCTGGCCTGCGGCTACCCGGCATGATTCCAGATCGCAGTTCCTTGTATAATGATCCCGTATTTTGATGGCGGGTTTACTGCCTGCCCTTTTTCCTCCCCTCTTTCATTTTTCATTCTGTCGGAAACGTGGTTCGAGCTGCGGGGAGGATCCCCTTTTGAAGGCAGATATGCGAGGAGCAGGCGCGCTGCTCATGTGCGTGGTGGCGGGAGCCATGGTGGCCTGCTCACACCCTGCAGTCACGGGTTCGAGTTCGTGGGATCGGAAAGCTGCGGCCGCTTACCTCGACTCGAGGACGGGCTGGTGGATGGATTGGAGAGTTTCCGCCCGTGATCATGGCACGGTTTGCGTATCCTGCCATACCGCTTTGCCCTACGCACTGGCGCGTCCTGCGCTGCGGAGCGCCCTCGGCGAACAAGGTCCATCAAGGAATGAACGCAGACTGATCGCGGACGTCGTCAAGCGCGTGCGACTTGGAAAAGACGCTGGTCCGTATTACGGCGATCAAGGATACGACAATAAAACCGCCGAGTCGCGCGGCACCGAGGCGGTTCTCAACGCGCTGATCCTGGCCAGTTACGACGCGCAAAAGGGGCAACTCAGCGACGACACGCGAATGGCTTTTGCCAACATGTGGGCTTTGCAGCAAGCGACGGGAGACGAACGGGGAGCGTGGCAATGGCTGCAGTTCAATTTGGAGCCTTGGGAAGCGAACGACTCTGTTTACTATGGAGCGACGCTCGCCGCCATGGCCGTGGGGACAGCGCCCGAGAATTATGCTGCAGACGCCGAAGTCCAGGACCATCTCGCCCGGTTGCGCGAATATCTGAAGCGGGAGAACGCGACTCAATCGACCATCAATCGCGTTTTCCTTCTCCGGGCTTCCACGAAATTGCCAGGACTTCTTACGACGGAACAGCAACAAGCTATCATTCATGAAGTTCTCAGCAAGCAAAGGCGGGATGGCGGCTGGAGATTGGCTTCCGTCACCTGGAGATGGAGGAGTTCAAATCTTTGGTCGTCGCTTGGGTCGCTCGGCAAAATGTGGTTCAGAGCAGATGCATCACCTCTGGACGGGAAAAGTGACGGGGTCGCCACGAGCCTAATCACGCTTGCTCTCGAAGAGGCTGGCGTAACGCGTGACAACGCCCGGCTTCAACGTGGACTTTCATGGCTTATGAGCAACCAGAATACGGCTGAAGGCTTCTGGCCCGCCTCCTCGCTGAACAAGCGCAGGAGTCCGTCGTCCGACATTGGGCGCTTCATGAGCGACGCGGCTACCGCTTATGCGGTGCTCGCGCTGACGGAGAGCGAACGCACAACGAACCGGGTGGCGATGTCCAATCGTTGAGGGATCGGGTTTTCGCAAATCAAACAGGATCAAATCGAACAGGGCTCAAATCAAAAAGGATCCTATGCAGGACTGCCGACGATTCTATATTGATGGGATGTGGGTCGATCCGGCTCGCGTCAACGACTTCACCGTGGTTAACCCTGCCAACGAAGAGCCCATTGCTACGATCTCGCTCGGGGGTGCCGCAGATGTAGATCGGGCCGTGGGGGCGGCCAAACGCGCCTTTGAGGCTTATTCGGAAACGAGCGTGGAGACGCGGCTCGAGCTTCTGAAACGAATCCTCAAGGTCTATCAGTCGAAGATGATGGGGATGGCCGACACCATTTCGCGTGAAATGGGCGCTCCTTGCTCACTGTCGAGAAAAGCGCAGGCTCCTGCCGGCCTCGCCCATTTGCTGGAGATCGTGAAGGTGCTGGAGCACTTTGAGTTCGAAAAGGTGAAGGGTTCGACGCTCATGCGGAAAGAACCGATTGGAGTGTGCGGACTCATCACTCCATGGAACTGGCCCATGAACCAGGTTGCCTGCAAGGTTGCGCCGGCGCTCGCGGCGGGATGCACGATGGTGCTCAAGCCGAGCGAAATGGCGCCGCTCTCCGCATATTTATTTGCGCAGATACTGCATGAAGCTGAGGCGCCGCCGGGTGTGTTCAACCTGGTGAATGGCGACGGGCCCACGGTGGGGGCTGCGCTCGCGTCGCATCCTGATGTAGCCATGGTCTCTTTTACGGGGTCGACGCGCGCGGGTATTGCGGTGGCTATAGCTGCCGCGCCCACGGTCAAGCGGGTGACGCAGGAACTGGGCGGCAAATCGGCGAACATTTTACTGGAGGATGCTGACTTCGAAAGCGCCGTCGCGCAAGGCGCACAGGAATGCTTTCGCAATACCGGGCAATCTTGTAATGCGCCTACAAGGATGCTGGTTCCCAGGGCCAGGATGGGCGAAGCGGCGCGGGTAGCGAAACTGACGGCTGAGAATACTAAAGTTGGCGATCCCTTGGCGGAAGGGACTGGCATCGGCCCGCTGGCCGGTAAATCTCAATTCGAGAAAGTGCAACGCCTTATCAGCCGGGGCATTGAGGAGGGCGCAACCCTGGCGGCGGGAGGTACGGGTCGTCCGGATGGGCTCACGAAGGGCTATTTCGTGAAACCAACGGTGTTTGCCGACGTGCGGAATGACATGACTATTGCGCGCGAGGAAATCTTTGGGCCGGTGCTTTGCATGATTCCGTATGAAAACGAAGAGGATGCGGTTCGAATCGCGAACGATACTCCCTACGGGTTATCGGGTTTTGTAACGTCTAGGGACAAGGAGCGGGCGGTAAGAATCGCGAGGCGAATACGATCTGGCAGTGTTCACATCAATGGCGCGCGGGTCGACTTCGCTGGGTGCTTCGGCGGCTACAAGCAATCGGGCAACGGCAGGGAATGGGGCGAGGCGGGGCTCGAAGAGTTCCTGGAGCTGAAGGCAATCTTTGGCGGCGGTTAGGGCGGGTTACGGTGGTTATGCTGACCCTCGAAGATGAAGTGCCCGGGGGCTGGCGCTCCCGCTAAACTTATCCAAGGAACGAATC
>Ga0302326_10027840_pt1 | contig 11390 bp, 10 predicted proteins | sample Palsa_T0_3_FD_202264 | JGI IMG/M metagenome (GOLD analysis project Ga0302326, IMG submission 202264) | Peat permafrost microbial communities from Stordalen Mire near Abisko, Sweden - Palsa_T0_3 | ecosystem: Environmental > Terrestrial > Soil > Palsa > Peat permafrost | place: Sweden: Abisko...
GACCAAGCCGGTGGACGAGGCCCTGGCCGGGGCGGCGGGCGCGCACCGGCTGGTGGTGACCGTCGAGGACAACGGCGTGGTCGGCGGCTTCGGCGACGCGGTCTGCCGGCTGCTGCGCGATCACGGCGTGGACACGCCCGCGGCGACCTACGGCCTGCCGCAGCAGTTCCTGGACCATGCCAAGCGCGAGGAGATCCTGGAGGACGTGGGCCTGGTCCCGCAGCACCTCGCGCGGCGGATCACCGAAGCGGTGGCCCGGCTGACCCCCGAACTGGCCAACCATCCCCAAGCGTGAGAGCACGGGATTGCTGGACATGACCACACTGGAGGTCGCGGTCGTCGGCTCGGGGCCGGCCGGGCTGTACACCGCGGAAGCCCTGATCAAGCAGTCGGCCGCGCTGGACCCGCCCGTCAGCGTCCGGGTCGACGTGATCGACCGGCTGGTGACCCCGTACGGCCTGGTCCGCTACGGCGTCGCCCCGGACCACCCCTCCATCAAGTCGATCGCCGAATACCTGCGCACCGTCCTGGAGCACCCGGACGTCCGGTTCCTCGGCGGCGTGCACCTGGGCGAGGACGTGACCCGCGAGGACCTGCTGGCCAGCTACGACGCGGTGGTCTACGCCACCGGCGCGATGCGGGACCGGCGGATGGGCATCCCGGGCGAAGACCTGCCGGGCAGCTACGCGGCCACCGACTTCGTCAACTGGTACTGCGGCCACCCGGACATGCAGATGGACGCGTTCACGCTCGACGCCGAGTCGGTGGCGGTCATCGGGGTCGGCAACGTGGCGGTGGACGTGGCCCGCGTCCTGGTCCGGGAGCCCGCTGAGCTGCGGACCACCGACGTACCGCAGCCGGTGCTGGACGCGCTGATGGCCAGCAAGGTCCGCGAGGTCCACGTGATCGGCCGCCGCGGCCCCGCGCAGGCCAAGTTCACCACCAAGGAGCTGCGCGAGCTCGGTGAGCTCAGCGGGGTGGACATCGTGGTGGACCCGGCTGAAGTCGACTCGCCCGGGTCGGACCCGGCCGGGCTGAGCGCGCTGGCGGCCGAGACCGACCGGCGGGTCCGCGGCAACCTGGCCGTCATCAGGGGCTGGGCGGACCGGACCCGGGCGGGGGACGCGCGGCGGCTGACCGTCCGGTTCTGGTTGCGACCGGTGGCGATCGAAGGTACCGAACGCGTGTCCGGGCTGACGGTCGAGCGCACCAGGCTGGACGAGACGGGCGTGCTCACCGGGACCGGTGAGCTGGAGACGGTCCCCGCCCAGATGGTGCTGCGCAGTGTCGGGTATCAGAGCGTGCCGCTGCCCGGAGTGCCGTTCGACGAGGGCAGCGCCACGGTGCCCAACTCCGAGGGGCGGGTCCTCGGAGCCGGCGGTGGGCCGCTGCCGCGGGAGTACGTGGCCGGCTGGCTCAAGCGCGGCCCGACCGGGGTCATCGGCACCAACAAGTCCGACGCGGCGGCGACCGTCCGGTCGCTGCTGTCCGACTCCGCGGTGAGCGGCCCGGCCGGAGGTGAGGCCGCGGACGCGGCCGCCAGCCGCCGGCGGGCGGGCTTTGAGGATCTGCTGGCGGCCCGCGGCGTGGTGCCGGTGAGCTACTCCGACTGGCTCCGGGTGGAGCGGGCCGAGGCGGCGCTGGGCGGCGAGCTGGGCCGGGGCGCCCGGGTCAAGCTGCCCGGCCGGGAGGCCCTGGACAGCATCTGCCGCCCGCCCGTCTCCTGACCGTGGCGCCTCCTGCGTTCCGGCCCGTTGGCCAAGATTCAATCTCTCCCACCCAACCCGCCGCCCCCCGGGACTGTTCGGAATCCGGCCGCTGGGGACAATGGGGACATGAGTGTTGACCAGGCGGGCATCGAGCGGAGCGAGGACGGGGTAAAGGGCGCGCGACGGGGCGCTGGGAGCAGAGACGGCGGCCAGGACGCAGATGCCATGCCAGAGCCTTCCGCAGGTGGGCCCGGAGGCCAGCAGGCCGGTGATCCGGCTGGCGAGGAGCTGCCGGCCGATCGTTACTTCGACCGTGAGGAGAGCTGGCTCCGGTTCAACCAGCGGGTACTGGAACTCGCCGAGGACGAGTCGATCCCGCTGCTCGAGCGGGTGCGGTTCATGGCCATCTTCGCCAGCAACCTGGACGAGTTTTTCATGGTCCGGGTGGCGGGCCGGATGCGGCGGATGGCGACCGGCCTGCCGGTGGAGAACGTCAGCGGGCTGCCGACCGACAAAATACTCGAGCGCACCCTGGACACCTCACGCGAGATCAGCCTCCGGCACGCCGAGTACTTCCACGGCCACATAGTGCCCGCGCTGGCGGCGGAGGGCATCGAGATCCTGCGCTGGAAGGAACTGTCGCCGGACGAGCAAGAGAACATGCAGCAGTTGTTCCGGGAGCGGATCTACCCCGTCCTCACGCCCCTGGTCGTGGACCCGGCCCACCCGTTCCCCTACATTTCGGGCCTGTCGCTCAGCCTGGCGGTCATGCTGGCCGATCCGCGGACCGGCGTGACGTTGTTCGCCCGGGTGAAGGTGCCGCCGCTGCTGCCCCGGTTCCTCACCGTGGGGCAGTACCGGTTCGTGCCGCTGGAAGATGTGATCGCGGCTCACCTGGACGAGCTGTTCGTCGGCCTCGACGTGCTGGAGCAGCACGTGTTCCGGGTCACCCGGACCCGGGACCTGGAGGTGGACGAGGACATCACCGAGGACCTGATGCAGTCGCTGGAGCGTGAACTGCTCCGGCGGCGCTTCGAGCCCGCCGTCCGGCTCGAGGTCGAGGAGTCGATCTCGGCCGAGGTGCTGGAGCGGCTGGTGACTGAACTGGCCATCGACCGCCGGGCCGTGTACCACCTGCCGGGGCCGCTGGACCTGTCGGGCCTGAACGCGATCGCCGACCTGGATCTGCGGAAGCTGAAGTACCCGCGGTTCGTCCCGTCGGAATCAGCGCTGCCCCAGGACACCAGCATCTTCGCCGCGCTGCGCAAGCGGGATGTCCTGGTCCACCACCCCTACGACTCGTTCGCCAGCACCGTGGAGCGGCTCATCGTGGAGGCGGCCGCCGATCCCCGGGTGCTGGCCATCAAGCAGACCCTGTACCGGACCAGCGACACGTCCTCGATCGTCGAGGCGCTCATCGACGCGGCCGAGGCGGGCAAGCAGGTCGTGGTGGTGGTGGAACTCAAGGCCCGGTTCGACGAGCGGGCCAACATCCTCTGGGCCCGGAAACTGGAGGAATCGGGCTGCCACGTGGTGTATGGCTTCGTCGACCTGAAGACGCACTGCAAGATGGCGCTGGTGGTCAGGGAGGAGTCCGACGGGTCGCTGCGCCGGTACTGCCACATCGGGACCGGGAACTACAATCCCTCGACCGCCCGCCTGTACGAAGACTTTGGCCTGCTCACGGCGGACCCGGTCGTGGGCGGGGACGCCACCGACCTGTTCAACCACCTGACCGGGTACAGCCTGAAGAGCTCCTACCGCCGGTTCCTGGTCGCCCCCGAGGGGCTGCGGGCCGGCCTGGTGGAGCGGATCGACGCGCAGACGGCCCGGCAGCAGGCGGGCCAGCCAGCCAGGATCCAGGTCAAGTGCAACGCCATCGTCGACGAGGCGGTGATCGACGCGCTGTACCGTGCGTCCCAGGCGGGCGTGCCCGTCGACCTGTGGGTCCGCGGGATCTGCGCGGTCCGCCCCGGGGTGCCCGGCCTGTCGGAGACCATCCGCGTGCGCAGCATCCTGGGCCGGTTCCTCGAGCACTCACGGATCTATGCGTTCGCCGGTGACGGGGAGGTCTGGATCGGCAGCGCCGACCTGATGCACCGCAACCTGGACCGGCGGGTGGAGTTGCTGGTTCACGTCATGGACCCGGACCAGCAGGCGGAACTGCGGGCGCTGCTCGAGCTGGCCATGGACGAGAACACGGCGTCATGGTGGCTGGACGGCGAGGGCACGTGGGTCAGGCATCATCTCGACTCCGACGACAAGCCCTTGCGCGACCTGCAGCAGTACCTGATCCAGAACCGGCGGGCGCGATCCCTCGCGGCTCCCGACGCGGATGGCTGACGCCGGCGCGGACGATGAGATCCGCGCGGCCGGCTGCGTGCTGTGGCGGCCGGCCGCCACGGGTCCTGACGTCGCCCTGGTGCACCGGTCCCGGTACGACGACTGGAGCCTGCCGAAGGGGAAGCGTGAGCCGGGCGAGCACGTGCTGGAGACCGCCGTCCGGGAGGTCGCCGAGGAAACCGGGATAGAGGTGGTGCTGGGCCGCCGGCTCCGCTCGACCCATTACCGGACCGGTAACCGGCCGAAGGTCGTGGACTACTGGGCGGCTCGGCCGGCCGCCGGGGGCCCGCTGGCTGATTTCGTCCCCAACGACGAAGTGGATCTCCTGGAGTGGCTGCCGGTGCCCGCCGCCCGCGCCCGGCTGTCCTACGCCCACGACGGAGACGTGCTCGACGACTTCGCGTCCGGCCCGCCGGACACGGTCCCGTGCATCCTGCTGCGGCACGCCACGGCCGGCCGCAAGGACAGCTGGCCGGAAGATGACCTGCTCCGGCCGCTGGACGCCCAGGGAGTCCGGCAGGCGGAGCGGCTGGCCCGCCTGCTGGGCTGTTATGCCCGGAGCCGGGTGATCTCTTCCCCGGCCCGGCGCTGCGTGGCCACGGTCGAGCCCTACGCGGCGCTGGCCGGCCTGCCCGTCGAGATCGAGCCCGCCTTCCTGACCGGCGCGGCGCCCCAGGTGCCGCCGGGCGGGATGCTCCGGGCCCGGCAGTTGATCGACGTCCTGGCCGAGGAGCCCGTGCCAGTGGTCATCTGCGCGCACCGGGAGAACCTGCCGATGTTCCTGGACTGGGCCTGCACCCGGCTGGGAGCCAAGGTCCCGGACGGCTCGCCGCTGGCCAAGGGCGACTTCTGGGTGCTGCACATCGGCGCGGGCACGGTGGTCGGGGCGGAGCGCCACCGCCCACCGGCGGACTGAGGCTCCGGGGCCGTCAGATGCCGTAGGCGCGGGCCGGATCCCAGTCCAGCGTCGCGGGTAGCGCGCCTTCGAAGATCAGCAGCCATCGCTTGATCTCGATTCCCGTGCCTCCGCTGTAGCCACCGAGCCCGTTGCCGGCCACGACCCGGTGGCACGGCACTATGAGCGGCCAGGGGTTCGACCCCATGATCGTGCCGACGGCCCGGGCCGGCAGGTCCGGGCCGCCGTCGCCCAGTCCCGCGCGGACGGCCAGCGACCCGTAAGTGATCGTCTCGCCGTAGCCGACCGTGCCGAAGAGCACCGAGAGCACCTGCTGCTGCCCGCGCGAGGCCGCGGACCAGTCGATCGGCAGGTCGAAACTGCGCCGCTGGCCGGCGAAGTAGCAGGCCAGCTGGTCCAGGGCGGCCGTCACCAGGCGGGCGGCGCCCGCCGGCCCGGCGGAAGCCGCCGCCGGCCCGGCGGAAGGCTCCAGCGGGCCAGCGGCGGGCCCGGGCGTCTCCGCTGAGGAGCCGAAGCTGACCCGGGTGACGCCAGCATCGCTGCAGGCTACCGACAGCTCGCCGACCGGCGTGCTGACCGTGCCCCAGGCCAGGCTGGTTACCACGCCAATGCCTCCTGCCGCCTGGATGTCTGTGGCGACGTTACCCGCCCCCTCTGACATTTCGCTGCTGCCCCGGCGCCGGCCGCCGTTTACCCGTCGTCCTTCTCCGCCAGCCGCAGCAGGGCCTTGGCGATGGGACGCGCGGTCAGTTCCACCTGCCAGGGGCGGGCGCTGTAGGCCGCCAGGTCGGCGGCGACGTCCTCCGGGTCGGCTGGGTCGGGCGGCTGCCAGGCGAGCCTGCGCACCGCGTCAGGCTGGAGCAGGTTCTCGGTCGGCAGGGAGTGCTCGTCGGCCAGGGCGGCGACCACTGCCCGCACCGCGGCCAGGCGCCTGGCCGCCACCGGATCGCGTTCCGACCAGCGATGCGCGGGCGGCGGCCCGTCCGTCCCCGGCCCGGACGGGCCGGGCAGGGAGATGTCGGCCTGGGTGCGGGCGCGGCTGATGGCGCCGAGCCATTCCGCCGCGTGACGCCGCGCGCCGCGGCCCCGGAACCCCGGCAGGGCGGCCAGCGCCTCGGCCGTGGCGGGCGCCGACCTGGCCGCCTCGACGATGGCGGAATCCGGCAGGACCCGGCCGGGTGACAGATCCCGCCGCCGGGCGATCCTGTCCCGTTCCAGCCAGAGTTCACGAACGATGGCCAGGCCCCGGCGGCTCCGGACCCGGTGGATGCCGGAGGTCCGGCGCCAGGGATCGGGGCGGGGCCCGGCGGGCCCGGCCGCCAGCACGGCGGCGAACTCCTGGCGCGCCCACTCGGTCTTGCCTTGCTCGTCGAGCAGCTCAGCCAGCGCGTCCCGCAGTTCGACCAGCACCTCCACATCGAGCGCGGCGTACAGCAGCCACTCCTCGGGCAGCGGGCGGGTGGACCAGTCGTCGGCCGCGTGCCCTTTCTCCAGCGCCAGCCCGAGCACCGTTTCGTCCAGGGCGCCCAGGCCGACCCGGGGGAAACCGAGCAGCCGGCCGGCCAGCTCGGTGTCGAACAGCCGCCGTGGCCGGTAACCGAGCTCGGCCAGGCACGGCAGGTCCTGCGAGGCGGCGTGCAGGACCACCTCAGCGTCGGCGAGCGCGGCATCCAGCGCGGACAGGTCCGGGCACGCGACCGGGTCAATCAGGACCGTACCGGCGCCCTGGCGCCGCAGCTGGACGAGGAAGGCCCGGTGACCGTAGCGGAATCCGGAGGCTCGCTCGGCGTCCACGGCCACCGGCCCCTGACCCGCCCCCAGTGCGCGGACTGCCTCCTTGAGGGCCGCGGCGCTGGTCACCAGCGGTGGCATGCCGTCCCGCGGCTCGAGCAGCGGCACCGCCTCGGGCTGGTCAGGTATCTCGGGCGGGTCCGGTGCCTCGGGCGGGTCGGGTTCCTCGGGCGGGTCCGGCAGTTCAGGCTGGTCCGGCAGCTGCCCCCGGACCGTCACTGCCGCCGCCGGCTGCCGGCCGGCCTGAGCGCGGTCACTCCGGCGGCCAGGGGCGGCAGTCCCGAGGCGGCGCACAGCGTCTCGCACCACGCGGTCAGGTGCCCGGCGAGCTCGCCGCTCTCGGCCAGGCCGGCCAGGCCGGCCGTGGAATCCGCGTCCGCGGCCGGGCCCCCGTCCGCTTCCGGGCCAGGGTCCGCTTCCGGGTCCGCCGCGGCGGGTGACCATGACGCCCGCAGCTCGAACCCGGTCGCGGCCGGCTCGCCGTGCTTCGCGCCGAATCCCTCGGTCACCACCCGGGTGACCGTCCCGCTGGGCTCCGCGTACCCGGCCGTGCGGCTGTCAAGCGCCTCGGTCAGCCAGCTCCAGCCCACCTGCCCGATGAGCGGGTCCGCGGCGATCTCCGGGTCGAGCTCCGCGCGGATGTAGGCGATGATGCGCAGTGGCCCGGCCCAGCCCCGCTGGCCCTCCGGGTCATACAGCAGCACCAGCCGGCCGCTGCCGATCTCGGTGTCGTCCACCCGCACCGTGGCGGCGATGGCGCTCGCGTAAGGGGCCAGCGTCTTGGGCGCCGGGACGTCCTCGAAGGCGAGCTCCGGACGCAGCGTGCCCAGGTGGTCACACTCCGACCTCAGATCGGCCGTTGCGCGGCCGAACGCGGCGGATGCCGACGCGTCGCCTGGGCCCGCAAGCCTGCTGACCGGCCTCATGATCTGAGCGTACGTCGTCGCGTCCGGCCCTTCACGCGACGCGGCCAGCCAACTCCGTGGCGGTGGCCGTGGTGCCATCCGTGGCCGCCAGGCCGATGAGAAGCGCCGTGCCGCAGGCCGCGCAACCCCACTCCGGGCAATCACCGTCGGGGGAGTCCGGGCAGCCGCCCGGCTCGCCGTGGTACGACTCGAGCAGCCGGTCGTCACCGCACTCGGGACAGAAGCGGATCATCTGACTCACGACCTGCGACCTCCTCACCGCCGGAGCCCCGGCCGGCAGGCCCACAGGAGCGCCGGCAACGCAAGGCCGATCATGATCGTGGCACGGCCGGGCCGCCGATCGGTGGATATACTGCGGCGTGTCCCGAGGCCACACCGCAATTGCCGGGGGACGGGGGCCCAGCCTGTGAGACGATCGCTCGCGTGAACCCCACGGAGGAATCCCCCTTTCTGCGTGCGTGCCGCCGCGAACCGGTGCCATATACGCCGGTCTGGTTCATGCGCCAGGCCGGCCGCTCGCTGCCCGAATACCGCAAGGCCCGGGGCAACCTCCCCATGCTGAAGGCTTGTTTCCGGGCCGATGTGATCACCGAGATCACGCTGCAGCCGCTGCGCCGGTACGACGTTGACGCAGCCATCCTGTTCAGTGACATCGTGGTGCCGCTGAAGGCACTGGGCCTGGATATCGAGATCAAGCCGGGCGTCGGCCCGGTCATCGCCCAGCCGATCCGCCACGAGCGGGACCTGGCCCGGCTCCGCAATCTCGAGCCAGCGGACGTGCCGTTCGTGACCGAGGCGGTGACCGCGCTCGTGTCTGAGCTGGGCGGCAAGCCCCTCATCGGGTTCGCGGGGGGCCCGTTCACGCTTGCCTCCTACCTGATCGAAGGCGGCCCGTCGAAGAGCCACGATCGCACCAAGTCGCTCATGTACGGCAATCCGGCGATGTGGGACGCACTGCTCGGCCGGCTGGCTGACATCGCGATCTCGTTCCTGCGGGTCCAGGTGGCCGCGGGCGCGTCCGCGGTCCAGCTGTTCGATTCGTGGGCTGGCGCGGTCGGCCCGGAGGACTACCGCGCCTCGGTCCTGCCGCACAGTAAGAGGATCTTCGAGGCGCTGGCTGACTGCGGTGTGCCGCGGATCCACTTCGGCGTCACCACTGGGGAACTGCTCGGCCTGATGGGCGAGGCCGGCGCTGATGTGGTCGGCGTGGACTGGCGGGTACCCCTGGACGAGGCGGTGCGCCGGGTCGACGCCGGCAAGGCGCTGCAGGGCAACCTGGACCCGGCGGTCCTGCTGGCACCGTGGGACGTCATCGAGCGGCGGGCCCGCGATGTGCTCGGCCGGGGCCGGACCGCCGAGGGGCATGTGTTCAATCTGGGGCACGGCGTGCTGCCCGACACCAACCCTGACATGCTGGCTCGGCTGACCGACCTGGTGCACCAGGAATCGGCCCGCGACGCCGGCTGACCGCCGCGGGTGTCAGCCGGCCGCGGACGGCCCGGTGGCCGGCGGCGTGGCCCCGCGCCGCCGCAGCCAGCGCCGCACCCGGTAGGCACCGTAGCCCGCCAGCGCGGCGAGGCCGGCGAACGGCAATGCCGCGCCCGCCCCGGTGAGCAGGACGCGGACCGCGACCCGCAGCCCGTGCCAGCCTGCTTCCAGCCCCCCGAGGAATCCGCCCGCCACCCTCTCATGCTTCCTAACGGCCGCTCGCGGCTTACTCACCAGCATCAGCGTGACGGTCGCATCGCTGGTCTCGTGACTGAGGGCGCGCTCGCGGGCCTGCAGCGATTCCAGGGCCGACTCCTCCTGGTCGATCTGGTTCTGGACGGTGAGCAGGTCGCCGACCGAGCCGGCCCGCGCCAGCAGGGCGCGGAGCTGGGTGATCGCGGCCTGGGCCGAGGTGACCCGGCTGGTCACGTCGGCCACGGTCTCCGTGACGTCCTGAGCGTGCTGGGATACCGAGATCCGGGTGCCGAGCCGGGTGGACAGCGCGCCCAGCGTGGCCGGGTAGGCCGCGACCGGGATCTTGAGCTGCAGGCTGACCGTGGACTGAGCCGGATGGGCCCGGTCAAGCAGGGTGTTCTCGCTGGAGACGTAGCCGCCGGCCGCGACCGCGATGTGCTCGGCCAGCGTGGCGGCGCGGCTGATATCGGTGGCCCGGACCGTGAGGCTGGCCGTGTAGACGATGTCCTGGCCGCCCAGGGCGAGCGAGGCCGTGGTCCCGGCGCCCCCCGCGGCCAGTGAACGGCCGGCCTGGGCCGGTTCAGCGGGAGCTCCGGGGGCTCCGGCCGGGACCGGGGCGGCCCGGGCGCCGCTGCGGGCCGCGCTAGCCGAGCTGGCGCCGGCCGAGCTGGGGCCGGCCGCCGAGCAGCCGGCGGCGAGCACGGCCAGCAGGCCGGCCGCCACGATGACCGATGGGGCGGAGCGGACCCGGCCGCCCAGCTGACCCCGACTAACCCCGACATACCAGCTCATCAGCGATTTCATGCCGTTCGGACGCGCGCTGCCCGGGCCCGGTTCCCCGGCCAAGATCACAGCTTCGCATCGGGCGCGGCCCGGCGGTGGTCAGAGCCCGGCGAGCAGGTCGGTCTCGGTGATGCCGGGGCCCTGCCCGGCGCGGATGAACCACTCGGTGCCGAACGCGTAGCGAAACGCGTCGTCCGGCATGGCCAGGAAGAATGACTCCTCGCTGATCTGGCTGGCGTGCGCGCGCATGGCGTCCCGCTTGGCCTTGACGTAGGGCGTCACGTCGACGGCGGTGGTGATGAGCGACTCGGGCAGGCCGAAATCCTGCCGTTCTTCAACATCAGGCATGTCGACCCCGGCCGCGGCCGACTGCTCCGCGAATGCCTTCCTGACCCGGAGGATGTGATCGCGGTTGATGGTGCTCTGGTAGACCCGTCCGGTGCCCGCCAGCCCGGCCGCGCGCAGGCCGACCCGGTGGACCTGGATGTGGTCGGGATGGCCGTAGCCGCCGTGGTCGTCATAGCAGGTCAGCACGTCGGCTTCTTCCTCTCGCAGCAGGGCGGCCAGCTTACCGGCGGCCTCCTCGACCGGCGCGGTCCAGAAGGATCCCGGCTCGTCATTGGCGGGGGTCCCCATCATTCCCGAGTCCCGGTAGCCCAGGAACTCGGTCCGCTGCGCCCCGAGGATCTCCGCCGAGGCCAGGGTCTCCATCACCCGGCGCTGCCACAGTTCCTCCCCGTCGGCCAGGAGTCCCTCGGGTATCTCGCCCTGCTCGCCCCGGGTGGCGACGACCAGCACCACCCGGTGGCCCTCGTCCGAGGCTTTGCGGATGACACCGCCGCAGGCGATGCACTCATCGTCGGGATGGGCGTGAAACGACACCAGGGTGGCCATGGGGCGACGCTATCTAATCCGCTACCGCGGCAGGCTCGGCGGCACCGGCACCGGCACCGGCACCGGCATCGGCATCGGCATCGGCTGGAGCCGGGGGCCGGACAGCCGGGGCCGGGCGGCGGATCATCACGATGGCGATCAGGCCGCCCGCGAGGCCGAGCAGCCCGGCGAGGATCAGGGCCGCGTCCAGGCCGGACGCCGACGCGACATGGATCAGGTGGTCGAGCAGGCCGCGCTGGCTGGCCGGGGCGCGGGTGAGCAGAGCCTGGGCCTGGCCGCCGGAGACAGCGGCGGCGATGGATGGCCGCCCGCCGTGGGCCGCCAGGACATGGGCCATCCGGGCCG
>Ga0302326_10027841_pt1 | contig 11390 bp, 9 predicted proteins | sample Palsa_T0_3_FD_202264 | JGI IMG/M metagenome (GOLD analysis project Ga0302326, IMG submission 202264) | Peat permafrost microbial communities from Stordalen Mire near Abisko, Sweden - Palsa_T0_3 | ecosystem: Environmental > Terrestrial > Soil > Palsa > Peat permafrost | place: Sweden: Abisko...
TGTCCAGGGCGACCTCACGATCGAGGACGGGGCCAAGCTGACGGGAAGCGTGCGGGCCGACAAGGTGACCATCGCCGGTGAGCTGGAAGGCAACATCGAGCAGTCCTCACGCGTCGAGCTGCAACAGACGGCCATCTTGACCGGGGACCTGAAGGCCGGTTCTCTGACGGTCGCGGCAGGCGCTCGGATGCGCGGCCGGGCCGAATTCGGCTGGGACGACGGCGGCGCGAAAGCCGTCAAGCCGGGCAACGGTAACGGCGCTGGAAGCGACGCCGGCTCATGAGCACCGCCCGCGCCGCAGGCCCAGGGGCGATGCGCGCGTGTCCGCACTGTCGGGAAACGATCCTCGAAAGTGCCGCCGTCTGTCCGGCGTGCCGGCACTACCTGCGCTACGAGCCCCTGGCCGAGGCGCCACAGGAGCCTGCGTTCACGCCGCTACGCATCGAAGGCAGCATCCGTCACCCCGCCGACGGCGAGCCCTGGGAATACACCGTCGTTGTGTCGATTCGTAACGATCGCGACGAAGAAATCGCGCACAAGCTCATCGGTGTGGGTGCAATGAGTCCCAACGAGCGATGCACCTTCACCTTGTCGGTCGCGGCGGTTTCGGCCAAGCCGAAAGCATCCGGACGAGGCGGCATGCGACACTGAAATTCCGCGCGCGCCCACCCATGCGCACATAAAGGCGACGATGTTCAGACCGATAGCGTACGGATTGGCTTTCCTACTTTGCACGTTTAGTGCGGCCAGCGCGGAGGACGCAAAGGCCCCGTATCTGGCCATGGCGCCTCTCGTCCAATACCAGATTGCGATTGTGGCCGATGAGACCGCATTGGCCCGCAGCGCAGCGCCGACGTCGATCTCCGGCGAAGCTGACGTCCTGACGCTCGGCAGCGACGGCTATAAAACGGCGGTGAAGGGAAAGAACGGCTTCGTTTGCCTGGTCCAGCGATCCTGGGCCGCGGACTTCAACGATGCCGAATTCTGGAATCCAAAGATCCGCGGGCCGATATGCTTCAACCCGGCCGCCGTGCGCACCGTTCTCCCCGGCTATCTCGAAAGAACACAATGGGTTCTCACCGGCGTATCAAAGTCCGACATGATCGATCGCACCCGAACCGCGCTTAACACAAACACCTTCGTGGCGCCGGAGGCGGGGGCAATGTCCTTCATGATGTCGAAACAGGGATACCTGTCTGACGACGGTGGCCACTGGCATCCGCATCTGATGTTCTTCGTCGCCCACAGCGACGCCGCCGCCTGGGGTGCCAACCTGCGCGGCTCCCCTATATTCGCCGCACAGAGCGATCCAGAGCCCATCACGACATTCTTCATTCCGGTGACCAAGTGGTCCGACGGCACGACAGATATGATGGAGAAATAAATAGCGTCAGTGCTTCCCCGATTCTCGGCAGCCCTTGTGTGAGTAGCGCCGAACGACGACAAGGTTGGCAATCGCGGTGAGCAACAGAGTGACCAGCATTAGCATGAACGACAAGGAAGCGCCGAGCGGCCAATTGTTCTGATTGAGCACTTCGTTGGCGACGACCGGCGCCATCATTTGGAAACGCGGACCACCGAGTAGAACAGGCGTTGCGTAAGCATTCATCGTAAGAATGAAACACAGGACCGCTGCGGCGAGGACGCCAGGGATCGCCAGCGGCAAAGTGACGAGGCGCCAGGCTTCGAACGGCGTTGCGCCAAGGCTTAGCGCTGCCTCCTCGGAGGAGCGGTCGATTCCTTCCAGAACGCTTTGCAGGGTCAACACCACAAACGGCAGGTTCACGGCGATGATACCGACGAACACTGCCCCTGGCGTATACATGATCGTCAATGGCGAGGACAGCGGAAAAATCAGCTCGAGCAGATAGTTGAAAACACCTTTTTGTCCGAATGCAACCATCCACCCGGCAGCGCGCACGGCGTTCCCGACGAATAACGGCAGGATCACCGCCAGGATCAGGATCGCCTTGAAGCGCGGCGTGGCGCGGGTCAGGTAGAGCGCCGGCGGGAAACCGGTTACGAGGCAAGTGACGGTAACGCCGATCGCCATCAAAAGTGTCGTTTTGAGCACCGCAAAATAATAAGGGTCGGTCAGGCACTTGGCATAGTTGTCCAGCGTGAACGCTTCGACCATGAACTGACCCGGCACGAAGCGATTCAGGCTGTAGCGCAGCAGGAGCAGGAGCGGCACGGCCAGAAACACCAGCACCATGATGGTGGCCGGCAGCATCAGCGCGAGCGCCGTGCGGCGATGCGTGATCATTCCTCGCTCCCGCAGACTCCCCTCAGGCCTTGAAGACCTTGTTCCACCACTCCTGCAGCTGGGGGTCGTTCTGCGCCAGGTATTCCTGGTCCTGGACCATGAATCGCTCCTCGATCGCCCGGTCGAAGCCGATGCGCGCCGCCATGTCGGCGGCCAGCCCGGCATTGCTGGTCGTCGGGTTATAACCCATGTTCTTGGCGAATTCCCGCTGCGGCTGCGGTTCCAGGACGGCGTTCAGATAGGCATACGCGGCGTCCTTGTTTTTTGCATTCTTGGGCATGGCCATCTCCGAAACATAGAGGACGATACCTTCTTTCGGGTTGGCAATCTCGATCGGGATGCCGGCGTTCTGCCACATCACGCCACGCGCTTTCCACATAATGCACATCCAGCACTCCTCGGTCTTCAGCGCCTGCGCCATCGCTTCGTTGGTCGGGTAGACCTTGACGCCCATTTTCTTGAGTTCGAGGAGTTTCGCTTTGCCCGGCTCATAGTTGTTCAGGCCACCGCCATTGATCATCGCCGCCGACTCGATGGTCGTCTGGTATTGAATATCGATGACGCCGATGTGACCGGCAAGCTCGGGGTTCCAGAGAGCGGCATAGGAATCGGGCTTGACCTTGATTCTTGCCGGATTGTAGAGGATCACCCGGCCCGTATAGATGTGCGGGACCGAATATCGGGTCTTGAGCTTCGGCAGCACGTACTTCATGTTCGGGATCGCGTTCGCGTCGATTTCCTCCAGGGTCCCGTTCTTCCACATCTCGTACGAGCCCGAAGCGGTTAGCGCAACGATGTCCATCGAGCCGCGCGGGAGCCGCTTTTCAGCCATCAGCTTGGTCTTGCGCACCGTGTCGTTGGCCGTGTCGTAGATGACATCCACGTCCTTGGGCGCGAGCAGCGGATCGGCGACGTACTTCTGCAGAAGGTTCTGATAGTCACCACCCCAGGTGCCGACGACGACTGGCCCTGTAGCCGCACGTGCGCGCGGCAATCCCACGCTCGCAAGAGACACGCTGGCGGCGAGCGCGGTGTTGAACTGACGACGCGTCCATTTATGAACCATGACATTACCTCCTCTATCGACGAACTCGGCTGCCAAGCCTCCTGACGCAATAGCTTTGCGTGTTGCGGAAGCACTCTTCGAACGGGTTGCGATCAGACGGCCGGGTCTCCCGGCTTAGCTCGGCGCAATGCCGACTGCGGACGCCGGATCGACGCGAATAGTCACCTGTTGACCCGGTGTCCAGTGGCGAGGCGCCGCAGCACCGGCGGGTTCGGTTGCGATCACGGTCTCGCTCTTCGTCAATCGCAAGACAAGCTCCGATATGGAGCCCAGGTAGGTTACCACCTCGACCGTGGCCGGAAACACGTTCAGACCTGACGTCGGCCTATCGAGTATTTCAACCGCCTCGGGCCGGACCATGAGGCTCCCCGCACCGGGAGCGCAGTGCGCGCAGGCAATTGAGAGCCCGGACCGGGTCACGAACCGTGACCCGTCGTCTTCGAGCCGACCTTCCATCAGATTGGCCCGCCCGATGAACGACGCCACAAACCGGTTACGCGGTGCCAGGTAAAGATCCTGCGGCGAACCAATCTGCTGCACCCGGCCGCGGTCAATCACCACCAGGCGGTCGCCCATGCTCATCGCCTCGTCCTGGTCGTGCGTGACGAGTACGGTGGTGATCTTGAACAGTTGTTGCAGCCTGCGCATCTCCTGCCGCACGTCGAGGCGGAGCTTCGCATCGAGGTTGGAGAGCGGCTCGTCGAGCAGCAGAACGTCGGGCTCAATCACGAGGGCCCGCGCCACCGCCACGCGCTGCTGCTCTCCTCCCGAGAGCGCTCGCGGCATGCGTTGCCCCAATGACTCGAGCTTGACCAGCGACAGCGCGCGCTGCACACGGTCTGCGATTTCTGCCTCGGGAGCTTTGCGACGGCGAAGGCCGAAGGCGACGTTCTCGAATACGTCAAGGTGCGGGAACAGTGCGTAATGCTGAAACACCACGCCGATATTGCGCCGGTAGGGAGGCTCGTGCGTGACGTCGCGCCCGCGGATTTGCACCCTGCCCTCGCTCGGGTAGGTGAATCCCGCGAGCATGCGCAGCGTGGTCGTCTTGCCGCAGCCCGATGGGCCGAGGAGGACCAGAAGCTCACCTTCGGCCACGTCAATGGAAAAATCATCGACGGCGAGAACCTCGCCAAAACGCTTGCTGACGCGATCGAGCGAGACGGTGGCCACTAGCGTTGCACTACCTTGGTGAGACTCACGAATCGATCGGTGAGCAAAAGGCCAGCGCCAACGATGGCGATCTGCAGCGCGGATGCCGCTGCAATCGTCGGGTCGATTTTCCATTCCAGGTATTGCAGAATCGCAATCGGCAGCGTCGTCTGCCCGGGCGTGACCAGGAGGAGCGAAATCTCGAGATTGCCGAAGCTTACGACGAAGCTGAAGAGCGCCGCCGCGACCACGCCCGGCCAGATTAATGGCAGCGTGACCTTCAGCGCCGCGACCAGGGGCGACGCGCCGAGGCTTTGCGCCGCCTCCTCCACCGAGCGATCGACCCCGACCAAGTTAGCGGTGATGAGGCGCATACCCCACGGGATCGTGATCAGGGTGTGCCCGATGGCCAGTCCCCATACCGAGCCGACGACAGGCCACCCGGTCAGAATCTCGAGCTCGACGAACGACATGTAGAGGCCCGCGCCGATGACGATAGCGGGCACGATCAATGGTGACATGAGAAGCTGGAACAACGCTTCGCGGCCACGAAAGCGCGCGCGGGCGAGGGCAAAGCTCGCTGGCGTGGTGACGAGCAGGCCGCAGACGGTTGCCAGCAGGGCGACGTTGAGGCTCGTGCGGAAGCCGTTGATGAACTGCCGCTGCGCGAACACCTCGCGGTACCAGCGCAGCGAATAGCCCTCCGGCGGCAACGACAGGATTTCGTTGGCGAAAAACGAGAGCCAGAGCACCAGCGCGATGGGCAGGACCATGAACACGAAAGCGGCGCCAACCGCGGCCTGAAACGTGACGCGTCCGACTCGCTCTCGCAGTAACAGGCCGCGAACCATGCTCGCCGGCCTTCAGTGCGGCAAGTTGTTCTTGTAGAAGCGACCGCCCTTCATAATCACCGGCAGATGCGCGCCCTGGTCCTGGAAGAGTCCCAGATCCTTGTACGGATCGCCATCGACGACCAGGAGATCGGCGTAGGCGCCGGGCACGATTTCCCCCAGCTCGCCTGGACGCTGGACGATTTCGGCGTTGACGATCGTCGCGGAATGGATGATTTCCTGCGGCTTCATGATCTCGGAGCGGATCAGGAACTCGCGGCACTGGTCGTCCTGGAGCTGGCCTAATAGGTCGCTCCCGAAGCCGATCTTCACACCTGCCCAGCGGCAGAGTTCGAGCGAGCGCAAACCGGCTTCGAGCACAATCTTGTTCTTCTCCAGGCTGTAGGCCGACAGGCCGTAGTCGGGCCCGCGCCGTTGCAGCCCTTCATAGGCAACGAGCGTGGGGACGATGTAGGCGTGGCGTTTGGCCATCAGCTTCGCACCGGCCTCGTCGATCAGGTTGCCGTGCTCGATCGTGCGCACGCCGCTGTCGACTGCGCGCAGGATCGCCTCGGCCGAATAGGCGTGTGCCAGAACATACGAGCGCCAATGCGTCGCTTCTTCCACCGCCGCCACGATCTCGTCTAAACGGAATTGAATGCTCTCGAGCGGGTCGGATTGCGAGGCGACGCCGCCTGAAACCATGATCTTGATCTGGTCGGCACCTTTGCGCAGTTCGTCACGCACCGCCTTGATCATTTCCGGCACGCCATCGGCGATCCGGCTGAGATACGAAAGACCGGAGCAGCACGAACACTCGACCGTGGTTTGATTGCGGCGACGGAAATCTGCGTGTCCGCCGGTCTGGCTGATGGGCATGCCGGAGATGAAAAGCCTTGGCGAGTCCATGATCCCGGTCTCGGCAGCAATCTTGGTGCCATGATCGCAGCCGCCGGTGTCGCGCACCGTGGTAAAGCCGCGCATAAGCATGTTGCGCGCGTTGACCACCGCCTTGGTGGTGAGCAAGGTCAGCGGCATGCCTTCGAGCAACGCAAGGTTGACCTCGGCGAGAAAGATATGGGCATGGGCGTCGATCAATCCCGGCATCAGGGTACGCCCGTCGAGGTCGACGCGCTTCGCGCCCTCGGCGCGGATGGGCCGATCGGAGACTTCCCTGACGCGATCGTCCTCGATCAGAACCTCGATCCCGTCCTGCACATGGTCCTTGCGCGGATCGAGAAATTTTCCGCCCTGAAAAAGGTAGGCTGCCATGACTCTTTCCCCGCGCTTGACGACTTGCTAGTCGCTGACGGCGGAGAAGTAGAGCGCCTGCGCGCAGCCCGCACTCGTCGTGGCGGTCCATTTCCCTTCGACACCCTGGCCGGTCTGGTCGAGCAAATCAACGCTGGCCGACACAATGCTGCCTGGGCTGAAGCCAGGCGTAGTGCAGCTGTACTGGGCGCCGGTTATCGCGTAGAGCGTACCGTTATGCGTCAGCGGACCGGCGAGCGTGCAGACCATGCCATCGTAGGCCGTGTTGGGATCGACGAAGCTGAAGGTAAGCGTTGCCGAGGAATCGCCAACTTGCGCCAGCGTGAGGTTGAAGCGCCCGTTGACGCCGGAGTCGTCATTGGCGGGGTTGCTGCAAGTGGAAACCGTGCCGACTACCGAGCCGCTGTAGGTGCCGCTCAAGGCGTAGGCGGTAAGGGTCTGGCGCACGATGGACTTGGTCACCGTTACGCCGTTAACCGAATAGGTGAGCGTGGCGTGCGAGTAATCTTCCGCTACGCTGGACGCGGCAAAGGTGGCCGTGCCCACCTGCGTGGCGACGTCGCCCTGCCACGGGGCGCCGAAGTAGGTGCCAGTGGTCGCAAACAGCGGACCGGTGTAGTTCAAGCGCGTGCCATCGCCCGTGTCGTTCAGTTGCGCGGTGTACCAGGTCGGTGGCGCACCGTTGCCGGCGCCGGGGCCGTAGATGAAGAACGCCAGGAACTGAAACGTGTTGCTTTGCTTGACGAAGACACCCCATCCGGACTCGGCAGGATCGTACCAGACGTCGCTGGAGTTGGGGGTGGCGGCTCTGGCGCAGGTGGTAGCAAGGAGGAGGAGAACCGCGAACAACAAGCGTGGCATGGTCAACACCTCAGCGGAACGGTCGGGCGGATATCTTAAATTAAGATAGCTGGGCGCGGGGGATTTCGGGGTCCAGCACTAACGTTGGCATCGGATTGGCAACTGAGCCCCTAAAGGTCCGTCGCGAGTTTGTCCACCCAGCAAGCGTGTGGAGGTATGCCCATGGCAGGGTGGCCCCGTGGCACACGCCTCAATACGGAGACGCGAGACTTATTGGCACACCGTCCCGGGCGGCCCGAATACCTGCTGCGTGATCGCCTTGGTTTGAGACATCGGCCCCGTTGTCGTATTCACCGTATACGCAAACGTGCCGCTGTTGCCATTGAAAAAGGTGAGCGTTGCCGTGCCGTACGGCAACGCGGAAACGTCCGCGGGGAGGAAGGGCACGGCATTGAAGGCCGGACCCGTCGTCCCGTACAGCGTACCGGTATAAACACCCGGCGCCGTATTGTCGGCAGTGACCGATAGCCACAGAGGCGTTCCATCGCCGTTGTACGTGAACCAGGTCGCAAAAATGACGTTGCCTTGGTGGGAGAAATTGATGCCCCACCCGGACTCCATACCCGCCGGAGCTGCCCACCATAAACCGGTGAAGTTAGTTGCCAACGCGAGATTGGGTTGCGCACCCCACACGCAGGTGGGCAGCGGACCGAATACCTGGTGTGTGATCGCTTTGGTTTGGCTAGTGCCATTGACGGTGTAAGCAAACGTCCCATCATTGCCGTTGCTAAACGTTAATGTCCCGGTACCCACAGGAGTCGCTGTAACTGCTGCCGGGTTGAAGGGGACGGCATAGAAAGCTGGGCCGCTCGTCTGGTAGAGCGTACCGGAGAAGGTATTGTTGGAAGTCTCGTTGGCAGTCATTGACAGCCACCAGAAGTTGCCCGCCAGATCATAGGTGAACCACGTCGCAAAAATGACATTGCCTTGATGCGCGAAGTTGATACCCCAGCCTGCCTCTATGCCGGCCGGCGCCGCCCACCACAAACCGGAAAAGTTGGCCGCCGTTGCCGTCGTTGGCCACTGCGCCAGTAACTGAGCGACATCAATCGAACCCAGTCCCGTGACTTCGTCATAGCCGGGTCCTACCAGATAGCCCTCCAAACCGCGTATACCGATAGGGCCCGGCGTGCTGTTGTTGCACATGCTCGGTATGGAGACGTCGCACGCGGCGACTCCGCTGCTGGCCACGGTCACATCGTGAAACACGCCATTGCCGGGCGTAGCGGCCAATGCGTAAAGGCGTGGATTCAAATTACCCTGAGCGCCACCCGTCTTCTGATTCAAAAGTGCGGCGATTCCGGCCATATCGGGCGTGGAAGCAGACGTTCCAAAACTGCCTTGAAAAGTGAAATGGCCGGCACTGTCGAGCGCGCACGACGCTCCCGTGGCCGCAGAGCAATTAAAGTAGCCGTCATGGCCTGACGCGGTGAAGGATACGTCCGGCGTGTAACGCCCCAGCGTGCCTGGAACTCCCGGGCCCGTTTGCCAGGCTGGTGCAGCAATGTACTGGCTCATGCCGCCGCCTGACGCGGAGGCTTGCGGGTTACCGTTCGCGTCAAGCGGCTCATTCCACGCACCCTCGGGAATGTAGCCGAGCGCCGACTCGAATCCGCTGCCATTGGTCGGGGCCCAATAGGCACTGGGATTCGCCGCGTCAGCGAATTCCGTCCCGCCGACGCAGGTCGAATAGCTCGACACGCAGATGTAGTTCGGGCCCGCGATCTGGACTGCCGGTGGCGTCGTGTTGTAAGCATCACAACCGGCTACTCCCGCGTCGCCCGAGATCACGAATACGGATATGCCCTCTACCACCGCCTGGCTAAAAACGCTGTCCCAGAAATCGACCCCGGATTGTCCGGCGTCCGCCTCGCAGGAGCCGAAGCTGATACTCATGATTTGTGCCGCCGGTGGCTCGGTATCGACCACGTACTGACTGGCGATAGCGAGCCCGTCGAAGGTGGCAGAATCCGCGCTGACGACGAGCATAATTGTGGCACCCGGTGCCACACTGCCAGCCCGTGTCACATCGAGGGTCGCCTCACCCTGGTCAGGTGGAACGCTGCCGCCGGACGACATTGCCGGGCCGGGATCGATACCAGCCGGTGGAACGACGATGACAGGATCCTTGACCGGCAAACCCGAACGAGCCTGGAAATTCTCGATATCCGGCAGATAGACGCGAGCGCGGCCGATGATCGCGATCGTTTGACCACTGCCGGTAACGCCTTGCTGATAAATGGGATTTACGTCATAAATCGCAGCGAAGTCTGCCGGCCAGATGTAATGCGCGCCAGAACCAGCGTCGCCTGCAGGATATTCCGCCGGCACCAGCTGGGACCGACGCGTTGTTCCGGCGCCCTGGGACGACTGCTCGTGGATCGTGGCGAGGCCGCGCACGGATTGCACGATCACCGAGAACGCGGCGGGAATCCTTGGAACGCTAACGGGAGCAATGCGCTGCTCTCCGCTTACGGCGTAGGCATGCAGACGAGTCGCGAACGCCGCACCCACTCTTGTCGCCGAGCCGCTGAAATCAATGCGCATTCGGCTGTTAGCGACAGAATCGACATGCAGGCTCTGCGATTGCAGCCATTGTGTCAGTGTGTCTATATCGCGCGCCGAAGCCCCAAACTGTTCGCCGACCTGCACGGGTGTGAGCCAGCGATGGAAGTTGGGCGAGTTTGCATCCTGTTGTTGAGCCAGAAATTGTTCGAATGCAAGCTGCTGCTGCGGCGAGCGTTTGAGCACCAGAGTCAAATGCGAAAGTGGCAGATTGTCTGCGACTTCGCCAAGATCGTTCGTGGTGGTCGCCCACGCAGGACTACGGGGTAGCGCGCTTAAACGCGCGACATTGGGGGGCTCGGTGATGAGATCGGCCGCGCCACTGTTCGTCAACGGCAAAAAAATCAGCGTCGCGAGCAGTAACCGGAATCGGGGCAACCGTTTGCTGGCTGCAGCACATGCAAGCATCAAGACCTCTCCCATCAAGACGTTCAGGGCTCTACGACTCGATTGACCGATATCACGTGGCCCCCATCGCGGTCGAAGCGAATGATAGTCGTTGTTTGCGGATCGCTGGGGGGGGGCGAATAGATCCAAGTGCCCCGCGCGCGAAATCCCACGCGTCAACCGACAGGACACGGAAGCTCACTCACACACCGTCCCGGGCGGCCCGAACACCTGCTGCGTGATCGCCTTGGTTTGCGACACGGGCCCCGTGGTCGTATTGACCGTATAGGCAAACGTGCCGCTGTTGCCATCGGTAAAGGTGAAGGTCGCCGTGCCGTAGGGCAACGCGGAAACGTCGGAGGGGAGGAAGGGCATGGCATCAAAGGCCGGGCCCGTCGTCCCGTAGAGGGTCCCGGTGTAGACACCCGGCGCCATGTTGTTGGCAGTGACCGACAGCCACAGAGGCGTCCCATCGCCGTTGTAGGTGAACCAGGTCGCAAAAATCGTGTTGCCCTGCTGGGAGAAATTGATTCCCCAGCCCGATTCGACGCCGGCCGGTGCCGCCCACCACAGACCGGTGACGTTGGTTGCCAACGCGAGATTGGGTTGTGCGCCCCACACGCAGGTGGGGAGCGGCCCGAATACCTGGTGTGTAATGGCTTTGGTCTGGCTAACGCCATTGACGGTGTAGGCAAACGTCCCATCGTTCCCGTCGCTGAATGTGAGCGTCCCGGTACCCACTGCAGTCGCAGTAACGGCGGCCGGGTTGAAGGGGACGGCAAAGAAGGCGGGCCCCTTCGTCTGGTAGAGGGTTCCCGAGAACGTATTGCTTGCAGTCTCGTTGGCAGTCATAGACAGCCACCAGAAGTTACCCGCCAGGTCATAGGTGAACCACGTCGCAAAAATAATATTGTCCTGATGCGCGAAGTTGATACCCCACCCGGACTCGACAGCCGCCGGTGCCGCCCACCACAGACCGGAAAAGTTGGCC
>Ga0302326_10027843_pt1 | contig 11389 bp, 10 predicted proteins | sample Palsa_T0_3_FD_202264 | JGI IMG/M metagenome (GOLD analysis project Ga0302326, IMG submission 202264) | Peat permafrost microbial communities from Stordalen Mire near Abisko, Sweden - Palsa_T0_3 | ecosystem: Environmental > Terrestrial > Soil > Palsa > Peat permafrost | place: Sweden: Abisko...
AACTTCTTCAGATCCTCGTGCTGCGCCCGCCACTGGAAGTGCACGAACTCGTTGTCAACCGAGACGCCCAGCACCTGAGTATCGCGGTCCTCGAATTCGTCGTTCAGCTTGCCGAAGGCAGCGATCTCGGTCGGGCACACGAAGGTGAAGTCCTTCGGCCAGAAGAACACCACCCGCCACTTGCCCTCGTAATCTCCGCTGGAGATCGTGGTGAAGTAGTCTTCGGGCTTCTGGGCGTCGACCTTGGAGAGGTCGCCACCGATCAGCGCGGTGAGCCGGTAGGCGGGGAACTGGTCGCCGATTGTCAGCAGTGCCATGTCACTCCTCAGTCAAATTGGATTAAGTCAAGATTGGCTACTGCCACTATCTTGCCGGATGCACACTATGAACAAAAGGTGATCTTTCACACTATACTGATCGGTATGACCGATAAGACTTATCAGCCGACGATCGCCGGGCTGCGGGCTTTCGTCGCCGTCGCGGAGAGGCGGCATTTCGGCGGTGCCGCAACAGCTCTCGGCGTTAGTCAGTCGACGTTGTCGCAGGCACTGTCCGCTCTGGAGACGGGCCTGGGCGTGCAGCTGATCGAGCGCTCCACGCGCCGGGTCTTCCTCACGACCGAAGGCACGCAGCTGCTGCCGCAGGCTCAGGCGGTGATCGAGGCCGCGACGGCGTTCACGGCCGCGGCTGCGGGCGCCTCGGATCCGCTGCAGGGCAGCATCCGGCTCGGCCTGATCCCGACGGTGGCGCCGTATGTGCTGCCGACGCTCCTTGCCGGCCTGGCTGACCGGCTGCCGGCGCTGAACCTGCGGCTCATCGAGGACCAGACCGAACGGCTGCTCACCGGGTTGCGCGAGGGCTCGGTCGACGCGGCCCTGATCGCGTTACCGGCCGAGAGCAGCGGCATCACCGAAATACCGCTCTATGACGAGGATTTCGTACTCGCGCTGCCGCCCGGACATCCGCTGGCCGGCAAGCGGCGGGTGCCGCCGACCGCACTCGCCGAGCTGCCGTTGCTGCTGCTGGACGAGGGACACTGCCTGCGCGATCAGACCCTCGACGTCTGCCGGAGCGCGGGCGTCCACGCTGAGCTGGCCAACACCCGGGCGGCGTCGCTGGCGACGGCGTTGCAATGTGTGGCCGGTGGACTGGGCGTCACACTGATCCCGCAGAGCGCGGTGCCTGTCGAGACCGCACGCAGCCGGCTGGAACTGGCGTATTTCACCGCGCCTCGTCCCGGCCGCCGCATCGGCCTGGTCTTTCGCTCATCCAGCGGCCGCGAGGGACCCTACCGCCAGCTTGCCGGCCTGATCGGCGAGCTGCTCACGCGCGACGAGCAGGTTCGCCCGGCCCGGTAGCGGCGGCAATGTGAACGTGTTCTAGTTTCGCCTCATGCTGGACTTCACGCTGGAGAACATCAGCGCCGAGGACGTCGAGCGGCTGCGAGCCGTCTACGAGCCGTTGGCCCAGTCGGTCCGGGAGCTGATCGACGCGACAGTCCGGACCCAGGTGGACGCCGGAGACGTCGCAGCGGCCAAAGCCGAGATCGACTCGGCCACAACACGTTTGCGCCGCAAGCAACTTGACGGCTCGTTCGGGGTGCGCTACCTGGCCGGCGGCCAGCGGATGGCGTGGGGGAACGCCGTCATCGGCATCCGCAACCCGATCGCCCCGCCGGTGGAGGTCCAGCACGACGGTTCGGGGACGTCCTGGGCCGATTTCCACCTCGGCGCGGCCTACGAGGGTCCGCCCGGCCACGTGCACGGCGGGGTGGCCGCCCTGATTCTCGATCACCTGCTGGGCGAGGCGGCCAGCGACGGCATCAACCCGCGCCTCACCGGCACGATCAGCTTCCGCTATCTGCGGGCGACCCGACTCGGGGACCTGCACGCCGAAGCGATGACCACCCGTGTCGACGGGGTGAAGACCTTCGCCGCCGGCCATCTCGCCGACGACCAGGGAATCACCGTCGAAGCCGAGGGCGTCTTCATCCAGCCGCGCTGGGCCCGCGACGGCGCCGACTGAGCCGACAGGAGGGGCGATGGAGAAAGTAGTCGCGGTACTGCTGGCCGCCGACCGCGACGAAGACTGGTGCCGCCGACAGCGCGGGCCGGTCGCCGACGCGATTCTCGGGCTCGGCGTCCCGGGCCTGACCGTGAATGTCTGCGACGGCGCGGTGCGTCATTCGCTGATGACGTTGACGACGCTGGATCCGCCGGCCGCCGCGGTGGTGAGCATATGGACACAGCAGTGCTACGGAGGCCAGATCGCCGCGGCGCTCGAGGTGCTGTCGGCGGAGTGCGATCAGCTCGCCGCATACCTGGTCACCGAATCGATCCCGCTGCACGCTCCGCTCGAAATAGGATATCGCACAGCAGGTTTCGCAAATATCGCGCTGCTGCGCCGACCGGCCGGGCTGGATCAGGCGACCTGGCTGGAGCGCTGGCAACACGGCCACACGCCGGTGGCGATCGAAACCCAGTCGACCTTCGGTTACACCCAGAACGCCGTGGTGCGCCCGTTGACGGTCGATGCGCCAGAACTGGCAGGAATCGTCGAAGAGCTGTTCCCGGCCGCGGCGATCACCGACATCAAGGCCTTCTTCGGCGCCGCCGACGATGCCGATTTGCAGCACCGGCTGGCCCGAATGATAGCCAGCACATCGGCATTCGGCGCCATCGAGAACATCGACACCGTACCGACCAGTCGCTACGTGCTGAAAGCGCCCTTCAACAATTGAGGAGACACCGTGATACTGCAGGTCGAAGACGAGAACAGGGTGCGCACGCTCACCCTGAACCGGCCCGAGATACTCAACGCCTTCAATGAGGCGCTCTACCAAGCGACCGCCGAAGCACTGACGCAGGCCGCCGACGACCCCGACGTCGCTGTCGCGCTGTTGACCGGCGCCGGACGCGCCTTCAGCGCGGGCAACGACCTCACGGAGATGCAGGCACGGATCACCGATCCCGAAATGGCCGACAAGGGTTCGCATTTCACCGCGATGATCGACGCGCTGACCCGCTTTCCCAAGCCGCTGATCTGCGCCGTGAACGGTGTCGGCGTGGGGATCGGCACCACCATCCTGGGTTATGCGGACCTGGTCTTCATGTCGTCGACGGCCCGGCTCCAGTGCCCGTTCACCAGTCTGGGTGTCGCCCCCGAAGCGGCGTCGTCGTACTTGCTGCCGCAACTGCTCGGCCGGCAGAACGCCGCGTGGCTGTTGCTGTCCTCGGAATGGGTGAACGCCGACGAGGCACTGTCAATGGGATTGGCCTGGAAGGTCTGTGAGCCCGATGAGTTGATCGCATGCGCCCGCGGCTACGCCGAAACGCTTGCCTCGCGACCGATTCCGAGCCTGATCGCGGTCAAGCAAACCATCGTCGAACCTTTCCGGCCCGAGATCGCAGCTGCCACCGAACGGGAAAACGCACATTTCGCGAAACTTCTGGGCGGGCGGGCCAATGCGGCGGCGCTGGCGGACTTCGCTGCCAAGCGGGGGAGTTGATCGCTACGAGCCAGTGGGCTGCAACTGCGCGGCGGCCTCGATGATCGCCCGCACGGTTCGCCGACAGCGGCCGCAGTCCAGACCTGCTCCGCATCTCGCCGCGACCTCTTTGGACGTCGACGCGCCACCGGCGACCGCGTCGGAGACGGTCTGGCTGGTGACGCCTTCGCACAGGCACACATACATCAGCGAACCCCGTGGATTCGGTGCTCCGGTGACCGACACGCCCGCATGTAGGGCAGTCTAACCTAACTCGGTTCGCGAAGGCTATCCTTACTTAGCCTAGCCTTTGACCTGCGCTTTTAGGAAAATTGGCACCCACACGCCGCCCGAATCAGCATGACTACGGCCCTCGGCTGGACTAGATTCGTGTTCGGCAAGCCGGTGGCGTTCCAGCCCAACGCACCGACGATCGCCGCGACTCGACACCGTGCCAGGGCAGTATTAAGGAGCGATCATGCAAGGTGATCCCGATGTGTTGCGCCTTCTCAACGAACAGCTGACCAGCGAGCTGACCGCGATCAATCAGTACTTTCTGCACTCGAAGATGCAGGAGAACTGGGGATTTACCGAGCTGGCGAGCCACACCCGGGCCGAGTCGTTCGACGAGATGCGGCACGCCGAGGCGATCACCGATCGCATCCTGCTGCTCGACGGGCTGCCGAACTACCAGCGGCTCTTCTCATTACGCATCGGTCAGACCCTGCGCGAGCAGTTCGAAGCCGACCTGGCGATCGAGTACGACGTGTTGAATCGGCTGCGGCCGGGCGTCATCATGTGCCGCGAGAAGCAGGACTCGACCAGCGCCAGCCTGCTGGAAGGCATTGTGGCCGATGAGGAAAACCACGTCGACTACCTGGAGACGCAGCTGCAGCTGATGGACAAGCTCGGTGAAGAGCTCTATTCGGCTCAGTGTGTCGCGCGACCGCCGACAACAGGAATAGCCAGCCACTGACCGGGTACAGCAGCTGCCTATGACGACAGCGCAGCCAACCACCGCGGCAGAGCCCGAGCCCAGCGGCGGACTGGTCAGCCCGCAGCGACGTAACTTCGTCTTCCTGGCGATCGTGCTGGGGATGTTGCTGGCGGCGCTGGATCAAACCATCGTCGCCACCGCGTTGCCGACGATCGTCGCCGACCTGGGCGGGGCGGGTCATCAGTCGTGGGTGGTGACCAGTTATCTGCTGGCCTCGACGATCGTCACCGTGCTGGTCGGACGGCTCGGTGATCTGTTCGGCCGCAAACTCGTTTTCCAGGCGGCGGTGACGTTCTTCGTCCTCGGTTCGGTGCTGTGCGGGCTCGCGCAGTCGATGACCATGCTGGTGGGCGCCCGGGCGCTGCAGGGGATCGGCGGCGGCGCGATCACGGTCACCGCCACCGCGCTGATCGGCGAAGTGATCCCGCTGCGCGATCGCGGCCGCTACCAGGGTGCGCTGGGCGCGGTGTTCGGTGTGACGACGGTGATCGGCCCGCTGCTGGGCGGCTACTTCACCGACCACCTGAGCTGGCGGTGGGCGTTCTGGGTCAACGTGCCGGTGTCGATCGTGGTGTTCTTCGTTGCGGCCGCGGCGATTCCGGCGGTGGCCGCCCGCGGGCGACCGGTCATCGACTACGCCGGCATTCTGTTCGTCGGGCTGGGCGCGACGGGTCTGACCCTGGCGACCAGCTGGGGCGGCAGCACCTACGCGTGGGGCTCGCCGACGATCATCGGTCTGTTCGTCTTGTCCGCGGCAGCGCTGGGCGTGTTCGTCTGGGTCGAAAGCCGGGCGTCGGGGCCGGATTCCGCGCCCATCCTGCCGATGCGGTTGTTCGGCAATCCGGTCTTCGCGGTGTGTTGCGTGCTGTCGTTCGTGGTCGGGTTCGCCATGTTGGGCGCACTCACATTCTTGCCGACCTACATGCAGTTCGTCGACGGGGTCTCGGCGACCACGTCGGGACTGCGCACACTGCCGATGGTGGCGGGAATGCTGTCGACGTCGATGGGCAGCGGCGTACTGGTCGGCCGGACCGGCAGATACAAAATCTTCCCCGTCGCCGGAACGGCGGTGATGGCTCTGGCTTTTCTGCTGATGTCCCGGATGAATCCGTCGACACCGGCACTGCTTCAGTCGGTTTACCTGTTCATCCTCGGCGCCGGCATCGGGTTGTGCATGCAGGTGCTGATCCTGATCGTGCAGAACACGTCGAGGTTCGAGGACCTCGGTGTCGCCACCTCAGGCGTGACGTTCTTTCGCACCATCGGCAGCTCGTTCGGCGCAGCCATTTTCGGATCCTTGTTTACCAACTTCCTGCGCTCACGCATCGGTCCGGCGTTGGCGGCCAGTGGCGCACCACCGGCAGCGGCGAATTCGCCGGAGGCCCTGCATAAACTTCCTCGCGCAATGGCGGCCCCGATCGTCGACGCCTACGCCACGTCGCTCACCCAGGTGTTCATGTGGGCGGTTCCCGTCGCGCTCGTCGGCTTCACGCTGTCGCTGTTTCTTCGCGAGATCCCGCTACGGGAGATGGGTCGGAACGCCGCCGACCTGGGCGACGGGTTCGCCATGCCGACCAACGAGACGCCGGAGGAAATGCTGGAGACCGCCATCGGGCGGCTGCTGCGGGGTGAGCCGGGGATGCGGCTGCGTAGCATCGCCTTGCGGCCCGACTGCCGGCTCGACGTGGCCGAGCTGTGGGCGTTGTTGCGCATCAACCGATTTCAGCGAGTCCTCGGCGTCGCCAGGATCACCGACATCGGCGACCAGTTGGGTATTCCGTACGAAGTGCTCGAACCGACATTTGATCGGCTGGTATCGCACGGCTACGCGCAACGCGACGTGGACCGCCTGTGGCTCAGCCCAACTGGTGCACGTCAGGTGGATTTCGTCTCCGGGCTGATCCGGGACTGGATCGTCGACAAGCTCACCCGATCGCCGAATTTCCAGGGACCTGCCGACCGGGCGAGCGTCGCCGCCGCGCTGGAACGGATCGCCCGCCGGATCGTCGCGCAACCCGACTGGGCCGACGATCAACCCGCGCTCGCCACGCAACGGATACCTCGGTCAATTCCGAGCGGACCCGGGCGCAATGCTGCGCTGTGAGACGGGTGGCAGCGAACGGCTTGCTCAAGGCACGACATCGCCAAGATCAAAAAAGCGCGACCGAACCCAGCAAGCCGTCAACGACCGAGTCGAACGCGCTAAACGCGCCGGGGTCGAACGCCGCGGCCAAGTCGCTGACCGGATCAACGCCGACAGTCGCCGCACTTGCGGCATCGGATGGCAACGAAGCCACGATGTCTAGAACGTACGGTTCGAGGAAGACATCAACGCTCGGGTCGATGCTAGTGGGCCCGAAGAGGTAGTTGTCAAAGAAGTAGCCCACAAGCCCAAACACCCCCGCCGGTGTGCCTGTGGAGGTGAACTGAGCCGGGTCCAATGCGTCGATCAAGTAGCTGATCGCATCCGCTTCGGGGACAGTCTCGGTCGCAGCGGGGAGGGCCGCATCGAGGAGACTCGCGGCGTCAAACGCGCTCGGGTCGAGTGCCCCGATCAAAGAGCTGGCGGCATCCGCGTCGGAGACGTCCGCGCTGGCCACCGGAGCGGTGCCCATGTTGAACGTCGCGGCAATAACGGTGGCACCGGCGGCCGCGCCAAAAGTTATCCCTATCCGGCGGGTACGAGCGTTCCGACTCATGTGCGAGCCTCCAATCAGGTATGTGTCGATATGGACGTGCATCGGGTGGCGGCCCCATCGCTGGCGTCTCTCACACGAGCTCTGACGCCCAACCCGACGGTTCGCCGACCGCTGGAGCTTATATGAGAAGACGCTGATTATGCATGCAGATTCTGCACGAGCCTGAGTGTCTATTAGTGGCCACTTAGGCTGCATTCAGGAGAAAAATTGGGGTCAAATTCCCTAACAAAGGCGCAGACGCCAACACGGATCGCCGCCATATCTTCACGAGTTACGTTGCTATGCAGTCTGTTTCGGTCAAAGTGACATTCAGAGTCGCAATCGGCGACGCTATCAGCAGGGGCTCCGCTTAACCGGTTAGCGCATATGTTTTATAGATGTCTAGAAACTGAATAGAATTCGACGTTTGTCTAACGCTTAGGTTGCGAATGAGTGGTTGCCATTTGTTGATGAACGCGACTATAAAGGCCGATAACGCAGCGGCGCGACGAGCGTTTAGGGGTTCGGGATACAACAGCCAGAGGCGTACCATCTCGCCATGAGCCGAATCGGAGCATTCCCTGACGACGACCTCGCCGGCTGGATCCTGAAGTCCCCGCAGCTGGGCAGCGCGATCGGTGCGTTCGCCAACGCGGTCTACGGCAGCAACCGGTTGCCGATGCGCACACGCGAACTCGCCCGGACCGTCATCGCGCACAACAACGAATGCGAAGTGTGCGTCAACACCCGTGACGCCGACGGGCCGGCGGCCGGTGTCGACGAAGAGCTCTACGACCACGCACGCGAGTGGCGCACCTGGCCCGGCTACAACGAGCAGGAGCGGCTAGCCGCCGAGTTCGCTTACCGGTTCGCCACCGAGCACACCGTGCTGCGCGACGACGAAGAGTTCTGGACCCGCTGCAATGAACACTTCTCCGAGGAGCTGCTTGCCGACCTGGCGTTGTCATGCGCGCTGTGGGTGGGCATGGGACGGGTGCTGCGGACGCTGGACATCGGTCAGTCCTGCCAACTGACCCTGCCAAGCCGGGTATGAGCCGCCGGGCCCGGTAGCCCACGAATGACGACCGCCCCGCTCGCCGCCGCGGCGATCGCCCAGCTCGAGGCCGAGGGAGTCGGCGCGGTCATCGGCACGGTAATCAATCCGGCCGGCCTCACCCAAGCCAAGACCGTTCCGATAGGCAGGACCGCCGCGTTCGCCGATCCCGGGCTGGGTGCCAGCCCGGTCTGGCACGGCTTCGCCATCGACCAGACCGGTATCGCGTTCACCGGCGACAACAACGTCGTCGGTGACCAGCGCGTCCGAATCGACCTGACCGCGGTGCGTCTTCTCGGCGACGGATTGGCGTGGGCCCCCGGGTCGTTTTTCGAGCAGGACGGCACGCCTGTTCCTGCCTGCAGCCGCGGCACGCTGGGCCGCGTCGAGGCGGCGCTCGCCGAAGCCGGGATTGCCGCGCTGGTCGGCCACGAAATGGAATTCCTGCTGGTCGACCCGAGCGGACATCGCCTGCCGTCGACGTTGTGGGCGCAGTACGGGCTGGCCGGTGTCCTCGAACACGAGGCCTTCGTCCGCGATGTCATTGCCGCGGCGTCGGTCTCCGGCGTCGCGATCGAGCAATTGCACCCTGAGTACGGGGCCAGTCAGTTCGAGATTTCGTTGGCGCCGCGGCCGCCGGTTGCCGCGGCCGACCAGCTGGTGCTGACCAGGATCATCGTCGGTCGTGTGGCGCGGCGCTACGGCATGCGGGTCAGCTTGTCGCCGACGCCATTCGTCGGTGACGTCGGATGCGGTGCACACCAGCACTTTTCGCTGACCAATTCAGCCGGATCGCTGTTCTCCGACGGGGCGGGCAGTCACGGCATGACGAGCGAGGGTGAGAGCGCGGTGGCGGGAGTGCTGCGCGGTCTGCCCGAAGGCCTGGGCATTTTGTGCGGTTCGATCGTGTCCGGGCTGCGGCTGCATCCTGGCAACTGGGCCGGCGCCTACGCCTGCTGGGGTAGAGAGAACCGGGAAGCGGCGGTGCGCTTCGTGGCCGGCGGCCCCGGCAACCCGCAAGGCGGCAACGTCGAGGTCAAAGTCGTCGACCCGTCGGCCAACCCGTACTTTGCAACGGCGACGATCCTGGGGCTGGCCCTCGACGGCGTCACGCACCAAGGGATACTGCCTGCCGAGACCAAGGTCGACCCGGCGGCGCTGACCGACGCCGAGCGCGGGCACGCCGGCATCGTGCAACTGTCCAGCTCGCAGGCTCACGCCATCGCGGCACTGGACGACTCGCGACGACTGCGGTCCATTCTCGGTGATCCTGCCGTCGACGCCGTCGTCGCGGTCCGGCGCTTCGAGCGGGAGCACTACGGCCACCTCAACCGCGAGCAGCTGGCCGACAAGTTCCGGATGGCCTGGAGTGTGTGACGATGGCTGATCTGGCGGACCACCTCGCCGGCGTGCCGCTGATCGATCAGCACGTGCACGGCTGCTGGCTGACGGCGGGGGACCGGCAGCGATTCGAGAACGCTCTCAACGAGGCCAACACCGACCCGCTCGCCGACTTCGACTCCGGATTCGACACTCAACTCGGCTTCGCCATCCGCGCGCACTGCGCCCCGCTGCTCGGGCTACCTGAACACGCTGAGCCGCAGGACTATTGGCAACGCCGCAGTCAGATCCCCGAAGCGGAGCTGGCGCGGATCTTTCTACAGGCGGCAGGCGTCAGTGACTGGCTGATCGACACCGGCTACGCCGACGGTGTCGCGGACGTTCCCGACGTCGCCAAGCTGTCAAAGGGCCGCGCGCACGAAATCGTCCGGATCGAACATGTGGCCGAAGACGCCGCCAAAACGCCAGGTGACTATGCCACGGTATTCGAACAAACCCTGAGACGACGAACGGCCGCGGCCGCCGGAACCAAATCCGTGCTGGCCTACCGCGGCGGGTTCGACGGCGACCTCACCGAGCCGTCGGCGGCCGAGGTCGCGACAGCGGCCGCCCGGTGGCGCGACCGTGGCGGCGTCCGGTTGACCGATCGGGTGCTGCTCCGCTTCGGGCTGCACCAGGCTCTGCGGGTCGGCAAGCCGTTGCAATTCCACGTCGGCTTCGGTGATCGGGATTGCGACCTGCACAAGGCCAACCCGCTGTACCTGCTCGACTTCCTGCGCCAATCCGGCGATACACCGATCGTGCTGCTGCACTGTTATCCCTACGAACGGGAGGCCGGCTATTTGGCTCAGGCGTTCAACAACGTCTACCTGGACGGCGGCCTGAGCATCAACTACCTGGGTGCGCGGGCGCCGGCGTTCATCGCCCGCCTGCTGGAATTGGCGCCGTTCCGCAAGATCGTCTACTCCTCGGACGGATTTGGCCCATCTGAGCTGCATTACCTTGGTGCGGCGCTGTGGCGCAGAGGCATTCATCGAGTGCTGAGCGGTTTCGTCGACGACGGCGACTGGAGTCCGGCCGACGCCATCCGGGTCGTAGACCTAATAGCGCACGACACCTCGGCACGGATCTACCAGCTCGGGAAGGTGTGACGCAGATCAAATTCGGGTACAGGCCGCGCTATGGCAACGACGCTGGACGGGCTCAAGGACTGGGTGCGGGAGCAGGTTTCGTCGCGGGTCCCGAAGGCTGACCTCGACCAGCGGGATCCCGATTACATTCGCGACACCTTGCCAATGACGTGGCTAGTGGCCTCGTTGTATTTCCGGGCCGATGTACAGCACTTGGACCGCATCCCCGCCGAGGGGCCGGTACTGCTCATCGGCAATCACAGCGGTGGCAATGTGCCTCCCGACACGTTCGTCTTCACCTTGGCGTTCTGCTCCTACTTCGGTGTCGAGCGGCCGTTCTATCAACTGGCCCACAACCTCGTCGTATCGGCGCCGCCGCTGGGCTGGCTCCGCAAGTTCGGCACCGTCGCCGCCAATCACGATAATGCCCGTTTGGCATTGGAATCCGGCGCAGCCTTGCTGGTCTACCCGGGTGGGGACTACGAGGTCTTCCGGCCGTCCTGGGAGCGTCACACCGTCGACTTCGACGGACGCATGGGGTACGTGAAGCTGGCTCGCGAAGCCGGGGTGCCGATCGTGCCGGTGGCCAGCGTGGGTGGTCAGGAAAGCGCGTTGTTCCTCAACCGTGGCCAGTGGCTGGCCAAGCTGCTCAGAGCGGACAAAACGCTGCGGCTCAAGAGCATTCCGATATCGCTGGCGCTG
>Ga0302326_10027844_pt1 | contig 11389 bp, 10 predicted proteins | sample Palsa_T0_3_FD_202264 | JGI IMG/M metagenome (GOLD analysis project Ga0302326, IMG submission 202264) | Peat permafrost microbial communities from Stordalen Mire near Abisko, Sweden - Palsa_T0_3 | ecosystem: Environmental > Terrestrial > Soil > Palsa > Peat permafrost | place: Sweden: Abisko...
TTGTCCCAGGTCCAGGCCTTGGTGATGCCGTCATAGGTGCCCTGGACGAAGGCGCCGAAGTGCTGGCCGAAGCCGCCGGCGAGGAACAGGCTGACCTGGTCCAGCGCCCAGTTGTCGTTCGAATTGAAGCCTGGCCCGGGCGGCGGGTTCTGGGGTTTTTGAGTCTGCAAATACGAGGCGACGGCCATCACCGAGAGCGGGATGCTCTTGTCGTTGGTACGTAGGGTGTAGCCCTGCAACTTGAACTCGCGGCCGAGCGGCGTGAGCTGTGGCCCGAAGCCGCCGACGTGGCAGGCTTGGCACGGCTCGCCGGTCTGCGCCCCGAAAGCCGGCACGGCGCCGGCTCTTGTGGCAGTCAGTGCGACGAGCGCCATCGCCAGCGCGCAGACGACCGCCAGCTTCCGAGGAAGAGCAATCGTTCCAGACCCCGCCCAGCCCATGGCTCAGGTTCGCCTAGGACTTCGCAGCGTAAAGCTGGCACCAGCCGGCGGCGGCGATCGGCGAGGCGACCACCTTGCAGGACGACGGAGCTTGAAACTGGCTGCAGTTGTCGCAGCGCGTCGCGCCCTTTGGCGTCGCCTGATACTTGGCCATGGTCTGGGAAAACTTGGAGTCGGCCAACGCCGTGGAGCCGGTCGCGGCCACCGCCACGAACGCGCCGGCCGCGGCGGCGAGCGTAGCGCTTCGCAACAGTCGGCGGCGTGAGATGTCGAGGTGATGCGGATCGGTGTCGGCGTTCATGTTCGTCATCCGTCTTGAGCGATGTTGGGAGCGTCATCGAGACCTGCTTAGGTCGCGATCTCGCGCGTCAGGCGAAAATCTGGGGTGTTTGTGGGGTCGCTTGGTGCCGTCGACCCCTATGCCGGGGTACGACGTTCAGGTACGGCGTTTTCAGATTCTAGATCGCGCGCCGGAAACCCGGCGACCACCTCCGATGCCGGCCGCGTAAGAACGGCCGAAACCCGCAGCGTGTGGCTGCGTCCTCAGGACCTCAACGCTGATCGCGTCGAAGGGTTGCGGTGACGCCAGAATCCGCGAGCGTCCGAACCAAGCTCTCCGCGCCGTTCATGACGGTGTGCTCCTACGGACGTCAGCGGTGATTGATTTGGGCTCGGGCTCTGCTCGATCGCTGGGTGCAAGCGGATCAGGCGTTCCGTCGATCACATCAAGCCCGGGTACTCACCGCCGTCCAGAAGCAGGTTCTGGCCGGTAATGAAGCCGGCACGCGCGCTGCAGAGGAACGCACAAGCCGCCCCGAACTCCGCCGGATCGCCGAACCGCTTGGCCGGTATCCGATTGCGGGCGCCCTCGCGCATCGCCTCGGGATCTCGGCCGCTGACCTGCGCGAAGCGGGCGTGATTGGACCGCAGCCGATCGGTGTCGAACTGGCCGGGCAGCACGTTGTTTATCGTGACGTTGTGCTGGGCCACGTCGCGGGAGAGGCCGCCGACGAAGCCGGTCAGGCCGGCCCGGGCGCCGTTGGACAGCCCCAGGATGGCCGCAGGCGCCTTCACCATGTGGCTGGTGATGTTCACGATCCGCCCGAAGCGCCGCTCGATCATCCCGTCGATCGTGGCTTTGATCAGGAAGATGGGCGACAGCATGTTGGCATCGATCGCCTTGAGCCAATCCTCCCGTGACCAGTCTCGGAAGTCTCCAGGCGGCGGTCCGCCGGCGTTGTTCACCAGGATGTCCGGCTGCGGGCAGGCCGCGAGCACGGCTTCGCGCCCGGCTTCCGTGGTGACGTCGGCGACTACCCAGGTAACCTTGCCAGGAGCGCTGGAGCCGATTTCGCCGGCGGTTTGGCGCAGCCTGTCTTCGGAGCGCGCGGCGAGCAGCACGTTGACGCCGTCGGCGACGAGCGCCTCCGCGACGCCCCGTCCGAGGCCCGCGCTACCCCCGCAGACGATCGCGGACCGGCCAGCGATCCCAAGGTCCATGGTCTCTCTCCCGAACTAGTGCGTGGCGCGCTTGTGGCCCCAGCTGCTTGGCTTGTCGTGGCGGCCGACCCGCCAGGTGGCGTCATCTACGTCCAGCGCCCCGTAGCCGAACTCCACCTCGAAGTTCGAAGGCGTACGCGCATAGAAGGAGATCATGTGGTCGTTGGTGTGCTTGCCCAGGGTCGCGGTGATCGGCGTCCCTGCCGCTTCGGCCCGCTCCAGAGCGAAGCCCACCCCATCCAGTGTCGGCACCTGGATCATGAAGTGGTGCAGGCGCTTGGGCATCGCGACCGGGATGAGCGCCAGCGTGTGATGGCGCGGGTTGCAGTGGAAGAACTCCATGTCGAAGCTGAACTGCGGCGCCGGCTGCATCCGGATGATGTCCGAGAGGCGGAAGCCGAGAACGTCCTGGTAGAACCCACGGGCGGCTGCCATGTCGCGGGTCGAGAGCACCACATGGCCAAGGCCTTGCTCTCCGGTGACAAACGCCCCGACCGCGGCCGGCGAAACGAACGGCGTCTCCGTCCGGACCGTCGGGCCGTAGTAGACTTCCACCTTGAGCCCGTCAGGATCGAGGCACGAGACCAGCCCCAGCACGCCGCGCTCCGCGAGCAGTTGCGGGTCAGCGTTTCCGACAACTACGCCGGCCTCCGCCAGCCGGGCTTTCACGGCGTCTAGCTCGGCAGGTCCGGCGACCTCGAACCCGAGATAGGCCAGGTCATCAGCCTCCCCAGGCTCAACCGCGATCCGCCACGCCAGATCGTCGAGGCGAAACCTGCGCCCGTCGCCGGCTGCTTCTGCGGGCATGAGCCCGAGCACGCCGGTGGCGAACGCGGACCAGGCGTCCGGGTCTTTCACGCTGAAGCCGACGTAGCCGAGCGATCCGATGGTCATGTGGCGACCTCTTCCAAGACTGGGTTGGGCCTGCGAGCATCGGCGACCGAGCGAAACATCGCCGTACCCGGAGAGCTCAACATGCCGAGTTCGGCGGCGGCGGGGTCCACCGCACTCATCGCCACAAGCTGACGAATATCCCCTTGCACGACGAAGACGTCGGGAAGGTCCCCTTCGATCGCCTCGATCACCGCTGGTCCGACATCCTCCAACGGACATACGCCCAGGTTGTCAGAGGAAACGCCGTGCTTGCGCTGCAGCTCAGCGAACAGACCAGCATCGGCGATGAAGCCAGGGCAAACCGCCGAGGCGCTCACCGGCCATCCGGAGTCGCGGGCGGTCAGCCGCCGGGAGCGGGTGAAGCCAACAAGGCCGAATTTCGTTGCGCTGTAGGGCTCATTGAAGGGCACGCCCAGGACCCCTCCGACGGAGGCAATGTTGACGATATGGCCGCGCCCGCGTTCGAGCATGCCGGGGAGCAGGGCGCGGGTCAGCAGCATGGGACCTGTCAGGTTGATCGCGACGGTCTGCTCGATTTCCGCAGGACTCCGGTGATTGAATCTCAGGCTGGAATCGACGCCGGCGTTGTTCACCAGGACGTCGACGCCTCCGAGCTGCTCGACGCGGTCCGCCAGGGCGGAAATGGCCCGTGGATCGGCCATGTCGGCAACGATGTCAGTCACCTCCCGGCCGGTTTCTTTGCGCAACGCCGAGGCAACTTCTTTCAGAGCGTCTGCTGACCGAGCCACGATGATGAGGTCGAGCCTACGGTTCGCCAGGCGCCGGGCAATCTCGACACCCAGTCCACGCGACGCCCCGGTCACGAGGGCGGTCTGCCCTTCAGCGAGTTTCATGGACGGTCCCCTTGGATCGTAGGTGCGTCTGCGCCGGTCCCTGCGGCGCGGAACCCACCCCTGGAACCTCGCGCCGCCGCCGCCACCGGGCCGGCGTCTCGCCGAACTCTCTTTGGAAGGCCCGCACGAATGCCGCCGACGAGCCATAGCCCGCCTCATCTGCGGCCGCCTCGACGCTCACGGCGTCTGCGACCAGCCGGCGCGCGACGGCGGTCAGGCGCATCCGCGAGATGATGCGACCGGGTGTTTGCCCGGTCACGAGACGGAATTCTTCGGCGAAGCGGGTACGCGACATGCCGGCCGCGCGGGCCATGTCGTCCAGGCCTCCTGCGGCGCCGCGAAGAACGCGTTGATCGCCTGCATCAGCTGCCGGTTCGCGGGCATGCGAGAGCCATCCGTCGCGTCGGCGCCGTGGTCAGCGAAAACCCGGCGGCTCATGTTGATCAGCATGATCTCCGCGAGTCGGCGGATCACGAGGTTGCGGTCTATCCACGATCCGTCGGCGTACTCGTCTTCCAACATTTCCACGGCGCGCCAGAGGCGGCGGGACAGGTCGGGGTGTTCGGCGCGCCTGACGACAATCGGGCCGACCATGAGCGAGCCAAGCGCGAGCGCCTCGTTGGGCGCGACGCCCAGAATGAGTTCCACCGCGGCGCCCGGGCCGGGTTCGGTCATCGGCCGTCGCTCGAAGTGGTCGGATGGTGCGGCAAGGGAGGCGTCCGTCGCGCGAAAGACGTGAGGAGCAAGCCCGCTAACGGCGACCGAGTCGCCGGCCCCCAACTCGATCTGACGATAGACGGGAAAGTCGGTTTCCAGGCGAAGTCGGCCGGCCTGCACCATCACGCAGTAGGAGTAGTTCCCGGGCTCCAGCGACTTGGCGAAGGCGTTCGTCGCCGACGCGCGCACGAAGTAGACGCCGTCCATGCGCACGTCGTGACGCGGATTGTCGGTCGGATCGCTCACTTTGGGCTCTTGCCGGCCGGCGCATTCGTTGCGCCATACTTGGCCTTGAGCCCGCCGCCGCCCGAGATGCGACCAATTCCGCGCACGGCGATGCCGGTGTCCAGCTTCAGCACGCCGCCCGTGGCCGGACGACTGTCGCGCCGGGAGGCGAGGAACACATAGCCACCCGCGTAGTCGGCGGTCGCCGGCACGTAGCCCAGCGGCACGTTGGGGCCGGCGACGGCGGAGAGGTTGACGCTGCTGATGGACGTCTCCGCCATGCCGAGGGCGCCGGGCCCGCGCAGGTCGGTCTCGATCGGTCCTGGCGCAACCCCGTTTACGCGGACGGCGGGCGCGAACTCGTAGGCGAGTTGCCGGATCAATCCGACGACCGCGTGCTTGGACGCCGTGTAGAGTGGACCGCCGCCCGCGGGGTCGAACCCGGCGTTCGAGACAGTGAAAATCAGCGAGCCCGAGGACTGCACGAGGGCCGCCAAGGCGGCCTTGGCCAGGTTCAGGTAGCCCTTGACGTTGACGTGGAACAACTCGTCGAACGCCGCATCGATGCGCTCTGCAGGCAATGCGTCGAGGGATGTCGAATAGTCCCAGATTCCCGCGTTGCCGATGGCGCAGTCCAGCCTGCCGAACCGCTCAAGGGTCATCTCGACGGCGCGCTGGTTGTCGGCGATCGCGCGTACATCTCCGGAGAAAACCAGGAGCCGTTCGGCATTGGCGCGAACCAGGTCCGCCATCTTGTCTGGCGTGCGATCCAGCACCGCCACGGTCGCACCTTCCTCCAGGAAGCGCTCGACGATGGCGGCGCCCAGCCCGGAAGCGCCGCCGGTGACGAGAATGATCTGGCCTTCGAGGGCGCTCACGGCATCGACCTAAAAGATCGTGCTCATGTTGGTGGACAAGATCACCGTCTGGTCGAGGAACAGATGCCGTTTCGCCAGCCGGAAGCTGCCGTCCGTCCGGCGCAAAACGTCCACGCGCCGACCGATCCAACTATCCACGTCCCTTTCCAGCCGGGAGCGATACAGGTGGAAACAGGCCTCGACCGTGATATCGTCGCCGGCGATGTCGAGGATTCGGACGTTTGAGACGAAGTGGCGCGAGCGAGACGGCGGGTCCTCGGACCAGGCGGACCCCGCCTCCAGTTTCCTGACCCGTATTTCCAGAAGAGCGCGGTCGTCGTCGAAGTAGGCCATGTCGCCCAGCTTGGTGAACTCGCGGTCGACTTCGGCGAGGGTCGTCGTGCGGCGGATCGGCATCCAGTAGTGGATGTCGTCGGCCAGCAGACCCAGCCACTCGCGGTGCTTGCGCGCATCAAGCAGGGCGGCCTCGGCATAAAGGAACTGCTCGACCTCGTATTGCAGCAGGGCGCGTTCGGACAGGGAGGGTTCCTGGGAGACGACCGCGCCCAGCCGGACTTGCTCCAGCATTCCCATCAGACGACCCCCGTGGGCGGCGCAGTATGGTTCGCCTTCAGGTCCGCCCAGTCGCGGGCGGCCATCCATTCCGTCCAGGCCCGGTAGAGCCATCGCTGGCCATGCTCGCCGACGCAGGATTCGATGTAGTGCTCGCCCTGCTCCCCGGCCACGGCTTGGTCCTTACCGAGGCCCATGCCGATGTACTGTCCGAGCGCGCGGCTGGACAGGCTGCGCGCAGCGCTCGTGCTCTGGCTCCAGTTCTCCCCGTCGTCCTGCTCGAGAATACCGGCGGGGCCGAAGACGTGATTGGCCTGCCAAATCATATTTCGGCGCAGGGCCGGAGGCGCGTCCTTCGGCACGAAGGTGAACCACCAAAGCTCGGTCTTTGAAGGTCCGCGCGGCAGGCGCAGGCACATCTGGAGTCCGCTCATGGTGATCCAGAGGTTCGGGAAGATGTTGGGATGGCCCTCGCTGCGGACGCCTACGGGGCCCATAAGTTTCTTGGCCTTGCTGGGCCGAATCCGCGGACTGTTGGGCGGGGCTGCGCGCGACGCAGCCAGCCGCTCTTCGTCCGACATCGCGTCGATCTGGTCCTGCTTTTCCTGTGGGATGCCGGGTCCGCCGATCCCGTGCCCGTACTCGCCCAGCATCACCATCTGGTTCTTGGGATGCAGGATTTGCGAAATGTCCATGAAACCCGCGGTGTTCGCCGAGGCGTGACTGTAGGCCACGTGGTACCAGTCGAAGAGGTTATCGACGGCGATCTTCCAGTTGCAGCTGATGACGTTTTTCTGGATGCCGTCGACGCATTCCACCTCGCCGTGGGCGCAGACCATTCCCAGGCCCGTGCGGCCAACATCGCCCAGGAAGTCGTGGAGGGACGGAGCGTCCGGAGCGAGGGTGGCGTACCAGAACCCGAGGTAGCTTTCGGCCCGGGCCTTATGCAGGCCCAGCTTGCTGCGGTCGATCTCGTCGCGGTAGTAGGCCTTCAGGCCGGGGACACCGATCAGCCGGCCGTCGAGCCCGTAGTTCCAGCCGTGGTAGCTGCACACGAACGACTTGGCGTGCCCCTGTTCCGCGCGACACAACGCATTGCCGCGGTGCCGGCAGGTGTTCAGCAGGACGTTGACGCCGCCATCCTCGTCGCGGACGACGATAACCTGGTCCTCGCCGATGTAGTTGATGAAGTAATCGCCCGGCTCGGGGATCTGCGAGTCGTGGCACATGAAGTTCCAACTGCGCGCGAAGATGCGCTCAAGCTCCAGCTGATAGAGCGCCTCGTCCGATAGCACCCGACGATCAAGGACGCCGGTTGTGGGATCGAAGAGCGACAGGATCTCGGCCCTGTCCCAAGCGTGACCGACCTGCGTTCCGTCCGCCATGGCAGCCTCCATACCTCGGAAGTTCTGGGTGCTCCCGATGACATGACCCTAGCTCAGGGCAACAGGCGTTATGAGTCCCGTTCGTTCGAAAAAATTGATAATTCGTCCTGAGGCTGGCGTGCTGGCTCCGGACCAATGCCGTTTTTTCGCAGGGACCCAAGGAGTTGTTGGCGCAAATCCGCGCTCGCTTCCCTCCAATCGCGCCTAAGGCGCATTGCCGGAAGTCGGTCGCCCGGCAGGGGCTTGAGCAGCTGGAATCGCACCGACCGACCGCTCAAAAGACCTCGCCTGTCACGTCTTTGGCCTTCAACTCGGCGATCTCCGCCGCGTTGAGACCCAGCAGCTCTCGCAATAGTTCTTCGCTGTGTTCGCCCAGTCTGGGAGGTGGGATCGACGGGCTTAAGCCGCAGCCCGGGAAGCGCCAAGCGTAGCCGTTGTAGCTGTGCGCGCCGAGGTCGTGATGCGTCAGCCGCCGGAACCAGTTCCGCGCCACGAGGTGGGGCTCGTCCAGCCCCTCGCGCACGCCGCGTACGACCCCGGCGGGGACGCCCGCGCCTTGTAGGGCGGTCATCAGTTCGTCAGCGTCCCAGTCCGCTGTCCAAGCCGCCAGGCGGTCCTCGAGGTCATCCTCATGGGCTTTGCGGCCTTCGAGCTCAGCAAAGCGTGGGTCAGCGAGGCCAGCGGCCGCGGCAAGCGCGGTCCACGCCGCCTCGCCGTCCGCCGCCAGCGCGATCCAGCGGTCCTCGCCGGCGCAGGGGAAGACCCCGTGCGGCGACATCGTGGGGCTGCGGTTGCCGATAGGTTCGGGCTCGCCGACAAGCTGGGTCTGCAGCAGAAGCTCGCCCAAATAGCCCACCGAAGCGTCCAGCATGGCTCCATCGAGGTGGTCGCCCTGCCCGGTGCGCGTCCGATGAAGGACGCCGATCAGCGTGAGGGCCGCCATCTGCAGGCCATCGATCGGATCGGCCTGGTAGAATCCCATCAGAACCGGCGGGCCGCCCGGATGGCGATGCAGCCAGTCCCAGCCCGCCATGGCCTCGATCGCCGAGCCGTTGGTGGCGAAGCTCTCCAACGGGCCGGAGCGGCCGTAACCGGAGCAGGATATCATCACCAGGTCCGGTCGGGTTTCGCGCAGCGTCTCGTAGGCCAGGCCGAAGTTGGCCATGACCTGCGACGTGTAGTTCTCCGCCACCAGGTCGGCGTCCGCCGCCAGGCGCAGGAACAGCGCCCGCCCCTCCTCCGACCGCAGGTTCAGGGTCAGGTCGCGCTTGCCGTAGTTGACGCTGTTGAAATAGTGGCTGCGGTTCGGCCTTGCGACGTGGACCAGCCCCGGGATCGCGAGCGGCTGAGACGCGTTCACCCGCCAGACATCCGGCCGCTTGTGCGACTCGATCTTGATCACGTCGGCGCCCAGGTCGGCGAGCATCAGTGTGGTGTAGGGCCCGATCCACGCCTGGGTGAGATCGAGCACGCGCATCCCCTCGAGCGGCCGTTCGCCGGCGCGCGCCGGATCGAAAGCCGGCGGCGGACGCGCGTCCCAGTCAAGCTCAGCCGGTGATACGGCCGCGCCCGGCGCCGCGCTGGGCGTCACGGGCGCGATGCCGCGAAACCTGCCGGCTGGGCCGGGGAACCTGACCGGCCCAAGCTCCGGGTGGTCGACCGCGCGCCAGAAGTCCCGCGCCTCCAGTTGGTCGAACTCGAGCACCTCGGTAAGGCTCATCACCTTGCCGCAGGTGATCCCGGACACCGAGAGCGCCAGGAACAGATCCTCGGTCTTCCAGCGCCGCGTAAAGCGCTCGAAGAACGACAACGTCTTTCGCAGGACATCGGAATAGTCGCCTGTATAGAGGTCGTCCGGCAACTCCCCCTCGGGAATCTCGAGCACCTGGCCGAGCGCCTCGCGAAGCCTGGGGTTGGCGACCATCATCGAGATCCAGCCGTCGGCGCAGGCGACTAAGCGCACGCCAGCCGAGGTCCCGCCCTCGCGTCGCTTGTCGCCGCCCAGGTACTGGACGTGGAGGAACGGGACCATGGTCGCCAGCGTCTCCATCGCGGCGACCTCGACGAACGCGCCGTACCCGGTCCGCTCTTGCTTGAGCACCGCCGCGAGCGCCGCGACGAAGGCGTTGGCGCCCACCGCGTATTCGGTGAGCCGCCCCGGGGCCTGGATCGGCGGCGCCCCGGCCTCTCCGTTGAGGCCGAGGTACCCGGAGAGCGCCTCGACCGTGAGCGCGGTCGCGCGGAAGGCTGCGTAAGGCCCGCTCAGGCCAAAAGGGGTGATCGAGACCACCGACAGCGACGGGCGCTCCGCCATCAGCGCCGGCAGCGAGACGCCATATTCGGCCAGCGCGTCCGGTCCGCCATCCGACAGCAGCACATCGGCCTGACTGATCAGGCTTGCCAGGGAAGCGCCTTCATCCAGCCGAACGGCCCGCTTGTTCGCCGCCACATTGGTCCACAGCAGCGAGACCGGCGCCCCGTCCCGTCCGGGGGCGAACGGAGGAAGCAGCCGGAGGGGCGAACCGGCTGCCGGCTCGACGACGACGACGTCGCCGCCCCAGGCCGCGAACTGGCGGCCGCAGTAGGCGGTGGCGACGGTCTGGCCGAGTTCCAGGACGCGCAGATGAGAGAGCGGGCCTGGCGTCAAACGGGTTTCCATGGCTCGTCAGCTCAGGTCGAGCACCAGCAACACGTCGTCCTCCTGGACGCTCGCCCCCTCTGCAACGGCGATCGAGCGTATGCGTCCGGCCCCCGGCGCGTTCACCGGGACCTCCATCTTCATGGATTCCAGGACCATCAGTAGGTCGTCGGCAGCCACCTCGACTCCCGGCGACACTTCGATCTTGCTGACGACGGCGTTGATATCGGACTTCACGTCCACAGGCTTGCCTCCCTCACGGGCGCATCCCCACGCGCAGCTTCGGCCCCAGCCGGGTTGCGTTCACCGCGTGGCTTTTGCGCAGATAGTCGACGATCGCCGGCCGGGTGTCGCGCGGATCGATGATCTCCAGCGGCCGGGCGAGTCCTGGTTGGCGCAGCACCGACGCCATGCGCTGGAACCTGTCCTCGATCTCCAGGCGCCTGGCGACGGGATCGGGCGCCGCTTCGATCTCCCGGCGATAGGCCGCCATCACGCCGCCCTGGGCCACCAGCGATCCGGACTCCGCGGACGGCCAGGCATAGCGCACCGACATCCCGTCGCCCTTGGCGACCACGCTCGCCACGCCGTACATCCGCCGCGTCACGATCGAGATGTAGGGTACGCTCGCCTCGCGCACCGCCGCAGAAGCGCGGTTGGCGAAGCGGATGATGCCGGCCGCCTCCGACTCCGGCCCGACCATGAAACCCGGCACATCGGCGAAATAGACGACCGGGAGATGGAAGGTGTCGGCGAGGTCCACGAACCGTTCGGTCTTGATGCAGGCGGCCGGCGTCATCGCGCCGCCGTCGCGGCGGCAGTCGTTCGCCAGCACGGCGACCGGGAATCCGTCGATCCGCGCCAGCAGGGTCACCATGGCGCGGCCGTACAGCGACGAAATCTCGAACATCGACTCCCGGTCCACGACCGCCTCGATGATCTTGCGCACCTCGTACGCCGCCGTCCGTCGCTTCGGGATGGCCGAGATCAGACTCTCGTCGCGTCGATTGGGATCGTCGGTCGGCTCGGCCCACGGCGGCAGTTGCCAGACGTTCGACGGCAAATAGGAGAGGAACCGTCTGATCTGGGCGAAGGCGTCAGCCTCGCTCTCGGCGACGTTGTGCACGACCCCGGAGGTCTTGGCCTGAACCGTCCAGTCGCCCAGCTGCTGCTTGGTCACGGTCAGGCCGAGCGCCTGGGAAACCATCGGCGGGCCGCCCACGAAGGTCTCCGCCGTCTTGGTCATGATCGAGAAATGGCAGTCGCCGACGTGAACCGCCGGCAGCCCCGCCACTGACCCCAGCAC
>Ga0302326_10027845_pt1 | contig 11389 bp, 11 predicted proteins | sample Palsa_T0_3_FD_202264 | JGI IMG/M metagenome (GOLD analysis project Ga0302326, IMG submission 202264) | Peat permafrost microbial communities from Stordalen Mire near Abisko, Sweden - Palsa_T0_3 | ecosystem: Environmental > Terrestrial > Soil > Palsa > Peat permafrost | place: Sweden: Abisko...
TCGCTGGTGGTCGCGACTGGGGGCCCATCGATTCCTAAGATGGGAGCTACTTCGTTTGGTTATCGTGTGGCAAAGCAGTTCGGGCTTTCGGTCGTGCCGCCGTATCCAGCTCTGGTGCCGTTCACGCTCAATGAGACCGACCTCGAACGCTATTGCGATTTGAGCGGCGTTTCGGTTGAGGTAATCGCGCGGGCAGCCAGCGGGCCATCATTTTGGGAAAAGATGCTGATCACCCATCGCGGGCTGAGCGGTCCGGCAATTCTGCAGATCTCGTCCTATTGGAAGCCGGGCGAGACTGTCGAGATCGACCTTCAGCCCGATCCGGAGATTTATCTTCCTAAGCGGCTCGCTACGCGATGGTCGCAGTGGAATGCCCCGGAAGCGTTGCATCAATGGACGATCAAGCCGAACGGGACAGAGGGCTACGCCAAGGCGGAGGTGACGGGCGGCGGCGTGGATACGGATGAACTGTCATCGCGAACCTTCGAATCGAAGAAGGTGCCGGGGATTTACTTTATCGGCGAAGTTGTGGACGTTACCGGCCATTTAGGCGGCTTCAACTTCCAGTGGGCTTGGTCATCCGGTTATTGCGCCGGACAGTTCGTTTAGGCCTTGGCCGTCATGTTGTGTTCGGCGTAAGTGCCCTGGAAGTCTTCGATCGTGCCGTGATCGAAACTCCATAGGCGCGTGGCGACTTCATCGATCAGATCGTGATCGTGCGTTACCAGAAGGACGGTTCCTTCATAGCGCTGCAGGGCAATGTTCAGAGCGTTGATGGCTTCGAGATCGAGGTGGTTGGTTGGTTCGTCGAGCACCAGGAAGTTGGGCTGCTGCAACATGAGGCGGCAGAAGATCAACCGCGCTGCCTCGCCACCGGATAGCGCGGCGGTCGGCTTCATGCCTTCTTCCTGCGCGAAGAGCATGCGGCCCAAGAGGCCTCGCAGTTCTTCCTTGGTTGCTTGCGGATCGAATTGATTGAGCCACTCGAATACCGTCGAGCCCTTCTCGATCGATTCGCGGTGGTCCTGTGCAAAGTAGCCGATCTGGGCTTCGTGTCCCCACAGAACTTTGCCGCCGGGCGTGCCATCCTTTTCGAGCGACATACCGGGAGCGCTGCTGAGGAGCGCTTTGATCAGGCTGGTCTTGCCGGTTCCGTTGCGGCCCATCAGCGCAATCTTCTCGCCGCGGATGACGCGCGCGGTGAAGTTCTTGATTACATCATTTTCGCCGTATGACCATGTGAGGTCGTCGAATTCGAGGATGTGCTTGCCCGAAGGACGCTTCATATCGAACTTGATGAAGGGGCGTTGAATGTTCGAGCGCGCGAGTTCCGTGGTTTGCAGGCGCTCCACTTCCTTCTTGCGCGACATCACCTGGCTGGCGCGTGTACCGGCGGAGAAGCGCCGGATGAATTCGTTCAACTGCTCGATCTTCTTTTCGCGCTGCACGTTGTCGGATTCGATGCGCGAACGGATCTGCGTCTTCGCGAGCACCATGTCGTCATAGCCGCCGGTATAGGTGATGATCGTTTCGTAATCGATATCCGCCGTGTGGGTGCAGACGCTGTTCAGGAAGTGGCGATCGTGCGAGATGACGATCAGGCAGCCTTGATAGCGATTCAAAAACTCCTGTAGCCAGTGCACGGAATCGAGATCGAGATAGTTGGTTGGTTCGTCCAGCAAGAGGGCTTGCGGGTTTCCGTAGAGGGCCTGGGCCAGCAGGACGCGGACTTTTTGGCCGCCTTGCAGTTCGCTCATTTGGCGCTCATGCACGTCGTCGGGAATGTCGAGGCCTTGCAGGAGGATGGCGGCGTCGCTCTCGGCGGTGTAGCCGTCTTCGTCGGCGACGATGCCCTCCAGTTCTCCAAGCCGCATACCGTCCTCGTCGGTCATTTCAGGTTTTGCGTAGAGGATCTCGCGCTCGGCCAGCGCTTTCCAGAGCGGCTTGTTACCCATGACGACGGTATCGATGACGCGATACTGGTCGAACGCAAACTGGTCCTGGCTCAACACGCCGAGTTTCTTCGGCCGGACGACGGTTCCCTTCTGCGGCTCCAGTTCGCCGGTTAGAAGCTTCATGAAAGTGGATTTACCTGCGCCATTCGGACCGGTCAAGCCATAGCGGCGTCCGGCGACGAAGGTGGTGGAAACTTCATCGAACAGAATTTTGGCGCCGTAGCGCATGGATACATTGCTGACAGAAATCACGGGGATTTCTTATTTTATCAGGCGCGGGCGCTAAATTCGGCGCAGTGCGCGCGCGGGCAGAGTGATGATGCTCCAGATCAGCTCCAGAACGCCCTCGACCGCGATTCCCAGAATGCGGAAGGGCAGCAAGAGGAGCCAGGCGATCGGGTAGAGTATCAAGGCCAGGAGCGCCAAAGGCCAGCAAAAGAAGAACAGCAGGCACCAAACCAGAAAACTCAACATAGCAACAGAGAATACGCGATTCGCGGGAAAAAGTTCCTAGAATAGGCTATGCTTCGGCGTGATTTTCTCGGGATGGCGAGCGCGGCGATGCTGCCAGGAGCGGAGACTCCCGCGGATTTCACGCTTCGCATTCAGCCGATTACGCTCGAAATCGTGCGCGGCAAGCCTTTCAAGACGATCGGTTATAACGGTTCGGCGCCCGGTCCTTTGTTGAGGATGAAAGAAGGCCGCCCGGTGACGATCGAAGTGTTCAACGAATCGAACAACGCCGAACTTGTTCATTGGCATGGGCTGCATATTCAGTCTGACGTGGATGGCGCGATGGAAGAGGGTACGCCGATGATTCCGCCGAGGGCGAGCCGGCGTTACACGTTTACGCCGTCGCCTTCGGGAAGCCGGTGGTATCACACGCATACGATGGCGGGGCGAGATTTGAAGCGCGCGACTTACACGGGGCAGTTCGGGCTTCTTTATATTGAGCCGAAGGCGGAGCCGGGCGCGTTCGATCAGGAGATCTTTCTCGCGCTGAAGGAATACGATCCTTACATCTCGACCGGCGGCGACGATATGGGGTCGATGGATGCCGCATACCGCTATTTCGCGATCCATGCGGGTGGGGTAGATCGTGTGAGGGTCAAGCCGGGGCATCGTGTGATGCTGCGGATTCTGAATGCCAGCGCCACGGTCCAACGCCGGATCGCGTTTGCGGGGCACAAGTTCCGCGTGGTTGCCCTCGATGGGAATGCGGTACCCAATCCGAAGGAAGTAGACGCTTTGGAACTTGCGCCAGCGGAGCGTGTGGATGCGGTCGTCGAAATGAATCAGCCCGGGGTTTGGATACTAGGAACTACCGTGGATAAGGAGCGGGAGGCGGGCATGTCGTTGGTGTTCGAATATGCCGGGCAGAACGGCGCGCCGCGGTGGACTCCGCCTTCGGCTGCGCTGTGGGATTACACGATCTTCGGGGGCGGCGCCAGCGTCAATCGACCCGATGCGCGCGTACCGCTGGTGATAGAGAAGAAGTTCGCGGGACACAATTGGGTGGATAAGTGGGCCATCAACGGAAAGTCCTTTCCGAAGACCGATCCGATCCGCGTAAAACAAGGCGGGCGCTACCGGCTGGCGTTCGATAATCGCAGCGATGAGGCGCATCCGCTGCACTTGCACCGGCACACCTTCGAGCTCGTTACCGTAGCGGGTGTTCCCACTTCCGGAGTACTGAAAGATGTTGTGGTTGTTCCTGCGAAGAAGTTGGTGGAGGTCGATGTGGTGGCCAACAATCCGGGAAAGACATTGTTCCATTGCCACCAGCAGATGCACATGGATTACGGGTTCATGTGTCTCATGGAATACTTGTAGATATGCGGTTGCTCATTCTCGCTCTTGCTTTCACATGCGGGCTCTCCGCACAGTACATCCGGCGCAGTACCATTCCTACCGGCAAAGTTCACGATTCCACGGGCGGCATGGTGGTGACGTTTCATGGCAAACTGACCGAACTTTCGAAGAAGGATTTCACGATCGCGACGGAAGATCAGCCGGCATTTGTGATCGAGCGGTCGCACAAGACGAAGTTTTTGAAGGACGGGAAGGCAATCAAGCCGGACGATATTCCGGTGGGCGCCGAACTTACCGTGGACGTCATGAAGGACCCGGACCTACACCCGCTTGCGGTGTCGGTGATGGTCGATCCTCCCGGGCCGAAACCGCCTGCGGATCAGAAGTAGAGTAGTTCCACGGGGCCGAACAAGCCCGCAGGCAGTGGCTGGAGATCTTTCATGTCTTGCGGGTCGAAGCGTTTGCCATAGAGCAGGTTTAAGAGTTTGTAGTCCGGCTGCGCTTCGCCCGCCATTTTGTTGATCGCGAGATTTCCTACTAGGATGGTTAATTCGTTTCTGCCGGCGTGAACGAACTTGGAAAGGTCGATCTGGTAGGGCGGGTGCCACACATAGCCCGCCAACTGACCATTGATGAAGATTTGCGCGGCCTCTCTAACGGGGCTTTCCAGTAACGCCCTCATGCCAGGGTTTCCGGAAACGGGTGCGGTGACGGGAGTTCCTTCGCCTAGCTTCAGCCAGACGTGCGTATCGGAGATGTCGATCTGTTTTTCGTACGCTGCGCGGCCTGAGAAATATTTTGTCTCTTCTTCCTCGGTCCACGAATGAAGCATCTGCATATGGTCCGGCGCGTCGGGGAACGCGACGGTCCATTCCTGGCTGATATCGACGGAGCGTTTTGCAGAGGGTGGGGAGGGCGCTGCCGATTTCGACTTTGAATAAATCAGGACGCGGGACTCATACGGTGCTAGATCCACCGCGATCTTGCCGCCGTCTTGTTTGACGGCTTGCGGTTGGCCGCTGAATGGGTCCCACCATTCAGGTTCAAGGCCGCTTACGCGAACCGTTGCCATCGTGTGGACTGGATGGTTGCCGGTGTTGGCGACAAAGTAAATTTCGCCATCAACCAACTTCCGATGTACGAATCCGATTTCTGGGACTGAGGCGAAATCCGGAGGGAGTTTGACGCCGATCTGCGCGCCTAGCCTCGCGGCTTCACGGTTCGTATGAATTACTATGCCGCCGCGTTCAGCGTATTCGTCGAGTTTGGCAACGGTTGCGGCAGGCATCCGCTTTGTGTCGGGAACTACGAGTACGGGATAAGGAATTCCGACGGTCGTGATGGCTCGGTCGTCGATGAAGTCGAGGTTGTAGCCCGAGTCCAGGATCGATGCGATCATCTTGGGGCCCAGCAAATCCTCCATGGACCGGTCGACGGAGTCTTTGCCGAGCGTGAACTCCGCCCAGGCATCATCAGTCGGAAGATAGAGCGCCACATCGTTCGATGGTTTGCCCTGCCGCATGAGGTAGCTGACGCGCTGTAGGTATTTCGTAATGTCAGGCATAACGAGCCACCAGGGATTGTGCGCGTTGAAAACGGCCGCGGCGTAGAAGCGCCAGCCAGGCTCGCCCGCGCTCTCTGGTGAATAGGCCCAGCCGTGTCCGATCAACTGATTGATACCCTGCAGGAAATGCAGGTCGGCTTCGGCTTTCATGTCGAGAGGCGTGGCGCGGAAGGCAGGCGAGTGCAGCCAGGTCCACGTTTCCGATGAGGTCACCGTACGGTTGTACAGATGGCTCGCCGATGCGGCCCAGCGCGCGGTGGAAAAGACACGCCATTTCGGACCGGCCTCACCTTCAGGCAGATCTACGAGGGCATTACTCGATAGCACCGCGGGCGGCGTGCCATAAGTTTGGGACCGGAATTTGGTGCCATGCTTCTGGGCCCACTCGTGGATCGGCGTCAGATAGTTGTCATCGCCCAATTCGGTGAGTGTTTGTCCCCAATCGTGGCGAATTTGTAGAGTCCTTTCGCCGATGTCGCTGACGAGGGCGGGCAGGTAAGGAGTGAGGTCATATCCGCGGCGCTTGCGGAACTCTTCGAGGAAGTTCGGTGTCCAATCCGACGCGAAGACTTCGAGACTGTCACTAAATACAGCCGTTGGTGGGTGAGATCCGAAGGCTTGCATCAACTTTTCGCCGGTATAGCTGAGATGGCTCTCGATTGCTTTGCGGTCGTAGTGGTCGAGCACGAATCCTTCGGCGCCGACGGCCGGACGTTTGACCTGCATACCTGTGCGGCTGGAGATGAAGAAGTTGACTTGCTTCTGGCCGCCGAGATCCTTGGGCAGAAATAGCCGTCCGTCGCGGATATCGGAAAGTTGCTGCATGCCCATGAAGGCTGCGATTAGCTTTTCTCCGTTGGAGACAGCAGGAACCTGAATCGAGACTGCGCCTGAGGGTATCGCGACGCGATCGGCGCGCAGTTTGCCCGCAGCTTCCGTGATTGGGATGTGCGGGCCGCCGAAGGGCCAGCCGCTGCCGAGCGTGATATCCATGCGGAGTCCTAATTCGCGAGCCTTTTCGTTTGTGAACTTCAGGGCGTCTAGATAGTCGTCGGATAAGTAGGGCAGGTTGCGGAAGCCGGTGGCAGGATCGTCGAGCTCCAGAGGATATACGGGCTGTACTTCGAAGCCGCCAATGCCGCCCTGCTTCATTTGCAGCATCTCGTGCTCCAGCTCGGGCTTCGTAACTGCCGAACCGAACCACCACCAGCGCATCATGATCCGCGCATCGTCCGGGGGCGTTTGAAACCCTTGTTTTACCTCGTTGATGGTTGCCGCGAAGAGCGGCAAGGCGGTGGCGAGATAGAGAATGATCCGGCGCATGCCAACTATGATATTGACTTCCGTTCTGATTTAACTTACATTGTTGTACAAATGGCTAAACAAGATTCATTAGGCCAGTTCGAGCAACTCGTACTTACCGCGATCCTGACGCTACGCGAGGACGCCTACGGTGTGACGATCCATTCCAAGGTTGAGGAGTTGGCGCGGCCCAAATCGGTTGCCTTAGGCGCGATCTACGTTACTTTGGACCGTCTCGAAGAGAAAAGCTTCGTCGCATCATGGTTGTCGGATCCGACGCCGGAACGTGGGGGGCGCGCGAAGCGTTGTTACCGGCTGGAAGCGCTGGGCGAGCAGGCGTTGCAGGAATCGGCTGTTACGGCGAAACGGATCTGGGATGGCATCGCGGAGGTTTGGGGCAAGGACTGGGTCCGGCAGTGGGGCAAGCGTTGGGGAAGGGAAGTGGGCTGATGGGTCCGTCGAAATGGGCTGAGGCTATCGTGGCTTTTTTCCTGCCGCCGGCACGGCGCGAAGAAGTGTTGGGAGATTTGTTTGAACGCTACCGATCTCCGGGGCAATACGCCTGGGAAGCGGTGCGGGTTGTTGTTTGTGTGTTGTTTAGCGGATTTACAAGACAAGGAGAGGAAACAATGAACTTGAAAACTCTGGCCATCGTCGTGGCAGCATTCGTTTGTGGCCTGACGATCGGTATTGGCCTACACTTCAACCGCAATCCCAACGCCCACTTTTTCCCGGATGCGCTGCCCTTCCTGGTCCTGCTGTCGCTTTGGGCGGTGTTCATGGCCATTAAACTCACGCGCCCGAAACCGAAGTGTTGATCCGGGCGGCTAGTGCGGCTGACGCCGACGCAGTCTGGACGATTCTCGAACCGGTGATTCGCGCGGGCGAGACGTATACGCTTCCCCGCGACATGTCACGGGACGCGGCGCTCTCTTATTGGCTGGGCGAGGGTCACGAGGTGTTTGTTGCCGAGGAGGACGGAGCGGTTCTCGGCACCTACTTCCTACAGGCCAATCAACGAGGTGGCGGTTCGCATGTGGCCAACTGCGGGTACATAACGGCAAGTGTTGCTATTGGCCGGGGCGTAGCGCGATCGATGTGTGCGCATTCGCTGGAGAGAGCCCGTGAACTTGGTTTCCGCGCGATGCAATTCAACTTCGTGGTAAGTACGAACGTCCGTGCGGTCCGTCTCTGGGAGAGCTTTGGGTTCGAAATCGTCGGGCGCCTGCCGCAAGCCTTCTTGCACCCCGTCGGCGGCTATGTCGATGCCCTTGTAATGTACAGGATGCTCTAAACGGCCTGTAGAGCCAGTTCTTCGAAGCGCGTGCCTGGCCGCACGATAGTTTCGGTGCGTTCCGGCCCGGTCGAAATGCAACCCACTTCTACCTTGGTCAGCTTTTCCAGGAAACGAACATAATCCTGGGCCTTGGCAGGTAATTTTGCGAAATCGCTGATGCCCTGAGTGGCTTCCATCCAGCCGGGCAGATATTCGTAGACAGCTGTGATGTGGTCCAGTTCTCGCGTGGTGGAAGGCATCGCGTGGATGGTCTTTCCTTCGAGCTTATAATCCACGCAGACGGGGATTGTCTCCAGGTCATCGAGCACGTCAAGCTTCGTCATCACCACTGTGTCGAAGCCGTTGATCATCGCGCTGTAGCGAAGAAGAGGCGCGTCGAACCAGCCGCAGCGGCGCGGACGGCCTGTAACTGACCCAAACTCATTGCCGCGCTTGCGGATGTGTTCGCCCTTCGCGTCGAGCGCTTCGCTGGGGAAGGGTCCGCCGCCTACGCGTGTGATGTATGCCTTGGAAATTCCCACAACGCCGTTGATCCGCGTGGGGGCTACACCAGTGCCCGTGCAAGCTCCGCCTGCCGACGCGCTAGATGACGTTACGAAGGGATAGGTGCCATGATCCAGGTCGAGCATGGTGCCTTGCGCGCCTTCGAACAGGATGTTTTCGCCCTTTTGAATTGCATGGTTCAGTAGTTCCGCAGTGTCGCAAACCATGGGTCTGATGCGCTCGGCGAGCTCTTCATATTTCGCACGAATCTGCGCCGTGTCCTTCTCTTCGTGGATTCCGAAGGCTTTTTCGACCGTGATCTTCTCGGTCATCAGCGCATCGAACGCGATGCCGAAGCTCTGCCGGTCCAGCAGTTCCGCCACGCGAATCCCGCGCCGCGCCGCCTTGTCTTCATAGCAGGGACCGATGCCGCGGGATGTAGTGCCGATCGAGATGCGCTTCTCCATCGCCTGATGTGCGGGGAACAGCACGTGCGCGCGGTTGCTGATGCGGAGTTGTTCCATCACCGGGACGCCCGCGGCTTCGAGCATGCCTATTTCGCTCATCAACGCCACTGGGTCAATCACGAGACCATTGCCGATGACGGCCCGCTTGCCGGGGTGCAGAATGCCGCTTGGGATCAGCTTCAGGACGAACTTCTTGTCTCCGATCTGGATGGTATGTCCGGCGTTATGTCCACCCTGATACCGTGCGACAATATCGAATCGGTCTGACAACAAGTCGACGATCTTGCCCTTTCCCTCGTCACCCCACTGGGCGCCCAAAATGATGATATTGTTCGACATCTGTCTGTAGGCCAAAACTCTTCATTCTACCGCATGCTGTGTTACGCTGATTTTGATGCAACTGACCGATGTCTTCCTGAATCTGGGGGAAGATCAGTTTTCCAAGTTAGTCCGTAGCATTTCCATCGGAAAACTAAAAACTTATCAGCTCTACGAGCGCTTCAAGCTACGCACGCACGTTCCCAAGCTCAATACGGAGAACCTGCGGAAGGCCACGCCCAGAATGTGGCAACGGCTGCAGGAGCGCAGTGAAGAGTACGCGACCGATCTTTCGCAGGCTGTGCTTATCTCGCACCTCGATATGATCATCGCGGTCTTGAACTTCCTTGGCATTCCGCACGAAGAAGGATTTTTCGTGAAGGATTTAGATGCCGCGCCTTACTTGACAGAGGGTTGGCGCGAGCGCACATACGAGAGATTCAAGAGTGAGTTTCCTGAAACGGTCGTGTTGTTCTATATCAACCACCTGGCGCTCGAAATGGGCAAAGCGGAAGAGCCTTTCGCCCCTGCTGCCGCGTAATGATTGAAGAAATACTCGCGAGCGCGCTGGCTCGAATTGAGAGCGCCGTGGCTCCGGAAGATCTGGAAGCGGTTCGCGTCGAAGTGCTGGGCCGTAAGGGCGCCTTGGCTGGCCTAAGCAAAGAGATGGGCAAGCTGAGCCCGGAGGAGCGGAAGGCTTTGGGCGCTTCTCTCAACGCAGCAAAGCAGCAGCTTGAAGGCGCGTTTGATGCGAAAAAGTCTGCATTCGATGCCGCCGCGCTTGATGCGAAGCTTGATGCGGAGTGGCTCGACCTTACTCTGCCCGCCAGCGGAATTGCTACCGGGCACCCGCATCCGATTACGCAGATTCAGCAGGAAATTGAAGATCTCTTCCGCTCACTTGGCTTTACGGTTCTGGATGGCCCGGAGGTCGAAACGGAATACTACAACTTCGACGCCCTGAATATTCCGGGCGACCATCCGGCGCGCGACATGCAGGACACGTTTTGGCTCGAGGGCGGCAATCTGTTGCGTACTCATACCTCGCCGGTTCAAGTGCGCGGGATGGAGAAGTTGGGCCCTCCGCTTCGGATGATCGCGCCGGGCCGCGTGTTCCGTAACGAGGCTGTGGACGCCTCGCACGAGCATACGTTTTATCAACTCGAAGGCATGATGATCGACCGGAATGTCTCGGTTGCGAACCTCATCTACTTCATGAAGACGCTGCTGACGGCAGTGTTCAAACGTGAAGTCACGGTGCGGTTGAGGCCGGGCTTCTTCCCGTTCGTCGAACCTGGTTTCGAGCTCGACATCCAATGTCTGATCTGCGGAGGCCCAGGATGCGCGGTTTGCAAGCACAGCGGTTGGGTGGAGTTGCTGCCGTGCGGTCTAGTGAATCCGAAAGTTCTGCGCATGAGCGGAATCGACCCTGAAGAGTGGGGCGGTTTTGCCTTTGGCCTCGGGCTGACTCGCTTGGTGATGATGCGTTATGCGATCGACGATATCCGGCAGTTGCAAGGCGGCGACCTGCGTTTTCTGAGCCAGTTCTGACATGAAGTTCTCTTATCAGTGGATTCGCGGATTCGTGAAGGGCCTCGATGCCGAAGCTGCAACACTAGAGCGGCTCATCACAACGCGCACAGCCGAATGCGACGGCATTGAAACGGTTGGCGAGGCGTTGGCTGACGCCTCGGTTGCGACTGTGGTGTCGATCCAGGACTCAGTAGTTGTAGCCGATACTGAGCGCTACGGACGCAAGACGATTTATTGCGGAGCCACGAACTGCGCTCCCGGCCTTCGAACGGCGTATTTGCCGATCGGTAAGAAGGTAGTGCATGGCATTGAGAGCGATGGCATGCTCGCCAGCGGTCAGGAACTCGGCATCAATCGCGACCATTCGGGGATCGTTGAGCTCGGCGGTCCATTGCCGGCGCCGGATCAGATCATCGAAATCGACAACAAGTCACTCACGCACCGTCCCGATCTATGGGGTCACTACGGAATGGCGCGTGAAGTGGCTGCTATTACAGGTCATGAACTCATTGATCCAGTCAAGATGGATCTGTTGCCTGCGGGCGATCCCGCGGTGCGGATCGAGGTGGAAGATTTCGATCTCTGTCCGCGTTTCAGCGCCCTGGTGTTCGACAACATCAAGGTTCAGCCGTCGCCGCTCTGGCTGCAATACCGGCTG
>Ga0302326_10027847_pt1 | contig 11388 bp, 10 predicted proteins | sample Palsa_T0_3_FD_202264 | JGI IMG/M metagenome (GOLD analysis project Ga0302326, IMG submission 202264) | Peat permafrost microbial communities from Stordalen Mire near Abisko, Sweden - Palsa_T0_3 | ecosystem: Environmental > Terrestrial > Soil > Palsa > Peat permafrost | place: Sweden: Abisko...
ATTGCTGTCCTCCAACTCCACGACGCCTCAGGACTGCAGACGGCGTCCATCGGGAATTCGTCCAATGTGTCGGTCGGCGAAACTGTCGTCGGAATCGGAAACGCTGGCGGCACCGGCGGTACGCCGAATGCCGCGGGAGGGACGGTCACGGCCCTCAACCGGTCGATCACCGCAAGTGACGAGGGCAGTGGGAGTTCAGAGCAGCTGACCGGCCTCATCCAGACGAACGCGGAAATTCAGCCGGGAGATTCCGGAGGTTCGCTGGTCAACAGCTCCGGAGACGTGGTCGCGGTGGACACTGCGGCGTCCGCTGGCTTCTCATTCCAGGCTGGCGGAGAGGCTACGGGCTTCCAGGGCTACGCCATACCGATCAACGAAGCCACCTCAATCGCCAAAGAAATCGAGTCGGGAAACTCGACTTCGACGGTTCACATCGGCACTACGGGGTTTCTCGGGGTAGAAATCGAATCGAACGCGCAAGTATCTGGCGGTTCGACCTCAGGAGCAGCAGTGGCCGGGGTAATTGCCGACTCGCCGGCACAGATAGCAGGTCTTGGCGCTGGAGACGTCATCACTTCGGTAGACGGTCACGCGGTAGCTTCGGCTAACACGCTCACTGAGCTGATCGAGCCGTTCCGTCCTGGCGACAGAGTGACCATTGGCTGGACGAATTCCTTAGGGCAGACGCAGACCGCGAGTGTGCAGCTGTCTTCGGGACCACCACAATAGAGCTCAGAAAGTCGTCATCCCTCAAGATAAAGATCGTTAGACGCACGCGAATCGGATCATTGGTTTGCGTCACAAGAAGAAGGCGGGCTCATTACATCTGGCCCGGTATTTCAGATCCCATGGTCCTTCTGTGATGACCGGACCGCGCTGGCGTGCCCCGATACCCGGATCCTCAATTGCACGGCGATCATCACACGAGAGTGGTCGTGATGATGGTGGTACCCGTCGCCCTACTCGGGCTGCTCTGGGCATCTGGGGATCACGACTCTGAACACCCATCGGGCTCGGCGCTCGCCGGCCCGATGGGTGTACGCGGCGCGCCTCGCGACGTCGGTGGTGTGTTCTCCTGGTGCTCCACTGGTCTACATCGAGCTTTTCCGAGCGGACGGTATCCCTCGCCGAGGAGTTCGAGACCCCCGATTTCGATGCCCTGAAGAAGGACGTCGAGACGGTGATGCTGTTGGCCGTGCGAGTCGGACGGGTGTAGTGCAGCTGCACCCCGTGGCGGTGCCAAGCTCATCATGCGACAAATTGCTCCGGCCGATCAAGGAAATACGGCCGCATGATCTTGTGGGCCACTTGTCCGATCCAACTCGCAATACGTACCAGCGTCCTTCGTGAGCTGGCAGCGCGTAGAGAAGGAGATGATAAATGGCGAGGATTGATGCGCATCGTACGCCGGCCCGTCGTCGGCACGCGGGCGGCGGCCGTCGCGTAACCCCTCGCGCTATTACATGCGGGCAACAGCAAAGCAACGGCCCTTCCGGGCAACACCGAACCACGCCGAGGGCGGCGGGCCCATCCGTCCACACGAAAGGAACCACGAAAGTGTCTACTCAATTGTTGGACAGCGAGCACCGGACCGATCACCGGCCCGCCATCGCCACGACGGACGCCATCCTGCGGGCACTGGGGGTCGTGACCTTGATGTCGCTGGCCCTCGTCCACATCGTCCAGCTCGTCCCCACCTTCCAAACCATGCAGCTCCTCGGGGTGGGCTACCTCCTCCTGATCGCCGGCACGGTTGTCGTGAGTGTCCGCCTGATCATGGGCGCCCCGACCCAGGCACAGCTATGGGCGCCGGTGGCAATCCTCGGGGTGGGAGCCGCGATGGCCTACGCCTTCACCCGGGTGGTCAGCACCCCCCTCGACAACCAGGACGTGGGGAACTGGGCCTGCACCTTGGGGATGGCCGCTCTCTTCTTGGAGGCCGCGCTGGTGGCACTCAGTGCGTACGCCATCGCCACGCACTCGCGTGCCCGACAGGTTCTGCGCGCGGTCAGCAACGGGTGACCAACGCCTAGCCGGGACCAGTAGGACGGACTCTTGATCGCCCGGGCACGACACTGGTCGTGCCCGGGCGATCATCCCGCGTTGAGTGTCGACTGGTGACGGAGAGCCACGTGCGGTCGATGGTGCTTGATGGAGCGGGTCGACGCCAACTTGAGTCTCCCGACAGATGCCGCGCTGGAAGCACCGGCGATCCAGACGGCACTCGAGCATGCGCTTTCAAATTGCCGGGTTATTTCAGATTGTACGCGCGGGTCCAACCCGATCGACTCCTTCGAGCGATATCCAGCCGGACCGCTGTGGCGCGCCCTTGGTGCCCTCGCACCGATCAAGCCGGTGCAGGAACCTCGCTCACGACCACGATCGGGGGCGCAGCTCCACTCCCGCTGCGCGTCACCGGGCCTTCCGACAGGCCTAGCCCGATGGCCAGCCCGGTACCGAGGGCGAGGATGCCCAAGAGGACGTAGGGCACGAGCCGTCGGCGCGGATTCACGAGGACAGGCTATGCCCCGGGCGGGTGCGACAACATCGCTCACCGTCATACCGACAATCGAGTCCTGAGCATGGGAGACTGGGGAACACTCCAACAAAAGGGGACACGGCGTGGGCACCTGGACGAACGCAAATGGTTGACTCCCATCGCTGCCACATTTGCGATCAGGACATCGAGATGCGCTACAGCGTGGTAGGCCCCAAGTCGAGCGCGCCGGGGCACTGGGCCCACCTGGACACCGTCGCCGGAATAGCGGCCGACGGAGACCACGACGCCGTGCGGTAAACGGGGACGGGCTTCCGAGTTCTCAGGGGCGAGGGACCGAATCGGTCCCCGCAACCTCGGAACCCGATGAGGTGCCCTCCGCGACGCTCGTTCGAATGCGACGGGCCCAGGCGAACAGGCACTCGAGGAGTACGAGGTACGCCGCGAGAACCAGAACCGTCACCCAGACCTCCGTCACGGAAAGTGATCCGCCGAGAACGATGACGCCTCCGGCGACAATAAGTCCTCCGGCCCGCAGCAGGGTCGAGTGGACGACGACGCCGGTAACCCAACGGGGCGCCATTTCTCCCGAGCTCTTCGGTCGAAGGGCCGCCAGCTTCGAGCCGGCCCAGCCGATCCCGCCGATTGCGCCTCGGCGCGCCGCCATGGCCCACCATGAAGGTCCGGCCAAAAGGGCGGCGAGCAGAACCAGGAGCGATATGAGCAAGATCGCGTAGAAGTCGTCCTTCAGGTAGCGGATCACGATGTCCCACAGGGATCGGGTGACACTCGGATCGACGTTCCCGGCATGGTCGACGAAGAAGGACCGCGCCAGGGCCAGAGCGGCGATGAAAAGGACGAGGACGATCGAAGCACCTGCCGCCAGGCGCACGAGCATCTTGCGTCGGTTCACGGCGATGGCTACGCCGGCGACGGCCAGGCCAACAGTTATCAGCGGGAGGGCCCAGCCGATCTCGTTCGCCAGACGGAAGGCCGAACGCGCCTTGCGCACCTGGGCGTTGTTGGCCAGGGTGAAGCTCAGCTCCCGCCCCTTTTGCAGATGCGACTTCACGGGGTCGAACGTGGTGATGCCATGGGCGTCCAACGTGTCGATCGCCATGATCAGAACCGGGGTCAGATTCACGGCGATGGAGCGAGCCTGCTCGACCCTCGGCAGCTTCTTTCCGGTCAAGAAATCGACGAGGTGCGTGTGTAGCCGGCGGTTGGCCGCGTCCCACAGGTCGGCGAACCGACCGCTCTGCAACACCTGGGCCACCGTCCTGTAGGTGTAGGTCCTGAGCCCGTCCGAGATGACCGGGGCCAACGACGACGCCCGCTTGGGGAGCACCCCGGCAATTTTCTCCGTAGCGTCACCCTGGTCGAAGAGGTAGGTCGTGGCCCTGTTTGCGATGGCGTTGGTTATCGTCGCGTTTCGGGCGATCGGAGCCATGGTCGCCACGTAGTGGTCGGTGTTGCTCAGGATCCTGACCGACCACACAGTGACGACCGAGAGTGACACGAGGAGGGAAACGAGCACCACCAAGACCCACGCCACCACCTGGCGCAAACGATGCGTGGACCGCCCTTCGCCCTCGAGGGCCGCTGCTGGTGAGCTCACCGCCGTACCGTCGGTCATAGGGCGCCTTGCGATAGTCGTGGCTCCAATGTTCGAACCTCAGGCGGGTAGAGCGGAACGAAAGCCCGCGCTGAAGGGGACGCTCTAGCGGAGGAGATTAGGTCGGACCCCAACGCACGGCAACAAGCGTTGCTCGGTTGCGAGCGACCCTGCGTGGACTCTTATTCGACTTCGTGTCCGACACCATGCGTCCGCTGAGTCCCCAGAAAAATCCGCCGAGCAACCGGCCGGAGCTGGCAATTGAGGGGGGCCATGGAGCGGTACCAAGGTGGATCCGAGCACCGTCGCCCGTGGGAACGTGTCGCCGCAGCTCCTCCACACGGTGTGCCGAAACGAGGCACGCGGGCCGCGCCGACCTGCGGCTTTTCGTGGCGATCGGCTACAACCGTCAGACCCATCGGGTTCCAGAGCCAAGAAACCAGCAAAACACCCGTTTACCAGCTATCCTGCCGTCGGAAAACTAATCCTACAATCACGATAGGGGTGGGCGGCGATGGCTTCAACAACGTGTCCCAATTGCCAGACGGTGCTTGCAGCAGGCACCACCACTTGTCCCAGCTGTGGCAATGCTCAGTTCAGTGCCGCCGGCTCGGGGGCGCCGCAATCGATGGGTAGCCCGCCTCCGTCCTCGGGCGCTCAACCCAAGCCTCAGATCAAGTTCGACCTGGCATCGCTCGGTCGAGTGGATCGGCTCGTCGGCGGCGGCACGCTCGTGCTTTTCATCTCATTGTTCCTCACGTGGTTCAGCTACGCCGGATTTGGTATCAGCGGACTGACGGCACACGGTTACCTCTACATCGTTCTCATCGTGGCATTGGGAATCATCGGACTCATTGCGGCGGAGGCGGTGGGCGTGTGGAAGGTTCCCGAATCCTCGACGATCAGTCGCGATCAGATTCTGATAGTCGCGACTGCGCTCAACTTCGTCCTGGTGCTGATCGCATTCCTCTTGAAGCCGGGAGGCTACGGGTTCCACGGTGTGGGATGGTCCTATGGCGCCTTCGTCGGGCTGATCGCCGCGATTGTCGCCGCGTTCCCGCTCGGCTGGCCAATCATCCAGGCTCGCCGGGGCAAATAACAGGCCAGCTAGGCACTCCTATTGGCTCGCTTCCCCTACTGGAGGTAGCCCTCCACGGTGCCGGGCGAACGGACCTGGGCGTCGTCGGGGCTAGCCCCAGCGTTGCGCTTGGCCCGGCGCTGGCGGAGTGTGTCCCACAGCTGATCCAGCGTCACCTCGATGTCGCGCTTGCGCGCCCGCTCGTCGTCGGACAGCCCCTCGCCGACATGGGCCTCTTCGAGGCGCTGCTCCTCCTCGGCCAATCCATTGATACGGGCGATGATCTCTTTGTCGTCCATCTCATTCTCCTTCAACCCTCGACGCCATGTTGCCGCCTCCGGGGTTTCCGGAGGCGGCAACATGCAAGACCTACACCCTCAGGCTACGGCCGGCAGGTAGGTCTCGTCGTCCACACCCTCCGCGTCCTCTCCTCCGGACAACGCCGGGGTGAGGACGTCGGCGATCGTTGTCGCCAGGTGGAACGTCATGACGTCTCGGACTTCTTCGGGCACGTCCTCGAGGTCGGGCCCGTTCCGTACGGGCAGGACCACCTCTTTCAACCCGGCCCGATGTGCAGCAAGCACCTTCTGCTTGACGCCACCGATGGGGAGAACCCGACCTTGGAGAGTCACCTCTCCGGTCATCCCGACAACCGAGCGAACGGGCACGCCGCGGAGGAGACTCACCAGCGCCGTGGTCATGGTGACGCCGGCTGACGGTCCATCCTTTGGCACTGCCCCGGCGGGCACGTGGACGTGGAAACGCTTTCCGGCGAAGATCGTCGGATCGATTCCGAGCTCGTCGGCGTGGGAGCGCACGTAGGACAGTGCGATCTCAGCCGACTCCTTCATCACGTCTCCGAGCTGACCGGTAAGGGTCAGGCCCTCGGGACCGTCGGACATGCTGGCCTCGACGAAGAGCACGTCGCCGCCGGCGCCCGTCACGGCCAAGCCGGTCACAACTCCGGGCACGCTGGTCCGCTCGGCCGCTTCGAAGTAGAAGTGGGGCCGACCCAACCAACCGCGCACGTCGGATTCCTCGACGACAACCGGAGCTTCCCGCTCGCCCGCGGCCAGCTTGGTCGCCACCTTGCGTAGGAGTCGACCCAGCTCGCGTTCGAGCGAGCGCACGCCGGCTTCCCGGGTGTAGTCGGCCACGATGCTCCGAAGCGCCTCGTCGCTGATCTGCACCTCGTCCTCTCGGAGGGCCGCCCGCCCAAGTTGACGCCCGACCAGGTGATGGCGGGCAATCGACACCTTCTCGGACTCCGTGTAGCCGTCCAAGCGGATGACCTCCATCCGGTCGAGCAACGGCCCGGGGATGGTGTCAATGACGTTTGCCGTGGCGATGAACATCACTCGGGACAGGTCAAGGTCCACCTCGAGGTAGTGATCCCGGAACGTGTGGTTCTGCGCCGGGTCGAGGACTTCGAGGAGGGCCGACGATGGGTCTCCCCGGAAATCGGCTCCGAGCTTGTCGACCTCGTCGAGAACGATGACGGGGTTCATAGTGCCCGCTTCTCGCAAGGCCCGCACCAGCCGTCCCGGCTGGGCACCGACATAGGTGCGGCGGTGACCGCGGATCTCCGCCTCGTCACGCACGCCGCCAAGCGACACCCGGACGAACTTGCGCCCGAGGGCGCGAGCAACGGATTCGCCGAGCGACGTCTTGCCGACGCCGGGAGGACCGACGAGGGCCAGGATTGCTCCCGAGCCGCGACCGTCCACCGGCACCAGACCACGCTCGGCTTGCAGCTTGCGCACCGCGAGGTGTTCGAGGATCCGCTCCTTCACATCGGTCAACCCGTCGTGGTCTGCGTCCAATATTTCGGACGCCTCGGCCACGTCGAGGCTGTCGTCGGACTCCACGCCCCACGGCAATTCGAAGACGGTGTCCAGCCAGGTGCGAATCCAGCCCGTCTCGGGGCTCTGCTCGCTGGTGCGCTCGAGCTTGTCGACCTCACGCTGCACGGCAACACGCACGTGTTCTGGTAGGTCACGCTCAGCCAACTTGGCCCGGTAGTCGTCGGGATCTGATTCGTCGCCGTCGCCGAGCTGGCCGAGTTCCTTGCGGATGGCTTCGAGCTGACGCCGGAGCAGGAACTCTCGCTGCGTCTTCTCCATCCCCTCCTCGACGTCTGTCTTGATCCGCTCTCGCAACGTCAGGTCCGCCAACGTGTCACGGGCCCAACCGAGCACGAGCCGCAACCGCGCTTCAATGTCGATCGTCTCGAGGACTTCCACCTTCTGCGCCAGGTTCAAGTCGGGCGAGTAACCCGCCACGTCGGCCAAGCGGCCCGGTTCCGTTATCTCACGCAATTGGGTCGCGATTCGACCGGCACCCCGACTGAGGAGGATGTTCTCCAGAACGGCCCGGTACTCCCGAGCCAGTTCGGCCACGGCGGGGGTCGGGTCCGGCTCGTCGAGGGGCTCGGCTTCGACCCAGAGGGCGTCACCGGTCCCCGGCACACCGGTGCCGATCGTGGCTCGCTGGTCACCACGGACGGCCACAGCCTGCAGGCCACCGGGCAACGCTCCTTCCTCCATGACCTCGGCGATCACGCCAACGCTGGCGTAACGCCCTTCGATGTGCGGCACGAGCAGGAGCTTGCCGCCGGCCGACTGGGCGGCCTCTACCGCAGCCCGTGCTTCGGCGGACTCGAGCGCCATAGTGAAGACCATTCCGGGCAGAACCACACCCGACTTCAAGGGAAGCAACGGCAGTGTCATATTTTGATTCGGCATGGGAAATCCCCTTTGGGTCCACTCAACTTGTCTGACTGGTCAACAATCGCCGGTGCAATCTGATTCCCGATCCGCCGACCTGGGAGACACCAAACACGGACGCCGTCGATGTTGCGACCTACGCTGAGGATATGGGCACAGTCACGAATCCCAGCCGGAAAGGGTCCAGAGGGTCCGTCGCGCCTGATCACGAAGGTAGCGTCACCCTGGCTCCGGCCCGCCCCGACCCCGCACTCGACGACGGCGATCATGACCGGATGGCCCACATCGTCCTCGAGGGCTACACCCCCAAGAAGGGCGAGTTCATCTCGGCTGGTCCGAGCGTGGTCGAGGGGATCGTCAACGGCACGGCCGTCCGAGCCCTGTGCGGGAAAGAGTGGGTGCCGGGACGCAATCCGCAGCGCTACGGGCTCTGCCCCACCTGCAAGGAGATCGCCCAGTCGATGGGGTGGAAGATACCGGCGACCTAGCGGCGCGAATCAGGGGGGCACGTGGCACAGGTGAGCTTCGAAGGGGTGACCAAGCGATTTGGTGACACGGTGGCGGTCGACGCCCTGAACCTCGAAATTCCCGACGGAGAGCTCCTCGTGCTCCTGGGCTCGTCGGGTTGCGGAAAGACCACGGCCCTCCGGCTGCTCGCCGGCCTGGAAGAAGTGTCCGAGGGCACCATCGCCATCGGCGGGCGCGTCGTCAATGACGTCGACCCCAAGGATCGGGACGTGGCCATGGTCTTTCAGAGCTACGCCCTGTATCCCCACCTCAGCGTGGCTCGGAACATCGAGTTCCCCCTGCGCCAGCGCGGCATGGCCAAGGACGTCCGAGCGGCCAAGGTGAAGGAAGCGGCCACCACGCTGGGACTCGACACCCTGCTGAACCGCAAGCCATCCCAACTCTCAGGAGGGCAACGTCAGCGGGTTGCTCTCGCCCGAGCCATCGTGCGCGAGCCGCAGGTGTTCTTGATGGACGAGCCGCTCTCCAACCTCGACGCCGCCCTGCGGGTGCAGACCCGGGCCGACATCGTGGCCCTGCAGGACCGGCTGTCCACCACGACGCTGTACGTGACCCACGACCAGGTCGAAGCCATGACGATGGGGGATCGCATCGCCGTGATGAGCCAGGGGATCTTGCAGCAGGTCGCCACGCCCGAAGATCTCTACGCCCACCCGGCGAACACCTTCGTCGCTGGGTTCCTCGGCAGTCCCGGCATGAACCTGCTTCCGGGCACGGTGACCCAGGGGTCCGGCGGTGAGGCGCTGGTCGAGGTGGCGGGGGGCGTCGTCCCGTTTCCGTCCACACTCCGGGCGTCGTCCCTCGGGGATGCGGGCGCGGTCATCCTCGGAGTCCGCCCGGAGTCTTTGTCTCTCGATCCCGACGGTCCGCTGCACGCGGACGTGACCATCGTGGAGTTGCTGGGGGCAGAAACCCACGTCATCTGCCGGACGCCCGATGGCTCGCGGCTGATCGTGCGTCAGAGCGCGCGGGCGGCGAAACCGGCACCGAACGATCAGGTGCGCATAGCGGTCGATCCGGATCCGGCCGCGATGCACCTCTTCGACGCCACCACGACACAACGGCTCACCGCCCCATGACCGTGGCCTCCGTGGAGATGCGGCGGTCGCCCGTGCCGAAAGAGACGACCCTACGCGCGCGCCGGCGCAGAGAGGCGGGCTTGGCCTACCTGATCCTCCTGCCTGCGCTGGCGGTTTTCGGCACTTTCACCTTCTATCCGTTCTTTCGCAACTTCAAGCTGATGCTGTACGAGACCCCACCCGTGCCCGGGCTGCCCGCGCACTACGTCGGACTGCACCAGATCATTCCCACCGTGACGTCCACCCAGTTCACACAGAGCCTGGTCACCACCATCGTGTTCGTGGCCCTCGTTGTGCCGATCAGCCTCATTCTCGGATTGGCTCTGGCCGTGGCGGCCCACCGCAAGCTCAAGGGCATCGCCATCTACCGCATGATCTTCTCGTCCACCGTCGTGAGCTCCGTGGCCGTGGCCTCCGTCGTCTTCGGCACGCTGTTGAACCCCGTGGTGGGACTGCTGCCCTGGTTGGGCATCAACCCCACTCCCCCGGCGCTGGAGAACACCACATGGGCGCTCCCGGCGGTGGCCGTGATCACCATCTGGCAGTTTCTCGGCTTGTCGTTCATCATCATGTCCGCCGGACTGCAGTCGGTACCCGACGAGCTCTTGGAAGCGGCGCGGATAGACGGCGCCGGGGCGTGGACGCGTTTCTGGCGCATGACGGTGCCGTTGCTCTCCCCCACCATCTTCTTCGCTGTGATCGTCAGCACCATCTACGCATTCCAGTCCTTCGGGGCCGTCGACATCCTCATCGGCAACCAGAGCGCGGTGCGGCTGCACACGAACGTGCTGATCTACAACATCGTGAACACCCTGCAGGTCGAGAACAACCCCGGCGCGGCGGCCATCATGGCCACGGTCCTGTTTCTCATCACCCTGAGCCTGACCGTCCTGCAGATGCGATTCCTCGAGCGCCGGGTGCACTATGCCTGAGGCTTCGGCCGCCCGCCGCTCGAGACGCTGGCGCACGGCCGGGAGCTACGCCGCCCTCACGATCGGTGCGATCATCGTCTTGGTTCCGATCTATTTCACGATCGTCAATTCGTTGTTGCAACCGGATCAGCTGGCGCACCAACCTCCACGGTTGATTCCCCCCGCGGCGCAGTGGCACGACTACCGGACGGCCTGGGACTCCGGCCAGCTCTCGCGGTACATGACGACGTCAGCCATCATGACCGTCAGCATCGTGGCCGGACAGCTCGTCACGTCGGTGCTGGCGGCCTACGCCTTTGCGTTTCTGCGCTTCCCCTTCAAGCGCACGCTTTTCCTGGTCTGTCTGGGCACGCTCATGATCCCCTTCGAGGTCACCTTCATCACCAATCTGGACACGGTGTCGTCACTGGGTTGGTTCAACACCTACGAGGGCCTCGCCGTGCCGTTCCTGGCCACGGGATTCGGCATCTTCCTTCTGCGCCAGGCGTTCCTCCAGATTCCCAAAGACCTCCAGGAGGCGGCAACGCTCGACGGGTACGGCCACTGGCGGTTCATGGCGCGCGTCGCCGTTCCGCTTGCCCGACCCTCCCTGGCCGCCCTGGGCGTGTTCTCCTTCCTGGCGGCCTGGAACCAGTACCTGTGGCCGCTCCTGGCCACGGGGGGCACAACCCCGCTCAATACGGTGCAGATCGGGTTGAAGCAGCTCGTGGGCACCTCGCCCGACCAGATCCCGGTTGCCCTGGCCGGCGCCGTCATCGCGTTCGTCCCCCTCGTCATCCTGTTGCTGATATTCCAGAAACAACTGGTCCGGAGCCTGACCGCCGGCGCCGTCAAGTAGGCCCACGAACCCCAGATGCGGCGCTGTGGTGGTAGGCAATGCACCATGAAACTCTCCCGTGCGCTCGCCCAGGCCGGCGCAGCCGTCATCATTCT
>Ga0302326_10027849_pt1 | contig 11388 bp, 4 predicted proteins | sample Palsa_T0_3_FD_202264 | JGI IMG/M metagenome (GOLD analysis project Ga0302326, IMG submission 202264) | Peat permafrost microbial communities from Stordalen Mire near Abisko, Sweden - Palsa_T0_3 | ecosystem: Environmental > Terrestrial > Soil > Palsa > Peat permafrost | place: Sweden: Abisko...
CGATCGAGAACATCCACCAGCACCTGGACATGGGCAAGCCGAAGCGGTTGGCGATCTGGGACGCCTGTAAGGAGATCGCCTTTCCCAAGCTGCTTATTCTTTTCTGTATACTGGCGGTGTTCGCGCCGGCGTTTACCATGGGCGGCATTCCGGGATCGTTGTTCCTGCCGCTGGCGCTGGCGATCGGCTTTAGCATGATCGTTTCCTACTTTCTGGCGCAGACTTTTGTGCCCGTGATGGCCAACTGGATCATGAAGGTGCACAAGCCGAAGGCGGCATCGGTGGTAATGGCGGCTGTTGCTGGTGGCGATGGGGCATCGGGGAAAGGTAAGGCGTCGGCCGAAGCCGGGGAGGAGAAGGAGAAACTGCTGTTTCAGCCGCATGGCAAAGACGGCAAGCCTTCTGTTTTTGACCGGATCAGGGCGCGTTTCCTGGCGTTCATCGACCGGATCATGCCCTATCGCAAACCGATCGTTGTGGTGTACCTCGTTCTTACGGCGGGCGCTTCCTTCCTGCTCCTGCAGCATATCGGTAAAGATGTATTGCCCAAGGTAAATGGCGGCCAGTTCCAGGTCAGGCTGCGGGCGCCCGACGGCACCAGGATCGAAAGAACGGAGGAGAAGACCCTGAACACGATCAACATCATAAAAGACATTGTGGGGCAGGGCCATGTCGCCATCAGTTCTGCCTATATCGGGCAGCATCCTTCGCTGTTCTCGGTGAATCCCATCTATTTGTGGATGGCCGGTCCGCAGGAAGCGGTGATGCAGGTGGCGTTGGACGAGCACTACAAGACCAATTTAGACGATCTCAAGGAAAAGATCCGGGCGCGGGTGGCCAGGCAGATGCCGGATGTGCGACTTTCCTTCGAGCCTATCGAATTGACGGATAAAATACTCAGCCAGGGGTCGCCGACGCCGGTGGAAGTGCGGTTCTCGGGCAGGATAAAAAAGAACAATGAGGTCTATGCCGCGATATTGATGGAAAAGCTGCGACAGATCCCTTATCTGCGGGACATCCAATTAGGCCAGTCGAACAAATACCCCGCCATCAGCATTGAAGTCGACCGCGTCCGCGCGGCTCAATTGGGAGTGTCCATTGACGATATATCGCGCTCCATAGTTGCTTCTACTTCGTCTTCCCGCTATACCGAGAAGAACATCTGGATCGATGAAACGGGCAACAATGCCTACAACGTGCAGGTCCAGGTTCCTGAAAATAAAATGAATTCGCTTGGCGATATCGGGGAGATCCCCTTGCTAAAAAATGCCGAGCGGCCCGTATTGGGCGATGTGGCGTCTATCAAGGAGGATACCACCTATGGGGAGAATGACAATTTAGGGGCCATACCCGTGCTTTCGGTGACGGCCAACCTCTACGACAAAGACCTTGGGGCTGCCACGGCAGACGTACAAAAGGCCATCGCGTCGCTGGGGTCGCTGCCGCGCGGGCTGACGGTAGAGCCGATCGGGATGACCCAGACGCTCACCGAGACACTGGACAGCCTGCAAAGCGGGTTGGTGGTGGCGATCATCGTCATCTTCCTGATGCTGGCCGCCAATTTCCAATCCTTTAAAGTGTCGGCCGTCGTGTTGGCTACGGTACCTGCGGTCATCCTCGGTTCGCTGCTGTTGTTGCTGGCGACGGGCTCCACGCTCAACCTGCAGTCTTATATGGGGATCATTATGTCGGTGGGTGTATCCATCTCGAATGCCGTGCTGCTGATCACGAATGCCGAGCAATTGCGGCTGCACAACGGAAATGCGTTACAGTCGGCCAAGGAAGCCGCCGCGCTCCGCTTACGTCCCATTATGATGACCGCTATGGCGATGGTCGTCGGGATGATCCCCATGGCGAGCGGCATCGGCGAGGCCGGTGATCAGACTTCTCCGCTTGGACGTGCGGTGATCGGTGGACTCATTGCTTCGACCTTCGCGGCTTTGTTCATCCTGCCGCTTGTATTCGCCTGGGGGCGTCAAACGGCGACTACCGCTTCGCTCTCACTGGAACCGGATGATGCCGCGAGCACGGAATACCTGGAGGCTGCGGGGGTGAAGGGTTGGCAATAACAGACAGCCGGCACTCCTTGAAAAGTGAGCAACTTTACAAGGGGGATTATTGCGTATCTTCCTGATATGACAAAAACATCGATTGCTTCCATTTTCATGGCTTTCCTGCTATGGTCCGGCGGCGGGGCCACGGCGCAGGCGCCGACAGAAAAATACCCCGTCGACTCCGCCTCCGTCGAACATCCGGGGATCCCAAAAGGAGAGCTACTCCATTATACGCTGGATCACTCGACTATCTTTCCCGGCACGCATCGCGACTACTGGATCTATGTGCCGGCACAATACCGGCCCGACAAGCCGGCCTGCGTGTACATCAACCAGGACGGCGTGCAATGGAAGGCGCCTACCGTTTTCGATAACCTCATCAACAGTGGCGAGATGCCCGTTACTATCGGAGTTTTCGTGCAGCCGGGTCGTGTTGCCGCGGCGGATACCGCAGCCGCGTTGGATCGCTTTAACCGCAGTTTTGAATACGACGGCCTTGGAGATGCCTATGCGCGTTTTTTGCTGGAAGAACTTTTGCCGGATGTGGAGAAGCATCAGACTGGAGATGGCCGCCCCATCCGGCTTTCCCATAGCGGTAACGACAGGGCCATCGGCGGCAGCAGCAGCGGGGCCATCTGCGCATTTACGGCGGCCTGGGAGCGGCCCGCGGAGTTCTCACGGGTATTTAGCGCCATCGGCACGTATGTGGGGCTGCGCGGCGGCGACCGCTATCCCATTCTCATCCGGAAATATGCCCCTAAGCCTATCCGTGTTTTTTTGCAGGACGGTTCGGGCGATCTCAATATCTATGGCGGGGACTGGTGGATGGCGAACCAGACGATGGAACGGGCCCTGGTCTTTGCGGGTTATACCGTCAGGCATGCCTGGGGTGAGGGAGGCCATAGCGGCGCCCAGGGTGGCTCGATCTTTCCCGAGGTGATGCGGTGGTTGTGGAAGGGCTGGCCGCAGCCGGTAGAAGCCGGGAACAGCAATAACCAGACGCTGCATGAGATCCTTGTCCCGGGAAAAGACTGGGAACTGGTGGGAGAGGGTTATGGCTTTACGGAGGGCACGGCTGCCGATGCGGCGGGCAATGTGTTCTACCAGGATATCCCGACTTCGACAACCTATCGCGTCGGTGCGGACGGTCATGCGGCCGTTTTCTCGACGACGGCTAACAGGGCCAGCGGAACTTCTTTCAGCGTGGATGGCGGCCGCTACGAAGTAGCAGGCGCGACGAGGCAGATCCTGCGTTATGATGAAGCCGGAAAGGTGAGCGTCGTCGCCGACAATATCGATGGCAATGACCTGCTCGTCACCAGGAACGGCAACGTGTACGTGACAGTACCCAATGGCATCGACAAACCCAGTAAACTCATCCTGATCAGGCCGGGCGGTGAACGGCGTGTCGTCGATTCCGGACTGAAATTTATAAATGGCCTTTGCCTGACGCCCGATCAGACGCAGCTCTACGTCGCCGAGTCCGCGACTCATTGGGTGTGGATTTATACGGTGCTTCCCGATGGAACGCTTTCCAACAAGCAGCGCTTTGGTTGGTTGCATGTGCCGGATGGCGGTGAGTTCGCCTGGCCCGACGGCATGAAATGCGATAGGGAAGGGAGGCTGTATGTGGCTACTTCTTTGGGGATACAAATACTCGACCCGCTTGGTCGTGTCAATGCCATTTTGCCTATGCCGAAGGGCCAGCCCTCCAATTGTTGTTTTGGCGGGGCTGATTTCAGTGTGTTGTATGTGTCGTGCGGGGGGAAAGTTTGGAGGAGGAAGCTAAACGTGCGGGGCTGTAATTCGTTTGAGGCGCCGAATAAGCCCGGGGCGCCGCATTTGTGAGGACTGGGGCAAGGCGATCACAGCCGGATGACAGTGGGAGGATTCCGGAAAAAGGTAATTATTTGAAAGATATTATCACTATACCAAAAAAGCATCTGGTGGTGGGCGTCCTCTTCGCGGCTGTTTGCCTTTTCAATGTGTTATGCACATCCCGCCGTCAGGAAGGCCCGGTCAGTGATCCCTATGGCGAGGCATATGCCGGTTCAGCGGCCTGTGTATCCTGTCACAAGAATATTTACGATAGCATCATCCATACGGCACATTGGCTTGACTCGAGACCGGCTTCAGCGCAGTCGATCCGCGGCAGTTTTGAGCCCGGCCGGAATCGATTTTCCTATCGGTCATCCCTGTCCGTTGTCATGGAACGCAAGGATAGCGGTTTTTATGAAACGGCTTACCGGAACGGGCGGGCATACCGAACCGACACTTTTGGGATGGTCATCGGTTCGGGGAGGAAGGGCCAAAGCTATTTGTATTGGCGGGGAGAGCAATTGTTCCAACTGCCTGTTAGCTATTTTACACCGACGGACGGCTGGTGCAACAGTCCCGGATATACCCCGGATTCGCCCTTCTTCGACAGAAGGGTACCTGCGAGTTGTTTGGAATGTCATACAACGAACGCCCGGACCGTCTTCCGCGGTAACCAGGAATACGGGGACCTTTTTGACAAACGCCAACTAGTTTTTGGGATCGACTGCGAGAAATGTCATGGGCCGGGTGCCAGGCATGTCGCCTTCCATATCGAACATCCGGGCGAGACCGCGGGAGTATACATTATCAATGCGGGACGACTGACCCGGCAGCAACAACTGGACGCTTGCGCGCTTTGTCATTCGGGTTCCAGGTTCCCACTGAAGCCGGCTTTTAGTTTTCGGGTAGGGGATAGGTTGAATGATTTTTCCGAAGCCAAATATCATGAGGAGAATTCAGCCGCGCTTGATGTACACGGGAATCAATATGGACTCCTGACCGCCAGCAAGTGTTTTGCCGGGTCTCCCCTGACCTGCTCCACCTGTCACAATCCTCATGCCAATGAGGCAGGCGACATGAAATCGTTTTCCCGGCGCTGCATGAGCTGTCATAATGGGTCACTCCATAAAGCCTGCGCGATGCCGCCCACTTCCGGATTGGTCCTACCTGATAACTGCATCGACTGCCACATGCCGGCCCTGCCTTCCCAAAAGATCGTGCTGGGACTCTCTCTTACTGCCGATATGGGCAGCAGCATTTCCAATTTGGTTCGGACGCATCGTATCGCGGTCTATCCGGCCGCCAGCCTGGCCTATCTGAAAACGTTGAAGGCGGCGCCGCATTGAAATGCCTGCATCTGCGCCGCAGTTATGGCAAGGGCAGCCCGCTTTGCAGTTATGGCAAGGGCAGCCCGCTTTGCAGTTATGGCAAGGGCAGCCCGCGTTGCTGTCCGCGGCTATTCATTACCGTAACTGCTGCCATCGTGCTGTCTACAGACAGGAACCGTGCGGACTGTGACAGAAAGGATGAGCCGTAGTAGAATTCCCGTTTTTCGGTCTTACCGTTCTTGTACCGAATAATTGCGCAGACGTCGGTGGGTTCGAGCGCAATGTTGTGGGCGGGCTGGCGGAGTGCGTAGACTTTCAAAACGTTCTTGTTCTGGCTGGCGGCAATCAGATATTCGCCGCCTGCGCCGCGCATTTTTACGAGGGCCTTGCCATTACCGGGTATACAGATCCCACTTTGCTGCATGGTCAGCGGGGTGAACCTGCCCGCGCCATCCCCTTTCAGGAGCAGGCCATTAAATGCGTCGTAGCGTCCGACGCCGATAGCAGTACCGAAATCGTTACCGTTGATGAGGACATCCAGGTTTCCGTCGCCGTCGAAATCATCGACGACCATGCCGTTGATCACCGAGACCTGCGCAAGGCGGGGCAGTGGGATGAGGGTGAATTTTCCACCGCCGTCGTTCCGGAGGAAGCAGCTTTGGAGCATCGTGGCTTTGAGCCGAAGGGCGCCCTGCCGTTGCTCGGGCGAGAGCACCTGGTCCATGTCAGCGACAGCATAAGACTTGTAGTCGGCGAATTTCCGCTTCATGCTGTTGAGCTGATTGGCGATATCATCCCGGGCAAGCACCGGAAATTCCCGCTTCGTTCCTTTTTGGTCAGGGAGGAACAGGGACATGATGCCGACATAACGGCCGTTGTGATCGAAATCTTTTGCGGTCATATAGACCGGATACTGGTCAGTTGGCTGATACAGGGTATTCAGGCCTGTGTTGCCAACTATATAGTCCATTCGGCCCGTATGCCGGAAGTCGCCGGCCACGATGGAGTTCCACCAGCCCGTCTGCCCTAGCGTACCTGCGGAGGCGGTGGTGTTGACGAATTTTCCATTCACATTCCGTAGGAAGGTGATGGGCGACCACTCGCCGACGACGATAAGGTCCGTTTGCCCGTCGCCGTCGAAGTCAGTGAATAACGCGTCGCAGATCATGCCGATATGTTGAAGGTCGGGTGCTACTTCGGCGGTTACGTCGGTGAATTTTACGCGACCATTCTCCGTATCGTTCCGGAAGATAAAACTGCTGACTGGCTTAGGGTAGTTCCAGGGGTCTACGCGACCCGAGACGAAGAGGTCGAGCTTTCCGTCGTGGTTGTAATCGAAGGCCCTGACACAGAATTTGCTCGTATGATTCACCGGCAGTGCCAAAGAATCCAACGTAAAATTGCCTTTGCCGTCGTTGAGATAGAGGCGGTCCTGGTAATTGGGGCTGCCCGAATTGAACTCATAGCCACCGCTGGCGATATAGAGGTCGGGCTTGCCGTCGCCATTGGCATCGAAGAGGAGCATCCCTTCCTGTTTGATGAGGTTGGACGGCTGGTTTTTTCCTGGCAGGGAATCTCTTTCCAGGAATTTGCCGTTAGGTTGTTGCAGGAAAACATGGGTGGGATAGACCCCGTTGCCGCCGATAAGGAGGTCGTCATAGCCATTGCCATCGATATCGCCCGCCGCCAGCGCGGGGGCATATTCCGAAAACTTATGCGGCAGCAGGTGTTGAAAATCGAAGTCGTTGACATCGTAATCATGGTGGCGGTAATCGATCCCTTTTTCCTGTGTGACCTCTTTGAAGAGGGCATTGGTGGCTACGGCGGGCGCAGCCGGCGCATAAGGCTGGGTCGCGTCGGCGATGCTGACCGTGATGACCTGGTTGGTTGTCACATGGGGAATGGTCTGTTTTTTACCGTTGTACCATTTGATCACCACCGAATCGACGACAAGCGTCCTGCCGAGGCCGAAATGCGAAATACCTTGCATGGTGGACAGGTAGCCGCGGTATGGATTGTTTTCGTATACCTGTTGCTTGCCATGATCATAGTAGATGGCGACGATGGCGCCGAGGCCATCGCGGTTCCTGCCTTCCCCTTTGAACTTCACCTGCAGGAAATGCGTGTCGGCACTATCCTTGTCCCTGGACGTGTTCCGATAGAGCAGGGCATCGTCGTTTATATTGTTGACGACCATATCGAGGGCGCCGTCGTTATCGAAATCCGCGTAGGCGACGCCATTGGAGAAATTGGGCTGAGCCAACCCCCAGCTGGCGGAAGAATCGCCGAAGCTGAGGTCGCCCTGGTTATGAAAGGCATAGCTATGGAGCTTGACCTGCGGGATTTGGCCCAGCAATTGTTTTTTTGTGACGAGGGCCTTGTGCTCCTCGCGGTAGGCAACGAAGTCATGGTCGGAGACGTCGCGCGGAAAACCGTTGGTGACGATGATGTCGCGGTAGCCGTCGTTGTCGAAGTCTGCGACCAAGGGGGACCAGGACCAATCGGTTTGGGAGATGCCACTCATGAAGCCGATCTCGCTGAAAGCCGGTATGCCCAGGGAGTCTCCTTCGCCCACCTGGGGGCCCTGGTTAAGCTGCAGGGTATTGCGGACATATTGGAATTCATAGCCGAACTGGTCAAAATTCTGGTAAGTGAGATAGCTTTCGGATGCGAGCATCATTTTTTTCCGGTAGTTATCTTCCGGGTTCATGTCGAGCTCGACGATGTCGGGCAGGCCGTCATTGTTGATGTCTACCACATCCTGTCCCATGGAATTGTAGGAAGTGTGCTTGAGATAATCTTTAAGCCGGTTAGTGAAGGTCCCGTCGTGATTGTTGATGTAGAGGATATTATTGGACAGGAAGTCATCTGAGACATAGATGTCTTTCCAGCCGTCGTTGTTGATATCGCAAATGGTCGCGGCGTGGCCATAGCCTTCGTAGCGGATGCCTGCCTGGTCGGAGACGTCGTGAAATACGGGGTGGCCCAGTACGCTGTCCCAGTCGTTTCGGAGGAGTCTTCCCCTGCTGGGCGCCGTATTCCTGTCGTGCCTGTGGAGGAAGGAGGTGGGGGCGTCACCGTTGAAGGCCTCGTTAACCGTGATGTAGACGTCCAGATCACCGTCGTTGTCGTAGTCAAAGAAGCTGGCCATCGTGGACTGTCCGTGGATGTCCAGGCCGTATTCGGCGGCCATATCCTTAAAATGCGGAATGCCGTCTTTGTCCAGCCCCTGGTTAACATAGAGGATATTCCGCCGTTGCATAGAGTCCTTGTAAATGGTATTGCAGATATAGATATCCGGCAGCCCGTCGTTGTTGATGTCGACGACGGAGATACCCCTTGCCCAGCGGCCCAGGCCGCCGACGCCTGCTTTGTCCGTAATGTCCTCGAAGGTAAAATGGCCCCTGTTCAGGTAAAGCCGGGAGGAGACCATATTCCCGCCAAAATAGATATCGGGCAGGCCATCGTTGTTGAAATCCCCGATGCCGACGCCGCCACCGTTGTAGAAATTGACGACGTCCAGGGGGTTAATGGTATCGTTCTCGGTAATCGTATTGTTGAAGCTAATGCCCGATCGAGAAGCGGGAATGCGCTCGAACAGGGGCGTACGATGTCGACAGGAGCAGAAAAGCGCGGAGGCAAGCAGGAGGAATAAACAGGCTGTCTTCATAAACATATACTGAAAAAGAAGGCTCTGTAAAAATACAAAGCCTCCTTTTTATAGATAAAGAAGTTTGCTCAATAACCCGGATTCTGTGTGAGCAGCGGGTTGGTGGCGATCTCCGACTGCGGTATCGGCAGCAGGTCGTGTCCCGAGGGTATGGTCACACCGAACGTGTTCTGGATATAGGCGATCTGAAGTCCCGTGCGCCGCATATCGTACCAAGTCGACATTTCACCGGCCAGTTCATGGCGGTATTCCTGCAACATGATCTGCATGAAATCCGGGCCAAAGGGGGAGGCGGGCGCTGAGCCGCCCCATGCGCGGTTGCGAACGATCATCAGGGTATTTGTCGCGTCGGCCTGGTCGCCGGTCTGGAACTGACATTCGGCCAGGTCGAGATAGATCTCGCCCAGGCGAAGGAGGGTGATATTTTGGTCGCCGAAGATATGGGTCTTACCATCGACTGCGCTCGGCGTGTTCCCGCTGACATTCGGATCCCGCCAGTATTTCATCCCATAGTAACCGGAGCGGGGCTGGCCGGGCTGGTCACCCGTCCACAGGTCGCCCGTTTTTCCGCAGGTGTTCATGATCTTGCCGTTGCTGTCCGTGAAATGCGAGGCGGGGAGGCTCAGCGTTCCGGCAAAGCCTGCGATGACCTGTGCATAGTTCTTGATCCCGCCGATGGCGACGATACCGGGGCTCGCGATGCTGTCGTTAGGGCCGATGATGGACGCGGGCTTGCGCGTATCGCCGGCTTCGAAAGAAGTGTACAACAGTTTATTGGAATACGTATAGCCGAAGTTGGACGTTTCCCAGGGCCACATAAACGAAGATTGCCAGGTCACTTCATTGTTGCTGTAGGACCAGTCTGGCGTCTGGCCGGAGGGAAGGCTGAACTGCAATTCGAAAATGGATTCGGCATTGTTCTGGTTGTTGTATTCATGGATGGACATGAAATTCGTCAGCAGGGTATAATGTGGGATCAGGGTCTGGAAGTCCGCGATCGCTGTACTGTACTCTTTCAGCCACATCTCCGCGGCGCCCTTGTAGCCGAGAGCGGCGCCCTTGGTGCACCTGCCCAGATCGGCTGGGGCAAGTTGTTGGGGCCATGGCAGCAATTGCGATGCAGAGTCCATGTCGCTCACGACCTGCTTGAACACGGAATCCTGGGTGGAGCGGGGATGGAGACCGTTGGTGATGACGTTGAGTTCCAGCGGTACGCCGCCAAAGGTGCAGGCCATATAATAATAAAAGATGCCGCGCAGGAAAAAGGCCTGGCCGAGCAGGAAATTGGCGAGTGAGTCGGTGATGATGCCCTGCTGGTTCATCTGACGGATGATGGGAAACGCGGAGTTGGCCCTGGCGATACCCTGGTAGGAATCATTCCAGTAAACGGGCAGGGAAGCGAAGTCCGTCGGAAATTGGTAGGTATTGTAGGAGACGTCCGCGCCCCAGTTGAAAAAATCTTGTGTCGTATAATTGGCGTTATACCAGAGGCCCTTGAGTACGAAGTTCTGGTTATCATGCTGGAACCCGTCGTAGATGGCGTTTACGAGACTGATCCCATCCTGCGGGGTGTGGAATAACGAAGCAGCAGTCGTCCCATTGGTATCGGTCGGATTCAGGAAATTCCTGGAACAGGCCAGGGGGATCAGCAACACACCCAACGCTACCCAAAAAATGCTCTTTCTATTTTTCATATCTTTTGATTTGTGTTGTTTGAGAATTAGAATGTCACATTGAGTCCGAGGACATAGTACCTGGAGATGGGATACGTACCCACATCAACTCCCGATCCTGTTACATTCCGGTAGGTCGTATTGGTTGAGTTATTCACGTCAGTGCCCTGTGGCAGGCCTATCTCCGGATCGGCGCCGGAGTATTTGGTTATGACGAACAGGTTTTGTCCGGTGACAAAGACCCTGATCTTGGGCGCAAAGGCGCCGGTGGTCTTCAGGGGGACCGTATAACCGATGGTCAGGTTCCGGAGCCGCAGGTAGCTTCCATTCTCTACGTAGACATCCGAAGGCCGGGTATTGGCATTGAATTCGTTGGCATCGATATGGGCATAGCGATTGTTGCCATTGTTGGAAGTCCAGGCATTCTCATAATATTTGAGCCCGATGTTCTCGAGACCTACGGAGCCGGTGGAGCTGCCAAAGCTTTCGAGTGTCCGTTCCTGGTAGTTGAAGATCTTATTGCCGTATGTGCCATAGAAGAAGACGCTGATATCCCAGTTCTTCCATGAAGCGTCGAAGTTCACACCGCCGAAGAATTTGGGGATGGGACTTCCCAGGGCGGTTTGAGAGGAGTCCGGCGTTATGTGGCCGGAATTGTTGATATCGACGAATTTCCGGTCGCCGGGGACCGCGCTAGCGGTGGGGCCGGATGTCGGTTCGTACACCGATCCTGTGCCATATTTAGCCACAGCTGTGGCGTTCAGATCGTCGATCTCCTTTTGGTTTTGAAAGATGCCGGCGGATTTATAGCCGTAGAACTCGCCTATCGTTCCACCGACCTTCGT
>Ga0302326_10027850_pt1 | contig 11388 bp, 9 predicted proteins | sample Palsa_T0_3_FD_202264 | JGI IMG/M metagenome (GOLD analysis project Ga0302326, IMG submission 202264) | Peat permafrost microbial communities from Stordalen Mire near Abisko, Sweden - Palsa_T0_3 | ecosystem: Environmental > Terrestrial > Soil > Palsa > Peat permafrost | place: Sweden: Abisko...
ACCTTCAGCCGTTCCCGCTCCACTGCGCTCATCTCTATCCGCTCCTCTTCCATCGGGACCCCCGCCCTCTAGAAAAGCGGACATTCCTACTTTGCTCAAACCGGACATTCTCACTTTGCAGCGACACAGCATCCACGAAGCATTGACAACGCCCACGCGCAGGACTAACTTCCGGGCTGGCAAATGTTCCGCGGCTACCTGGCCGAAGCGAGGCGTACCATGCGAAACCTATCCAAATTTCTCGCAATAGCGGGAATGATCACGATTGCGATATTGTTTTTGGTAAAGAGTCCGAAAGCGTCGTCGCAGCACTTCGTGGTGACGAACGATAACCAGGACGGACCAAATACGGCGACGATTTATGTGGCGGAGGGTACGCCTTTCAAGTCGAAGCTGAAAATCGTGAAAACAATTCCCACGGGTGGCGCGGGAGTGGGCGGAGGGCGGATTTATTTTGCGGCCATCGGGGAAGCCATAGTCAGCGATGGCGAGGAAGAGTGCGCGTTCGTCTCCGACCCGGGCAGCAGCGACATTGCCGGAATCATTCCGGCGACGCTGCAGGTGACCGGCAACTTCAAGGGATCCAGCTCGGATAAGGCGAGCAGCGTGGGCATGGGGCTGCTGGCGCATGGGAATTATCTGTATGCAGCCTTTACCGGATCGAACACTATCGGCACGTTTCATATCGAGCCGGGATGCAAACTGAAATTCGTCGGGGATACGCCGGTTCATCCGTTGGAAGGGGGATCGCCGGACGGAATGGCGGCGCGGAACGATATGCTGGTCGTCACGTACGGAGACGGGTCCATCGAGTCATTTAATATTGCCGAAGGCGAACCCGTATCGAATGACGACGAGCAACTAGGCACTGGGTATCATGAAGGAGCATATCGCTGGCCGGCAGGCGTGGATATTTCCAAAGATCGGCGATTTGCAATTTTCGGTGATGCCGTCCCGGGAGAACCTGTGGTGGAGATTTCAGATGTTTCGTCCGGCAAGCTCACGCCGACCATCGTGTACGGCGGGGACGACGGAAGTCTCGGTACAGGCGAATCGTCAAACAACATTTGGATCGGGCCGCAGGAAATCTATCTATATATCAGCAATAACTTCTCGGACCAGGTGACCGCGGTGCGATTTCATCAATCGACCGGTGTAATTTCTCCCATCGAGGACGGCGGGTGCATGTCCAGTGCGCTGAAAGGATCAGCGGCATCGGTGGGTGTGCTGGCGGGAGAAGGGCCGTTTGAAGACGTGGGGATTACGCTCGCTGTGGCGGAGTATGGTCTGGAGCAGGCATCGGCTGTCGGCACGCTGCTGCGCACCACTTCCGGATCGGGGTGCGCATTCGCGGAGTCGGTGGATTCGCCGGCGCAGAATTCCAGCGACTTTCTGGATTCGTTGAGCGTGTGGCCGCCGCGGCCGTTTTGAGCGCGATGCGCGCGGTCAGTGGAGAGCGATGGATGCCATCAGGCGGCCGGTGGGACGCTCGCGGCGATAGCTGAAAAAAAGTTCCGGGCGGCAGGAAACACAGAAAGGGCAACTGAAGATATTTTCCGGACGCAAGCCGGCGGCGAGCAGGATGGCGCGGTTGGCGGCGTGCAAATCGAGATGCGTTCGCAGCGGACGTTCGTGGCCCGGCGGCATCATGGATAGCCAAGGCAGCGGATTGGGATCGTCGTCGGAAGAGATGCGTTCGAAAACGTCATCGAACCAATCTTTCGCATCCGCGAACTGGCTGGCGAATTCCTTCACGACGTCGGGGCCCACTTCGTAACAACAGGCGCCGATGCCTGGGCCCAGCGCGGCGAAAAGATTTTCGGATCGAACGCCAAACTCCATTTGCATTCTGCCCACGGTTTTCGCGGCGATTCGTTTCACCGTGCCAAGCCAGCCCGCATGGACGGCAGCGACGGCGCGGCGCTCCGGGTCCGCCAGCAGGATGGGGATGCAATCGGCAGTTTGGACGGAAAGCAGGCGGCGCGAGGCGCGCGAGATTAGGGCATCGCCCTGCAGAGGCGCAGGGTTCGATGATGCGCCGGGCGAATTTACCGTGCGAATCGCGTCGGAATGAAATTGCTTTAAGGCGATCAAATCGCAATTTCCCGCGCCCAGAGCTTTCATCCAGCGGCGACGATTTTCCAGGACGTTTTCGCGTGAGTCCCAGTCCGTGAAACCGAGATTCAGGACTGTCTCCGCCGTGTGCCGTCCGCCATGCCGGCGTGCGAGGCGGCTGGCGCCGCCGGGCCGTGTGCTGAAACCGTGGATCAGCCAGGGAAAATCCAGCGCCGCGCATTCCACCACGGTGAGTTTGCCGGCGCGCCGCAGACGCCACGGCTTCTCGGAACATTGCGCGCGGGATTGGGCGCGTTTCGGAATTGTGGACGTTGCCAGTCGGGACATCGGATTTGGCGCAATGGAATAGCGCCTCGATTCCATTATACGTGGGTATAATTCGGCGAAGGCGAACGGACGGCCGCCGGGGAGAAATCATCTTGATCGTGGGACTGGGACTGGACATATCGGAAATTGACCGCGTTGCAGCGGTGATGGCGCGGCACCCGACCGCATTTGTCGAACGCGTGTTCACGCCCGCCGAAGCGGAGTATTGCCGCAAGTTTCGGAACGCGGCGGAGCGCTTTGCAGGCCGCTTCGCCGCTAAGGAGGCGGCTATGAAGGCACTGGGGACCGGCTGGAGGCGCGGCGTCCGCTGGCGCGATATCGAAGTGATTCGCCTGCCGGGCGGCAAGCCCAGCCTGCGGCTTTCCGGTGCGGCGGGGGAATTCGGAGCGCGCCTGGGCGTGAAAAATATCCAGTTAACCATCACGCACAGCGGCAACCTGGCAATGGCGGAAGTGATTTTTGAGGCGTGAATGGGCCGCGTGGCTGCGGGTGCTTCGCTACACATCACGCCAATGGCTTCCACGGCAAGGCGACTTCCTAACCTATACGGCTCAGGGAAGCGTACACTGGAATGGGCAACTCCTGATTTCGAGGAATTGAAGCTCCGTTGTGAAATCAATTCTAAGAGCTTGTTGATTTAATCCCTCCGGCCGCCCAATGGGGCAATGGCGCTCGGAGAAAACGTCATATTTGTTGGCCTTTTGTGAACAATCGATTCCTCGTTTTTCCCGGAATGATGCCCGGAGGGGCTTTTTCAACAAGCTCCTAAGCGAATACTGCAATCTGAGGCGCCTGCCATGAAACGGACTATCGCTTCTCTTGGATGTGCAGTTTGTCTTGCAGCTATGGCACTCGCCGCGAACATTCAGTACAGATTTTCTTCTGCGGGCAACTTCCCAGGAGCTACCTACTCCATTCCGCTGGGGGACAATTTAACGCAGATAGTCGGCTACTATCTCTCTCCGACGAACCTTGGAGCCTATATCGAGACAAGCAATAAGGGTGCGCCCCCCGTTTTCCTGGGCTTTGGGCCGCCGGGAAGCGCTGGGTCCTATGCTTTCGGCATCACCGCACACGGCGTGGCCGTGGGCGGTTTCTGTGGCCCGCCGGGTTGCAATGCTCTGGCAGCTCAACACGGCTACACCGTCAGCCCGAGTGTATATGCGACGGAAGTATATACGACGATTGACTATCCGGGTACGGGCGTCACGACCGCCGCATACGGAATCAATGATCTCGGCGAGGTCGTCGGTGGATTTTGCATCAGTCCATCCCCATGCCCGGTAGGGGCGTTTGCACGCACGGCACATGGATTCCTGGACAATCACGGAGCACTCACGCAACTGGACTATCCCGGCAGCCAGGACACGCAGGCCGATGCCATCAATAGCGCTGGAATAATCACGGGAGCCTACGACATCAATGAATCCGGCCCGCACGGTTTTCTCTATCAGAACGGCGCATTCACGAACATAGATGTGCCCGGCGGTAGTTTCACCTATCCCACCGCCATCAACAATCAAGGCCTCGTGGCGGGCTACTACCAAACCCCTAATTTTGACGTCCATGGCTTCCTTTACCAGGATGGAGCGTTCGAGACTGTAGACTACCCAAACACTATCGGAACGGGCCTATCCGGCATAAACGATGATAATGTCATCGTGGGCAACTGGGCTGCGCCCAAGGGCCAGCGCCTAGCCTTCAAGGGCGTTCCCGTCCGCTAGCAAGAACTTCTTCCACACCGATGCATCCCCCACTGGGGACTCATTCAGCAAGGGGATCTGGCGGATTCGATCCGCTCTGCTGGCGAGGGGGAGCCGTCTGAAGTGGGCTGCGTCCAGAGCCAGGTGTTGGGCGGCCATTTTTCCGCGACGCGAACCTGTAAATAATTTCCACTGAGCGCCGCCGTCCAATCGGAGCCGCAAGTTTCCAGCGTGAGCACGCGCAGCAATTTTCCAGCCTGAGCTTCGCGGAAGCTTTTCCGCTTTTCGTCCGCGAGGGAACGCAGCTCGGTGGCGCGTCGGCGAATCAAGTGTGAGGGAACCTGGGCGTCCATCCGCGCGGCTTCGGTGCCGGGGCGTGGCGAAAAAGAAAATACGTGCAGGTAGGTGAGGGGCATCGAGGCGATTAAATCCACCGTGGCGCGATGGTCGTCTTCCGATTCGCCGGGGAAGCCGGCAATCACGTCCGCGCCGATGGCGGCATCCGGCAACCGGGCGCGCAAATATTCGACACGGCGGGCATAGTGCTCCGCGCGATACCAGCGGCGCATGGCGCGCAGGATGCGGTCGGAACCGGATTGCAGCGGCATGTGAAAATGCGGCGCAAGACGGTCTGATTCGGCGAAGATGGCGATTAATTCGTGCGTGACGTCCACCGGCTCGATGGAGCTGAGGCGCAGGCGTTCGGCGGATGTTTCCTCCAATAACCGCGCCAGCAATTCGCGCAAACTTGCCCGCGGAGAGAGGTCCTGGCCGTAGCCGCCCAGGTTGATGCCGCTGAGGACGATTTCGCGATAGCCCGCATCGGCCAGTTCATGCACCGCGCGCACGACGGCATCCGGGCGGAGGCTGCGTCCGCGAACGGACGGAATGATGCAGTAGGCGCAATGATGATCGCAGCCATCGTGAATTTTCAGCGTGGGCCGCGTGCGTCCGGCGGAGATGGCCGCCGCATCGGGCAGGGCAAAGGGAATGGGCTGGGCGCTGCGCAAGTTGCTCGTCAGAATTCGCGCTGGGCTGGCCGTTGGGCGCGGCATGTCTGATGCCAGTTGGGCCAGCGGAAAAAATTCAGCGGCTTGGCAAGCGCGCCGGGCCGCCTTCGGCTCGGGCTGGGCTGCAAGGCGGGAAATTTCCGCCTGGTATGCATTGCCGACTACCCATGCGACACCTTCGAGCGCAGCAATTTCTTCAGGCGCGCGTTGCGCGTAGCAGCCGGTAACGATAATGCGCGCATCGGGATTGCTCTGACGAATTTTGCGGATGGCGCGGCGCGCATCCTGATCGGCGGCGGCCGTGACGGTGCAGGTATTGAGGACCACGACGTCAGCGGTAGCGGACGCGTCGCTTCGAAGATAGCCGCGCGAACGGAGTTGCGACTCGATGGCCGCCGCGTCCGCCAGCGTGGCCCGGCAGCCGAAATTTTGTACAAAGAACTGGGACATGAAATTCTCCGCACGGCGCATGCCTCGGCTGCACTGGCGAAGCAATCCAAATATTATAGGGGTATTCAGCGGAAGGCATGGCCACTCTGCCCCAAAGAGCCTTCCGGCGGCACCGCAGTGGTAACGATGCTTAGTTTCGCGCCGCTCCGCCACGCCGGCAGATCGCGCGCAATATTATCTGATGCGTAACATCAATCGCTCCGTGTCGAGATTGCTACTGCGGCGCGTTGTGCGCCTTGGTGAAGCACGGTAACTTGCAATGTGAAGGCAATTAGCCGCCAGCGCCGCCTGAAAGTCTGTCTCATCTCCAGTCATCCGCTGGTCCTGCAGGGATTTCAACAGACGCTGGGAGAAAAGACGTTCGACATCCGGGCGGTTTTGCTTGAAACGTCGCTGGCTTCCGGACTGCGCACGCAGGTTCTCCCGCGTGTTCCTCTTTACGTCTGTGACGCCAATCTGCCGGGGCCGGCGCTGGAGGCGCTGCTGGCCGGGATTCTGCTGCGATTTAAGGACGCCAGAATCATTGTGGTGGCGGAACACTTTTCGAAGCAGTTCAGCTTTGCGCTGTTGCGGCTGGGCGTGAAGGGACTTCTGGCGTACCAAGACACGCAGGAGCAGTTCGCGCGGGCAATTCCCATGGTGGCCGGCGGCGGTTTTTGGGTGCCGCGCACAATTCTCGCGGGTTTTCTGGAAAGCATTCTGCAATCCAAGCAGGGCCAGCGGCTGAGGCTTTCCGGCACGCGCGACTTGAGCCCTCGCGAGCAGCAGACGCTGGACTTCCTGCTCGAGAACCTGGCCAACAAGGAAATTGCCGCCAAGATGAATATCTCCGAGCGCACCGTCAAATTCCACGTCTCGAATCTTTTGGCCAAGTACGGCGTGCAGCGTCGCGCGGACCTGATTCTGCTGTGCTACCAGCGCCAAAATCCCGGCGTATAATTTCCCCGCGCGAACCCCACTCGCCGCGACGTGCGTTTTGAAATCGGGCACAAACTCAAAACCATGTCACCCGCCTGCCCCGAGCCGAGTCGAGGGAAGCCATCGCCCTGAGCTTGCCGAAGGGCTCCTCAGCGAGGGATCTGTTTTGTCTTCGCACTCCGGGCTGACATTGACGGGACTGGTGCGAGCGCATAGTGTGGAGGTTGGAGTTCCTCCCGGCAGTTCCCCCCGAGGAAGCATCCCAAAGGAAACGCGCCATGACAAGTTCCGCCAAAGTTTTACGCTCGGGAAAGATCATCGCGGCATTAGCAGTGATCGCCGTTGCCGTGGCGGTGTGCGCGCCGGCACCCAATGCCGGGAGCGAGCATTTCGTGATCACTAACAACAATTATTTCAAGGCGGAGAACAGCGGCACCATTCTGAAGCTGGCCGGGACGCGCGCCAATCCCACGCTGACGCCCACGCAAACGCTCGAAACAAACATTGTCGGCTACGGAACCACTTCCTTCCCAAATATTGCCGAAGTGCACGGCGGCGGCCAGGGCTGCATTTTTCTTAGCAATGTGCTGCAACTGACGGGGAACGCCATCAGCGCCTTCAAATTTCCGGGATTGCAGCTCGTGGGCAATTATTCGGATCCCAACGGACCAGACCCCACGATCGGTTTGGCGCTTGCCGCGCATGGAACCTCGCTTTATGCGTCGGTTTCAGGCGGCACCGCTGACGAAAGTCACTGGATAGACGCCTGGCAAATCAACGAGGATTGTTCTCTTTCCCTGCTGCACAGCACATCGGTGATAGATTGGATTTACTCCCTGGAGATAACCCCGGACGGGAAAACGCTGATTGGCGACTATGCCGATAAAGGCGGCACCGCGGATTCGTTCGCGGTGGGAGCAGGCGGCACTCTTACCGAGCTTGGGCCGTTCGGCCAGGATATCGCCACGGGTCCGGGTGGTGGCGATGTAACCGCCGACGGGAAGTACGTCTTCTTCACTCTGGGCACGTATGATGGAAGCGGAGAGACCGAACTCGAGGCCTTTGCCATCAATTCCAATGGAACGCTGGGAATCCAGCAGGTGCTGGGCGGCGACGGGCAGTTAGGGCCAGGACCCGGTACAGGAGGCTTTCTGCGGCTCAGCCCGGACGAAAGATTCCTGTTTGTGGATACCGACGGGGATGCAACCGACACACGCAAACGGCCGGACTTTGATTTCGTGAATCAGGTGACCACGCTAAACTTCAGCGAAAATCCCTTCGGCCTCACCTATAGCGGATGCCTTACGACCCTGAAAGTTCCGTCAGGCGATACGAGCATGCTCGTGGGAGGGATGGCCACCGTGGAGCCCAGCGGTGCCGGCGGCGGTTTGTATGTTTCGGAATATTTCAATGTTAACTCGATCGCGCTTTTAGCGATCGATCCTACCTCCGGGTGCACCACCGAAACTGCAAATTCCCCTTTTGTATTCAGTTCCGAAAATGGAGCCTTAAATTCGATGCTTGCCTGGCCGCCTCGCCCGTTTTGATGTATTTATAATACAGTAAATACCCTATTGCCAAATAAGAACGGTGTGAGTATCCTAACTCTCGACTAGCGAAAGCTGAGGACCCAGCTCCGATGCAAACCAGTCAGGATGCCTCCGTATCTCTGCGCGGTCCCTCCACGCCCGCTCAATAGGAGATCGAAATGAAACAGCTATGTTATGCGGCCGTAGTGTGTAGCACCGCGCGGACCTGATTCTGCTGTGCTACCAACGGCAGAATCCCGGCGTGTAATTTTCCCGCGCGAACCCCACTCGCCGCGACGTGCGCTTTGAAATCGGGCACAAACTCAAAACCAGGTCATCCCGCCTGTCCCGAGCAGAGTCGAGGGAAGCCATCGCGCGGATTATGCGCGCTGAGGCGAGGGATCCGTTTTGTCTTCGCACTCCGGGCTGACATTGACGGGACTGGTGCAGGCGCGTAGTGTAGAGGTTGGAGTTCCTCCCGGAAGTTCCCGCCCGAGGAAGCATCCCAAAGGAAACGCCCCATGACAAGTTTCGCCAAAGTCCTCCACTTCGGAAAGATGCTCGCAGGTTTCGCCGTGATTGCCGCCGCTATCGCCGTTTGCGCGCCCGCGCCCAATGCCGGCAGCGAGCATTTCGTGATCACCAACAATAATTATTTCAAGGCGGAGAATAGCGGCACGATTCTGAAGCTCGGCGGGATGCGCGCCAATCCCACGCTGACGCCCACGCTGACGCTGGAAACCGGCATCACCACCGACGGAGCTCTTAATTTTCCCAGCCTTCAGATTGCCCACGCCCGTGGGCAGGCCTGCATTTTTCTTGGCAATGCGGAGGCGGCGGGAAACGCCATCAGCGCCTTCAAGTTTCCGGGATTGCAGCTTGTGGGCAATTATTCCGATCCCAACCTGACTGGTTTCACTATCGGCTTCGCGATGGCCTCACATGAAAACTCGCTTTATGTGTCGCTGACCGAAGGCACGGGCAACAACATCACGAATTGGATAGACTCCTGGCAAATCAACAATGATTGTTCTCTTTCTCAGCTCCACAGCACCTCGGTCATAGATTGGATTTACTCCCTGGAGATAACCCCGGATGGAAAAACGCTGATCGGCGATTATGCCGACGAGGGCGGCATTGCGGTTTCCTATTCGGTAGGGGCAAATGGCGTATTGACCGAACTTGGTGAATCCGGACAGGATATCGCCACGGGCCCGGGTGGTGGCGATGTAACCGCCGACGGCAAGTACGTCTTCTTCACTTTGGGCACGTATGATGGAAGCGGAGAGACCGAACTCGAGGCCTTTGCCATCAATGGCGACGGAACGCTTGGGACTCAGCAGGTGCTCGGCGGCGACGGCCAGCTAGGGCCTGGACCCGGTACGGGAGGTTTCCTGCGGCTTAGTCCGGATGAAAGATTCCTGTTTGTGGACACCGACGGGGATGCAACCGACACGCGCAAACGGCCGGACTTTGATTTCGTGAATCAGGTGACCACGCTAAACTTCAGCGAAAACCCCTTCGGCCTCACCTACAGCGGATGCCTTACCACCCTAAAGGTGCCGCAAGGCGATACGAGCATGCTTGTTGGGGGCATGGCTACGGCTAGCCCAAGCGGAGCTGGCGGCGGCTTATACGTTTCAGAGTATTTCAATGTTAACTCAATCGCATTTTTAGCAATTGACGCTGCATCCGGGTGTACCACCGAAACTGCAAATTCTCCCTTTGTATTCAGTTCCGAAAATGGGGCCCTGACTTCATTGCTTGCGTGGCCTCCACGGCCGTTCTAGCGCCGAAATAGAATCTTCCTAAATTGCTTTGTTACTACGATGCGGCTGTGGTTCCGGCCCGCGCGGTGCGATTAGGCGCGCCAGCCTTTTTTTCGCCCAGTCACTTTTTCAATGAGGTGACGACACTTTTTTGTGCGCACGATTCCGGCTAGAATTAGGGTGCCAGTCCACGCACCCGGAGACCGCTGCCGATAAGCGCGGCTGCCGAAAATCTCGAAAAGTGAACGAAAGGCTGGGAAAATGACTGTACTAGTAACCGGAGTGGCGGGCTACATCGCCAGCATTTGCGCGGAACTGCTGGTGAAGTCGGGCTACACGGTGATTGGGCTGGACAATCTCTCGGAAGGGCATCGCGCGGCCGTGCCGAAGGAAGTGAAGTTCTTCGAGTGCGACCTGAAGGATGCCGCGGCGCTGGACAAGGTATTTGACTCCGCGCCGATTGACGCGGTGATGCATTTTGCCGCGGCGGCGCTGGTGGGCGAATCAGTTCGCGATCCCAGCAAGTATTACCGCATGAACGTGGCCTACGTGATTCTGCTGCTGGACGCGATGACGCGCCACGGCGTGAAGAATTTCGTTCTTTCGTCCACCGCCGCCACGTATGGCGAGCCGAAAAGCACTCCGATCCGCGAAGATCATCTCACGGCGCCGATCAATCCTTACGGGCGCTCGAAGCTGCTGGCCGAACGCGTGCTGGCGGAGTATCGCGAGTGGACGGGCTTAAACTATGTTTGCCTGCGCTACTTCAACGTGGCGGGAGCGTCGGCGGAGCGCGGTGAGCATCATCGCCACGAAACGCATGTGATTCCGCTGATCTTCGAGGCGGCGCTGGCGCTGCGTCCGCATTTTGAGATTCACGGCGGAGATTATCCCACTCCGGACGGCACCTGCATCCGCGATTACGTTCACGTGCTGGATTTGGCCGAGGCGCACATTGTAGCGCTGCGCAACATCGAGCGCTTTTCCGGGCAGGCTTTCAATCTGGGCACCAGCCATGGCTGCTCGGTGAAGGAATTGGTGGAAACGGTGGAGCGGGTGACGGGGCGGAAAGTCCCGTCAAAAATCGGACCGCGCCGCCCCGGAGATCCGGCTGTGCTGGTGGCAAGCTGGGAAAAATTTCAACGCGAATCCGGCTGGCAGCCGAGATATTCGGACTTGGAAACAATTGTCCGCACGGCATGGGAATGGAAGCAGAAGCATCCCGAAGGTTACGGAAAGAATTGAAGACCTGCCGCCGCTGCCGCTCTTTTTTTGTGGAGGTCTTACACTGGAGCGCGCGTGGAGGGGAGAGGAGTCCTAATTCCGCGAGTCAAAATCGGGCGAAAAGGGAGCTTCTTACCAAGTACGTTTTTTCGTAAGCTTCAGACTAAGTGACGTGGCGACAATGAGATCATTTTTCTTGCCAGGTACACTTTTAGAGTATTGTTTTTCGTCTTTGTTTCGCCGAACGTTTACCGCTTGGGAAACATAAAGTCTTCCAGAAGGTCGGCGCGGGCTTTTTCGTCCGAGGCGATCAATTGCAGCAAGTCGCTGACGGACAACATGCCGTAGTAACGGCTGTTTTCATCGACCACCAATAGATGAT
>Ga0302326_10027852_pt1 | contig 11387 bp, 6 predicted proteins | sample Palsa_T0_3_FD_202264 | JGI IMG/M metagenome (GOLD analysis project Ga0302326, IMG submission 202264) | Peat permafrost microbial communities from Stordalen Mire near Abisko, Sweden - Palsa_T0_3 | ecosystem: Environmental > Terrestrial > Soil > Palsa > Peat permafrost | place: Sweden: Abisko...
GCCGCTGATCGAGCTGTATCGCAAGGCGCGTGCGTTGCCCGGCATCAAGAAGGTCCTGATCGCATCCGGCGTACGCTACGACCTCGCAATCGAGTCCCCCGAGTACGTGCGTGAGCTGGCGCAGCATCATGTCGGCGGTTATTTGAAGATCGCCCCCGAGCATGTGCGCGACGGACCGCTGTCGAAGATGATGAAGCCGGGAGTGGGTTCGTACGATAAATTCAAGCAGCTGTTCGACCGCTACTCGAAGGAGGCGGGGAAGGAGCAGTACCTGATACCGTATTTCATCGCCGCGCATCCGGGGACCACCGATGAGGACATGCTTGAGCTCGCGCTCTGGCTCAAGCGCAACGGCTTTCGGGCCGACCAGGTGCAGGCGTTCCTGCCATCGCCGATGGCCACGGCGACCGCGATGTACCACAGCGGCAAGAACCCGCTGAAACGCATCACACGCGAGAGCGAGGCGGTCATCATTCCGAAGGGTCTGCGGGTGCGGCGGCTGCACAAGGCCTTTCTGCGCTACCACGATCCGAACAACTGGCCGCTGCTGCGCGAAGCGCTGCGGCGCATGGGACGGGCGGATCTGATCGGCAGCGCCCGTCAGCAGCTCGTGCCCTCATATCAGCCTCCGGGCACCGGAGCGCAGGTGCGGCCCACCCCGCCCGTCCGTACGCAGCCGATCCGTACCCAGCACAGTGGCCTGCCACACGTTCCGGCGCGCGTGCCGGGGCGCGCGCCGCCAGCGCCACGCGCGGCGGCCGCGCAGCGCAAGACACCGCGCGATCGACACTGAGCGATGCAGGGGCAGGCGCGGCGCTTCTGTCAGCTTGCGGCCGTACTGCTCGCGCTCGCAACGCTCATCGGCGCCGTCGCTGCGCATGAGCTGCATGGACGCCTGAGCCCGGAGCGCTACGAGGTGCTGCAGACGGCGGTGCACTATCAGTTCTTCCATTCCTTGGGACTGCTGGCTCTGGGCGTGCTGCTCGACCGCCTGCCGCTGCGCATGCTGCGTGCCGCCGCCTGGCTGCTGTCCGCCGGCGTGCTGTTGTTCTGCGGCAGCCTGTACCTGATGCTCGGCGGGGCCCCGCGCATGCTCGGCGTACTCACGCCCATCGGTGGCCTGGCGCTCATCGCCGGCTGGAGCATCGCGGCGCTGGCATTGGGCGGCGCCACGACGGCTGGCGGGCGGCCGCAGTAGGCCAGCGCCATGGCCCAGGCGCGCACCGGAGAGGACATGCGGGAGTTGTGGCGGCGCTGGCTGCTGCCGGGGCTCTCGCTGCTGGTGTTCGCCGGCGTCGCCTACGCGCTGCACCGTGAGCTCGCGCAGTTCCGCCTGTCGGGCATATTGGCGCACCTGCGGGCGATTCCCGCATCGGCGATCGCCGCGGCGACGCTGTGCACGGCTGCGAGCTACTGGCTGCTCGGCTACTACGACGTGCTGGCGCTGCGCTATCTCGGCAAGCGGGTGCCGTACGGACTGGCGCTGTTCACCTCGTTCATCGCCTACGCCTTCGGCCACACCTTCGGCATCGCGGCCTTTACCGGCGGCGCGGTGCGCTACCGGCTGTATTCCTCGGCCGGCTTGAACGCGGCTGATGTGGCCACGGTCGCAGGCTTCTGCACCGTGACGACGGCGATCGGACTGGCCGCGCTCGCGGGCGTGTCGTTCCTGTTCGCGCCTCATCTGGGGACGCAGCCGGCGCATTTGAATCACCACATCGTGCAGGCGCTGGGCGCACTGCTTCTGGCGCTGATCGCAGCGTATGCGCTGTGGTCGCTGCTCGGGCCGGGCGAGATCGAGCTGCGCGGCTGGGCGCTGCGGGCGCCAGCGCCATCGGTGGCGCTGCCGCAGATCGTACTGGCGGTGGTCGACCTCGGCCTCTCGGCACTGGTGCTGTGGCTGCTGTTGCCCGCGGACAGCGGCGTCGGGCTGCTGTTCTTTGTCGGCGCCTACTCGACCGCCATCACCGCCGGGGTCATCAGCCACGTGCCCGGCGGCCTGGGTGTGTTCGAATCGCTGATGGTGCTGGCGCTGCCGGCCGTGCCGGCGGATCAGCTGCTCGGATCGCTGCTGGCCTGGCGCGCGATCTATTACGCGTTGCCGCTGCTGGTGGCAGCCTTGCTGTTCGGCGGCCAGGAACTGCAGGCCCAGCGACCGGCCCTGGCGCGCATCGAGCAGCTCGCGGCGGCCTACATCGCGCCGATCGTGCCGCAAGTGAGCGGCGCGCTGGTGTTCCTGGCGGGTTTTCTGCTGCTGGTGTCGGGCGTGACGCCGACGATGGATCAGCGCCTGTCGGTGCTGCGTGACATCCTGCCGCTCGCGGTGCTCGAGCTCTCGCACCTGGCCGGCAGCGTGATCGGCCTGGCTCTTCTTATTCTTGCGCGCGCCCTGTTCCGGCGGATCGCCGCCGCCTATCAGCTCACCGTGTGGCTGCTGGTAGCCGGCATGCTGACCTCGCTCTTGCGCGGCCTGGAGATCGAGCAGGCACTGATTCTGGCACTGGTGCTGTTGGTGCTGTGGATCGGCCGGCGCGCGTTCTACCGGCCGGCGCAGATTCTGGCACAGCGCTTCACGCCGGCGTGGATCGTGAGTCTCGCGATTGTGATCTCGACCGCGGTGTGGATCGGTTTTTTCGCCTACCGGCACGTCGACTACTCGCATTCACTGTGGTGGACCTTCGCCTTCGAAGCCGACGCCCCGCGCATGCTGCGTGCCTCGTTGGTGGTGGTGCTGCTCGCAGCGGCTTTTCTCGCGATGAATCTGCTGCGTCCGGCGCGCCCCGAACCCGGCGTCGCCTCGACGGAGGATCTGACGCGGGCGCGCGGCATGATCTCGAGCTGCTCGCAGGCGATGGCCAACGCGGTGCTGAGCGGCGATAAGCGGCTGCTGTTCGGCACCGCCAACGATGCGTTCCTGATGTATCAGATCAACGGCCGCAGCTGGGTTGCGCTCGGCGATCCGATCGGCGCGCGCGACAACCAGGAAGAGCTGGTGTGGCGTTTTCGCGAGCTGTCGGATCGTCACGGCGGCTGGACCGTGTTCTACCAGGTCAGCGCCGAGCGCCTGCCACTGTACGTCGATCTGGGGCTTGCGGTGATGAAACTCGGCGAGGAGGCGCGCGTGCCGCTCACGGATTTCTCGCTCGAGGGCAGTGCTCGCGCGGAACTGCGCACGCAGCGCCGCCGCGCCGAACGCGATGGTGCGGTATTCGAAGTGCTGCAACCGCAGCAGCTGCCGCCGGTGCTGCCGAAGCTGCAGGCGATCTCGGATGCCTGGCTTGAGGACAAGGCGGTGGCCGAGAAGAGCTACTCGGTCGGCGCGTTCTCGCGCGACTACGTCAGCAATTTTCCGGTAGCCGTGGTGCGCAACGGGCAGGATCCGGTGGCGTTTGCGAGCCTGTGGATCGCCGGCACCGGCGATGAGATCGCAGTGGATCTGATGCGCTTCGGGCCGGACGCGCCGCGCGGGGCGATGGATTTCCTGTTCGTGGAATTGATGCTGTGGGGCCGCGCCCAGGGCTATCGATGGCTCAACCTCGGCATGGCGCCTCTGGCCGGCCTCGAACGGCATCCGCTCGCGCCCGCCTGGCACCGGGTCGGCAGTTTTGTATTCCGCTACGGCGAGCACTTCTACAACTTCGATGGACTGCGCCGCTACAAGGCAAAATTCAATCCGGTGTGGGAATCCAAGTATCTGGCCTCACCCGGGGGACTGGCGCTGCCGCGCGTGCTGCTCGATATCTCGGTGCTCATATCCGGCGGCGTCAAGGAGCTGTTTGCAAAATGAAGTCGCGGGGGTTGGTGCCGGGCGGTGAGCATCCGCTCGCCGTCGCGCTGCGCGCAGCCTTTGGCCGCCATCGCGATGCGGTGCTGCAGGCGCCCACGGGCGCCGGCAAGAGCACGCTGGTGCCGCTGGCACTGCTGCAGGAAGACTTCATCGAGGGCGGCAAGATTCTGATGCTCGAGCCGCGCCGGCTGGCGGCGCGCGCGGTGGCCGGGCGCATGGCGTCGCTGCTGGGCGAGCGTGTCGGGGACACGGTCGGCTATCGCATGCGCCTCGATACGCGCGTGTCGCGCGCCACGCGCATCGAGGTGGTCACGGAAGGGGTGTTGACGCGGCTGCTGCAGGAGGACCCTGCGCTCGAGCAGGTCGCCTGCCTGATCTTCGACGAGTACCACGAGCGCAGCCTTGCGGCCGATCTGGGCCTGGCGTTCGCGCTCGATGCCAGGCGCGAGCTCGGCGCGGCGTTTCGAGTGCTGATCATGTCGGCGACGCTCGACGGTGAGCGCGTGGCCGCGCTGCTGGGAGACGCCGAGGTGGTGTCGGTGCCGGGGCGCGCCTTTCCGGTGGAGCTTCGCTACCTGGGACGCGCGCTGCCGCTGCTGCCGCCCGCGGCAGGATTCGCCGGCGCAGCGTTTGCCGCCGCGGATACGCTCGACGCCGTGGCCTCGGGCGTGCGGCGCGCGCTGGGCGAGTCGGCCGGCGATGTGCTGGTGTTCCTGCCCGGCGCCGGCGAGATCCGGCGCGTGGAAGCTTTGCTGCTCGAGGCGGGAGTGGCGGCGGATGTCAGAGTGCTGCCGCTGTATGGCGACATGAGTGCGGCGGCGCAGGACGCGGTGCTTGCACCGGCCGCGGCCGGCAGCCGCAAGGTGGTGCTGGCCACCAATATCGCCGAGACCAGCCTGACCATTCCCGGCGTGACGGCGGTGGTGGACTGCGGCCTGGTGCGGCGTTCGCACTTTGATCCTGCGACCGGCATGAGCCGGCTGGAAGTGGCGCGCATCTCGCGCGCCGCCAGCGAGCAGCGCGCCGGGCGCGCCGGGCGCGTGGCGCCGGGTATCTGCTACCGGCTGTGGAGTGAAGGCGCGCAGGCGAGCCTGGCGCCGGCAACGACAGCGGAGATTCTGGAAGCCGATCTGGCACCGCTGGCGCTCGAGCTGGCGCGCTGGGGCGCCGACGATGCGACGCGGCTGCAGTGGCTCGATGCCCCGCCCGCGGCGACGCTGCAGCAGGCGCGCGAATTACTGCAGCGTCTGGATGCCCTGAATGCGCACGGGCGCATGACGGCGGTCGGCCGTGAGATGGCGCGTCTGCCGGTACATCCGCGCCTGGCGCACATGCTGTTGGCCGCGCGCAGCCTTGATGCCGTGGAGCTCGCAGCGCAGCTCGCGGCGCTGCTGTCGGAGCGCGATGTGCTGCGCCGGGGCGCGGGGGCTGCGCAGCACGATCCGGATATCCGCTCGCGTCTGGAATTGCTGCGTGGCGAAGCGGGCGGCGAGGGCGCCAATCGAAATCTGCTCGAGCGCGTGCAGCGCGGCGCGAAATCGCTGGCGGCGGCGGTGCGCGCTCTGCCGGGGGCGCCGAGTGCCAGCCGCAAGCCGGCGCCGCCCATGGAACTGGCCGGCGCGCTGCTGGCGCTGGCCTTCCCGGATCGCATCGGGCAACGCCGTGCGGGTGGCGAGGGGCGCTACCTGCTCGCCAACGGTCGCGGCGCCGCGTTTGCAGGCACCGTGTCGTTGGCGCGCGAGGAGTTCATCGTTGCAGTGGAACTCGACGATCGCGAGCGCGAGGCGCGCATCAATCTGGCAGCGCCATTGACGCGGGCGCTACTGGAACGGCTGTTCGCGGGGCATATCGTGACCGAGGAGCGCTTCGGCTGGGAGGAGCGCGAAGGCGCGGTGCTGGCGCGGCGGAGTCAGCGCCTCGATGCGCTACTGCTGGAAGATGAGCCGCGGCCGGCGGGCGACGATGAACGCGTGATTGTGGCGATGCTCGCGGGCGTCAGGCAGCTCGGCATCCAGTCGCTGCCCTGGGACGCGGAAAGCCGCGGGCTGCAGGCGCGCCTGGAGTTTGTGCGCGCGCTGCAGCGGCAGGATCTGGGCAGCTGGCCGGCGAGCGATGACGCGGCGTTGACGGCGAGCCTCGAGCGATGGCTCGCACCCTACCTAGCCGGAATCACGCGCCGCGAACATCTGGCGCGACTGCCGCTCACCGAGGCGCTGCGGGCGCGCCTCGGCGCTGCGCAACAGCGCGCACTCGAGACGCTCGCACCGCGCGAGCTTGTGGTGCCGTCCGGCTCGCGCATCCGCATCGACTACGCCGACGCCAATGCACCGTGCATCTCGGTACGACTGCAGGAAGTCTTCGGGCTGATCGATACGCCGCGCATCGCCGACGGCGCGGTAGCGGTGACGTTCAAGCTGCTGTCGCCGGCCCAGCGCCCGGTGCAGATCACCCGCGACCTGGCCGGCTTCTGGCGCAGCAGCTATGTCGAGGTGCGTAAGGACATGCGCGGGCGTTATCCCAGGCATCACTGGCCGGACAACCCGCTGGAAGCGCAGCCCACGCGCGGCGCCAAGCGCAAGCTGGGCAAGGGCCCGCGCAACTGAGACCGCGCGGCAGCGGCGGGCGAGCCGCCGGTGCCCAGGTGAATTTTCATTAATGGATGGCGGGCGGAATCGTTACTGTATTCTGAAAGAGTACCTTGACGCGGGCGGGCCGGTTATGGAGGCTTCGAAGGTCATGGATACACGCCGGATCTGCCTGGGTCTGCTGCTGGTGCTCGCCGGGTGCCATAAACCGCCGTCGCCGCCGGCGCAGCACGCCACGCACGCGAACGAACCGCGCGATATCGCCTGGTTCGACGGCAGTCTCCAGGGCGCGTTCATCGTCGCCAAACGCGAGAACCGTCCGGTATTGCTGTATTGGGGCGCCGAATGGTGTCCGTTCTGCCACACCCTGAAATCCAAGGTGTTTTCGCGACCCGACTTCATCGCCAAGAGCCATCTGTTTCTGCCGGTATATCTCGACGGCGATGACGATGGGGCGCAGAAATGGGGCGAGGAATTCGGTATCCAGGGCTATCCGACACTGATCGTTCTCGACGCCGAGCGGCACGAAATCGTGCGCCTGGGTGCCGGCCGCGACGTCACCCAATATGCCGCGATCCTCGATACGGCGCTGGAAGACGTGCAGCCGATCGACACCGTGCTGCAGGCCGCCGTGGGCGGCAAGGCGCTGAGCGTCGATGAATGCCGGCGGCTCGCCTATAACTCCTGGGAACTCGACACGCTCGATAAGAATGACTATGGCCGGCGCTCCGATCAGCTGCGGGCCGCGGTGGCGCAATGCCCGGCAAACCTGCAGCTCGAGCGCGCCAGCCTGACCATCTACGCGACCTATTACGCCGCCAATGCGCAGAGTGATGCCCTCGATGCAGCGACGGCCGTGCCCTCGGCCGGCCTGGTGGCGCTGACCGATCAGGTCTCCGCCATCCTGGCGCAACCGGCGCTCGCGGTGTCGAGCGCCGATGCGCTGCAGATACTCGATGACAGCTACTTCAAAGCGGTGCGCGCACGTGGTCCGAAGTTCGCGCAGGCGCTGCGCGACAGCTACGTGGGCACGATGGCGACCGCGGCCAACGACGCGCGCTACGTGGAGGCCGATCAGCTCGGGTTCATCGATGCCGAGCTGCGCGCGCTCAAGGCGCTCGGGGGCGCGAAATCACAGCTGCCGGCCGACACCGTGGCGGCCGCCAACATGCGCATCGATGCCGCGCTCGAGGCGGAACAGAATCCGTACGTGCGCTCCGGGCTGGTCAATGCCGCGTTGAATATTCTCGAGGACACCGGCAACTATCCTAAGGCCTATGAGATCGCCAAGGCCGAGATGGCCCGATCGAGCATGCCCTACTACTTCGAAGCCGACCTGGCCGAGGTCGCGGAAAAGATGGGTCAAACGGATGAAGCCGTGAGCCTGCTCGATCAGGCCTATCGCGAGTCGCAGGGCGCGGCGACGCGATTTCAATGGGGTCAGCTCTACGTCAGCGGCCTGTTGCGCATGATGCCCAAGGACAGCTCGCGCATAAAGGAGGCCGGATCAGCCGTGCTGGCGGAGCTGGACGGCCCCGACCGCATCTACCGCCGGGCGCGGGTGCGGCTCGAACGCCTCGACAGCGAGTTGCGCGCCTGGAACGATGCGTCCAAAGGCCAGCACGACGACGTGCTGCAGGCGCTGCACGCGCGCATGCAGGAGATCTGCGTGAAGATCCCGGACAAGGAGCCGGCACGTGCGAGCTGCGACGCGTTTCTGAAATCGGCCTGAGCGCGGTCTAGTCGCGCGCGCTCGGCGCCGGCAGTTGCGAGGCGATGAGAGCGCGCACGGCGGGCATCAGTGCGGCAATCGGACCGCTGTTACCGGGAAATACCAGGCGCGTGAAATAGCTGCCGTCCATCAGCAGCATCAGGGCATCGCCCAGACCCTCCGGATCGCGCGCTCCGAGCTCGTGCGCCATCTTGCGCAGCCGCCGGCGCACGTCCTGCTTGAAGTGGCGCACCAGCTGGCTGAGCACGTCCTCATCGTCGGCGATCTCGGCCGCGGCATTGCCGAGCGCGCAGCCGCGGCAAGCCTTGTCCTTGACGGTGACCAGATGCGCTTCGAACAGCGACTCGAGCTGGCGTCGCGGATTGCCGGGATGTGCGGCGATGATCGTGTCCCAGTGCTCCCAGAACTCGCGCTGCCGCTCACGCAGGTATTCGGCCACCAGCGCGTCCTTGGAGGCGAAGCTGCGATAGAAGCTCATCTTGTTGGTGCCGGCTTCGGCGGCTATCGCATCCACACCCACGCTGCGGATGCCGTGCTGATAGAACAGCTCGCAGGCGGTGTCGAAGATCCGATCGCGCACCCGCGGCTTCGCGCCGAAGGTCTCGGCGTCCTGCTCGGCGGCGTCATCGTTTGCAGCGTTCATGGCCAAAGCTCCGGTCAACATGGTGGTTGTTGACACCGTCGTTACTGGTTAGTAACATGCACTACGTTACTGACCGGTAACTCACATGTCTAGGGTGCTCGCGTGACGACTCCAAGTCAAGTGAAACAGCCGGTTAGCGGCACTGTCAGGCTATCTGGGAGCATCACATGCGGTATTTCAGGCTCGTTCTCACGCTTTCGGCCCTGGCCTTAGGCATCGTTTCCAGCCTGCTGTCAGGCTGCGGCCACTCGCTGGCGGCCACCAAAGCGGCGAGCCCTCCGGCGCCGGAAGTCACGGTCGCGCAGGTCATCGCCAAGCCGCTGCACCAGTGGATCGAACTCACCGGCACACTGCAGGCGGTCGATACGGTGCAGGTGCGCCCCCGGGTCAGCGGCTACGTTGACGCCGTGCGCTTCGTCGAAGGCGCCCGCGTCGCCAAGGGCGCGGTTCTGTTCCAGATCGATCCACGGCCATTCGCACTCGAGGTCGAGCGCCTGAATGCCGAGCTCAATCGTGCGCAGTCCAAGCTCGACTACGCCAACGCCGGCCGGGCGCGCGCCGAGCGCCTGTTCGCTCAGAACGCGATCGCGCGCGAGGAATACGAGCAGCTGACCTCGGCTGCCACCGAGGCCGCGGCCGATGCCGGCTCGATTCGCGCCCAGGTCAGCGCCGCGCGCCTGAACCTTGAGTTCACCCAGGTGCGCTCGCCGATCGACGGCCATGTCTCGCGGGCGTTGATCACGGCCGGCAATCTGGTATCGAGCACCGATGTCCTGACCACCGTGGTCTCCGACGATCCGATCTATGCCTACTTCGACACCGACGAGGCGACCTACCTGAAGTTCGCGCGGCTCGCCGGCGGCGCGGTCCATGGCCGCAGCGACTATGCCAACGCGGTGTTCCTGGGCCTGGTGGGCGAGCAGGGCTACCCGCACGAAGGCCGGCTCGATTTCCTCGACAACCAGGTCGACCCGCACAGCGGCACGATTCGTGCGCGTGCGGTATTCGACAACCAGGACGGACGCTTCACGCCGGGCCTGTTCGCGCGCATCAAGCTCGTCGCCCATGACAGCTATGACGCGGTCCTCATCGACGATCGCGCCATCGGCACCGATCTGGGCAAGAAGTACGTCCTGGTCCTCAAGCCCGACGGCTCACTCGAGTATCGCTTGGTCGAGCTCGGTCAGAACGTCGAGGGTCTGCGCGTCGTGCAGAGAGGGCTCGTGGCCAGCGACGTCATCGTGATCAACGGCCTGCAGCACGTCGCTCCCGGGGTCCACGTGCAGGCGAAGTTCGTGCACATGGACGCCAGCAACGCCGCGATGGAACAGGTCGCAGCCCGCGAGCCCGCGCTCCCTCGCACACTGGCGGCAAAAACCACTACCGCGACTGCGGTGCGCTGACGGGCAGGAGCCACCCGGCGCCGCGCCGCATTTCCCCACATTGGATCGACGCATGAACATCTCGCGTTTCTTCATTCAACGGCCGGTTTTCGCGGCGATGGTCTCGGCCGCGATCCTGCTCGCCGGCCTGATCGCGCTGCCGCGCCTGCCGATCAGCGAGTATCCGCCGGTTGTGCCGCCTACCGTCGTGGTGCGGGCCAGCTACCCGGGAGCCAGCCCGAGCACTATCGCCGAGACGGTCGCCTCGCCGCTGGAGCAAGCCATCACCGGCGTCGAGGACATGCTCTATCAGTTCTCGCAGTCGACCGCGGATGGCGTGATGACGCTGACCGTGACCTTCAAGCTCGGCACCGACGTCGACAAGGCGCAGGTCCAGGTGCAGAACCGGGTAGCGCAGGCGCTGCCGAAACTGCCGCAGGAAGTGCAGCGGCTCGGCGTCACCACCAACAAGGCATCACCCGACATTACTCTGGCCGTCTTCGTGTATTCACCTGACGGGCGCTACGACCAGACCTATCTCGCGAACTTCGTCGCGCTGCGCATTAAGGATGAGCTCTCGCGGCTCGACGGCGTCGGCGACGTCCAGAGCTTTGGTGGCGGCGCCTATTCGATGCGCGTCTGGCTCGATCCGGAAAAGGTCGCCACGCGTGGACTGACCGCAGGTGACGTGGTGGCGGCGATCCGCGAACAGAATGTCCAGGTGGCCGCCGGCCAGCTCGGCGCGCCACCGGGTGCCAACGGCGCGAACTTCCAGCTTGCCATCAACACCAAGGGGCGCCTGATCGACGAGGCGGACTTCGAGAACATCATCATCAAGAGTAGCGACGGCGGCCAGATCGTGCGCCTGCGCGATGTCGCGCGCGTCGAGCTGGGCTCGGATAACTACGCGTTGCGTGCCATGCTGAACGGCCGCACCGCGGTCGCCATTCCGATCTTCCAGCGCCCCGGCAGCAATGCCATCGCGATATCGGACGCCGTGCGCGCCAAGATGGCAGAGCTCAAGCGCAGTTTTCCGCAAGGCATCGATTATGACGTCGCCTACGATCCGACGGTGTTCGTGCGCGGGTCGATCACCGCCGTGGTGCACACGCTGCTGGAGGCGATCGCGCTGGTGGTGATCGTCGTGATCCTGTTCCTGCAGACCTGGCGGGCGTCGATCATTCCGTTGCTGGCAGTGCCGGTGTCGCTGATCGGCACCTTCGGCGTCATGTACCTGTTCGGCTTCGGTCTCAATGCG
>Ga0302326_10027853_pt1 | contig 11387 bp, 7 predicted proteins | sample Palsa_T0_3_FD_202264 | JGI IMG/M metagenome (GOLD analysis project Ga0302326, IMG submission 202264) | Peat permafrost microbial communities from Stordalen Mire near Abisko, Sweden - Palsa_T0_3 | ecosystem: Environmental > Terrestrial > Soil > Palsa > Peat permafrost | place: Sweden: Abisko...
ATCGCAAGGAACGTCAATCGACCAGGCGGCGGCGGGCGCCAAGTCACCCGCGGTGCATGAGTTCCTTGGCCGCGCGCCGGGAAAGCTGCTGATCGGTGGCAAGTGGGTCGCCGCCAAATCCGGCCGCATCTTCGAAACGATCAACCCGGCCAACGAGCGGGTTCTCGGCCTGATTGCCGAAGGAGATCGCGCCGATGTTGACGACGCGGTGGCGGCCGCGCGGCGCGAATTTGACGAGGGCAAGTGGTCGACGATGGGACCACATAAGCGCGCCGCGATAATCCGCCGCATCGCGGACACCGTCGAAAGCCACGTTGACGAGCTTGCGGAACTCGAAACCCTCGACAATGGCGCGCCGCTCTGGATGACGCGCAACATGGTCCTGATGGCGGCGGAGACGTTCCGTTACTTCTCGGGATGGCCGACCAAGATTTATGGCGAAACCAATCCGTCCGACCCGGGCCTGTTCAACTACACAGTGCGCGAACCGGTCGGCGTCTGCGGCCTGATCATTCCGTGGAACGCACCGCTGATGCTCCTCGCGCGAAAAATGGCGCCCGCCCTTGCCTGCGGCAACACCGTGGTCTTCAAGCCGGCCGAGCAGACGCCGCTTACGGCGCTGCGTTTCGGTCAGCTCTTGGAGGAGACCGGAATCCCGGCCGGAGTCGTAAATATCGTCACCGGGTTCGGACCGGGCGCCGGCAGCTCGATCGCGGAACATCCCGGAATCGATCGGGTATCATTCACCGGCTCGCCTGAAGTCGGCCGGCTCATCCTGCAGGCGTCCGCCGGTAACCTGAAGCGCGTATCTCTCGAGCTCGGTGGCAAGTCGCCCAACATTATCTTTCCCGACGCCGACATGACCGCCGCCGTGCCCGCCGCGATGATGGGCTTCTGCGCGAACTCGGGCCAGATCTGTTCCGCCGGCACGCGCGTCTTCGTGCAGCGCGGATGCTACGACGAATTCACCGACAAGCTGGCGACCGCAGTCTCCGGCCTGCGTCCCGGCGACCCTTTCGCGCCCGACACCAAGCTCGGGCCACTTATCTCGCGAGAGCAGTTCGATCGCGTGCGATCCTACGTCGAAACCGGCAGCCGCGAAGGCGCCGCGCTCGCCCTCGGCGGTCCGCCCGCCCGGGGTCGCGGCTTCTTTGTTGATCCGACGATTTTCAAGGGCGTCGACAATGGGATGACGATCGCTCGCGAGGAAATTTTTGGCCCCGTTGCGTCTCTCATCGCATTCGATGACGAGACCGACGCGGTCTTCCAGGGCAACGATACGACTTACGGGCTCGCCGCCGCCGTCTGGACGCGAGACATCAGCCGCGCCCACAAGGTCGCCCGCTCGCTCAAGGCCGGGACGGTCTGGATCAACACCTACGGGCATATCGATCCGATTTCCCCGGTAGGCGGCTTCAAACAGTCGGGCATAGGACGCGAGCTCGGCCGCTACGCGCTCGATCTCTACACGCAGGTCAAGTCGGTATATTTGAGGTTGTAGACACGCGGACTTGAGCGGCTTGCCGCGGCGATGGAGCGCTGCGAGAATCGGCCCAATCGGGGTGGCATCAATGCGGGCAATTGTGGTCGGATCCGGAATCGGCGGACTGACGGCGGCGTTGACGTTGCGGCGCGCCGGAATTGAAGTTGATCTGTATGAGCAGGCGCCGAAGCTTGGCGAGGTCGGCGCCGGTATCCAGGTCAGCCCCAACGCGACGAAAATTCTACGCCGCCTCGGATTGGGCGAGCAGTTGCACGAGTTTGGCGTGCGGCCAATCGCATCGGTGTTCAGGCGTTACGATGACGGTCGCGTGCTCGGGCGCCATGCGCTCGGCGACGAATGCGAGCGGACCTTCGGCGCCCCTTATTATCACTACCATCGCGCCGATCTGCTCGACCTCCTGGCGGCCGCCGTGCCGAAGGAAATCGTTCATCTGAACCATCGATGCGTCGGCATCAGCCAGTCCCCTGACGCCGCCGAAGTGAGATTTCAAAATGGATCGACTGCGACCGCCGATGTCGTAATCGGCGCGGACGGAATCCACTCGGAAGTGCGCAAGGCGATCTTCGGTCCCGAATCGCCACATTTTTCTGGTGACATGGCTTATCGCGGGCTGGTGCCGGCCGAACAACTGGCCCATCTGAACCTCGAGCTGACGGCCAGTTCGTGGTGGGGGCCGCGCCGCCATTTCGTCCATTATTTTGTCGGTCGTGGCGCCCGCTACGTAAATTTTGTCGGGATCGTTCCCGCCGGTGAATGGCGAATCGAATCATGGACTGCGAAGGGCGAAGTCTCCGACGCGCTCGCGGAGTTCGCCAGCTTCCATCCGACGGTGCGCGAAATGATCGGCAGCGTGAAATCGATCAACAAATGGGCAATGTACGATCGCGATGCGCTGGCGCATTGGACCTCCGGCCGCGTGATGCTGATGGGCGACGCCGCGCACGCGATGCTTCCGTACATGGCTCAGGGGGCAGTGCAGGCGATCGAGGATGCCGCTGTGCTGGCGAAATGCCTCGAACGCGCAAAGCCGGATGGCGTCAACGCGGCGCTAATCCGCTACGAAGAGATCCGCAAGCCGCGAGCGACTCGATGCCAGGAAGGGTCGCGATCGAACCGCAACGTTTATCATCTGCCCGATGGTGACGATCAGCAGCGGCGCGACGCTGACCTCGGCTCGGTGTCGACGCTACCGTCCGCGCGCTCGGTGTGGCTCTATAGCCACGATGTGGAAGCCGAATTCGACGCCGACCCGCGCTGAAGCGGACACCGAGTCAGGTAGATCCGGCAGGGATAATCGAATCGAGAAAATCGAGCGAGCGCAGGCGGCGGTCGACTATCGAGGCGATAAAGCGGGCGAGCGCCGCGCTGGCGTCGGCACCCGCCGCGGGCAAATCGCCGCGCGCCGTCTCGAATGGATTCGCCGCCAGGCTTGCCAGCGCGAGCGCGCTTTCCGTCGTCATTCCGACCGCACCTTCCTGTGCCGACGACCGGCATCGCGGACATAGGACACCTCCGCGCGAGGCGATAAAGAAGAGCCGGCCGCCAGAGACATGGCTCGGCGTCCCACAGAGACGGCAGCGCGAGAACTCCAGCCCGAATCCGGCCCACGCGAGAATCTTGAGCTCGAAAGCCTGACGCAAAGCCGCCGGCGGCGCGCCCAGGCCGAGCGCCGACAGGCCCGACGCCAGCAGCCGGTACGCTTCGGCGGCCTCGGCCTCCTCGGACGCGAGGACGTCGCACAACTCGAGCATGTAGACGCCGAGCGCGATTTTGCCAAGGTCGTCGTCGAGTGTGGGCGTCGCTTCATCGACCGGCTCAGCGCGCGTGATGAAGACGAGCTGGCCCTGGTGGCGCCGTTGAAAGTAGAGCATCACGTGGGACAGCGGTTCGAGCTTGCGGGTGAACCGCCGGCGCGACGCCTTGGCGCCGCGAGCGATGCCGCTCAGCTTGCCCATGTCGCGCGTGAGCAGCGTTACGATGCGATCCGATTCGGAGTAATCGCGCGCGCGCAGAACGATTGCTGGGGTGCGTTCCTCGACGGCCATCGGAGCGTCAGCCGAGCGCCTGGCGCAGCACGGCCTGCTGAATCTCTTTGACCCGCGCGCGCATCGCGTCTACTCCACCGATAATGCGGCCGCTCTCAGCGGCGTCGCGCATCAGGGAGTCGAACTTCACCAGGATGTTGGAGATCTTGCTTTGCGCCTCGACGAACGCGCGTCGGCGCAGCTCTTCGCTGTCCCACGGCCGTTCGGCGTATTCGCGCATCTCCTCGCTCTGGATCAGCAGCTCGCGTGCCTGTTCCTCGTAGCCCTTGAGCAGGCCGCGCAGCGTCTCTCGGACCTTGGGCCGCTCCTCAGGATCTTTCCACAGGACGTGTTCGAGGAACATCAGGTCCTCTTCGTCCACGGCCGGGCGGCCATAAATGAGCGCATGCGCACGGAGCACCGCCAGCGAGTTGCGCCATCGCCGATCCGAAACGACTATCTGGCTGGCGAGCAGGGCGCGGCGCAGGTCGGCTATCGATCGGAGGATCGATCCCGACAGCGGAATCGATTGCGCCGCCGCCGAGAGCTCCGCCAGTTCCGCGAAGCTGATCGTCGTCCGTTCAGCCTGCGGAGCGCCCTCGAGCATCTTCAGAAAACGGAATTCCTCGGTCAGATAATCGACCGTGAAACGCAGCATAAAGCGATCGTAAAGCGCCGTCAGCTCATCTTCGTCAGGCAGCTCATTGGAAGCGCCGAACAGACTGATGAGCGGAACTTCGATACGCGCGCGACCGTTGTGGAACAGGCGCTCGTTGATAATCGTCAGCAGGGCGTTGAGGATCGATGAATTGGCCTTGAAAATCTCATCGAGGAAGGCAATATGCGCGTCGGGCAGCTTATGCGTCGTGACGCGACGGTAGTCGTCCTGCTCGAGCCCCTTCAGACTGACCGCGCCGAAAATCTCCTCCGGCGTGCTGAACTTGGTAAGCAGCCATTGAAAATAATCGGCGCCGTCGATTCGCCGGCACAGTTCGTCCGCGAGCATCGACTTAGCGGTCCCGGGCGGTCCGATTATCAGGACGTGGCTGGCGGACAGCAGCGCGCACAGCGACCCGTCGATAAGTTCGCTGCGCTCGAGGAACGAGCGATTGAGTTCATCGCGGATACGGGCGAGCTTGACGCCGGCCATCGATTGCGCGGGAATTGCAACAGCCACGATCCAGAATTAGCAGAGCGGCGGTAAATTCTTAAGGCGGGGTCAAAGACTTACGCTCGGGTCGTCCGCCCGATCCGCACTCGCCTTGCCGCCATCGGCGGCGGGCGATACAACGAAATTCGTCGGCTCGATGCGCGGCGGGCGCCCACGGCCCCGCTCATCTGCGACGGCAAGGAGGACTTCGATGGAGAAAGCGCTGGCGGGTGTGAAAGTCCTCGATCTCACCCAGTTCGAGGCGGGTACTTCATGCACTCAGATGCTCGGCTGGCTCGGCGCCGACATTATCAAGCTCGAATCGCCCGCCCATGGGGAGCTTGGACGGGTCACTTTTGCGGATAAGCCGGATGTCGACTCGTTCTACTTCCTGCAGCTCAACAGCAACAAGCGCGGTATCACGCTGAATCTAAAGGATGATCGCGGCCGCGAGCTTTTTTTCCGCCTGGTGCGTGAGGTCGATATTCTCGCCGAGAACTTTTCGCTCGGCACGCTCGAACGCCTGGGACTCGGCTACGAAAAGCTGCGCGAAATTAATCCCCGGCTGATCTATGTGACGATCAAGGGCTTCGGCACGTACGGGCCGTACAGCTCATACAAGAGCTTCGACATGATTGCGCAGGCGTGCGGCGGCGCGATGTCGATGACAGGCACGCCCGAGACGCCGCCTATCAAGCCCGGCGTCACGGTCGGCGACACAGGTACGGGGTTGCATGCGGCGTGCGGCGTACTTGCGGCCTACATCCAGCGCGAACGGACGGGACACGGTCAGAAAGTTGAAGTCGCGATGCAGGACGCGGTCGTTAATCTGGCGCGGGTTTCGATGATCCCGACGTTTTTCACCCATAAGGCGATGCCGCGAATCGGCAACCGCGTACCGGTTGGCAACGCAAACTATTGCTACCCGTGCGCTCCCGGCGGTCCCAACGACTACGTGATAATTTTCTGCTCGACGCGCGAGATGTGGCTGCAACTGTGCAATGCAATGGGCCGTCCCGAGCTGACCGACGATCCGCGCTTTGCCAGCGCTCGCGGCCGCACCGAAAATTCGGAGGCTATCGACGAGATTGTGATCGAGTGGGCGTCGCGGCTGACCAAGCGTGAGATAATGCGCGTGCTGGGCGAAGCCGGAATCGCATGCGGCGCCGTGCTCGACAGCCTCGAACTGCTTGACGATCCGCAGTTGAAGGAGCGCGGGATGATCGTCCCGCTGAACCATCCGACCCGCGGGGAATTTCAGATGCTCGGCTGTCCGGTGCAAATGGAAGATTCGCCGGTCGAGATCAAGGCAGCGCCGCTGCTCGGGCAGCACAATCATGACGTCTACGGCGGGATGCTCGGCCTGAAAGATTCGGAGCTGGCGGAACTGAAGGCAAGCGGCGTGATCTAGGTTTTACCCGCATACTGGCCATATCCTCAGAGTAAAATGGGCGACATTTTCGACACGATCGGATTCCTGCGCGGCGCGGGCCCTGACATTCTGGCGCGCTTCGTTCGGGCCCATGGGAGTACCGATCACGCCGACATCCGCTTTGAGGCGGTCTTCAATCGATCATGCTCGGCCAACGACGGCGAACCGCGCGAGAGCGTGGAGAGCGAAAGCGCATCGTTCGGCGTGAGCGTCACGGCAGCCGACCGCACGGGCCTACAGGGCCGCGGACAGATCGGCGTCGAAATCGGGCGGCGTGCCTTCGATCGTGGACGGCTGGTGACGGAGCTCAAGGCGGCGCTCACCGAGGCATGGGAGCGAGCGCGAACCAGCGCGCGAGAGCGTGGCGCGATTGTGCGCACCGGCGGCGCTCGCGCACGATCGCTCGCGGCCCGTAAAGCGGCCGCTGCTCCAGCGGTCGAAGCCGACGTTGCGCCAATCTTCCGGATCGATCCGCGCGGGCTGGCGCCGAGCGAACTCGGCGGACTCGCGCGCGACGCCTCCGCGGCGATTGCGGCACTCGGGCCGGCCGTCGCGTTCAATGCGGTAAGTGCGACGAGCGAGCTGCGCGATGAGCTGTATATCAGCAGCGGCGGCGCATTGATCCGCCAGGGCTTCGCCTTTTCGCAAGGCGATTGCTACGTGGTGGCACAGGGCGCCGACGGCCATCAGGAGCTGTGGGACGTAATCGGCCAGCAGCGCGGATTCGAGGTGTTACTTGATGGTCGCGCCGACGGCGTGATGCCGAACCCGAATTTGCGCGGATTCGCGCTCGAACTCGCCCGCGAGGCGATTGAACTGGCTGCCGCTCCCGTTCTAAAGCCGCCGGACCACGAGGTCACGGTGGTGACCGACCCGCATTTCAACAGCCTGCTGGCGCATGAGATCGTCGGCCATCCGAGCGAGGCCGATCGCGCGCTCAAAATGGAGGCGGCCTATGCGGGCCGGAGCTGGCTTTTGCGTTCGCTCGACATCAGCGAGAAGGGACGTCGAATCGGGTCGCCACTGCTTTCGGCTGGATCCGATCCGACGATCGATGGCTACGGATTTTACCGCTACGACCACGAGGGCACCGCAGGCCGTCCAGTAAAACATATCGATGGCGGTATATTCCGCGAATTTATGAACTCGCGCGCGACCGCGGCGATTCTCGGCGCCGAACCTAACGGATCGGCTCGCGCCACGGCGGCGGCCCTGGTGCCGCTCATCCGGATGTCGAACACTTTTTTCCTGGCAGGAGCCGACGATCCGGCGAAGATGATCGCCGACGTCGATCATGGCTACTGGGTTCGCGGCCATCAGATTCCGTCGATCGCCGAATCGCGCGAAAACTTCCGCATCTCGGCGCGGCGCGTCTACGAAATCGAGCGCGGCCAGATCGGACGGCTGTATCGATCAGGCAGTGTGATGGGCGACTCGAAAAAATTCTTCATGAACGTCGACGCCGTCGGCAACGATCTGCGTCTGGTCGCGATTCCCAACTGTGGCAAGGGCCAGCCGATGCAGGCCAAGCGGATGTCCAACGGCGGTCCGACGCTGCGTTCGCGTGCGCGATTGGCTGGCGGTTGAGCGATGATCAAGGCTTCAGACCTGCGTCGCTTCGCCCGCGAGGGCGCTCGCGTACTTGCCGCCGAGAGCGATCTTGCCGAGTTCGAGCTTTATTGCTCGAGCGCCGAGCAGTTCGTGATGCGAATCAATTACACGTCGGAAATTCCGTGCAACGGCGTCGAGGAGGGCAAGTCTCTGGCCGCCGACGGCTTCGCGCTCAGAATAGTGCCGCGCGGCAATCCGCACGAGATCGGTATCGGTATCAGCGCGGGCGAGATCGGCCTGGAGCCGCTGCGGGCGGCGCTCGCGCAGGCACGGCAGACGATCGTCGCCGATCCGGATTTCGCCGGACTGCCGGCCCGTCCGCGGACCTATGCTGCGCCACCGCGGGCGGCGGCCGGCCTGATGAATATCGAAGGGAGCGACCTGGTTTCGGCGGCGTGGCGAATTGTCGATGGCGCCGTCGGCGTGCTCGACAATTCCGCGGGAGTGCCGCCTGGAGTTGTGATTGGCGGCGATCTGACCGTGACGCGAGATCGGATGGCGCTCGCCAGCTCGCATTTCGACGACGTCCGTGTCGACGAGTCCGCCACATTCAGTTCATCGGTGACCGCTCTTATCGAGACGCTCGATGCCAAGGGAACCGCGTCGGCGCTGGGCCAATCGATCGCGCAGATGCGGGCGAGCGTGCCGATGCTCGGGCGGCGCGCGGTGGAAGGCGCGCTCGGCCTGGGCGGCGGCGAACGTCCGCCCGCCGGCAACTATCGAATAGTTTTCGGTCCGCAGCCTGTCGCCGAAATCCTCTGCTATATGGTGGTGCCGTCGCTGACGACCGGAGCCTTTCACGCGGCGAGCTCAGCCTATCACGGACGTTTCGGCGACGCGGTGATGGATCGGCGGCTGACTTTGATCGACGACCCGCAATGGAAGTTCGGCGCGATCAACAGGCGAATAACATGCGAGGGCTTGCCTGCGCGCCGGTCGGAGCTTATCCGCGGCGGTCACCTGGTCGGCCTGATGTCCACCGTTTACGACAGCCATCGGATGGCGACCGATGAGCATCGCGGCGAGAAGCTGGGCGCGCGCGCACCGGCAAATCCGCGCTTCCCGGCGCATAGCGGCTACCGGCTGGGCGAAGGCGGTTCACGACGCTACGACTCTACTCCCGGTGCGGCGCCGACCAATGTGATCATGCGGGCGAGCGGCGGAGTTTCCGAAAAAAAACTTATCGAGGCGGTCGGCGATGGAATCTACGTCGGCCGCGTTTGGTATACCTACCCGATAAATGGTCAACGCGCGGGCGATTTCACCTGTACGATCAGCGGCGACTCGTATCTTATTCGGGACGGCCGGCTGGCCGGGGCGATAGCGCCCAACTGCCTGCGAATCAACGCGAACCTGAAAAATGTTTTCGACGCGCCGATCGCCTGTGGCCGTTCGATCTCTCCTGCGCTGGTGTGGGGATCCCCGGAAGCCTTCTATGTCCCGCCGATTGCGGTGGCATCGATCAGCCTTTCACGAGTTGGAGAGTAGGTCCGGGCTGGAACAGGCTCGCGTCGGAGAATAAAAAAACGGCGGCGCGCCGGTCAGATACCGTCACGCCGCCGTTGCAGATTGTGTCGGACGTCTAGTTAGATCCGGTCGAGCCGAGCAGATTACCGCCGAGCGTCGGATGGCCGGTGGTCTTGTCGCCAACCACATTGATGCATGCGGTCTTGCCCGATTTGAACGCGCGCTCGAGCGCCGGAATGAATTCGTCGGGTGATTCGACGTTCTCGCCGTGGCATCCCATTTCCGCAAAAATCTTGTCGTAACGAATGCCCGGAATCATGTCGAAAGGATCGGTGCGATCTTTCAGCAGCGGCATCGACTCGAAGCTCGGACCCCACGAGCTGTTGTTCCATAGTACGCAGACGATCGGCAGCTTATAGCGCGCCGCGGTCTCCATATCGAAGCCACCGATGCCGATACCGCCGTCGCCCATGATGGCGACGACCTGTTGGCCCGGACGTGCGAGCTGCGCGCCGATCGACATGCCGATGCCATGGCCGACCGGGGCCAACGGACCAGCGTCGACGAGCTGTCCGGGAAAGCGGACGTTGAACCATTGGCTCATCCAGCCCGACAGCGTGAAGCTGTCGATTACGATGGTCGCGTTGCGATCGAGCACCGTGGTCAGGTCGCGCGCGAAACGCGCCGGATGAACCGGGCGGCTGTCGTGTGCTTTCTTTTCGGTTTCCTGGATCATGCGGCTGAAGTTGGCGCGCACGTCGGCGATTTCGCGCACCCACTGCGAGGAGCGATTCTTCGAGAAATCCAGCTTGAGCTGTTTGATCCGATCGATCAGCTGACGCAGCACAAGCTTGGGATCGCCGACGATCGCGAGGTCCGCATTGACCTGCCATCCGATTCGCGTCGCCGTCGGATCGACCTGGATGTACTTGGCCTTGTCGGTCCACGTCGGCGGCTGTCCGAAGTGCTCACCGCTCCAGAAGCGGAAGCCCAGCGCCAGCACGACGTCGGCGCGGCCGGTGAACGGCTTCTTGAAGGCGCCTCGGATCGCCAGCGGATGCTCTTCGGAGAGCGCGCCCTGGCCGGCGCGTCGCGTGTAGACCGGAATGGAAGTGAGCTCGGCAAACTCCTTGAGCTCGGCTGCCGCATTAGACCAGAAGATCCCGTCGCCGCCGGCAATCAGTGGCCGCTCGGCCTCGACCAACATCTCGAGCGCCTTGTCTATCCGCGCCGGATCGCCGGCCGAACGGGCGTCGTCGGCTGTCATCAGTCCGGCGCCCTTGCGCTGATGAGACTCCTCGTTGACGCCATAAAGAATGTTCTGCGGAATCTCGACCAGCGCGACTCCCTGCGGTGGCGCGATCGCCTCGCGAAACGCCGATCGTACGTCGAACTCGATCGTGCTCCAGTCGGTTACCCGCTTGGTGAACTTCGAAAAGCTGGAGACGACTTCCGACCCGTAGGCTTCCTGAAAGGAGCCGAGATGGTCCTCGGTGTTGGGATGCTGCCCAGCGATGCATACGACGGCGCTGCCGGTGAGCCCCGCAACGCACAGTCCCGTAACGGCGTTGGTCAGGCCGCATCCTGCCGTCACCAGGCATACGCCGGTTTCCCCGCTGATACGAGCATAGGCATCGGCGGCATAGGCAGTCGTCTGCTCATGACGCATATGGATCATCTTGACATCGTTGTTGCGCAGATTGGCGAGAATCGGGAAAAGATGTCCGCCGTTGATCGTAAAGCAGTAGCGGACGCGATTCTCCCGCATCACTCGAGCCACCAGCGCGCCGCCGTCGATTTTGGCCATATATCGATCCTCCCCTGGATGCCCCGCCAGTCGAACGGACAGCGTGGCCATGATGGTCGTGTCGCCCGATTCGGCAGCGTTTGTTGATGCTGAATATATGCATATTGCGAGCGCCAGCGTAAACCGAGCACGGTTTGTAACTGGCTTTTGGCTGGCGATATCCACGATGGCTGGGGTCGTGGCTTCAGACATTAAAATGACTTATCGATACTTGAGAAACGCCCCTCGTAGGAGCATTGTAAACCTTGTCATCGTCGCGTGAGTTGGGCGGAGTATCGGCGAGGATTGATTCAACAAGCTTATCCTGTCAGGGTGCGGTGAATTTTAGCCCTAGAGTAGGGCAAGCGACCTAGGAAGCTGATCATTGAGCAAGAAGTTTTCAGGCGCCCTGC
>Ga0302326_10027856_pt1 | contig 11386 bp, 13 predicted proteins | sample Palsa_T0_3_FD_202264 | JGI IMG/M metagenome (GOLD analysis project Ga0302326, IMG submission 202264) | Peat permafrost microbial communities from Stordalen Mire near Abisko, Sweden - Palsa_T0_3 | ecosystem: Environmental > Terrestrial > Soil > Palsa > Peat permafrost | place: Sweden: Abisko...
TCTCAAATTTGAGATAGGCGGACAAATATTTCAGCGCCAGATCCGATGGCCAGCCGTGGGCAACGGCATGTTGCGCGACGATGTTGGGCAGATCGCGCAACCCGCTTTCGCGTGCCTGCCGGAGGCGGTCGGGCAGATCGCCCAAGTCGATTCCAAGCCGCGTGGTCCAAACGGCGAAGACGAAGGGCTTTTGCGTCAGGTCCTTCCATGCAGCGCCAAGATCAAGCTGATGGTCGAATCCCCGCGGCTCCCGCGTGACGACCTTGTCGCCGATGAGGAGCATGGCATCGACGTCGCGGTTTTGTCCGGGCCAATCGACGAGCTTCGGCCGAATTCCAAACTGTTCCGCCAGCACGATCCGAGCCAGGGCAACCGACGTGCGGCTCTCTGAATCACAGGCGAGTGCATCAATTGTTTCAATGGGCTTGCGGCTGAAAATTCGCACGGTGAGGGTCGGTCCGTCGCATCCGATTCCACCAGCGGGTACGATTCGCCCATCCCGCAAACGCTGATAGTCAATCACCGGCAACAGCGCAATGTCCAATTGGCCGGAAATGAGCCCGTCCAGCAGCATCGCCGGAACGGCCAATCGAAGATCGATATGGGGATCGTCCTCCAGTCCTTGAATCAGCGGCTTGGCATTGAGATAACTGACGCTGCCGACACGGAAGGTCTTGGCGGCTGGATACGCGGCTTTGGCGGCGGCGGCCGTGTTCATGGAAAGTGGTTATACCGCAACGCAGAATCGCCGCGTCTGGTTTTCAACGCATTTGAAATCGGCATCAATGGCTGATTTCGGCTTTTGGGCGGGCGGGTTCGTCAGCTTTGGCCGCCATTTTCCGCCAACGCGTCGGCGTCAGACCGGTGAACTGCTTGAACCGGCTGGTGAAATGACTCTGATGCGCGAATCCACAAATCTTGGAAATCTCCGCCAGCTCGGTCTCTCTCCCGAACAGCAGCCGCTTGGTATTAAATATCTGGCATTCCAGGAGAAAATGCTTGGGAGTGATCCCCAGCAGTTCGGTGAACCGCCGATGGAAATGGAACGGGCTGAGATGCACATGCTTGGCGATTTCACCCAGGGTCGGCCCTCTTCGGAAATTGTCGCTCATAAACTGCATCGCGGGAACCAGACGGGTCACCTCGGCATCGGCCGAGAAATCCGCGGCGCGCAGCGAAATCCAGTCGCAATAGCTTGGCAGCAGGCAATAAAAAATGACGGGTCCGGCGCTCAGCGCGGGGTAATTCCGATACGCTACGGCTCGAAACACCCAAAGCTGCCCGCGCGCGTCGGCGACGGAGATGCGATCTGAAGACATTGATTCATTGCCAAGCCGCTGAAATCGCTGGCGGGCATCCTGATTCAACTGTTCGACGATGCGCTCATCCAGCGATGACAGACCCTCGCCGAAAACAGGTTTTAAGGCGGCGTTGAGGACGGTCAATCGGGAGTTCGCTCTCTGCATCCAGCTTGGCGGATTGGCGCATTCACCATGCGATATTCGAGAAGACCTGGTTGCAGCGGCGGTGCGACTGATCTGGGTGGCCGCATCCGCCACGGCTTTCACCTCTGCGTCGGTGAAAGCGCCTTGCTCGGCCCTGCTGTAAACACTAAGCGCCCCATCGTATCCGGGGAGGATCGGCGATTTCACCGGTGTTGAAATGACGTGCCGCAACTTCGATCCCTCGAGGAACTCCCGGAAAAATCGAGATTGCTCGATTCCCTCCGGCCACGCCTCCTCTCCCCGAACTGCCCGGTCCTCCAGAATCGCCCGCCATGCGGCCGCGTCGTAGAGATGAAATTCGGATGAATACGGCTTGACCCATCTCTCCGTCAGATGGGAAGGCTGAACAATTTGCAGTCCCCCGCGCGGCATCGAACTGACAAGCCATGCTTCAGAAAACCGCACTACCTTGCTGAGGCTGTCGAATATTTGTCTATGTGACACATTTCCTCGCGGCAAATTTTATGAACCACTATTGTATTGTCCATGTTGAGCAATAAGTCACGCTCCGAAACAAAAATCAGCAATAGCATCTCGCTATTTTCCCCCATCACCCCCTCATCGCTAATGTTATGCGTAATTTGACAATATCTTCAAGCGGTGCGGAACAAATAGGCAAGATTCGTTAACCATAATCGCAATTGACGCGCATGGAACGACGTTATCAACCGAAATTCGTGAAAAATGACAGAAGAGCCCGCTTAAATTAGCGACTATGGTCGGAATTCGTGCATACATTGAAATTCAAGACATTGTGATCTCCGCAGACCACAATTGTCGCCAAAATGGCAATCAAGCGTTGCATGCAAGCGACACACGTCATAAACGAAACTGACTTGGATTCTATTTTCAAGGTTTTCCGTCAAATTGTTGAAGGCGGTGGTCAAACTCTCGCGTTCGGTATGCGGCTTGTATAATTCACGGACGGAGAGTCAGGAATAGCCATGCTCCAACATTTCACCAGCCCAGGTTTTTGGGACAAGAAGATCAAGATTGGGATTCTTGTTCTGGCGACCTTCATTGCGATGTGTTGATGCGCCCGCGACGCGCCGGGGCGGCCTCGTTGCCGGCCTTTGCGGGATTCGCCTTCGCCTCCGGACTTAATCCAAAGATATGAAACTGATGCGACAGCGGCTCGAAGCCGTGCTGAGCACAAATCTCGTCCCGCAGCTTTCGCAGTTTCTCGCTGCTGAATTCGATCACGTTGCCCGTGGTGACGCAGATCAGGTAATCGTAGACCTGCCGGCCGACGATGACGTCATAATAAGACAGCTTGTTGTCAAAAAAAACCTGTTTGAGAATTCCCGCATCCTGGAGATGCGCCAGCGTTCGATACACGGTGGCTCGGCTGACACGGTGACCGAGCTGCCGCAAATCCGCCGCGAGTTGCTCCGCCTCGAATAGCGCGGTCTTGCGCAGCACCGCGTCGAGAATCATCGCCCGCTCCGGGGTGAATTTCAGTTTCTCTCCCCGCAGATAACGCCGAAAAATCGCACACACCGGCTCGTACGGCCTGGACGCAGGTTGTGCCGAAGCGCGGGGCAGGTTCGGCAGGATATGCGGGCCCGAATCCATATTGTTGAGTCTATGTGCATCCAGGCGTTTTGGCCACTGGCGTGATTTGCCACCTCCCTTCGTGTACGCGACAATCGCGGCGACCGATGAGCTTTACACTCGGAAGGCCGGTTTTCGTGTTGATGCTGGCCGCGGCCGCCAGCGGTATTGCGGTCTGGCGTCGCCCCGTCGCGCCGCGCGCGGACCTCGTGCTTTGGTCCTTTGCCGAAACTCACGTAGCCACGCTCCGCAATTCGCCTCGCGACTCTCATGGCAGTCGAGCACCGTCTCTTCTCAAGCAATTCCAGATGCGCACCGGACTCACCACGAACGTCAGCCTCGTGGGACAAACCGGTGAGAACATCCGGCTGGCCTCGGCATTTATGTCGGGAAGCTCGGGCCCCTCGATTCCAGACCTGTGCGAAATTGAAATCAACTCGGTCGGCGAGTTTCTGCGCCCCCCGGTGGATGATATCGGCCTGTTGCCGCTGGACGATTTTCTCAGGAAATCCGGCTGGGAAGATCGGATCATCGCCAGCCGATTCGCTCCATGGTCCAAGATCGACGCGCGCACGGGCGCGCGCATTATTTATGGAATCCCCGAGGACGTGCATCCTGTCACCATCGCCTATCGCAAGGATCTTTTCGATGACGCGGGCATCGATCTCCGGCAAGCCGGGACGTGGAGCGGATTTTGGGATCTGTGCCTGGAATTTCAGAATTATTGGGCGAAGCACGGCCGACCCGACCGCCGCGCTATTGCGTTATCCACTAATTCCTCCGATGAAATCGTCGAGATGCTTCTGCAGCGGCACATCAATCTGATTGATTCATCCGACCGATTGCATTTCACCGATCCGAAAGTTTTGGAAACGCTGGTGTTCTACGCGCAGTTGATCGCCGGACCGCGGGCGATTGCCGCGGACCCATCGCCGGGGGTTGAGTGGACCGAGGATTTCGATCGCGGCAATGTTTGCGCCGTCTGCACTCCGGATTGGAAAGCGGATTACCTCCGCGAGTTCACGCCGGATCTGGCCGGCAAGGTGGCGATGATGCCGCTTCCGCGGTTCGAACCCGGCGACGCTCCCACCAGCACGCTGGGCGGCACGATGATCGGCATCTGTCGATCCTGTCCGCATCCTGACCAGGCATGGGAACTTCTGGAATTTTTGTTTCTCAGCCCGCAGTCCCACCGTGCCGCCGTCGCCGCGGGAGACGATGTGCTGCCGGCGGTTCCGGAATATTGGTCCGATCCGGCTTATCACCTGCCGGACGGATTTTTCGCCGGCGGCCAGTCGATCGGCGATCTTTATGTGAGTCTCGCCCCCCGGATTCCCGAGCGGCTGATGACGCCATACACCTATCAGGCGGAACTGGCGCTCGGCGTGGTTCTTCACCGGGCGATGGAATATCTCGCCGCGGGCGGCAACGTCGATGGATTGAGGGGACCCTGCGCCGTCTGGCTCGCCGAAGCGCAGGACGATATTCGTCGCCGGATCGATTTCGGAAACATTGAACCATGAATCGTGATCGTTGGTGGAAACTCCAGGCCCGCGCTGCGCCTTACCTGTTCGTTTCCCCATTTCTGATCATCTTCTGCGTTTTTCTCCTCTATCCGCTGGCGCGCAGCTTCTGTCTGAGCTTTCAAAGAACTGTCGGACCGGGCCATGTCATTTTCGTCGGGCTGGGCAACTATCGGTTCCTTCTCGGTCACGATCTGCTGTTCGGCCTGGCGGTGCTGAACACCGCGGTTTTCACCGCCGCGTTTTTGTGTTTTCAGATTCCGCTTTCGCTGGGCTTGGCGCTACTGCTCAACAGCCGGCGCATTCGGCTGCGAAGTCTGTTTCGATTCAGTTTTTTTTCCAGCTATCTGGTCGGACAGGTTTTCGCGGGGGTGATTTTCTTCCAACTGTTCAGTCCAAACGGCCTGGTCAATCACATTCTCGGCGCAATCCTGGGGCGCAGAATCATCGTTCCCTGGTTAAGCAGTCCGGCCATGGTTCTGCCGTCCGTGCTCATCGCCAGCCTCTGGCTCGCCACGGGATATGGGATGATCTATTTCCTGGCGGCCCTCCAGGCGATCGACCACGAACTCTACGAAGCTGCCCAGGTGGATGGCGCCGGACGGTGGAGCAGATTCTTTCACATCACGGTTCCCGGCATCCGCCACATGCTGATGTATATGCTTCTCATTGGCGCTATCGGTGGATTTCAGCTCTTCGAGCTTCCTTTCGTTCTGCTCCAGGGACCCGGCCCCGGCGGACGCGGCATGACCATCGTCATGTACCTCTTTATCATGGGATTCAACGCCGGCGATCTCGGCTATGCTTCGGCGATCGGCTGGATCCTCGTGACGATGCTCGTGGTTATTTTTCTGGCGCGATTTCGATTTTTCCGGTTTCGTCGGGAGATCGGCGTATGATTCGCCGGCTCGGTCTGCATCTTCCGCTCCTGATCCTGGCCGCGATGGCGATTCTGCCGTTTCTCTGGCTTGTCTGCGCGGCTTTCAAAGCCCCCGACGACCTTCTCAGCAGCACATTGCTTCCCTGGGGACATCTGGATCGATTGACCCTCGATAATTTCCGCGCCTTGGCAGCGGAGCCTTTTGCGCGCTGGCTGATCAATTCCATTTTCCTTTCGTCAATCCATACGATCCTGGTGGTTACCCTCAGCAGCCTGGGTGGATTCGCGCTGGCGAAATACGAATTCCGCGGCAAGGGCGTCATCACGGTTATCATGCTCGCGACCATCCTCATGCCCTCGCAAGTATTTTTGCCGGGAAGTTATGAACTGATGTATCACTTTCATTGGCTCGATTCCTACCTGGCCATCATCGTCCCCGGCGCGGTAAGCGTTTTCGGCATTTTTCTTTTTCGCCAGGCCATGCGCGGCGTCCCGGACGAGCTTCTGCAATGCGGCCGGCTGGACGGCTGCAGCGAATGCCGCCTCTGGTGGGACATCGCTCTGCCGGTCGTCCGACCCATGATCGCGGCGTACACACTTCTGAGCTTTCTGGCCGAATGGAACAGCTTTCTCTGGCCCCAGGTTATTTTACGGAGCGAATCCAAATATACGCTGCCGATCGGCCTGAACAATATGACCGGCCTTCCCGAATATCAGCACAACTACGGCATCGTGATGGCCGCCACTCTCGTAAGCATCCTGCCGGTCGCCGCGTTCTTCTTCGCCCTCCAGCGGGATTTCATCAGCGGGTTGTCATCGGGCGCGGTGAAGGGATAATTCCCGGGGTGCGAAACAGATATCAACTGCTCCTGGCCCTGACATTCCTCACATATGTTTGTGCCGGCCAATGCCGCGCGGATGACGCGCTCGCCGTCGCCTGTGAGAAACCCGATGGCGTCTACGGAATCGGCCAGACAATCCGCTGGCTTGTGCAGTGGAATGGTCCCGGTGACATCGCATCGGCCAGTTACTCTTTGAAATCAGGGGGACGCATTGAGATTGAAAAAGGCCCGCTCACGTTCTTGCACGGGGCGGCGACCATCACCGCAGTACTTGATCAACCCAACACGATTCTGGCCGTGGTCACCGTCAATACGGCGGGTGGAATCGAGCACCGCGCCGTCGGAGGGGCGGTCGCCGCTTCGGACAAAATCTTTCCCGCCGTGCCCATCCCGGCCGATTTTGACGCCTTCTGGGATGCGAAGATTGTTGAACTCCAGGCCATTCCCCCGAACCCGGTCCTTACGAGCGTCGATAGCGAAAAGCCGGACGTGGACTACTGGAAAATCACCATGGACAATATCCGTGGGGCTCATATTCAGGGCCAGATTGCGCGACCAAAAACCGGCGACAAATTTCCCGCTCTTCTTATTCCCCAATGGGCCGGAGTTTACGCACTCGAAAAAAATTGGGTCACCGATCGTGCCGCCGAAGGCTGGCTTGCCCTCGACATCAGCGCCCACGATATTCCCATCGACAAACCGAAGGCGTTCTACAGGGATCAGTTCAATGGTCCGCTAAAAAACTATTGGGCCATGGGCAACGATGACCGTGATACCAGCTATTTCCTCCCTATGTACCTGTCCTGTTACCAGGCGGCCAAATATCTCCAATCCCGTTCCGACTGGGATGGGAAAACCCTGGTCGTCAGTGGCGGCAGCCAGGGCGGCCAGCAGGCCATCATGATCGCCGGCCTTTATCCGCACTTCACCGCCGTCCTGGCGATCCGACCTGCCGGCGGCGACATGCGCGCCCCCGATGCCGGGCGCGCTCCCGGTTGGCCGATGTGGTACGACTGGACCCAGAACAAAGATCCCGAAAGAGTTCGCCGCGCCAGCGAATACTACGATCCCGCCAATTTCGCGCCGCGCATCAACTGCCCCGTGCTGATCGGCCTCGGCCTGCTCGACGAAGTGGCCGCGCCTTCCAGCGTCCTGGCCATCGCAAACCGAATTTCATCTCCGAAAGAAATCATCATCATGCCGAACGCAACTCATCAGAGCGAAGGCGAAACCAGCAAACCCTACTACGCGCGCTGGGGTCTCTGGATGTCGGATCTGCGCCAGGATCAAATCGCGCCAGTTCAGCAATGAATCGCGAAGGTGAGCCGCAGAACGAGATGCTGCCGTCAGTGACATTGCTTGAATTCTCCTCGTGCGAGCCTATGATCTATCCCATGATCCACGAAAACCTTTCTCAATCGATCGAAAATCTTTCATCCCGGATGATCGCCATTCGGGACTCTCTTTGACTTACCCGCCAAAATTGACCGCAGAAAAGAACTTGAGAGCAAAATGGGCGAAGACGGCTTCTGGAACAACCAGGATTCCGCCAAGGGCGTCGTCGCGGAAGTGAAAACGCTGAAGGCGACAATCGAGCCGATTGAGGCCATGTTGCGAGGCATCGACGATGTGAAGGCGTTATACGAATTGGCGGAGGAGGCGGGCGATGCCGATTCGATGGAGGAGGCGGACCGAACTCTGGCCGATCTGGAAAAGAAAGCCGGAAAAGTCGAGCTTCAGTCGCTCCTTGACGGCAAGAACGACGCGAAAAACTGTTTCGTGCAGATTCACGCCGGCGCCGGCGGCACCGAAGCCCAGGACTGGGCGGAGATGCTCCTGCGAATGTATCTTTACTATTTCGAGCGCCGCGGCTGGGATGTGGCTGAGGTCGATCGCACCTGGGGCGAGCAGGCGGGGATCAAAAATGTCACGCTGCTGGTCAAGGGCGATTACGCCTACGGATACATGCGGGCTGAGGTGGGGGTTCATCGTCTCGTCCGTCCCAGTCCGTTCAATGCGCAGAACAAACGGCAAACCAGTTTCGCGTCGGTCGATGCCGTGCCCGATTTTGAGGAGGATGATTCCGAAATCGAAATCCCCGAAGGGGACATGGACATTGTCGCCTTCGTCCGCGCCAGCGGACCTGGCGGGCAGAACGTCAACAAAGTCGCCAGCGCCGTCCGCATCACCCACAAACCCACCGGCATTCAGGTGACCTGCTCGGTCGAGCGCAGCCAGCAGCAGAACAAACGGCTGGCGCTGGCGCTTCTGAAAGGCAAGCTGGAGCAGATCGAACAGGCCAAGCGCGACGATGAGTTGAAGGCCCTGTACGGCGAAAAAGGCTCGATTGCGTGGGGCAACCAGTTTCGCAGCTACGTTCTGGACGATCGCCGCGTGAAGGACCACCGGACGAATGTGGAAACGACGAACGTGGAGAGCGTGCTGGACCGCGGGGAGCTGGATATGTTCATCGACGCGGAATTGCGGAGGAAGAAGAAGGTGAAGGCAGAGAAGAAATAAATCGAAATTGCCGAGCGATCTATGCTACTTCCAACTGCAATTTCTTCAAGTCCGCGTCCGGAAGCTGGCGACGAAGGTTCAGGATTTCGATCCCAACGACCCTCTGATTGGCATCGTAGTCGAGTACGATACCGGGTTTGACTTCTTCGGAGTCAGTAACAGGCGACTCAGCCAGCGTCAGGTAGGCTGCGTCCACCTCGGGATCATATTCGAGTTTCATATTTTTCCTTTCAATCTGCGATCAAAATAGACCGAGACGATTCGTGGCGGCTCAACCGAAGGATTATACACCAACCGAAGCACGCGATTGTCCTTTTCCTTTATCTTTTTTAGCGCATGGCGTACAGCGGGGTCCAGGGCATCTGGCTCTACCCGATCCGGATTCGTCAAGGCGGCGGCAATCCATTCCAGCCGAATCTGGCGTCGCTCAATTCGCCGTCGAGCATGGTGGCTGAGTTGGTAGCCGGATAGAGGGGGTGGGCCCATCGCTTGTTCCGCGTTAGGAGAACCACCGGGGACACAGCCGTTCATTCGGCTAAGTCGCGGGGGCATCGCTCCGTCTGCCCTTTGATTCTACCTCGAATTTTCCGTAACGTGCCTTCGGCAGGCCAGCAAGGGGAACAGTGCCCAGATCATCGAGGAAGACGTCGCGGCTTCCGGCACGATGGTCACCGTGCTCACCGCGCTGCTGTCGAAGGTGGCGCTGCCCGCGGCGGTCGCGGACTCGAAATAGTTGTCGGCGGCGATCTCCAGTCCAAGCCCGTTATTTGCATCGGCGGCGGTCGTGGTCCACGACGTGAACGCCATGGAGTAATCCCGCTGGGTCGAGCCGGTGAAGCTCAGAAAGTCGGATGTGTACGTCACGGTAAAAGTGGGGCTATCTCCGCCGAGCTGCGGTGTCAGTCCGCCGACGGCGCCGAAAAGCTGGCCGGTGAATGTCATCGTCAGGAGGTTGGTTCGCGAGCCGGCGCCCTCCGCGACGGGGGTATCGCGGGTAATGGACAAAACATCGGTCAGTCCGCCGTCGCCGGTGATCGGCTCATCGCCGATGCTGCCGCCGAATCCGGTTGCTGCGGCGCTGGTGGTGCTGGAGGTCAGAGTGACCGTGGCGTTTTGTTGTCCTTGAAGATCAGCGGGAAGAGTGCTGGTGAGAGACAGATAGTTGAATGTCACCGGGATCGCCGCACCCGGCACACCGGAGGGATCGGTGACCAAGTCGGCATCAGCCGCGGGACCGTTGTTGAGATAGGCGAACTGGTTTGCGTCGGACCCGGTCGCCGTTTCCTGGAATTGTGCGAATGTGATTATGGAAGCTGGCGCAACCGGCGCGATTCCAAGCGTGATCGCACCGGCAATGACGCCGGCAAAAACGCGACATAAGAACCCGACGCCACGCCTTGAAAGTGGAATACAACGCATAGTTTCTCTCCTCTACCTTTTCGGCACCACCGGCGCGTGAATTCACAGCGAACGCGGGCTGAAGGTAGAAAAACTGTGCGCCAACGGAATATCGGGCGTTAGATGGCGGACCGAATGGGGAGCCCCTTCACTTTGCCAGCTTCGCAACCAAGCGCCAAACCAGGTGCGGCGACAGTGGCCGCTTCTGCGTTTGGTTGAAGCGATCGACCAGTTTGTCGAAACGCTCGGTGTAAGGCAGGCGATCCCGCCTGCCGATGTCTTCGCCCAGCAAATCGCGCACGATCTGCTCGGCTTCGGGGGAAACTTCCGGCGATGGGCTGCGGGCGTCGCCCAGCTTTGGAAGTTTCCCGCCTTTGCGCAGATTCAGCAGATGTCGCCAGACCTCGCGCCGGGTCGGCTTGGGTTCGGGATGCTGAGCCGCGTAGGGGGAATAGAGCCTTTCGAAATCAGGGGTGTAGGGAAGGTCATCGGCCGTCCGGCCGACTTCCTGGTAGAGCTGGATCAGAATCCGCCGTTTGGCGGGAACGGTTGCATCGATGCCGGAAAAAAGCATGGTCGGGGCCGCGCCGTCCTCTGTGGCATTGGCACCCGCGGCGGCGGTCGACCGATCCAGCAGCATCAGCACGTTGCCGAACGGATCCTTCACGGCCGCGAAATAGCCGCGCGCCGATTGCCGGGGCAGCTGGACAAACTTCAAACGCAGTTCCTCCCGCCGGGAATAAAGATTTCGCACATCATCGACGAGATAGTAAATTTCCTCCGCAGGTTGATCGGGATCGGCGCGGAGGACGATTTCCGTCTGGCCATCGCCCATGAGAAAGCTGGCGGCCCGATTGTCCTGGTGGATGAGCTTCAGTCCGAGAACGTCGCGATAATAGCTCACGGCGCCCGGGAGGGCGGGAACGCGAAGGATGATTCGGTCAATTCGGCGAAGCATGGCGATGAAAACTCGAAATTCGAAACTCGAAATTCGAATCAAATTCGAATGACAAAACCCGAAACCAAATCGCCTCGTCATTCGAACTTCGAATTTGATTCGTCATTACAGATTGAAACCACGGCCTCCGGCCGTGGACGCGTTTAGGCTCTGCCGTTGCAGCGTGAACAACGTCTGCAAGAGAAATTAGGCTCTCCTTCCAGGAA
>Ga0302326_10027858_pt1 | contig 11385 bp, 7 predicted proteins | sample Palsa_T0_3_FD_202264 | JGI IMG/M metagenome (GOLD analysis project Ga0302326, IMG submission 202264) | Peat permafrost microbial communities from Stordalen Mire near Abisko, Sweden - Palsa_T0_3 | ecosystem: Environmental > Terrestrial > Soil > Palsa > Peat permafrost | place: Sweden: Abisko...
GGACGCCGCGGCCGCCGCCGAGCGCCGCGGCCGCCGGGAGCAGCGCCAGGCCGCCGAGGCTGAACGCGAATCCGTTCAGGGTCAGCTCGTCCAGGCCGGTCACCGGGGACGTCCCGAGCAGCGTGACCGCGGCGAAGCCGGCCGCGGAGAGCAGCGCCAGCCCGGTGCTGGCCAGCGCCGCGGTCTCGCTGAAGCCGCCACCGGGACGGCCGACCAGCAGGCCGAGCCCGGCCAGGGCGAGGGCGACGGTGATCGTGCCCGCCCGGTCGAGGGCGCGATGGCCGCGGGCGTGCTCGACGAGGGCGACGATGACCGGGGTGCCGCCGATCGTGACCAGCGTGGCCAGGCTGACCGAGGTCAGCGCGATGGCCGCGAAGTAGCAGCTCTGGAACAGCGCCGACAGCAGGCCGATCACGGCGATCCGGGTCCAGGCGGCCCGTCCGGCGGGCGGCCGCTTGCCGGTCAGGGTCAGGAAGGCGACGATGAGGCCGCCGCCGGCCAGCAGCCGGTAGGCGGCGACCGACAGCGCGGACAGGCCAGCGGCCCGGCCGAAGAGGGTGCCGATGAGGCCGCCGGTTCCCCAGAGCAAGCCGGACAGCACAAGGCAGAGGGTGGAAATAGGCATGGTGAATCGCTCCTGCGACGAGGTGGGAAAGGTCGCGGAAGCGGGGCGCCTGCCTAGCTGGCTGCCCGATGGGAAGGAAGTGGCCTAACGCCCCGCTCAGGAGCGCGGCGGGGGCGTTACGGGAAAGAGCCGGTGCACGCCACGCAGCCTAGTGGAAAATCGGGGGCTCGATCCCCATCGCGGCGCGCATCGCGTCGCCGATCTCCCGCGGGACGGGCTGCTCGCACCAGACGACCTTGCCCGTCTGCGAGCGGCGCGCGCCCCAGCGGGCCGACAGCTGGGAGACGACGTGCAGGCCGCGGCCGTTCTCGGCGTCCTTGTCGACCTGGAGCACCCGGGGCAACGCGGGCGAGATGTCGTGCACCTCGCACGTCAGCGAGTCGGGCTCCAGGATGAGCTGCAGCAGCGTCTCGCCGTTGGCGTACTTGATCGCGTTGGTAACCAGCTCCGAGACCAGCAGCTCGGTGACCGGGATGAGGTCCTCGAGACCCCAGCGCTTGAGCGGGTCCCTGATCATCGACCGGGCCTGCCGGACGGAGGAGAGCTCGGGGTCGAGCGGGAAGCTGATCCGGTGATCTTCCGGTATGCGCCGCAGCTTGGCGATGAGCACCGCGATGTCGTCGCGCTTGGCGTCGGAGTAGACGCCGTCGAGGGCGGTCTTGCACAGGTCCTCGAGATCCTTCTCCGGCGCGCCCTCGCCGAACGCGACCTGCAGCCGGTCCAGGCCCTCGCTGATGTCCCGGTCGCGGGACTCGACCAGGCCGTCCGTGTAGAGGACGAACAGCGAGCCGTCCTCGACCTGGTGACGGGTGGTCTCGACGACGCCGTCGTCGATGATGCCGAGCGGCGGGGACGGCTGCACCTCAAGGTACTCGTTGGTGCCGTCCGGGTTGACCAGCAGCGGCGGCAGGTGGCCCGCCACCGCGAGCTCGATCTCGCCGGTGACCGCGTCGTAGACCCCGTAGGCGCAGGTCGCGAAGTGCGGCTCGCGCTCGCCGATGTTCTGCATGAGTTCGTCGAGCTGCTGCAGCGTCGCCGCCGGGGGCAGCTCGAGCATCGCCAGGGTCTGGATCGCGGTGCGGAGCCGGCCCATCGTGACCGCGGCCCGGACGCCGTGCCCGGCCACGTCGCCGACGACGAGCGCGACCCGGGCGCCGGGCAGCCTGATCGACTCGTACCAGTCGCCGCCGACCTCCACCAGCTCGCTGCCGGGCAGGTAACGGTGGCGGACGTCGATCGAGGAGGGATAGGACAGGTGGGTCGGCAGCATCGCCCGCTGCAGCGTAAGCGCGGTCGCGTGCTCCCGGTTGTAGCGGGTCGCGTGGTCGAAGAAGACCGCCTGCCGGGCGGCGAAGTCCATCGCCATGTCCATGTCGTACCGGTCGAACCGGCGGGTGCCGAGCTCCCGGAAGCAGCAGAACAGGCCGACCACGGTGCCCTTGGAGATGGCCGGGAGGACCAGCATCGAGGTGTCGGACAGCAGCCCGCCGACCGGCTTGCGCCGCCACGCGCGGGCGAGCTTCCTGGCCGCCTCCGGGGTGATGGACGCCTCAAGGATCGGCTCGCCGGTGGCGATGCAGCGCGAGTAGGGGGAGTTGCCGGGGAAGCGGAGAATCTCGCCGACCGGGAACGCGGCCTGCCAGGCGGGGTTCTCCTTGTCGTGCTTGACGTGCAGCCGCCGGAGCGGGACGTCCGCCTCGGGAACGTGCGCGGGGACCTCGTTGTCGCCGATCAGCGACTCGAGCACGAGCACCTCGGCGGCGGTGCAGAAGGCCGGCACCAGCTGCGCCGTCATCTTCTTGGCGAGGTCGCTGAAGTCGAGCGTGTCCTCGTCGGAGAGGGCGGAGTCGCGCAGCAGGACCTCGCGCATCAGGCCGGGCTCGATGAACCGCTCGCCCGACGGGATCGGGATCTGCAGGATCACCAGGGCGGCGACGTCGCTGCCGCCCGCCTGCATCGGCCGGGCGCTGACCACGGAGCTGGCGATGGTCCCGTCGGCCAGCGCGATCGAGAGCATATCGTTCGCCTCGCGGTCGGCCTTGATCGCCTCGAGCAGCGAGGCGACCACGAGGATCGCGCCCTGGTCGGGGGAGACCGGCTTGCCGCCGTCCTTAGGCTGGGTCGCGGTGATGTCGGCGAGGTTAACCCCGAGCAGGTCATCGCTCGATCGTGCGAGAACTTTCGGAGCCGTGCGGTCATGCTGGACGATCCGGCCGGTGCGGTCGATGCCGAGGATAAGCGTCCGCACCGAGGGTGACGCGGTAGGGCTCACGGTCACCGGCGGTGCCTTTCGGCTCACCTTCTTGCCGGGTGTCACGGGCGACTCCTGGATGTTCGTGCACGACGCGCTCCCGCCATTATGGGCCACCCGTAGGTGCATCTGAGAGCGCTTCCGATTCTTCCCCTTTGCCCATGTATGACCAATTATGTCATATTAACCAGGTTGATGGCGGGTCTTCTGGGGCACTGGGTAGCTAACGCGACACCGATTTTCGCTGGATATTCCTTACTGGAAGGTCGCGGGCTGTTATCTGAGCTCACTACTGGGACAGCGTGGTGTTCTGAGCCGAGGCAGTGGCGACGATGCCCTGGCTGGTGACGCTGATCGAGCGGACGACCAGGCCGGCCGGCAGCGTCGGGATGTCGAAGGTGTACGACGAGGCGATCGCCGACCCGCCGATGAGCGATGCCAGGCCCGCCAGGCCGGTCAGGTTGCCGACCTCGACTTTGATCGTGTTCGAGTTGACCTGCTCGATCTTCCCGGTCGCGCCGCCCAGGGAGGAGTTGAACTTGATCGCGTCCGGCCCGTCAGCCGGGTCGGCGCTGACCGTCAGGCCCGGGATCGGGATCAGGTTGGTGACGGTGGCGAACGAGACCACCACGGTGCCGTTGATCTTGTCGACCGTCCCGCCGTTGAAAGACCCGTTGATGTGGACCCCGGTCGCGGTCGCGTGCAGGCTGCTGATCACGACCTGCTTGACGGTGAAGTTGCTCGCGTTGATGTCGATCTGGCTCAGGTCGCGCGAGGCGACCTGGGTGAGGAACGGGAACCCCTCGATGTCCACCGAGGGCTTGGTGCCGAGCCCGGAGGAGTCGATCTTGGTCGCGATCGCGTTCTCGGCAAAGGCCTTGGCCCCGAAGTCGATCCCGACCAGGATCACGATCAGGACGACGAGCGCGATGAGCCAGCGGCGGCCGCGATGCTTGCGCCTGGGCGGGCGCGACTGCCCGGCAGGGGGCTGCTGCGGGTTGTCCTGCCAGGAGGGTTGCTGCACGCCCCGCGCGGCCGTCTCCTCGTACCCGGAGGGCTGCTGCTGGGGCTGCTGCCAGCCTTGCGGCCGCACGCCGCGCGGGACCGTCTCCTCGGAGCCGGAGGGCTGCTGACCGTACGGCGGCTGCTGGCCGCCGTAGCCGCCCTGCTGGCCGCCGCCGCCCTGGCCGCCCTGCTGGCCGCCGCCGTACTGGCCTTGCCCGCCGTACTGGCCGGGCTGCCCGCCGCGCGGCGGCGGCTGCTCCGGCCATCCGCCGTTCGGTTGGTAATTGCTCACCAGGGAGCTCCCCTCAGTGGACCGGCTAACCATCGTTTATACCCAGCACCCGCGCGCAGGGTACCCCGCATTGCCATGTGTTTCCCGTGTTGGGCGATTTTGCCTGCCGTTTCACGGTTACGGGCGCTTGCTGGCCTAGCTGCCGTCGGCGCCTGCTTGCTGCTGGCCCCTACTTGCTGAAGGTGGCGTTGGTCGCGGCGGCCGAGAGGGTGAGCCCCTGCCCGTTGAGCGTCAGCCCGGTGATCCGCAGGCTCGGCGGGACGCCGGCCGGGAGGTTGATCGGGAATGAGGCGGCCGAGCCGAGCAGCGTCCCGACCAGGCCGCCGGTCGTCGGCAGCTCAACGGTGATCTGCTGCGGTCCGGTCTGCTTGATCTCGACCACGCCGCTGGCGCTCAGCCCGAGCACGGTCCCGGTGACCTTCAGTTTATCGGCGCCGTCGGGCACTGCCGTGAGCGAGGCGGCGTCCCCCAGCTCGCTCGAGATGCCGCCGGTGAGCGAGCTGAGGGACACGAAGGCGGTGGCGCTGAGGTGGTCGATCGTCGCGCCGTTCCACGACGAGTTCAGGTGCATGCCGGTGATCGTCGCGTTCAGGCTGGAGATCGTCACCGGGCCCGCCGGGATGTTGCTGGCGCTGATGACGACTTTCTTGAAGTCCTTCTGGACAACCTGGGTGAGGAACGGGAAGCCCTCGATGTCGACCGACGGCTTGACCGGCAGCCCGTTGGCGGTGAACTGGTTGGCCATGTCGTTCTCGGCGATCGCCTGGCCCACGAAGTTGGCGATCACCGCCACGATCGCGAGCACCAGGAGGACGAAGAGCGTGATGACGGACCACCGGACCGGCCGCCGCCGCCGTCGCGGCCTGGCCTGCGGTCCGTCCTGAGGCCCGTACCCCGGCGGTCCGTCCTGCGGTCCGTAATCCTGCGGTCCGTAGCCTTGCGGGGCGTTGCCCTGACCCCAGTCCTGCTGGGGTCCATGGCCTTGCGGGGCGTTGCCCTGACCCCAGTCCTGCTGGGGTCCATGGCCTTGCGGGGCGTTGCCCTGACCCCAGTCCTGCTGGGGTCCGTAGCCCTGAGGTCCGTGGCCCCGAGGTCCGTAGCCCTGATCCCAGTCGCCCTGCTGTCCGTATCCTTGCGGGGCGTTCGCCGGGCCCCACTCGCCTCGAGGCCCGTCCGCTGCGGCCCGGTCGCCCTCGGGCCCGTCAGCCGGCGCCCAGTCGCCCTGGGGCTGGGGCTGGGGCTGGGGCCCGTTGCCCTGGCCCCAGCCGTCCTGCGGGGCGTCGGCCGGAGGGGCGTCGGCCTGCGGGGCGTCGGCCGGCTGGGCGGGAATGTCGCTTTTGCTCAAAACGGCTCGCGGCACCGTGGCCTGGGCGACGCTGCCCTCGGCAGCGCTGCCGGGCCGCCAGCTGTCCTCGGCCGTGCTTGCCTGATCGGCGTCGTCCTGGCCCGAGCCGCCCTCGCCGTCGCGGTCGGCGTCAACGCTGTCGTGGCCAGCGCCGTCCTCGCCGGTCGACGACGTCGATGGGGGTTGCATCGGCTGGGTTGGTTCGAGGCTCATGGTGGTTCCCCCGTCGGGCCGGCGGCTGTCGCCGAATATAAAGATCGACAGATGTCGACGTGTACGTAGAAACGCTCCACATGTAGTTATAGTTCACCAGATTCCGGATTACACCTCTGAGCCCTAGACTCTTGACCAGGTGGGTATGTAACGATCCGGGGGCCAGCGGATCAATCGGGAGGGGAATTCGGCAGTGGGGATTCAAATGGCGCATAGTTCGCGTAGCGCACCTCCGCTGCTGGTCCGCACGGTGCGCTCGACGCACCGGCTCGAGGCGGGCACCGAGTACCGGATCGGACGTGACGAAAGCGCCGACATCCCGGTGACCGACCCTCGGGTCTCCTGGGACCACGCGGTGCTCTACGCGTCCGGCGGGACCTGGGTGCTTGAGGACAAGGGCAGCAGGAACGGCACCTACGCGGGCTCCGAGCGGATCTCCCGGCTCAACATCGACGGCCCGTGCGTGATCCACGTCGGCAACCTCGAGGACGGGCCGGTGCTCCGGTTCGAGCTCGAGCAGGTCGCCCAGGCGCCGACGACCGCGCCGCCCGCCCCGCCGGCCCCGCCCGCCTCGCGGGCGTTCGACGGCTGGGGCAACGCCGACCCGCACGCGTCGCTGCCCGGCGTCGACCGCGAGCCCACCTCGCGCATCAAGCTCCAGGCGGCGCGGGTGGTGAAGATCGGCCGCCGCCCGGACAACGACATCGTGGTGCAGGACCTCGGCGTCTCCAAAGCGCACGCCGAGCTGAAGATGTCACCGACCGGCCGGTATCAGATCTTCGACCTCGGCAGCCACAACGGCACCTTCGTCAACGGCCAGCGGGTGAATCAGGCCGAGCTGACCGAGGACGACATCGTCTCGATCGGCCACGCCACCTTCCGGCTGGCCGGCGGCGTCCTGACGGAGTACATCGACGAGGGCAACGTCCCCTTCGAAGCCCAGGAGCTGCGAGTCGCGGTGGGCGACGGCGGCAAGCAGAAGGTGCTGCTCGAGGGGATCTCGTTCCCGCTCGCCGAGCGCTCCATGATGGCGGTGATAGGCCCGGCCGGCGCGGGCAAATCGACCCTGCTCAACGCGCTGACCGGCAAGCGCCAGGCCACCACTGGCAGCGTGTTCTACGACTTCCGCGACCTGTACGCGAACTACGACGAGCTCAAGCACCGGATCGGGCTGGTGCCGCAGGAGTCGGTCACCCACGACCAGCTCACGGCCAAGTCGGCCCTCGGCTACGCGGCCGAGCTCAGGTTCCCGCCCGACATCACCGAGACCGACAGGAACCAGCGGGTCGACGAGGTGCTGGGCGAGCTCGAGATGACCCAGCACGCGAACACCAGGATCGTGCGGCTGTCCGGCGGGCAGAAGAAGCGCGTCAACATCGGCCTCGAGCTGCTGACCAAGCCGAGCCTGCTGTTCCTGGACGAGCCGACCTCGCCGCTCGACCCGCACCTCAAGCGCGAGCTGTTCGGCCAGATGAGGAAGATGACCGAGACCGGCCAGTCGGTCGTGGTGATCACCCACGACGTCGAGTCGAAGCTGATTGACCAGTGTGACCGGCTGATCGTGCTCGCGCCCGGCGGCCGGATGGCCTACTTCGGACCGCCCGCGGACGGGCTGAAGTACTTCGCCGCCGGCGACTGGGCGGACGTCTTCCAGGCCTTCTCCGACGACCCGGCGGCGGACTGGTCGGGCCGGTTCCGCACCTCGCCCGAATACCAGAAGTACGTGGCGAGCAGGATGTCCGTCAACGCGGCGCAGCAGCAGCGACAGACCCGGCCGTCCGAGGATGAGGCCAAGCCGAAACAGCGCGGGAGCCTCACCCAGGTGTTCACGATGGCCCGCCGCTACGCGCGGGTGCTGTCGGTGGACCGTGGATACACGATCTTCGCGGTGGCGCTGCCGATCATCCTCGGCGCGCTGCTGCGGATCATCCCGTCCTCGTACGGCCTCGGCGGCCCGCCGGGGAAGAACCAGGGCGCCCAGACGCTGCTGCTGATCCTGGTCATGGCGGCCTGCCTGTCCGGCACCGCCAACTCGATCCGCGAGATCGTCAAGGAACGCGAGATCTACGAGCGAGAACGGATGGCCGGGCTGTCGTCGGGCGCCTACCTGATGTCCAAGGTGCTCGTCCTCGGCGTCGTCAGCCTGGTGCAGGCGCTGATCATCGTCATCATCGGGCTGGCCGGCGCGAAGATGCCGGCCAAGGCCGCGGCGATACCCGGGCCGCCGATCATCGAGATCGCGGTGGCGACCGTGGTCCTGTGCGTGGTGTCGATGCTGCTCGGCCTGCTGATCTCCACGCTGGTGACGAAGAGCGATCAGACCATGCCCGCCCTGGTGGTGGTCACCATGATCGAGGTCGTGCTCTCTGGCGGCGTTTTCGCGCTGGGCGCGGGCGCCGAGGCGTATGTGTCGATGATCGCGCCCGCCCGCTGGGGCCTGGCCGCGATCGCCTCGACCATCAACCTGAACGTGATCACCCCGGCCAACCCGCTGGCGCCGGTCAAGCCGGACGCGCTGTGGACCCACAGCGCGGCCCAGTGGGGGACCGACATGGGCATCCTGGTCCTGATCGGCCTGATCTGCCTGTGCATCGCCGGCTTCCGCCTCTCCAGGATCGGGCCGCGCCGACGGAAGGCCGCCACCGCCGACAGATAGCGGACCATCCAGAGTCGCCTGGGCCCGTTCGATTAAAACCTGATTTTGTTCTTACGGGGAACAAGTCCGGATCAGGCGCACTTGAGTAGTTCGTGAAGTTTGCACGCCCGGGCCGGGCCGCCAACCAGAAGGTGGTCGTCAGCGCGGTGTTCGTCGCGGCGATGTTCATGAACATCATGGACGGGACGGTCGTTAACGTCGCGCTACCCACGCTGAGCAGGTACTTTGGCGCGCCCATCGGCTCCGTGAGCGGGGTTGTGACCGCCTACCTGGTGGCGCTGGCGGTGGCGATGCCCGCCTCTGGCTGGGTGGGTGACCGGTTCGGCGGGCGGAACGTCCTGGTCGGGGCGATCGGGCTGTTCACGGCCGCGTCGGCGCTGTGCGGGGTGGCGACGTCGCTGCCCGAGCTGGTCGCGTTCCGGGCTCTGCAGGGCCTCGGCGGCGGGATGCTGATCCCGGTCGGGATGACGATGATCACCCGGGTGTTCCCGCCCGCCGAGCGGATCAAGGCCAACCAGATCCTGGTCGTGCCGACGCTGCTGGCGCCGGCCCTCGGCCCGGTGATCGGCGGCGCGCTGGTCGACGGGCTCTCCTGGCGGTGGATCTTCTACGTCAACCTTCCGGTCGGGCTGGCGGCGGTCGCAATCGGGGCGCTCTTCCTGCCAGGCGGGTCGGAGCACCCGGCGGGCCGGTTCGACCTGCCGGGCATCCTTCTCGCGGCGACCGGGTTCCCGCTGTTCCTGTACGCGATCTCGGTCGGCTCGTCGTCCGGCTGGAGCTCGCCCCTGGTGCTCGGCACCGGCCTGCCCGGGCTGGCGCTGCTGGCCGCCTTCGTCGTCGTCGAGCAGCGGGTCGCCTCGCCCCTGCTCCGGCTGCGGATCTACCGGGACCGGCTTTTCCGCGTCACCAGTCTGCAGCTCATCGCCGCGTCGGCCGGGTTCATGGGCACGCTGTTCCTGGTGCCGCTGCTGCTGCAAAACGGACTCGGCTTCTCGGCGATCCATTCGGGCCTGTCCACCTTCACCGAGGCGCTCGGCGGGATGTGCGGCACCCAGCTGACCTCGCGGATCTACAAGCGGGTAGGCCCGCGCCGCCTGATGATCGCGGGCATGTCGGGGACGGTGCTCACGATCGGCGCGATGGCGCTGGCCGGACGGTCGGACGCGGACTGGCTGATCCCGCTGCTGATGTTCTTCACCGGGCTCTCGTTCGGGTTCGCGATGGCGCCGTCACTGGCGGCCAACATGGCCAAGATCTCCGCGGCCGAGACCGGGCACGCCTCCACCCTGCAGAACACCGTCCGGCAGGCCGGGGCGGCGGTCGGGGTCGCGCTGCTCGGCACGATTCTCGGGGTGACCGGCGCCAGCGCGCTTGACCTGGCCGGATACCACGTGGCGTTCCTGGTCGCGGCGGCGGTGATGGCGCTCGGGGTGCTCGTCTCGGTCTTCGTCAACGACGGCGACGCCGCCGCCACCATGGCCGCCGCGTCCCGCGCGGGTGCGGGCGCGGGCGGCTCGCTGGCCGAGGCCGCGTTAGCCTGTGCCGGTGACAACTGCCGACGGCGCCGCCCTCTCCCTCTCGCTGACCCGCGCGATGCTCAGCCGCTTCCCGCTCATCGACGGGCACAACGATCTGCCGTGGGAGCTTCGCGACCGCTACGACTCCGACCCGGCCGCGGCCGACCTGACCCGGCGGCTGCCGGACACCCAGACCGACATACCGCGGCTGGTCGAGGGCGGGGTCGGCGGCCAGTTCTGGTCGGTCTACGTTCCGGCCGAGCTGGCGGGCGACGCCGCCGTGACCGCCGTCCTCGAGCAGATCGACATCGTGCACCGGATGATCGATCACTACCCGGCCAGGTTCCAGCTCGCGCTGACCGCGGCCGACGTCGACGCGGCGTTCCGGGCCGGCCGGATCGCCTCGCTGCTCGGCGCCGAAGGCGGCCACTCGATCGCAGGGTCGCTCGGGGTGCTCCGGATGCTGTTCTCGCTCGGCGTCCGCTACCTGACGCTCACCCACAACTCCAACGTCGGCTGGGCCGACTCGGCCACCGACGTGACCGACACCGGCGGCCTGTCCGACTTCGGCCGCTCGGTGGTGGCCGAGATGAACCGGCTCGGCATGCTCGTCGACCTCTCGCACGTCTCGGCGGCCACCATGCACGCCGCCCTCGACGTGTCCGCCGTCCCGGTGATCTTCTCCCACTCAAGCGCCCGCGCGGTCTGCGACAACCCCCGCAACGTCCCCGACGACGTGCTGCGGCGGCTGGCGGTCAACGGCGGCGTGTGCATGGTCACCTTCGTGCCGTTCTTCGTGTCGCAGGAGTGCGCCGACTGGCTCACCGGCTTGCGGGCCGAGGCCGCCGCCCGCGGCGCCGACCCATCTAAGCTGTCCGAAGTCTTCGCCGTGCTCCCGTCCTGGGAGAAGGCCCACCCGATGCCCCCCGCCACCATCGCCCAGGTCGCCGACCACATCGACCACGTCCGCGCGGTGGCCGGCGTCGACCACGTCGGCATCGGCGGCGACTTCGACGGCACCCCGGTCACGCCCGTCGGCCTGGACGACGTCTCCCGCTACCCCGCCCTCTTCGCCGAACTCCAGCGCCGCCACTGGTCAGAGCCCGACCTCAAGGCCCTAGCAGGCGCCAACACCCTCCGCGCCCTCCGCGCCGCTCAGCCGACAGGACACCCGGGACGTCCTTGAACCGATCGCTCCAGCATCACCAGCAACTGCTCGCCGAACCCGGGCGCGCCGTGTGCCTGGAGGTAGGTAGCGATGTCGTTGGCTGTCATCGCCGGGCCGTACTTTCCTGTGCGACTTGCGACGGAGTGGAGCGCGCTCATGACCTGGCCCGGATAAAGGCCAAGTGCGTCGAGCAAGACATCACGCGCTCTGCTGGGGACAAGGACGCACGTGTCGAGCAGCACGCTGAACACGAAGTTACCCTTCGGGCTTCTTGCGAGCGGCCTTCAGGGCGGCCTGGACCTCTTCGTGGTCC
>Ga0302326_10027859_pt1 | contig 11385 bp, 9 predicted proteins | sample Palsa_T0_3_FD_202264 | JGI IMG/M metagenome (GOLD analysis project Ga0302326, IMG submission 202264) | Peat permafrost microbial communities from Stordalen Mire near Abisko, Sweden - Palsa_T0_3 | ecosystem: Environmental > Terrestrial > Soil > Palsa > Peat permafrost | place: Sweden: Abisko...
TTCCGCCGACGATGATGCGGTAATCGCTTTTGAATTCATTGGGCCGGACGAAGGGGATGTGGCCGTCGGGCAATCCCATCTGGCCATCGGGGACGCTGCTCATGGCGTACATGCCAAAGTATTTGCGTTCGTCGGCAAGAGCCGGGTTGAACGAAAGATATTTGGCCGGAATGATCTGATCGGTGTCGATGTTGTCGCCGAGAACGTAGGCCTTGCCGCGGATGATGGATTCCATGGGGGGATTGTAGAGGGGAAGGGACGAAGGGACAAAGGGGGGAGGAATAAGGCACATAGGCACGAAGCGGCAGGAATAAGGCACATAGGCACGGAGGCACGGAGGCACGAAGTGGGGAAGGGGCCAAGGGACGAAGGGACGGAGGGACGAAGGCGCGGGGGGAACAGCGGTTCGGCGCGGGTTGTCTGTCCTTTATAGCCGCGGGCGGGAGCCCGCGGGCGTTTTGCGCACGACCGTCCTCAATGCGCCGGCACCGTGACCGGCGGCTGGGTGGCGGCTTGATTGATCAGCGCGGGCGCTTCGCTGGGCTGCGTTGCAGGCGGGGGCGGATACTCCGGGGCGTCGGGATCGATCTCCCATCCGCCGCCAAGGGCCTTGTAGAGGGCGGCCAGATCGGAGGCGACGGCGCCCTGGCTCTGGGCCAGCGAATCTTCGGCGCCGTACAGCGAGCGCTCGGCGGTGAGGACGTTGAGGAACTCGGTCAGCCCGGCGTTGTAGAGACGGGTGGAAAGGTCCAACGCCTGGCGATTGTATTGGACGGAATCGACCAGGGCGGCGCGGCGCTGCTGCTCGTTGGCGTAGGCGACCAAGGCATTCTCGACATCCGACAGTGCGGTCAGAACGGCCTGATCGTATGTGAGCAGCGCTTGCTCCTCCAGGGCGTTCTGCACCTCGATGTTGGCGCGAATGCGGCCGGCGGTGAAGATCGGCCAGGTGATGCTGGGGCCGAATTGCCAGACGTTGTTGGCCCAGTTGCCCAGGCCGTCGAATTTGCTGGATTGGACGTTGAGGTCGCCGTTGAGGGAGAATGTGGGATAGAGCTGCGCGGTGGCAACGCCGACATTGGCGGTGGCGGCGTGAAACAGGGCGTCGGACTCGCGAATATCAGGCCGGCGAAAAATCAGATCAGACGGGAGGCCGATCGGCACGCGCGGCGGGGTGAGGGGGATCGGCTTGGTCTGGGAAAGTTCCTGGACCAGCGCCCCCGGCGGGCGGTCGAGCAGAATGCTCAGGCTGTAAATCTCCTGGCGGGCGGAAGTCTCGAGCGTGGGGATTTCCGATTGCGTGGCCGCGACCTCGGCGGCGGCCTGGGCCACATCAAGCTGCGCGGCAAAGCCGGCGCCGAACTTTTCGCGCGTGAGAGCTTCGATGTGCTGATCGGAAACCAGGTTTTGCTGGGCGATGGCCAGCTCAAGCTGAAATTGCCGCAGGGCGACGTAATCCGTGGCCACCTCGGCCAGCAGAGTGACCAGCACATCGCGGCGGTCCTCGATGGCGGCGGCGATGTTGGCATCGGCGTTTTCAACGCCGCGGCGCTCGCCGCCGAAGACATCGATCTCCCAACTGGCGTCGAAGCCGGCGATGTAAAAGTCGGACTTGGTGGAAGTGGATTCGGTGACGACGCGGCCTTTTTTGGTCGTGGTGGATTTGGTTCCGCCGTTGCCGGTGCCGCTACGGGTGTAGGAGCCGTTGGCATCAACTTGGGGGTAGAGCGCCGACCCGGCGATGCCGCGCTGGGCGCGGGCCTGGCGCAGGCGGGAGGTGGCCTGGCGGAGGTCGAGGTTGGCGTCGACGGCGCGGCAGATCAGCGAGTCGAGCTCGGGATCGTTGAAATTATGCCACCATTGCGCCACCTCGACGGGCTGGGCGCTGGTGGCGCTGGTCTGGGTGGTGGCGGGCGCGCTGGGATTGAGGAACTGCGCGGGCACGGCCGGCTTGGGCGAGTGATAGTCGGGGCCGACCATGCAGCCGCCCAGCAGGCCGGCCAGGAGGGCCAGCCGGCGGGCGATGCGCGAGGTCGGATCGTTAATCGGGTGCATGGATTTGCGTTATTCGTAGCGCAGGGCGTCGATGGGGTCGAGTCGCGACGCTTTCCATGCCGGATAGAAGCCGAAGACAATGCCGACGGCCGCCGAGACGACCACCGCGGAAACGACCGCCGCGGGCGACGATTGGGTGGGCCAACTCAGAAAGTAGGTCACCAGGAACGCGGTGCCGATTCCCAGGAGAATTCCCAGGGCGCCGCCGGCGAGGCAAAGGACGACGGCTTCGACGAGAAACTGCCAGAGAATGTCGCGGCCGCGAGCCCCGACCGCCATGCGCAGGCCGATTTCGCGGGTTCGCTCGGTGACGGAGACGAGCATGATATTCATGATGCCCACGCCGCCGACGAGCAGGGAGATGCAGGCGACGGCCAGGAGCAGCGTGGTCATGAGATTGGTGGTGGAGCTGAGGGCGTTGCTCATTTCGGTCATGTCGCGGAGTTGGAAATCTTCGGGATCGGCCGGTCGGATGCGGTGCCGTTCGCGGAGCAGTTGTGTGACCTCCTGGATGGCCGGCTGAACGTTCTCGGGAGAGCCGGCCGACACCATGATCTGATCGACGTTGATAAATCGCTTGGGTTGGGGCGTATCGGCCTGTTGGACGCTGTCGGGCGAGTCATAGAGTGCGACGCTGCCGGGATAGAGGTTGCTGAGGGTATTGACTGCGGTGGAGATGCCGGAGGACGACGCCGCGGCCGCGCTTTGGTTGGTTACCTGTGCGGAGGTTCCGGCGACGCGGAATTTGATGGTGGTCCAGGGTGCGATAAGGATGTCATCCTGGTCCCAGCCCATCATGTTCGCGCCTTTGGGGCTGAGCACGCCGACGACCTTGAACGCGACGTTCTGAACGCGCAATTCCTTGCCGATGGGAGATTCATTGGGAAACAGTTCGCTGACGACGGTTTCTCCGATGACGCAGACCGAGGCGGCGGCGCGGACGTCGGCGTCGGTGAAGGCGGAGCCCTGGTCCATCTGATTCCAGTCGCGCACATTCAAAAACGCCGGCGTGGTGCCATACATGGTATTGGGAACGCAATTGCGATTGCCGTACACGACCTGCGTGTGGACGCGGACGACCGGGGCGGCGTCGCGGACATCCGGGCAGCCGGTGAGGATGGCGTCGCAATCCTGCGGGGTCAGGTCCATGCCGGTGCCGGCGCCGTTGCTCACCCCGCCGACGGAAACCGCGCCGGGGAAGAGCAGCAAATTGTTGGCCCCCATGCTGGAGATGGTTTTCTGAATGGCGGCCGACGAGCCCTTGCCGATCTCCATCATGGCGATGACCGCCGCGATGCCGATGATGATGCCCAGCGTCGTGAGGATCGCCCGCATGACGTTGCGGCGCAGTGCGTGGAGGGCGGTGCGGGAGGTGCGATAGATTTTCATCATGGCAATGCCCCCTGCGGTTGGAGCCAGTCGGCGGAGAGCGCGGCGGCGCCGTTGGGCTCCTGGCCAAACGCCCCGGATTCGATGAGGCCGTCCTTGATGCGGATCACGCGCTGAGCGTGGCGGGCGACGTTGGCATCGTGCGTGACCAGAATGATGGTCAGGCCCTGCTCGGCGTTGAGCTGCTGGAACATCTTCAGCACCTCCTCGCTGGTTCGTGAGTCGAGATTGCCGGTCGGCTCGTCGGCGAAGAGCAGAGGGGGATGATTGATCAGGGATCGCGCGATGGCGACGCGCTGCTGCTGTCCGCCGGAAAGCTGGGACGGCTCATGGTGCCAGCGGTCGGCGATGCCGACGCGGGCCAGGGCATCCATCGCCCGCTTGCGGGCGGCGGTGTCGGACAGATGCTCGTGAGCATAAGTCAGCGGCATGATCACCTGCTCGAGCGCACTGGTGCGGGGCAACAAATTGAAGCTCTGAAAGACGAAGCCGATTTTCCGGTTGCGCACCAGCGCCCGCTGATCGGCGGAAATGTTGGAGACCTCCTGGCCATCGAGCCAATACTCGCCGGAGCTGGGGTGATCCAGGCAGCCGAGAATGTTCATCAGCGTGCTCTTGCCGGAGCCGGAGACTCCCATCAGCGCCACCAGCTCGCCGCGCCCGACGGCGAGCGAGACACCCTTCAACACCGGCACGTCAATCTCGCCGAGGTGATAGGTCTTGTAAACTTGTTTGAGTTCGATCAGGTGCATAGATCTTCCGGCCTAATGGCGACCCCCGCGGAAGAGTTGCGGCGCGAACGGGTTGGTCGTGGTTGCGGCATCGTGGGCCCTGATCTCGCCCTCGACGACGGTGACGCCCTCTTTCAGTTGGTCGTCCTCGCTGGAGAGGACCTGCGTCTCAATCCCGTCGGTGCTGCCGATCCGTACGCTGACTGGGCGGACATATTCGCCATCGAGAATCCAGACCGTGCCACGGCTTGAGTTTTCGCCGCTTTCGTTGTGTTTGTGATGCGAATGGGCCGGCTGCGTCGTGGGCGCGGGCTCAGGAGAGGCGGCGGCGTCGGACTCGCCAGCCGTAGCATCGCCGGATTTCGCCGCCAGTGCCGCTTTCACGTCTGGGGCCACCATCTCCGGCTCCGGGTACCAGCGCAACGCCGCGTTGGGAACCAGCAGCGAATCGTGGAAATGAGCCACCTCGAACTGCACGTTGGCCGTCAGATACGGGAGCAACTTCCCGTCCGCGTTGTCGGTATCCACTTCGACGGTGTAGGTCACCACGTTCTGGGTCATCGTCGCGTTGAGCCGAACCTTGCCGACCGTTCCCTCGAACGTCTGACCCGGATAGGCATCGACCGTGAACGTCACCCGCTGGCCGGGATGAATTTCGCCGATGTCCGCTTCGTTGACCGAAACCCACACCTGAATCTGTGTGAGGTCCTTGGCAATCAGAAACAGACTCGGCGTGTTCAGGCTGGAGACCACGGTCTCGCCGATGGTCACCCGCCGATCGATGATGATCCCCTTGACCGGTGAGGTGATCGTGCAATACGCCAGGCTCTGCTGCGCCTTCTTCAAAGCCGCCTCGCTCTGGGCGACGGTGGCCTTGGCCTGTTCGATGGCCGCCTCGTCATCGCCGACATTGGCGACGGCGACTTCATAGTTGGCCTTGTAGGTGTTGTAATCACTCTGCGAAAGGGCATCCGAGGGACCCAGCTTCTGGGCTCGCTCCCAATCACTGGCCGCTTGATCGAGCTTGGCCTTCATCTGCCCCAGGTCCGCCACGGCCTTGGTGACCCCCGCCTTGGCCTGCTGGAGCGTGGCGGCCGCGTTGTCGGCGTCGGCGGTGTAAAGCGAGTCGTCGATCTTCGCCAGAAGCGTTCCCTGGTCCACCAGCGAGCCGTAGTCAACCAGTTTTCCGTTAACGTCCTTGCCGAAATAGAGAATCTGTCCCTCGATCTGAGCCCCGACGTCTATCACTTCCTGCGGCTCGACTGTCCCTGAGGCGCTGATCGTCGGCATCAGGTCGCCGCGCGTCACCGCTTCGGTGCGGAAAGTCACGCCCGCGCTGGAGTTATGATGCCAATACCACCCCCCCGCCGCCCCGACGGCGATCAGCCCACCCAGACAGATTCCCAGTTTCTTGACCAACGGACTCATTGATGCTCCGCCAATTCTATGCAGACGAATGACTTAGAAACCATCTGGCAGCGCTTTCGCGGTGCCTGCGCCTCATGCCCGGGTTCATCATCGGAATAAGCAATACGATTCAACACCCTGCCGGATCGCTATCCATAAAACGCTCTTCGGGCCATTTCGTTGCAAAACCGAGGAAGCGATGCGGTCGGCGGCCCAATCGCGTCCCTTTGGGGCCGCCGCTAAAAGGGGGCGATCGAACCCGCCGCCACACAATTTGGCCGCACCCATCGGCATTTGCCGACTTGCGATGCCTCGGCGGCCGACGACGGCTCAAAAACCTTAAGTTGCGACGGGAGGTTCATCCCGTTTAGACTACCCCCACACAGTATAGCGGAGGATCGATCATGTCGCGCGCAGATGGTCGTCGATTCGATCGCCGAATCCCAAAGGGCGGGAACCCAAACCCGAATTTCGTCGCCGAGTTTCTCGAAACCCGAGCGTATCTCTCTGCCGTCGTCTTTCCGACCAGTCCGCCCGAGTACCTGATCGCCTCCGGGCCGACCAACGCCTATCCGGCGATCGCCGACTTCAATGGCGACGGCGTCCCCGACATCGCCATCGCCAACGACTCGCTCGAGGGCCAGGACGGCACGATCAGCGTCCTGCTCGGCACGGGCGGTGGAAAGTTCGGGCCGGTGGAGACCCTTCCCGCCGGTGAACGGCCGTTCCAGGTCATTGCCGGTGTCTTCACCAGCAGCGGGAAAGAAGATCTGGTCGTGGTCAACGCCGAGGACGGCACGGTCGGTTTTTACGCCGGCCTGGGCAACGGGCAATTTGCCGCGCCCGTTCTCTCCAGCGATGGCGGCGCGAACGACATCGGCGGCGATGTCGTCCACGTCGCCGCCGCCGATCTCACCGGCAACGGCATCCTCGATCTGATCATCACCGGCCTCATCAACACCAACGCCAACCCCGAGGACCAAATGGTCATCATGATGGGCAACGGCGATGGAGTTTTCACCGTCAACCAAACCATTCCCGGCGAGTTCGACACGGCCGTGACCGGCGAATTCCTCGGCGACGGACATCCCGATGTCGCCACCGTGGAGAGCAACAGCAACGTCATCGATATCTTCCAGAATGAGGGCAACGGAATGCTCTCGACCACGCCGGTGCAGTTGGACACCAACGCGCTGGGCGGTTCGCAGGGCGCGGGGCTTGTCACCGGCGATTTCAACGGCGACGGAAAGCCCGATCTGGCCCTCCTGACCGCCTCGGTAGAGTCAAACACCGCTCCCCTGACCGTCTTCCTCAACCAAGGCGGCGGCACGTTCAGTGCGCCCATCACCACAAATTTTCAGTTGGCCGACGATCTGGCCGTCGGGGACTTCAACGATGACGGCAAGCTCGACGTGCTCACCACCAACGGCACCAATCTCGACGTCTATCTCGGCAACGGCGACGGCACGTTCCAAACCACCCCGGCCTTCGATCTGGAAAACTTCGACACCTCCGGTGGACCGGCCGTTGCAGACCTCAATGGTGACAGTCTGCCCGACATCGTCATCGACGGCGGCAACAGCAATACTGTCAACGGCAACGGCATTTCGATCCTTCTCAACGGGCAGAGTGGTAACGGTGGAGGTGGCGGCGGAGGTGGAGGTGGTGGTGGCAGCGGCGCGACGCTCACACCGACGATTGCCGGCAAACTTCCGGAATTGGTGATCGCCGGGCAGAAAGCCCCCGTCAGCGAAACCATCACCATCGCAGACTCCGGAGCCGCATACGACGATCCGGCAACCACCCAACTCTTCCTCTCCACCGGCGACACCATCGACAGCAGTTCGATCGCCCTTCCCGCAAAGGTCACCAAGACCCTCAAGCTCAAGGTCGGCGCCCGCACATCGTTCAAGCTCAGTCTTAAGTCCCTGCCGTCTTCCGTGCCGGATGGCGTGTACCACGTGCTGGTGCAGGTAACCGATCACAGCGGCAACACCAGCGTGGCTGCGTCGAGCGGCACGATCACCGTCGGTCCGAAGGAGATCGATCTGTCCGTCACGCTGGCAAAATCCGTTTCCACCACCAAGGGCGGAAAGAAATTCACGGACACCATCCGCGTCGCCAACGCCGGTAACACCGCCGCCGTCGGCTCATTGCCCATCCTCGTGGACACCTCCCCCGACGGACTGCTCACCGACGCAACGACGCTGGGCACTTCCTCCAAAGGCATCAACATCAAGCCCGGAAGTTCGATCACCATTCCCGTGAGCCTGACCGCGCCGCCCAGCGGGACCTCGGCGTTCCTGATCTTCCAGATCGACGCCAGCGACAAATTCCAGGAGACCAACCTGGCCAACAACATCGTCGTCACGCCGTCCATGGTTGGTTTCACCTAAATGGCCTTGCGCGATCACGCGGCATTGCGATCAGCGAGCCGCGCACGGAGCGTACTCGCGCAGTAAGCGGTCTGCGCGACAGTGAGCGTTTGCCGCTTACTCCGCGAGCACGCTTCGTGCGCGGCCCGCGCAAGCAGGTCGCGCCGCGGCGCACAATTTTTCCGATGCCCTCGGTTTGCTGATACATTTATGTCGCCGAATAGTTATTATTCGCCTTGCGGCAGGCCAGCGCTCTCCCGATGAAAAGGACGTGGAGGGGAACCGCGACGGTTCGGCGACGCGCTGACGTTTGCGGCGTCAACGGGAAGCACAGTTCATGGCCCACAGCGCTGCAGAAATCGGGCGGCAACTGGACTCGATGCGCGAGGCGCTGGCCGAGGCGGCCGTGGACCAACAATATCTACTCCATCCCGAGCTTACAGCGCGCTATGGCCCGACCGGTCGCGCGAAATGCGTCAAGGATACGGCCTATCACTTGGCCTATCTGGCCGAGGCGCTGGCCGCATCCAGGCCGGCGCTGTTCAGCGACTATGTCGCCTGGGCCAAGGTTCTGCTGGCCGAGCACGGAGTACCCGTCGAAATTCTGGCGGATAATCTTCGCGCGGTCTCGCAGGTGCTGAGGGATCGCCTCGCGGCCGAGGATGCGGCGGCCGTCTGTGGCTACGTCGATGCCGCGCTGGCCGCCCTGCCCGGGATGGCCGCCACGATCCCCAGCTTCATTGCCTCGAATCAGCCGTTGACCCGATTGGCAGAGGCCTATCTCAAGGCGCTGCTGGCCTGCCAGCGGCAGACGGCCAGCCGGATGATTCTGGACGCCGTCGAGGGCGGCACGCCAATCAAGGACATTTATGTCCACGTCTTCCAGCAATCGCAGCAGGAGATCGGCCGGCTCTGGCAGACCAACCGGATCACCGTCGCGCAGGAACACTACTGCACCGCGGCAACGCAGATGATCATGTCGCAGCTGTATCCGCGGATCTTCGCCGGACCGAGAATCAACCGCCTGTTCGTCGCCGCCTGCGTCGGCGGGGACCTGCACGAAATCGGCATGCGCATGGTGGCGGACTTCTTCGAGATGGACGGATGGGACACGGTCTTCCTTGGAGCCAGCGTTCCCGGCCCGGACCTGATCCGCACCCTTCAGGACCGAAAGCCCGACGTGCTCGGCATCTCCGTGACCCTCACCGCTCACGTCGGCGCGGTCAGGCAGATGATCTCCGATATTCGTGCCACGCCGGATTGCCGCAACGTCAAAATTCTCGTCGGCGGGTATCCCTTTCTGATCGTGCCTGATCTCTGGAAGCAGCTCGACGCCGACGGATCATGTGGCGACGCGCAGGGCGCCGTGCATCTGGCCAATTCTCTGGTCGCCAGCCAGGGGGCCTTGCGTGATTGAGTCATCAGACATGACCGGGGCGGCGCTGGTCTGCGATCTGCACGGGATGATCACCCGAGTCGCCCACGACCAGCTCGGCATCGCCGACCGCTGCGCCGGCGGGGTGCCGTTTGTCGAAATCGTGGACTTGGCCAGCATGGAAAAAGCCGCGGACTTCATCAACACCGTGCGGAAAAACGGCGGCGCCTTCGACTGGCAATTGTGCCTGGTGATCGACAAACAGATTCAACTGCTGCATTGCATGGGTTTCAGCGACGGCAACCAACTTTGGATCATCCTGGCCAAAACCCAAAGCGCCGCCGCGCGGGTTCTGGAAGAGATGACGCTGATTCAGAACGAGCAGACCGGCATGCTGCGGGCGGCACTCAAATACGCCAGCCAGGTCGGGCAGTCGACGCGGGACGAATCACAATTCGAAGACCTCACGCGACTCTATAACGACCTGGGCAGAGTCCAACGCGAACTGATCCAGCGAAACGCCGAGCTGGAGACACTGAGGACGACGCTCGAGGCCAAACAGGCGGAGCTGATGGCCGCGAACCTCAAGCTGGACGCACTGGCGACGTTGGACGGCCTGACCGGGATCGCCAATCACCGCATCTTTCAATCCCGGCTGGAGGCCGAGTGTTCGCGCGCCAGCCGATCCGGCGCTCCCCTGGCGCTGATGCTCCTGGACGTGGATCACTTCAAAAGTCTCAACGATTTGCACGGACATCAGGCCGGCGATGAGGTCCTGAAGATGCTGGGCGGCCTGCTGGCTGTCAGCTCCCGGAGCATCGATCTGGTGGCGCGCTACGGCGGGGAGGAGTTCGCCGTCATTCTCGTCAATACCGACCCGGTCGCCGCCGCCAAAGCCGGCGAACGGCTCCGCTCACAGATCCAGCGCACGAACTGGCCGCATCGGGCCATCACCGTCAGCATCGGCATCGCCTCCTGGAGCCCCGGCGCAGCCACCGCCGCAGAGCTGATCCGCCACGCGGACCAGGCGCTCTATTACTCGAAAGAGCACGGCCGCAACCGGGCGACCCACTCGATGAATATGAACGCCCAAGAGGGATTGGCAGCCTCCGAATAATCGGTGGACGCGGCCTGGAGCATTCACTGGCAATTATGCTCTTCCACCAGGCAACGCAGCTTTCCCAGCACTGCATTCGCCTGAAATCGATGCCGATCTCTGATATCCCCGGCGAACCACGGCTCGAGCTCATCAATCACACCACGGAACTCGTCTCCGCCCGGCCAATCGCTGGAGATGCGCTTGAGTTTCTCGATCAGCGGCCGAGCCTCACTCTTGAACAGCGGCGAGAGATCGAGCCCCCTTCCATAGCCGCCATAGATTTTCTCCACGACCTGCGCGAGCTGCTGCAAGATGGCGTTTGGATCGTCCGTCATCGCTTCGTTCCAGCTAATGAGCCGCGCACGGAGCGTACTCGCGCAGTAAGCGGATTGTGTGACCACGTCGCGGATCCCGCTTACTTCGCGAGTACGCTCCGTGCGCGGCTCTTCGGAGTTCTGCGGCGTCATCGCGCAACGTTGTTTAGCAGGCTTCTCGCCCACAGCAACGCCGCTTGCGGCACTTCCAGCGTCATGTTCGGCGAATCCGCCGCGATGTCCCCGGCCCGGCAGGGGATATTGTATCGGCCGAGCAGCGTCTTGGCCGCGTGAAACTGCCCGACGGTATATTCGCCGACCATCGCCCAATCGATTCTGGGCTTGCCTGACGCCACGGGGGCGGCCGGCCTCCGCGTGGCGTATGCGAGCGTCGCCTCCCGCGCCCATTCCAAACCGCAGTGCGTGCAGAATCTCCCATCACCCCTCACGGAATGTCGGCAACGACGACATCTGACAGAAGACAACACGATGAACTCTCTTTCCGCGATGTTTCACCGATATCCCCCCACGACAATCTTAGGCCCGTGGCCGCGCCCGCCAAGAATGAGTAACCTTCCAGAGTCGCCGGGACCTCGATAGCCAAATTGCACGCCCGCAATCTCAATGGCGAGGACTACCG
>Ga0302326_10027860_pt1 | contig 11385 bp, 15 predicted proteins | sample Palsa_T0_3_FD_202264 | JGI IMG/M metagenome (GOLD analysis project Ga0302326, IMG submission 202264) | Peat permafrost microbial communities from Stordalen Mire near Abisko, Sweden - Palsa_T0_3 | ecosystem: Environmental > Terrestrial > Soil > Palsa > Peat permafrost | place: Sweden: Abisko...
TCCATTGAGGAATTCGGCTTCAAGATCCCATGTCTGGTCCTCAGCAACGGCGAAGTGGTGGACGGACATCTTCGGTTGAAGGCCGCCACGAAACTGGGCATCGCGGAGATCCCCGTGATCCTCTGCGACGAATGGACGCCAGCACAGGTGAGGGCCTTCCGGCTGATGGTGAACCGCTCGGTTGCTTGGGCGGACTGGGACGATGAGACTCCTGGCCCAGGAGTTGAAGGCAATCGAGGAATCCGGATTTGACCTCAGCCTAACCGGATTCGACTCGCGAGAAATCGACGATCTCATGGCGGCTTTGGAAACCGATGAACCCGCCGAGGACGTTCCGCCACCTCCTGCAAATCCTGCCAGCCGACTTGGCGATCTCTGGATATGCGGTCCGCATAGGTTGCTTTGCGCAGACTGTACCTATCCCGAAAATGTTGCTCGACTGCTGAACGGGGCCGAACCGTTGTTGATGGTCACTGATCCGCCATACGGAATTTCCCTCGATTCGGAATGGCGGGATCGCGCGGGACTGAATGGCTGCGGGGCCGCGGAAGCCAGCTACATGAAGAGCCGGACCGAGGGCCACCACAACACCACCATCTCTTCGGACACGCGAGCGGATTGGTCAGAAGCTTTCGAACTAGTCCCGAGTATTCAGGTAGCGTACGTCTGGCACGCTTCTGTTTTCACCCGCGAAGTGCTGAACGGTCTGGAGAGAATCGGCTTCCTTTATCCGCAGCAGATCATCTGGAACAAGGGCCGGACGGTGCTCACGAGAACGCACTACTGGTATCAACACGAACCCTGCTGGTACGTTCGGAAGATAAACGCGCCCTGGTATGGGAAGGCGGGCGAGAACTCAACCGTATGGGATTCCGCTTCCCCGAAATTCATCATGGGAGGGTCCGATGAGGAGAAGTTCGACCATCCTACGCAGAAGCCGATCGAGCTAATGAAGAAGTCGATCCTAAATCACACGAGACGCGGAGAGTTGGTTTACGAGCCCTTCCTGGGAAGTGGCACAACGATGGCCGCCGCGGAAGCCACACAGCGCGTCTGCTACGGCATGGAGTTGGACCCAAAGTTCATGGACGTCATTGTTCAACGGTGGCAGGGCATGTCGGGTAAAGAGGCCGTTCTTGACGCAGACGGGCGCACGTTCGAAGAGATACGCGCGGAACGGATAGAGGTGGCGGAGGCATGAGTCGCGCGCTGCCGTCGGGAGATTGCGGCTATCGAGAAATTGATCGTCTCCGGCCATCCGGATATCCACGGGCTCTGTCTGGCACTGCTGGATTGGTCGGCAGAGTTGCGAATCCTACTCAGAAAGACGGAAGCGAAAGATGGCCCACATTCCCGCAAAACTTCTCCATCGGCTGGTTCAACTGGAATCACGGGTGGTCGAGGCCTGTCCCCCATACTTCATCGTCACCGAGGAGGTTCCTGAGAACAGCATTGCGAGGTTGCCCGAAGGAGCGCGAATCGTGCTTGATTGCTACCGCAACGACCGCTCGTTTGCTCTGGCCCGGCAGCGCGTCACCCAAGATCCGAACGATGACGGACGACAGTGCCGGCCAGGAGAATATCTTCTCGATGTGCTCCGGGAAGTCCAGACGGCTGCAGTCATCGGAAAAGCGCCGGTCAATGCAGTAGCTGCATCGGAACACCCGTGGCTGATACCTAGAACGAGAAAAGCCGCCGGGGTTGAATCCGGCGGCGTTGGGAGGCGAGTACGAGTTGCTTCAGCCCTTGATCGAGTAGGTCCGCTTGTCGCCGACCATCTCGCTCGTTACGACAAGTCCGTGGTTCTTGGTCAAGGAGCCACCGGCGCTGAGCATGGCCCGCGTGGTGTGTTTCAGCCAGCCCATCTCAGTCATGATCTCCTCAAGCGTCGCTCCACCCTCGCGTTTGAGCATCTCGATCACGCGGCTGGTCTTGCTCTCCGCGCGCGGAGCTTTGACAACCCTTTCGCCCGTGGGCGCTTTCGGCTTGCGGGTGGCCTTCTTGGTCGGCTCCGCCGCTACGGGCGCGACGTCGGGCACCTGTTCGCCAAGGTTGGCGTCGGGTTCGGGAGTGGAGGACTCGCTAGCTACTTCTTCTGGTTCCGCAACCGGGTTGCTCGTGATCGCCGATTCAGCTTCCAGCTCCTGAGTCGGTTCGTTGGGGACGTCCGCGCCCAGGCTCTGGATCGCTTTCCAGATGCGGACCAACGCCGTCTTGCGATCTTTGAATTTCTCTACGGGAGTGACGCCGGGAAGGCCGTTCCATATGTCGATCAACCGGGAAGTGGGCCAGTGGGAGGCAAGAGCCGCGAACTGGTCGGGCGAGCCAAATCGTTCCGCTCCCTCTACGGCTTTGGCCTCGCCCGAAGAAGCGTGGCAGATGATGTTGTTCGTTTCGCTTTCGATCGTGAAGGTCGTCATAGTTGTTTTCCTTTCGCGGATGCTTCCGCGTTGATGACATGGATCACTCCGGTCGCGAACACTTGCAAGCGAATTGTTGAAGGATTCCAACAATTCTTCGCCATGAGGTTCCTGGTTCTGTCAGCCGGTGGCAGTTGATGGCAGGATTTCGCGTCAAACTAGGCGCTAAGCAGGAAGCGGCTGTCATCGCGATGCTCACTGCCCGGAGCGTAGAGGATGCGGCTCGCGTGGCTGGCGTCGCACCGAGGACTCTCTATCGCTGGCTAAAGGAAAAGGACTTCGACGCAGCTTACAGAGAAGCCCGACGTGCTGCCTTCAGTCAAGCTATCGCCAGGTTGCAGCAGATGTCGGGCGCGGCGATTTCGGTTCTTGGCAAAGTCCTGGTGGACCCCAACACGCCGGCATCCACCAAGGTCAGGGCCGTGGATAGCGTTCTGAATCATGCTGCCAAAGCGATTGAACTGGAGGATATCGAGGTCCGCGTCGCGGCACTGGAAGAGGCGGCCAAGGACCAGAACAAATGAAGCCCATGATCCGGCGGCTTCGGCTCCTGGAACAGACCTACCAGGTCGAGGAGTATGTGGAACGTGAGGACAGTCCGGCCGCTATCGTTCGCGCCCGCCGGTTAGCCCGGTTGCAAGCCGACGGACTCCCCATCCCGCCGGAGGAACCACGCAGATCGTTCCCGCGCGGCATGTCAATCGCTGAGATTCTCAGGGGAGGACGACAGAAGGCTCACGAGAAATTGACGGCGCTTGCGTCGGGAGGAGCGAATGCTTCGTCGTCGCATTGAGAAGCTCGAAGCTCACCTGCCGATATCGTCGACCAAGCTACTGGAACAATTGGACCGGCAGGCATTGAATTCCCTTTCCGGAAACGACCGCGGCCTAGTCACTCAAATGCTAAACGCACCAAACCAGCGCAAAGTCTGGACCACGGAGTACCGTGTAGCAGAGACCCGTTACGTGGACAACTTCGGCATCCTGCTGCAGGACGTCAGCGACGACGAACTGGCCAGTCTGATTGCCCAACTTGAAGGGCAACTCGGCCACCCTATTTCGGAGCTGGAGGCCACCGCTTGAGATCCGGCAGTTTTCTTCAGCGCCGGTTGCTCAAATTGGAATCCGTGATCAAGCTGCCTGATCAGTGCGAAATCGATAAACGCGTTGTAGCGGAAGCCCTCAGTAATCTTTCGATTGAAGATCTTCATCTGCTGCGAGATGGTGCCGATAGGCGCGCGAGTGGAATCGCTTTCGAAGCCAGCTCTGAATACGACAACGTCTTTCAACGAGCAAACACGCTCTGCGTCCAGGCGCTGGCCGAACACCATACGTCGACGGGAGCAGCCGGGTGACGGGCCGACATTCAATGGGCCGGCGGCTCGCGAAGTTGGAAGCCATCGCCAACGTTCTATCGACCGAGGACAAGTGGGCATTGATCGAACGAGGCGCACTCCAGCTCATGTCGGACCGAAACAACATTGTCAGCTCCGAAGATGCTTTCTGGATGGCGATGGGCGCGAACACGGTTCGGTTCACCATCCCGGAGATGGACCAACTACTAGCCGCTGACGAGAGCTAAGCCAACGCGGAATGGCTACCGATAATGTTTAGGAATATCGGTAGGTCTATTGGTCTACAAACCTCGTTGACCACGTCATGTGAACTCGACGTTATACGGCAATCCCGCGGTTATCTCTTGAGATCCTGATAGCGCTTCGCGCCGCGCCAGAATCCACTTTTGCGGTGCAGGTCCCTTCACGCTCGCGAAAAAGGTACGCTAGCTTGAATTCTCAGGCCTAGAATTCGAATGATTCTTCCATTCGTTCCGCATTGACTTTGGTTCGGAAGTGGGATGGAATCAGGGCTACTATGCGTGTGGCCTTCGTACTTTTGGCAATTTGTGCGCCTCTGGGGCCTCTGGGGGCCGCGGAAAATAAGGTTGACTTTGAAAAGCAGGTTCAGCCGCTCCTTTCGCAGCGCTGCTATGGGTGCCACGGACCGGACGTGCAACAATCGGGGCTGCGGCTTGATAAGCGGCAGAACGCCATGCGGGGCGGCGATTATGGTCCCGTCATTATCCCCGGCAAGAGCGCCGAGGGTAAGCTGATACGACGCGTCGTCAATGGCGACGGAGCTCTTCAGATGCCGCCCACCGGCCCACTTTCGACCGAAGAGATTAACCTCCTCCGCGCATGGATTGATCAGGGCGCTGACTATCGGATGGAGATTCAGGAAGAAGCTCCTCCCAAGCCAATCAGTCCAGAAGTTGCGGCGCTGATTTCCGCGGCGCGTACGGGCACGGCAAGAGATGTGGAAAAGCTCCTAAAGAGGAATGCCGGAATCGTGAACGCCCAGGATCAGGCTGGCAATACGCCGCTGCACCACGCAGCTGCCTTCGGCTCGCTGGCGACCGTGAAGCTCCTGCTTGATAAAGGGGCGGACGTGAACGCGAAGAACAAACGGGCCTCCACACCTCTGCATTGGGCTATCCCGAACGAAACAAAGGTAAAGATGCTGCTGGAGCGCGGCGCCGACATTAACAAGCGGCAGGCTGATGGGCGCACGCCTCTTTATGATGTCGCGTCCGCTGCAAACGCGAATTCGATTCTGAAGCTCTTGCTCGAACGAGGTGCGGATCCGAATCTGGCGACCGCAAACGGGCAGACTCCACTGATGGCTGTTGCTGGGCGCGGCGACGTGGAAGCAATCCGGCTGCTAACTGCGAAGAAGGCGGACGTGAACGCACAGAACGGAGCTGGCGCGACATCCCTGATGGCTGCGGCGGCGAGCCGGAATTCGAGCGCCGTGAAAATACTGCTCGAACTGAGTGCCGATCCAAACGTTCTGACGAAAAAAAACGAATCGGCTTTGTCGAACGCGGCCACTGCAGGCACTGAGGAGTCGGTCAGGCTACTGCTGGATCGAGGGGCGAAGGTAAATGTAAGCGACGACCGCGGTTATTCGGCACTGATGTACGCGACAGGTTCGGAGGCGATGCCGACGGGGATTGTAAAGCTGCTTCTGGCGAAGGGTGCTGACCCGAATTGCACGGGAGAAGGAGAAACGGCGCGCTCGCTGGCGGCAAAGCGCGGAGACACGGAGGTCGCGCGTCTGCTTGGTGTTCCTGCGGAAGAACGGAAACAGGGCGGCGTCGCGCCTCTTCCTCCGGCAAGGGCAGAGGAGCAGTCGATTCCGGACGCTGTGCAGAAGGCGCTCGCGCTACTGCAAACGCAAAGCCATAACTTCATCCGTATCGCCGGGTGCAATTCATGCCATTCGCAAAATCTGCCTTCTGCAGCGCTCGCGCTGGCTCGGGATCGCGGAATCAAGGTGTCCAAAGATATCCCACAACTCACTGTGGAGATGAATGGCGAGACTCCGGAACGCCTCATGGATCTGGTTGCAGCAGGCGTCAGCAGTATTGGATGGGAAATGTTCGACCGCGGCATGAACCACACCGCAGCGAATCAATACACCGACGCGACCGTGCACTATCTGAATGCGATGCAAACCCCGGAAGGGTATTGGAAAGGGCCCGATGGTCGGCGGCCTCCGATGAACTCGGGCGATCTACAAACAACGGCGCTCGCGGTTTATTCTCTGAAGACCTTCGCGCCAGCGTCTGAACGGGCGGAAACAAAAGTTGCTCTGGCGCGCGCTGCGGCATGGCTCGACCAAACGCAGCCCTCGACCACGCAGGAACGCGCGTTCCAGTTGATGGGCTTTGCGTGGACGAACGCCGCACCTGTGAGTATCGACCGTGCGGTGGCTGCTCTCGCAGCGACCCAGCGCGAAGACGGCGGATGGAGTCAACTTGCCGGGATGGGTTCGGATGCCTATGCAACTGGGGAGGCGCTTTATGCCCTAAACGTGAGCGGCAAGATGGCGCCAAGCGATGGCATCTATCAAAAGGGCGTTCGCTATCTGCTGCGCGCTCAAGCGGCCGATGGATCATGGCATGTGAGAACACGCTCGATTTCCGTACGGACAGGAGCAGTTTATCTCGGCCGCAGGTACTGGATGGGCGTCCTTGGCTCTGTCGGCGGCGGTTGAGGTGCCGAGGGTTAGCCGGAAATAGCTCCCCGCATCCTGTCTTTGTAAGGAAGAGGGCTTTTGTTGTCGGTTGCGACGGGCAGAGCCGTCAAAGATAGCTAACGATATTAACCGATATCGCCGAGGTCCTGCTCCTCAAATTCGGGCATCCTGCCAGTGAATCCCGATGGTGGCAAGGTAACACGCGCCGCCGCTGTCAGTTCGTTGGTCGAAGCCAGTAACATCATTTGCCGCATCCACTCCGGGTGCCATCGGTAAACGACTTCGTCGAAGAACGTGCAACTTTCCCCAACGGAGCGCACGATGACCCGGTGGACGCGATGACGCAGGCTTTGCTCCGGTGGCATATGGCGGTGCCGGAGGTCGTGTATGCGTATTCGGAACCATACCGGATCAGCCCGATCTAATGAATTGGTTCTGCATCGAAGGCATAACCTCCTACGGCCCGGCCCCTACCGAGCCGGCTCCCAATCCCTACGATATCTTTCGAATGGTCAGACGCAGAACACCGTCACTTCCTACAGGAAAGCGAAGTATGCGCCCCTCTGGTAGTTGTTCGAAACCCTCAAAATCGAGTTCCAACTGGATTCCAAGGGGCTGGTCACGCTCGGGTCCACCGGGCAAGACCAAGCCTGGAAACTGTGTCTGCAAATCGTGGAACTCGGCTCTCGCCAGTAATCTGACGAGAGCCACGGCTCCAAGGGACTGATTTGCTTGGAGAAACCCTTTCAATGTGACGTCTTCAATACCAAGATCGTGTGCGAGTGCCTGGCGCCGCCGGGAGTAGCTTCGATCCTTTGGTGTTTTTCGTTGTCCAAGGAAGCCCTCGACCCTCCGCCGAATTTCTTGCCAGTCACTCCTTATGGATCTCACGCAATCTATTGTTATATATAAATCGATTGTGTACAATCTATTTGTCGCGCAGCCCTGGCCCTTAACGTGTTATCTTCTCCTTTTATTCGCCTTCAGGTGTCCACTTGGGGTCCGAAATGCCGATATGATTGGAGGTCAAAACGCATGCAGTCCGAATCTGAAACTCGCTCGCGGTATCTCGCCTTAGCTCTCGACGCACGGAAAATCGTTGACGTTTTGATGGCATACCTCGATACAGGATCGAGAAATCAGCAGCTATCTTCCGCCGTTGCGGAGGCAGTAGAATCTCTCCGATCGATAAGGGACGGAAGTGAGCTTTCACAGCCGGCCCGCTCCCATCTGGCATTCGACCACTACGAGCAGATTGCAACGCTCGATCAGATCAGACCGAGAAAGGATCGAGAACAGTTGATTGAAGACTTGTTGACGATCGAAAGCGGCAGTGCCGAACCAGCCGAGATCAGCGTCTGTGCTCAACGTACCATCCAATTCTTTTTTGCAGTTGAAACGCGCGCGTTGCAGTACTACAATCGGCCTCCGGTTTCTCAAAGCTCATATCGCTCCGCATGGCAACCGGCATAGCTGAAGAAATCCGGGCTGACTCCGCTTCGCTGTACCACTTTGTAGAGTCGATTTGTGCGCTTTGCGAAAATCCCACCGGTGCCTACATTGCCCCTTCGGATCAATTCTTTGCTTATATTACGGAGCTTGGCGCGAAAACGAAATTATATCTGTCCGACTTTCCTGCCCACATACCTAGAGACCCGGCATTTCACAGAATTTATCGTCAGAAACTAACCATTCTAAGAGGCTGCTGGTCGGAACCTCATCGATTAATCAAGCCGTCGACTGACGCCGACACTCTTAACGTACCGTTTCCGCTGCTGGCCGCCTTTTACAACAAACTAAACACACTAAACCATTTCGCGGACGTAACCTTTACGGTGTTCCACCTCCACGACGTCAACTATGTTCAGATTCGAGCAAGTTGGATACGCGAGTTGACAAACAAACTGGTTTCACACATCCCAACAGCAGACGCTTTTCCAAAGTCATTGGGGTTGATCGGCATACCATATTCATTACGGTCCGCCGTCTTTTTGAACTCGTTGATCCCACATGAGATCGGGCATTTTGTATTCCAGGAACTGGACAAGTGGTCCGATTTGAGAGCCAACGCGGCGGTAGAATTGGCCAGCGTCTGTGGGGCGAACGCGGCACTCCTTACTTCAGAGGACGTAGCTTGGGCTCTCGACCGGATCGCTAGTTGGTCAGAAGAGATTTTCTGTGATCTTTTCGCAGTAAGAATGGCGGGTCCGGCCTACGCTTTTGCCTACATCGAATTGTTCGATTTGATGAGGATTGTCTATTCTCGGCCGTCTGCCACGACTGACGAGTTAGAATTCAGTCACAGTCACCCCGCTGACGCATTTAGGCTTAGTCAGCACGTGGCTCTCCTTCGCACATTGGGATGGTGGGATGAAGTTCAGTCTTTTGACACTCACTATGTGCGCGTCTTGAATCAAGTGGCGGTCCTTCCGCAGTCTCAGTATACTTTTCCGCTGCCTGTTCCATTTCCTCTCGCTGAAAAAACGCTAGAAGCCTTCTTGAACATTTCACCGAACATACTTGCGTTGGTTGAGTCAGCGGTGGAGTATAGCCTCGACTCAGGCGTTTCGGATTTCAAGTGTTTCAATCGTTTAGTCGAGGATTCCCTCCACCATGGCATAGTGCCGTCAACGGTAGTTACCGCGGACGGCGAACGTCAAAATCCGACTTCCACGACGATATTGAACAGCGCTTACAAAGTGGCCCTGGAATCACTCGATACACTGATTGATAAGATCCATGATCAAGATAAGTTGTCCGTGCGGGTGCGAAGCCAGTGGCGTGGGCCTCGAATTGTGGACGATGAAGGCGTTGGAGGACACCAGCTTGTTGTCGGAAGCGACCAAGTAAATCCATGTCCGTTCTTGCAAAGAAACTCATCGAAGAGAGATTGAGACTCCCGGTTACTGACGAAAAGAGTCTCGTAATTACCCCGTTCTTGAATCCCGAGGAGGCATTTGACGTGGATTCGATCGATTTACGGCTAGGTTCGTATTTCCTGATCCCAAAAGCATCATCTGTGATTGAACTGGACCCTGCCTCGCCTATCTCTGAGTCCCTCTACACCAGAGTCCATGTCCCGTACCGGATGAGCAGACACTTGGTTCTCGCGGCCCACCAAACAATTTTGGGCGCGACCATGGAATTCATCAAGTTGCCACATGATGTATCCGGGCAGATTTTAACGAAATCCTCCGTAGCGAGGATGTTCATGGTTATTGAAACGGCGCCCTGGATACACCCGTTTTATCGCGGCTGCCTCACGCTCGAGATCGCCAATGTTTCCAATACGCCGTTGCGAATCTATCCAGGTATGCCAATCGGGCAATTGATCCTAATGGAGACTCCTGGCGCTGAGGTTCCCCAGAAGATCAATACCAGTTACTTTGGCCCGGTTTATCCCGAACCGCCGCGCTTTCACGACTTCAAAACAAAACTACCAAATGTCAGGGCATCAATCTAAGCATCCTAAGCCTTGAGATTATTTCCAGATCCCGGATCTTTTCACGCTTGCGTCTGTCGCCATCCCCGCCCCTGCACCGCTTGGACCGCCCCTATAGGAAATGCCGCGCGGCAACCAGCACACCAGGTGAACCACCGTCCCGCGAAGTGAGATCATTCTATGAAGCGTCGTTAGTGGTTGAGCCTCGCCTGGCCTCTGTCTGACAGAAAGCCGAAGTCTTTAGAACACCTGGCCTATGCATACTCGAAACCTCTCGGACTTGGATTCTCCGCGTCTTCGCTCGCCGCGCCTTAACGTAATACATAGCTCTTGCCTGGCTGCCGCGGAATACTTGACCAACAGCTGGAAAGCCGTATGAACGTTTTCGATTTGGATTCTTCGATCATCGGCGACTATGAGCGTTTTGCCAGATCGTTCACCGAGATCCGAGCCGAGGACATTAGGTCGCAAGTCGATGCGCTATACGCCACGGGTCGCTTTTGGCCCGAGCCCCTGATCAGCATCAATCCGCATTACGAACGCGATGCGAACGTTCAGGATCTTGTCGCCGACGGACTCTTACACGCAGATACCGCGAAAATCTTCCAAGTCGGTGGAAAACCAATCACCCTCTATAGACATCAAGCGCAGGCTGTTGCCAAAGCGGCGCAAGGAACCAGCTTTGTCGTGACAACCGGTACGGGATCGGGCAAGTCTCTTTGCTTCTTCATTCCGATCATTGATGCGGCAGTAAGGGCTCGTGAGTCCGGTAAGGCACCGCGGACACGCGCCATCATCGTTTATCCGATGAACGCACTGGCGAACAGCCAGATGCAGGAACTTCAAAAGTTCATAGAGCAGGCTGATCTTCCCGAAGCGTTGCGGCCTACGTTCGCTCGCTATACGGGACAGGAGGACAACAACGAGAGAGACCTGATCAAGAATTCAAAACCCGATATTCTTCTGACGAACTTCATGATGTTGGAACTGCTGATGACTCGGCAGAGCGATCGGGACCAGACGGTGATCGGAAATGCCGAAGGATTGGATTTCCTTGTGCTCGACGAACTCCACACATATCGAGGGCGGCAAGGAGCCGACGTTGCGATGCTGGTTCGTCGCGTGCGCGACCGTCTTTGCAAACAGAAGGCACCAATCTGCATTGGCACCTCGGCAACGATGGCAAACGAAGGTGAGGACCAGACACGAGCCGCCGCCGTAGCGAAGGTCGCCACTCGCCTATTTGGAATCAAGGTCAACCCGGATGCCATCATCGACGAGAGCCTCGAACGGGCCACGGACGCCACGTTATCCGTTTCATCCAAGGCTTTGGCCAAGGCAATGGACTCGGTGTTACCGTCATCCCTCAGCGATGATTCACTCCGCAAGCATGCTCTTGCCATATGGATTGAACTGCAAATCGGGCTCAGGGATGGACAGCGTCTGACCCGCCGCGAGCCCATTACGATCTTGGAAGCCGCGGCAA
>Ga0302326_10027861_pt1 | contig 11384 bp, 9 predicted proteins | sample Palsa_T0_3_FD_202264 | JGI IMG/M metagenome (GOLD analysis project Ga0302326, IMG submission 202264) | Peat permafrost microbial communities from Stordalen Mire near Abisko, Sweden - Palsa_T0_3 | ecosystem: Environmental > Terrestrial > Soil > Palsa > Peat permafrost | place: Sweden: Abisko...
TCGGGGCCGCGGGCCGTCCCGTCGGCAGCCGGCGGCGGGCCCGCCGCGGCCGCGGCGGCCGCCCGGGCGGAGGTGCCCGCTTGCGCCGCCGAAGAGCCCGACGTCGCCGTGGTGCTTGCGGTACTCGTGCCGCTGGTCCCGCTGCAGCCAGCGAGCAGGCCGACGCCGCCCGCCGCGGCCGCGAACCGCAGGAACGCCCGCCGTCCTGGGGCTTCGGGCTGTCTGCCTTCGCTTCCGGCCTGCGCCATCGCCGTGAGCCTTCCTTCGCCGCTGTGATTACCAGTGTGGCACCCAGTAATAAAGACGCCCTGGCGCCACGCGCGGTTGGGCGGAGCCGCCGCGGTGGCCCGGCAGGATACGTACCCGCTGGCCATCACGCTGATTCACGCGGATTTAGCAGCTAATTAACTTGCCTGCCGCGGCGTGCGCAATATACTTGAGTTACTCAACGGTTGATGGACTCAGGTAATGACCGCGGAGATCGGGAGCCGGACGGAGGTGAGTGCGCATGGACGAGCAGCCAAGCGTGGCGACGGTACTCGGGGCCCGGGCCGAGGATGAGCTGCTGACCGACGATGAGCTGCTGACCGACGACGAGCTGAACCGGCAGATCAGCGAGGTGTTCAGCGAGCTCATCAAGTATGCCCACGACCTCGGCCAGAGTCTGGCCACCGAGTTCGGGCTGACCGGCAGCGACGCCATGGCCATGTTCAAGCTCGAAGCCCCGATGACGATGAAGGAACTCGGGCTCAGGATGGGCTGCGACCCCTCCTTCATCACCACGATCGCGGACGCCCTCGAGAAGCACGGGCTCGCGCGGCGGGAACCCTCGCTGCGGGACCGGCGGAGCAAGAACATCGTGCTCACCCCGGAGGGCGTGACGGTCAGGGAACGGATCGTCACCGAGCTGATGGCCCGCGCGCCGTGGTGCACCACGCTCGGTACGCCCGAGCGCCGGTGCCTGCTCGGGCTGATGCGGAAAATGCTCACCGCGCGCCGGGGGAGGTGATGGCGTCACATCCGCGGCGGCCACGTCGTCATATAGACGGCAGGAGTTTTCATCAGGGCAGATGAATAACGGGCCGCAGGGCCGTCACAACTAGTGACGCCACCCGGGGAAAGAAGAAACTGGTACGGGGAACAAGCACCAAGGCCCGTTCGGGCCAAAAAAGAATTTTCTGACCAGCAGTGCGTGGCCGCCTAGACCAAGCGGGCCACGGCCAGGGTTTGCTGCGCCCTCGATTTAGGGAGATTGTCTTGTCCGCCTCACCACCAGACACCGGGCAGCCGGCGGCGCTTGACGGCGCGTCGGGCCAGGGGGTCAGTAACGCGGCGCAAAGCGCGCCGCCGCGGCGGCTGGGCCTGGCGCTCGCCGTCATCGCGACGGCGCAGCTCATGGTCGTGCTCGACGCGACCATCGTGAACGTGGCTCTGCCGCACATCCAGACCGCGCTCGGCTTCTCCGGCACCAACCTGGAGTGGGTCGTCAATGCGTACGCGCTGGCGTTCGGCGGCCTGCTGCTGCTCGGCGGCCGGTCCGGCGACCTGCTGGGGCGCCGCCGGATCTTCATCTTCGGCATCTTGCTGTTCTCGCTCGCCTCGCTGCTCGGCGGCTTCGCCACCGACCAGGCCTGGCTGCTCACGGCCCGGGTCGTGCAGGGCATCGGCGGCGCGTTCGCCGCGCCCACCGCGCTGTCGCTGATCGCGGTCACCTTCCCCGAGGGCAAGCCGCGCAACCGGGCGATGGGCGTGTACGCCGCGATGAGCGTGTCCGGTGCCGCCGTCGGCCTGATCGCGGGCGGCCTGCTCGTCCAGTACGCCGACTGGCGCTGGGTGCTGTTCGTGAACGTGCCGATCGGCCTGGTGGTCGCGCTGCTGGCGACCCGCGTGCTGCCGGAGTCGCAGCGGCGCCGCGGTGCCTTCGACTTCCCGGGCGCCATCACCGGGAGCCTGGGCCTCGGGCTGCTCGTCTACGGGCTGTCTAACGCCGCGACCAGCCAGAACGGCGTCTCGCACTGGGGTGACACCAAGGTCGTCGTGTCCCTGGTGGCCGCGGTGGTGCTGCTCGTCGCGTTCGGGGTTATCGAGGCACGGAGCAAGCACGCGCTGGTGCCGATGCGGGTGCTGCGCAGCCGGGACCGCTCTGGCGCCTACCTGATCAGCTTGTGCGTGGGCACCGCGCTGTTCGGCATGTTCTTCTTCCTCACCATCTTCGTGCAGGAAGTGTGGGGGTACAGCCCGCTGCGGACCGGTATCGCCTACCTGCCGATGGTCGTCACGATCATGGTGGCGTCGGGGATCGCCTCGCAGCTGGTGGCCAGGATCGGCGCCCGGCCGCTGATGCTGGCGGGCAGCCTCATCGCCACCGGCGGGCTGTTCTGGCTGTCGCGGCTCAACGAGCAGAGCCACTACGTCTCCGGGCTGATGGGGCCGATGATGGTCACCGCGCTCGGGATGGGGCTGATCTTCGTGCCGCTGTCGCTGGTCGCGCTGGCCAAGGTGGGCGACAGTGACGCGGGCGTGGCGTCCTCGCTGCTGAACACCGGTCAGCAGGTCGGCGGGTCGATCGGGCTGGCGATCCTGGGCACGGTGGCGTGGAGCGCGGTGGCGAACAACATCCGGGCGCAGGTGGCCGCGGCGGCCAAGCACGCCACGGCGCACCTGACCGGGGCCAAGGCCGCCGCGGCGCAGAAGGTGATCACCGACCATGCCATCTCGGTCGGCTTCGCCAAGGGATACGAGGTCTCGGCCGGGATCGCGCTGCTCGCGCTGATCATCACGGTGATCACGATCAGGGTCACGAAGGAAGACCTGGCCGGCATCAACCCGATGGCGGCGCCGACCGACTGAGTTTGCTGTGTCCTGGGCCTCGCGACGCTCTTGCTGGCGTGGCGGGGCCCTTGGCATACGATCGTTTTGTCGCCTAGCCGGGAGGTCGCTCGAGATGGCTCACGGGCTCTTTTACGTCTACACCGATCCGGGGACCGTGCCCGAGGCGGACTATCACGACTGGTACGACCATGAGCATGGCCCGCGCCGGCTTTCCGTGCCCGGTTTTCTCGGGGGGAACCGGTACGGCGCGCTCGACGACGCCAAGCCGTCGTGGCTCGTCGTGTACGACCTGGACAGTCCCGAGGTACTGGAAAGCCCGGAGTACAAGGCGCTCGGGGCGACTGCGACCGAGCACGATAAGAGTGTCGGGGCCAGCCTGGCCACGCTGGACCGGCGGATCTACGAACAGCTCAGCGTCGATGGTTCTTTGGCTTCCTTGGATGGGCCGGCGCCGGTGCTTCTCTCGGTGGCGCTTTCGGTGCCGGCGGGCGGCGAGGACGACCTGCAGGCCTGGTACACCGACGAGCACATCCCGATGCTGCTCGAGGTGCCCGGATGGGGGCGCATCAGGAGGTTCCGGCTGGTTCGCGGGATGGACGGGGCGGCGCCTGAGTTCCTGTCGGTGCACGAGCTGGCGGGGCCGGAGGTGCTCGAGGAGCCTGGCTTCCGGGCGGCGATCAGCACGCCGTGGCGGGACCGGGTGGTTGCTTCGGCGCTGCGGCGGGAACGGCGGGTGTTCGGCTTCAGGAATTCGCTCGCGGCTGGGTGATGCCGGGCTGGGGCGCGGCGAGTTGGAGCTGGCGGCTGGTTGCTCGCGTCGTGTTGCTTGCGGGCTCCGTTGCTTGCGGGCGGGCTCGGTCACGTCGACCCCAGTAGCAACATTGTCATCTCAGGTATTTGAATCGAATCATTGTGTGATATTAACCCCCTGATAGGGGGTTTTATCAAATCCCCTAGCGTGCGTCACTCAGTACGCCGGCTCACGATCGAAGCTACGTTCCCGCTGTGACTCGCGCAAGCCTAAGCCGTACCTCGCGGCCATATGCACGAAGCAGGCGCCGGCGAATGGGCATTCCTCGCTCGGTGGCCGCGCGCCGCGCTGACCCGAGATCTGGGCGATCCTGGCCACCTGCCGGACGCTGGCTCCTCGCCGGACCGCCTAGACGGCGACGGCTACATACTTCTCCGCAGGTCAAGCCCACCAACCCGTCGGTGCGGCCACGCGACCGACGGCGCTCCCGCCGAAGGCAATTTAGTTACGTATTATCGTTACGTTCTATTTAGTTACATATTGTAACTAAATAGGTTCGACTCGTATCGAACAGCACGAAGGAGGCCCTGCGATGGCCAGCGGCAATACCACTCCCGCCCCGGCCCGGAACGCGTGCAAGCACCCCGGCTGCGCCGCGCCCACGGCGCCCGCCACTGGGCCGGGCCGCCCCCCGGAATACTGCGAGGGACGCGGTCACACCTAGGTCACCGCCTGGCGGGAACGCCGGCGCCTGGCCGCCGCGGCGGCCGGGACCCCGGCCGATGCCGACGCGCCGGTAACCATGGCCCGGGTCACCGGCGCGGAACTGCTGCGCCTGCTGCGCGCCGAAGCCGACCGGGTCTCCGACATCGCCGCCCGGCTCCACGAGGCCGTCGAGACGGTCACCGACCCGACCGCCGCCGAAGCCGAGGTGGAAGCCGTCCGGGCGGCCGCCGAGCAGCGCGCCGCCGCCGCCGAAGCCCGCGCGGCCGCCGCCGAGCAGCGCGCCGCCGAAGCCGGCCAGTGGCGCGCGGAGGCCGACGCCGCCGCGGAGGAGATGGCCACCCAGCTCGCTGCCGCCCAGGCCCGCGCCGAGCAGGCCGAGGCCGCCCGCGCGGCCGCCGACACCGACCGGGACGCCGCGATCCAGGCGGCCCGCGCTGACGCCGCTGCCCGTATCGCCGCCGCCGAAGCCGACCGGGACGCCGCGATCACCCAGGCCGGCCAGCTGGTCAGCGCCGCCGAGGCCAGCCGGGACCAGGCCCGTCACGCAGCAGGCAGGCCGAACAAGCCGCCCAGCTGGCCCAGCAGGAAGCCACCCGCGCCCAGGCCGCCGAGCAAGCAGCCCTGGCCGAGACCGGCCGGGTCCGCGCCGACGCGGACAAGATGCTGGCTTCCTTCCGCGCTGACACCGCCCGCGACCGCGACGAGCTGCGCGCCGACCTGCGAGCGCGAGCCGAACGCGCCGAGCGCCAGGCCGACGCCTACCGAGACGAACTCACCCAGCTCCGCGCGGCAACCGCCCCCGTCACCGACACCACCGCCAGCGGGACGCTAACGCGCGCCCGGCAGGCCCGGCCATAGCCGCACCCCACGCCGCCGCGCCGGGATTCTCATTGAGCGCTGGTTCGCGTCGTTTGGTAGCGTCAGCCGGAACGGGACGGAACAAGGGCCGGCCGGTGCGTCCGCTCAAGCGATGCCGTCAAGCGCATTGCCGTCCAGCCAGATCACGGTGACCGCCTCGGTGTGAACGAGTTGCATGGCGGCCGATGTTGGTCGTTGGTGCAGCTCGCGGAATTATTTCGGTCGTATGCGATCGTTGCTAGGCAGAGAGGTTGCTGTACTTGTCTGCTGTATTCAGCAGTCGTCTTAGGCCCTGGCCTATGCCAAGGTCAAACTGGTTCGCGATCGCGTGTCGCGACTGGGAGCATGTCCTTCGTGACTAGCTCCCCCGGTCCTGGCGTTTCGGACCTGCACCCGCCGAGGCCATGCGTGTACCTGGATCAATGGGTGTGGATCCGGCTGGCGCGGGCGGCAAAAGGGGGATCCGCGCGAGGACTCAGATCCCCAAGTGCTGGCAGCGGTTCAGGACGCCGCGGAGAACGGGGTAGCGTTTCCGCTTTCCACGACTCACTACATTGAGACGAGCAAGATCACAAACCCTCAGAAGAGGCTTGACGTTGCCCGGACCATGGCGTCAATCTCGCACTGTCGTACGCTGCGGGCGCGCAGGGTCTTGCTTCGCCATCAGATGCTGCACGCCATGCACTTGGCCTTCGGCCGACCCGCCTTCCGGCCGCAGGCCCCGGATGTACTCGGCACGGGCTTTCGCTGGGCTTTCGAAGGCGAGCCCGGCCCGCTGAGGCTTCACGATCCCGCCGGCCCGGTCGATCCGGCCACGATTGACGGGATGCCCGACTTTCTGCGTAAGGCCAATCAGGTCGCCGAACTGATGATCCTGGCGGGACCCGGTGACCAGGAAGTCGGCATCTTGCGTCAGCAGTACGGCTACCGCCCCGAGGCGACGATAGAAGTCCAGGCGAGCAGGCTGGAATGGGAGTCGAGTTACGTTGAAGTGCTCGCTGAGCATCCAGCCAGCAGGGCTGAGCTTCGTGTCCGCCTGCAAGCTCGCGAACTGCTTCACGAGCACCTGGCACTGTACACGGAGCTGGCCAGTGAATACCGGATCAACTTGAGCCGTGAGATCCGTTATGACCCAGACCGGCCGAACGTCTCGCGCCGCGCCATGGTCAGCTTCGCCGACACGATCCCCACTCTGCGGATCGCCGTCGACCTGAAGACCGAGCTGTTCCGCAACGCCACTAAGCCCTGGACCATGAACCCGATATATGACATCGACGCGCTCAGTATGGCCATCCCGTACTGTCACGTGGTCGTACCCGACCGGGAGATGGCGGACCTCCTGTCGCGTTCCGATACCGGCCCGCGCCACGGAACCAAGATCATCACCACCCTCGCCGACCTGCCAAGCGCTCTGCCCGAACTAGTAGAGCAAGCCCGGAACGCCCCAGGGGACCGGACCGGCTGGGACTGGGCAGGACAATGGGACGGCTATTGCCTCGACTGGAACGAGCTGCGCAAGAGCGCCCCGAGCAAAGCGTCCGCAGCCTGACGCTTAATTGTCAGACGTAGGACAGGGGATGTCCCGATCCGGGCTGGTCCGGCTCCGCTCCGGGTACGCCTGGGCTTGCTGCTGCCGTTCGGGCTTAGGGCACTAACGCTGCGAGAGCCGTCCGTCGATGAAGCTTTCCGACTAGACTGTGCCGCGTTCCCTAAAGAGAAGGTGTACCAAAGTCCGATTACCGTCTAAGGAGACTTGGTAATGCAGGTGCAGACTCTTGCCGATCAGCTGTTCTTTACTACGTCCTATATTGAAGCTAGGAGCGGGAGTCGGTCCTGGGTCGGCACTGGTTTTATTTATGCCGTTGAAACCAATGCCGGAACAGCGCATTTCCTGGTAACAAATAAGCATGTTCTTGATACAGCGGAAAGTGTAACTGTCCGCATGATAAAGCAGGAGACCTCAGGTGGGCCATCGCCTGGAAATTCGACCCAGATCACTATCCAGTCGTTCGGTAATAGTTCCTGGATAGGCCACCCTGACCCTTCGGTTGACGTGGGAGTAATGGCCTTCGGGCCGGTGCTTAATGCGATGCAAAACATGGGCGCTCCTGCGTTCTTTAGATCGGCGTCCCCCCGCACTGTGTCTCTCCATGGCTCAAGAACAAGAGCTTGACGCGATCGAGGAAGTTGTATTCATCGGCTATCCCAACGGACTCTTCGACACAATGAATTATCTTCCCATTCTGCGGACAGGAACGACAGCTACCCCTATAGCAGTTGACTACCGAGGTGCACCTGCATTCTTGATTGACGCATCGGTTTTCCCGGGTTCCAGCGGCAGTCCCGTATTTATCGCCAATCGTGGGACGTATTTTACCCGTGGTGGCAATATAACTGTTGGAACGCGCGTGATATGCCTAGGCGTGTTGGCCGCCGTTCATACGCGGCAAGTGCAGGGCGCAGTAGGCGTTTTGCCCTCAAGGCTCGTGGCTGCTTTTGATGAACCTATGGATCTTGGCATAGTTTATAAGGCTCGCTGCATCGATGAATGCGTTCAGCCATTTCTCCAACAAGCTGGCCTCACGCAGAAACAAACTGCCGAGTTGATAGAAACGTCCACCGAGTCTTCGGCGGCTGATGACGCGATCGGCAGTGAGGCATCACCAGCTTCAGCACTATAGTTTCGATTGCGTCCAGCGGACTACATTCGCATGAGACGTCACCGTACCTCGCTACTGTACTTGGCTGGCTGACACAGCCGCCGCGCCGACGTGGCCATTCCCTCCCTATCCGCATCAGGTGCGGATGAGGCGCGTTCTTCCTGCCCGGAGGCTCGTGACCCGCCGCGGCACTGGGTGACCTGCCTCGCCCAGGCCGTGCCCGTGAGTAACTGAGGGTTACAGGTCTGAACTGATGGTTATGCTGTGGTGGGAGTCGCTCCGGCACCTCTCCCATTCCGCGGGTGCGCGCCAATTTTGTAGGTGACTGGTCGGTAGCCTGCTGGCGGCGTGGCGTTTTGCTGGCCGGGGGCCGGTCAGGCGGCTGTCGTCTGGTTGTGGTGCGCTGGCCAGATCTGGTCTTTGGGGCGGCTGGCCTGCTGGCAGCGGAGGGCGGCGATGGCGTCGGCGCCGTTGACGGTCCAGTGCATGCCGGATTGCTTGAGCCTTTGGCCGATGACGGATTTGCAGCTGGCTTCCACGACGCCGGAGCCGACAAACAGGCCGCACTGGCGGAACCAGTGGTAGCGCATGCGGGGCGCGTTGTTCTCGAAGTAGCCGAGCGCCGTCTCGAGCTCGTCCCTCTTGACGCCTTCGAGGCGGTAGGCGCGGGCGGCCTTGCAGATGCCGTCGATGTCGCCGTAGTCGAGGTCCTCGAGCCGGGCGGCGAGCCATTCGTCCTTGCGGTCGCCGAACATGAACTCCAGGGACCGGGCGAGGTCGTGCAGGTGCTCGCGGGCGTGGAACAGGTCGACGATCTGGGTGGCCTCCGGGAACTTGGCGGTGGCGATGTTCCAGATCCAGGCGGCCCCGTCGCCGAGGATGGTGAGCTGGCGGACGTGGTCCGCGCCGCGCCGGATGCCCTCGGCTTTCACCAGGCTCCCGAAGACGGCGGCGGGCTCGAAGGTGGCGATGACGCTGGCGGAGTCCCGGTCGCGGACCGGGTAGCCGCCGGAGTCCGGCTTGTTCTGGGTGAAGAAGACGGCGAGCTTGACCTCGCGGGTGCGGGCCGGGCCGTCCTCGCCCTTCCCCTCCCGGCCGGCGGTCTCCCGTGAGGTCATCGGCACGCCGGTGCCGTCGATGGCGGCGTAGAGCTTGTCGGGCAGCGGCGAGGGCGGCAGCGGGGCCAGCTTCCGGTAGCCGTCTGCGGTCACAATTCCACCAATACGATGATGCCGCGGTTGCTCAGGAAGCAGGCAATCGACGCGCTGGCCCTTTGCTGAAAGGCCCGTCTGCGACGATCGTCTTCAGCATGTCCAGGGACCGCTCGTCGGCGCTGCCTGCAACGGGGTAGGCGATGCCGATGGACTGTCCGGGGCAGCCGGTGACGGCAAACACCTCGTAACTAAGCGTGATCGGTCCGACGAACGGGTTGTTGTACCGGAGCCGGCCGGCCGTGAACCCGTCGACATCATGGCGCGCCCATAGCTCGCGGAACTCATCGCTGTGTCCCGACAGGTCACTGACCAATTCCTGCAGGACCATGTCGTCTGGATGCAGGCCACAGTCGGCCCGGAGGGTGGCCACGGCCAGCCGTGCGACAGCGGGCCAGTCGATGTACCGCTCACGGGCGCGGCGGTCGCGGAACAGGAACCGCAGCACGTTCTGGCCGGGCGTGTAGCCGACATGCAGCGCCTGGGCCAGGCGGTTGGCGGCGAGCACGTCGGTGTAGCGGCCGAAGACTACCGCGGGCAGGCCGTCGAGTTGCCCCAGCAGGCCCGGTAGCCCCGGCCGGACGCTTTCGGCGGGTGCCCGGTGCTGATCACCATCGTGGCCGGCGAGCTGCCTGAGGTAACCGAGTGCCTCGTCGTCCAGCCTGAGCGCGCGGCCCAGGGCGGCCACTACCTGGGCCGACGGGTGGCGGTCCCGGCCCTGCTCCAGACGGGTGTAGTACGGCAGGCTGACCCCCGCCAGGGCGGCCAGCTCCTTCCGGCGCAGACCGAGCGAGGGCCGCCGACCTTCGGGCGCCAGGCCTGCCTGCCGGGGGGGCAGCAGCTTGCGCCGCGCCCCGAGGAAGTGTCCCAGGGCGTTGCCAGCGCCTTGCGGCTGGCGTCTGGGGGGTGGCGTGGGCGCCATAGTGGATATCCTAGCGTGGGCCGCCCCACGTCCGCGCGGGCGGGACAGGAGGCCCCGGGGTGGCGCTCACCCGGTGCCTGCCGGGGGCAGCTCCATCCGCACGACTCGGGCCGGGCGGAGCTGCCCGTCTGGGGGCAGCTGGGTGCCGCCGCCGTCGGTCGTCACGTAGGCCACCTGCCCGGCCTCGCCCTCCCCGCGGCCCCAGGCCAGGCTGGAGGGGCCGACGAGCAGCCCGTCGAACGGGACGCCGGCCACGGCCCGGCCGGGTTCTCCGAGCGCTCCCGGCTTCAGCGCAATCTGGTTGATGGTGTTCTCCCGGTGGGTGCTGACGTACGCGACGCCCGCGTCCTCGTCCAGGCAGAAGTCGTCATACATCCGGCCGCCCGCCACAACCTCGGGCTCGCCGGTCGGCTCGCGGGTCGCCTGATCGACGGCTACCCGCATCAACAGCTGCTGCGCGGTGGCCGTGTAATACAGGTGGCCGCTGCCGGCCGCGTAGCGGATCCCGTTGATGCCGGGCTGCGGGGGCCGCAGCGGGGACACCGGGTCAAACCGCATAGTCGGATGCTCCAGCCACACCCGCGCTGCGGCCTGGCCGCCGTCTTCCGGCAGATCGACGCGCCAGATCAGCCCGGCCAGGCTGTCTGCGAAGAACATGACGCCGGGCGCGATCAGGCAGCTGCCGTTGAGGCCGCCGACCGGCTCGGGGTAGGTGAGCACGGTCTGCGGGTTTACCGGCGTCCCCGGGCTCCAGTCGCGCAGATCGAGCCGGACCAGGCGTGATTCGTGGGTGGTGTAGGCGTCGGACAGCGACACCTGGAAAATACTGGGCGCGGTCTCGATGATCCCCAGGCACATGTGGTCGAACGTGTGCACGTGCACCGGCGTCACCGGGCCCTGCCCGTTGCCGGGCGGGAGATACCACAGTTCTTTCTTGGTGACAACCGTGACCAGGATCGAGTTGTCCGCCCGGACGGCCAGGTTCTCCAGGAAGTAGTGCTCGGGGAACCGGGCCGCTTCGGTGAGGGTGGCGGCTATCGGGGGTTCAGTGTCCATGCCCGGTGTTTCCTTACACGCTTGGCCTGGTTCCGGTGGTGGGATCTCGAAGGCGTTGAGTATGGCGCAGACGGCGTGGTAGATGCCGGTCAGCATGACGATGTCTGACAGGCCAGCCTCGCCGAATGCGTGCACTGCGCTGTGGTAGCGGCGCGTCGACCGTGTGCTGCACCGACAGTGCCCGGGCGACCTGCTCCTTTTCGCTGAGCTCGTCCGGCAGCTCCCGCGGCACAGCGCGCTCATCGCCTCGTCGGGCAGCCCGGCGTGCCGGCCCACCGCGGAATGGGCGTACAGCTCGTAGGCGGCCTGCCACACGGCGCCGACAGTGAGGATGATCACCTGGCGGGTCCGCTGGTCAAGGGACGTGT
>Ga0302326_10027862_pt1 | contig 11384 bp, 11 predicted proteins | sample Palsa_T0_3_FD_202264 | JGI IMG/M metagenome (GOLD analysis project Ga0302326, IMG submission 202264) | Peat permafrost microbial communities from Stordalen Mire near Abisko, Sweden - Palsa_T0_3 | ecosystem: Environmental > Terrestrial > Soil > Palsa > Peat permafrost | place: Sweden: Abisko...
TCCTCGTGTGCGTTGGGTCGCCTCGGCGCCAGAAGCGATGCCCGAAGCTTGCGGTTATAAAGGCATTTCTCGCTCCCCGTCTGACCGGGGTCGCGTGCCGCGAGTACGCGCGGTGGCGGTCGGCGAACGGCCGCAATCAGCGCCTCGGGCGTCAGTTCGCCGAGCGTCTCACGGTGTGGCAGCAGCTCGAACAGGCAGCTGCGGTGGCCGTCATCGCTGATCGCGAGCAATCGGATCGTTACGAAGTCGAGGCCCGGGGTCGGCCACGTGACGGTGTCCGGATCGGTCCCCGCGAGGATCACGACGTCCGGCATCTGCCGTTCCCTTCTGGTCGCAGGTGGCAATGCCTCGACGAGCTCGATTCCGGGTGCGGCGCGGATCGTGCGCGTCACCACGTCGCCGAGCATCCCCGGCAACGCATCCACGCTCACCCTGATCGGTGGTTGTGGCACCTCCATCGGATTCGATTTTTGGCGGCGCAGGTGCGCGCGGCAATGAGCCGGAGGATCCAACTTCGATCCACAGCGGGATCCGGGTTATCCAGGGATTGGATCTAGACAGGATCTAGATCGAACGCTCGCGCACTGGCATCCGAGCGGCACTTGCTCCGCGCGAGCTCGTAGGAGAACGCGAGGTTCGCGCCCGTCTCGCGGCATCGCTCGGCGGCCTGGGAGCGTCGCTTCACCTCAAGCTTGTCGAGCACGTTGTGGACATGGTTCTTGACGGTCGCCACCTCGATCTGCAACCGCCCGGCGATTTCCTTGTTGCTGAGTCCCTCTTCGAGCAGCGCGATGATCTCCAGTTCCCTCGGGGTTAGCCGGCGCGGTGGGCGTTCGACTATCGGGGCGGCGCCGACCTGTCGGATGAGGACCGACGTGACGCTCGGCGGACAGACCAGTTCGCCGTCGGCAACGCGCGCGATTGCGCCGATCAACTCGTCGATCCCAGCGGCACGATCGAGATAGCCGGCGACGTCATGCTGAGCGCACGTCAGCACATCTTCGTCGGTTCCGAGTCCAAACACGACGATCGCGCAGTCGACCAAGATCGAGCGCAGCAGCGGCAGCGTGGTGAGCAGTCGGGTGGCCGCATCGACGACGATCACGGCGTCCCGCAGCCCAGCCAGCCCGAGCAAATCGTCACGTCGATCGGAGGTCGCGACGACCCGCCGGCCGTCGCCGAGCGCCGTCGCCAGGCCATCGCGGCAGAGGCGGGTCGGCGCGATGATCGCGACGCTGGCCCGAGGGGGTTCATCTGGGTCAGGCCCGCGCGCCGATCTGCCGGCGTCCGCCGGCGTCGAGCCTGGTGGCGCAGTGTTCATCCGTGCCACATCCCCCGCGCTCATCGAGCCAAACCTGCATGCTGAGTAATCAAGCCCCCGCCGATCCCGCTCCGGCGTTCGGGACGCCCGCACATCACGGCACGCTCCTTGCCGTACTGGTTATCCCCCGTTCCTTACTCCGAGTTTATACAACTCGCGGGAAGTCGTGTGTCAAATTTGAGTGCCGGCGAGTGACCAGGCGCGAACGGTCACGGGTGCGAAGTGGCACTGCGAGCGACCGACCCCGATTTAATGAAAAAGGGTAAAGCATCGCTATCCGGATCTCGTCGATTTTGTTGTTGTCGATCGCGCCGATTGCGCGTACCGTGTTGGGCTTCAGGGGCTCATGCGCTGCCAGGTGCAGGAGGGGACAAATGGACATATCGATATTGGTTTCGGTGCTTGCACCCTGCCTCAGCGGTTTACTCGGCGCGGTCAACGCCGCGGCGACGGGGTTCGGTGAGGGCGTCGGTGCTGACCTCGTCGAGCACGCCAAGCGTCTATGGGCCAAGCTGCGCCCGCGCGTCGAGGCAAAGCCAGCCGCGCTCGAGGCCGCGCAGGACGTGGCACAGCGTCCGGACGACGATCGCGCCCGCGGCGCGCTTGAGCTGCAACTCGAGAAAATACTTGCCGACGACCCGGAGCTCACCCGCGAGATCGAATCGCTGTTGCGTGACGCGGTCGCGGCTGGGGTGGTCGCCGCGGGTGAGCGAAGCGTCGCGGTCGGCGGGAACGTGAGCGGTGTGATCATCACCGGCGATAACGCCGCCATCCGGGAATAACCCGATGGCCTCCGCGGCGGATCGCGGGCGGGCCGCCGCTACGGTCGGCGAACGTGGCGTCTCCGTCGCCGGTGATGTCACCGGCAGCGTGATCGTCACCGGTGACCACAACGACATCAAGCTGCTGCTGGGTTCCGAGCACGGAGCCCTGATCGAACGTCTGTCGCGCTCCGCGCGTCCGACCAAACAGCTTCGGCCAGCGCCCTTACGCAACCTCCCGGACCGGCCCGCAGACAGCATCGATCGCGACCAGGACGCGCTCGCGGTCGCCACTAGCGGTGTCGCTCCCGCGAAGGCGCTCAACCTCCACGGCGAGGCGGCGATCGGAAAGACCTATGTGCTGTTGCGCGCCGTCGAGGACCCGCAGTCGCCGATCGCGGCGGAAGCCGTGTATGTGTATGCCGCGGGAGGCCTGGATGACGTTCTGCAGGCGGTATTCGACGCCTTCTACGAGCAGGTGCCCCGTCCAGATCGTCTTCGGCACAGCTGCGAAATGACCTGGCCGCCGTCAGCGCCCCGGTGATCCTCGATCAGCTCGAGCTCGAGCGTGACGCCGCTCAGCAGCTGCAGCTGGCGCTGGCGCGCTGTGCGGTCGTGGTCGTCTCCCGCGAGCGCGTGCTCTGGGGGGACGCGAGCTCGCTGGCCATCCACGGGCTCGAGCCGCAATTCGCGATCGGATTGATCGAGAGCGAGATCGGTCGCCGCGTTGAAGCCACCGAGCACGAAGCGGCGCGGCAGATTTGCGAAGCGTTCGCCGGCCATCCGTTGAGGATCCGCGAAGCCGTTGCGCCAGTCCGCGAGGAGGGTCGCACGTTGAGCGAGATCGCGGTCTCGGTTGCCGTCGCCAATCCCCGCCAGGCGCTCGCGGCAGCCCGGCTCGCCGCCGCCGATGCCGACCAGCGTCGCCTCTGGGCGACGCTGGCACTGTTTGGAGCCAGCGCGGTTGGGCGCGAGCACCTCAAGTCGCTGATCGACGCCCCGAACGCGGACGCGATCATCGACGCCGCCGTGGCGGACCGTGACCTGCGCGCCCACAGCCCGCGATACAGCCTCGGCTTGACCGCCGCCGACGCGGTCGGATCGCTGAATCTGGAGTCCGCCGGAGACCGCGCGCTGACTCATTTCATCGGTTGGGCAGACGCGACGCACCAGGAGCCGCAGGCGCAGCTGATCGAGGGGCGCGCCCTGCTGGCGCTGCTTCGGTGGGCCGTGGCCAACGGCCGCCTGCGCCAAGCGATCGAGCTCGGACGCGCGATCGACGTCGCGTTCGCCGTCGGTCGCCGCTTCGACGCGTGGCGCGAGCTGCTCGAGCTTGTCAGAGCGGCCGCTCGCGAATCGGGCGATCGCGCAGCGGAGGCCTGGGCGCCACACCAACTCGGGACGCGGGCGGTGGCGCTCGGCGAGCTGGTCGCGGGGGCTGAGCTTCTGGGTCGCGCACTCAGCGTGCGGCGCGAGCTCGGCGACCGTGCTGGCGCTGCCGTGACCGAGCGCAACCTCGCGATCGCCAGACGGCTCGCCCGGCCAGCGCTGTGGCGCAACCCGTTCCTGCTGCTGCTCGTCGGCGCTCTGGTCGCCGCCGGTGCGGTTGTCGCCGTGGCCGCGCACCACGGCGGCGGCACGCACGGTCACGCCACGGTAACGGTGACGGGGCCCAGCCCACAACACACGGTTGTACACAGCTCGGTCGCGCTGCAGATCAAGGCCACCGACTCGGCAAACAGGAAGTTGACCTGCGCCGCCCAGGGCCTGCCGCCCGGGCTCGCGATCCATCGTTTGACCGGGCTCATCAGCGGGCGACCGAACAGGACCGGCTCCTACGAAGTGACCGTCGGCGCCGATGACCACAACGGCGCCAGCGACAAGGCGCGGTTCGGTTGGACGGTTAGGCCCGGCGTTGCGAACAAGGTGTCGGTGACCAACCCGGGTTCACAGAGTGGCACGGTGAAGGTCCCGGTCAACGTGCAGATCACGGCGAGCGACTCGGCGGGGGCGGCGTTGACCTATTCGGCGTCCGGGCTGCCGGTCGGGGTCACGATCGACTCTTCGACTGGGTTGATCAGCGGCACGCCGGCGTCGCCCGGCAGCTCGCCGGTGACGGTGACGGCCACGGACCCCAGTGGCGCGTCCGGCAGCGCGACGTTCAACTGGACGATCAACCTGCCTTCCGGCTCGACTGGAACCGGCCCTGAGGACCCGTAGGCTGGGTCAGATCCAGATACGAGACGTGGTTCAGTCGCCCGACTCCGGCAGGCTTGCATCTGCTTCTAGGCAGGGATAGCGTCGCTCAAACCCACCGAAGGGAGACACCATGCCGGAACAGACGGCCTCTCTGGAGCAGAGGGTCGAACGGCTGCTTGCGCTCTTGGACGCGATGGATGTCGAGAGCCTGATCCCGATGGTCACCGACGACGTTCAGAGCGTCGACGAGATCAGTCGTGGCTGGTCGCGCGGGCGTGCCGCAGTCGAGTCCTACCTCTCGCAGCTGACGGCCACCGTTTCAGACGTCCACTCGCGGATGAGCGACGCGCACGAAGCGGTGTGGGGCGACGTCGGGTTAGTCACCTTCGTTCTCGATCAGACGTACACCATCGATGGACAGCAGCAGGCCATCTCAGCCCCGACGTCGATCCTCTTCCGGCGCGAGCAGGCGGATTGGAAGATCGCCCTCATCCATACCGTTCCGATCCCTGAGGCAGCGTAGGCTGCATTATGCTCGAGGCTGTGATCCAGGACGGCGTCCCGGTCACACCGGCTCTTGTCGAACGGTCGTGCGCTAGCGTCAGATCACAGACCGAACACGATCTGTACCCGTCGAGGGTCGTGCAGGATCCGTACCAGAGTGAACGTCCGACCATCTCGCAACCCTGGGCCCGGTGTCTTGACTCGGCGGGCGCTGCTTCGGTCGGGAGCACTCGGTGGCGCGTCGCTCGCCGTCGGCGTCACCGCGGCTCGTGCGGCGACGAGCCGGCCGGTCAAGAGCGTTGCGGTGCCGTCCGTCACCGCAACCTATGACTTCAATCAGGGCTGGCGCTTCGGGGGCATCTACCGAGCCGGCTCGCAGAGCCCGGGCTATGACGATGCCGGCTTCAAGCGTGTGAATCTCCCCCACACGGTGGTCCCCCTGTCGTGGGGTGATTGGAATCCCTCAAGCTGGGAGGAGTTGTGGATCTACCGGAAGTCGTTCTCTGCGGACGAGCTGGAGCTCGGTCGGGTCTTCCTTGATTTCGACGGTGTCATGACCAATGCCACCGTGTACCTGAACGGGGTGGAGCTCGCCCAGCACATCGGCGGGTACCTGCCGTTCTCGGTCGAGTTGACCGAGAACCTCGTGCCTGGGCAGAACGATCTGGGCGTGGTCGTGGACGGTCGGCTGCTTGACGTCCCCCCGCAGGGCAGCGTCACCGGCGCGAGCTCGATCGACTACCTGCAGCCCGCGGGTATCTACCGCGATGTCACCCTGCGGGTGGTCCCGGACGCCTACATCAGCGACGTGTTCGCCAAACCGGTCGATGTTCTCGCCGCCACGCCCGGCGTCGAGCTGGCCGTCACCGTCGACTCCCTCACCAGGCTGGCTGATCGGGTGCAGTTGACAGTCGAACTGCTCGACGACGACAGGAAGCTCACGAGCACGACGGTCAACGAGAAGGTCGAACGTGGGACGAACGTCTTTGCGCTCGACCTCCGGGACGTGCGTGGTATCGCCCTGTGGTCGCCGAGCGCGCCGAAGCTCTACACGCTCCGGGTCACGATCAGCAGCGCGACGAACCCGCCACATACCGTCAAAGTGACGATCGGCTTCCGGGAGGCGAGCTTTGAGCTGGACGGCTTCTATCTCAACGGCGAACGGCTCCAGATCTTTGGACTCAACCGCCACCAGCTGTTCCCCTACACGGGTATGGCGGCGCCAGCGCGGCTCCAAGCCAGGGATGCCCAGCTGATCAAGGACGAGCTCAACTGCAACATGGTCCGCTGCTCGCACTATCCGCAATCGCCTCATTTCCTCGACGCCTGCGATCAGCTGGGTTTGATGGTGTGGGAGGAACCGCCGGGTTGGCAGTACATCGGAGATGAGAACTTCGAGGGGATCTTTCTGCAGAACGTGCGCGACATGGTGATCCGCGACCGTAACCGGCCGTCGGTCGTCGTCTGGGGAACGCGACTCGATGAGACCACGAGCTATCCCACGCTGTATGCAGAGGCTCGCCAGCTCGCCTACCAGCTCGACGGGACCCGTCAGACCACCGGAGCGATGGATACCCAGTCCACAGCGGGCTGGGCCGAGGACGTGTTCGCGTATGACGACTATGGCTCCTCAGATGGCAACGCCGCAATAGCGCCGCCGGTTCCCGGCATCCCGTACTTGATCAGCGAGGCCGTGGGCGCGCTCACCGGGCCGCCTCTGTACCGCTGGATCGACACATCGCAGACGCTGCAAGACCAGGCCGCGCTCCATGCCCAGGTCAATCAGATGGCTCGGGGCAACCCGGCGTATTCCGGCGTTCTGGGGTGGTGCAGCGTTGACTACGCCTCACTCCTCGGGGGCGGGCGCGACTGGCAGAGGCTCCGATGGCCGGGCGTGCTCGACACCTTCAGGGTGCCGAAGCCGGGCGCCTCCTTCTACCGCTCGCAGCTCAGCCCCCAGGTGGCGCCGGTGATCGTGCCCGCGTTCTATTGGGACTTCGGTCCCAACTCCCCGGCGACCGGGCCGGGAGCGAACGCGATTCTCGCCACCAACTGTGACCAGCTGTTGGTCTACATCGACGGCCAGCCGCTCGCTGCCGCCAGTCCCGACACGACCGACTACGGCAACCTCCCGTATCCGCCCGTCCTCGTCGACCTCACCGTCGATGGTTCGACGCTGCCCGCGCTGACCGTCCTGGGGTACTACGCGGGCGGCCACGTCGCCACCCTGCAGATGTCCGCAGACACCGCGACCGACCGCCTCGTGCTCGACCTCGAGGACGCGAAGATCGTCGGCGATGGCACCGACGCGACCCGGCTCGGCTTCCGGGCGCTGGATGCGTACGGCAACCAGCGCCCCTACGTCGCCGGCAACGTGACGGTGTCGCTGACCGGACCCGCGGTGATCGTTGGGCAGAACCCGTTCGAGTTCGCCACCTACGGCGGCGTAGGAGCGGTGATCATCCGCTCAGACGCGGATCGCACTGGCGTGGTCTCAGTGACAGCGAGCCATCCGACGCTTGGCACCGCGACCGCGAAGCTCACGGTCGTCAAGCCGTCCGGCCTGTATCTCTGATCACCCCCTATCCGCGGGCAGCGGTGTTGCCCGTCGGCCTGCGGTGCGACTTGCGGGACTTGCGCCGAACGGGGTGTGAGAAGGCGAGCGTCCTGCTCGAGGTCACCGATCCCGTACTGGCCGCAAACGTCGCTGTGGCAGTCAGCGTGAGGGGTGCCCTCGCCGCGCGGAACAGCCGGCGCCCCGCTCGGGTTGGCGCCAGCGTGAGGGTGGCCACCCCCGGGACCTTGAAGCGATGGCTCGTGGAGGCGACCAGCACCGGCTGCGCCTTCGTCCCCGCCGTCCAGGTGACACTCACCTGAGACGCGATTGGGCTCGCGAACGCCAGCTTGACCCGAGCCGTCTTGGCCAGGGCGGCGATCGTCGGGAGGTGGCGTCCTGACAGGAGCTGGGTGCGCAGCCCGCTGATGATCGCCTTCGTGGTCTCACCCGCCGCGACGTTGCCCTCGTCGTCGGCCGCAACGCACAGCGACACGGCGGGACAGGCGACCGCATTGACGCCCCCGAGACTGCTCAACGACCAAGTTGACTGTGGTGCGGCGGGATCGAACGAACCCAGCAGCCCGGAGATCCCCCCGCCCGTTTGCACGGAGGCGAGGCAGAGCGAACGCGACTGGCACCAGATCCCATACAGCGCGTCCGGCAGCGAGCGAACGACCTGCTGCGTCGGCGCCAGCGGGTTCACCGTGATCACGCGTCCCACGTCCCCGTCCACCGTCGCGCAGAAACCGATGCTCGGACACGAGATGCCGAACAGCGAGCTCAGCCCGCCCGCGTCGGTCGCTGTGCCCGTCCATGGCGCGGAGCCAGTCGGGTTCGCGGTTGTCAGAAGATTTCCGGAGAAATCTGCGGCCGCACACAGCGCGCTCGACGGACACGCGATCGCGGTCAGCGGTGGCTGACACGCCAGCCCGAGGCCGGTACAGCCGTAGCTCGTAGCGGTGTCGATGTGCACGATCGTCCATGCCGAGGCGCCGCCGGTCGGATCCGTCGAGACCAAGGCGTTGCCAGCGGCGTCGACCGCGACGCATAGCCCCGTCGAGGGGCATGAGACGCCGCTGACCAACGCGGGCCCCGCGTTGTCGGTGTTGTTCTGGGTCGTGCTCGGGTCAAAGTTGGCCACAGCCCATGCTGCCGCGCCGCCGGTCGGATCCGTCGAAGTGATCACGTTGCCCGCCCCGTCAACGGCGACGCACAGGGTTGTCGACGGACACGAGATACTCGTCATCTCCGTCGTTCCGTCGACGTCGGCGGTGGCCCATGCGCGCGGACCTCCGGCCGGATCCGTCGACCAGAGGACACGCCCGGCGCGGTCAACCGCCACACACAGCACCGTCGACGGGCACGCCATGCTGTCGATGGGCTGGGTGTCGACTCCGCCCGGCGCCGTCCAGAGCAGTGGACCGGGGCTACTCAGAGGCGGCGCTGCGCGCGCGGCCGGAACCGCCACGAGACCGAACGCGAGCATCGCGACCGTCCAGCGCAGGCTACGCGCGAAACGGCCAAGAACGACTCGCGGAAACAGATGCATGACGACGGGTACGGTGGCACGAATCATTACGGCGAGCGCCGACGAGACATAGCTGCAAATCGCCGCGCTGATCTGGCGGAGGCGCTCTCGCCAGCCATATGCCCGATCCTCGTGGTCAATGCGGGGCTGGTCGAACGCGGCGACGAGCTCGCCCGGTTGGAGCGTCTGCTCGACCAGGCGCGCGACGGAACCGGAATCGTGGCGGTGGTCCAGGGTCCCGCGGGCATCGGCAAGAGCGAGTTACTGTCGGCGGCGGCAGCCCGGGCAGACAAGCGCGGGTTCGGCGTGTTGAGCGCGCGTGCGGTGCGACAGGACAGCGCGCCCGGAGCCCTGCGCGTGGCGCATCGTCGCGCGGCGGCGCTCGTATATCGAAACGGTTCCGGGGGGCGGGTCGCGGCGTATGTGCTGGCCTGTGCACCGGCCGCTGACGCCTGGGTGATCGAGCGGCTGCACGAAGCGGCGGGCATGCGCTGGAGCGAGGTGCGCCCGAGGTCGCCGCTGCGTATCTGCTACGCGGCTCGAGGTGCGAGGCGCCTCCCAATCGACCCTAGGAGGCGCAGAAGGGGCTGGGTAGCCCGCGTTCGGCGAGCTACGGGGATCCGTATCGTGCTGATCTAGGCGGGCTGACACGAGATCAAGGACTGGAGCGGCGCATGTTCGAGCGATTCACCGAGCAGGCCCGCCAGGTCGTCGTCCTGGCTCAGGAAGAGGCGCGGAGGCCGCAGCACAACTACATCGGCACTGAGCACATCCTGCTCGGACTCCTGCGCCGGAGTGACGGCGTCGCAGTTCGCATCCTGCTGGATTGCGAGGTCGATCTTGCCGACCTTCGCGACGAGCTGATCGTTCGCGCGGGCGGCGCGTACGTCCCGCAGGGTGATGAGGAGATCTCGAGTGGGCCGGGGCCGGCGATTGACCCGGGTTGGCTTGACGGACTGCCGGTGCTGCTCAAGCCACTGGGCGAGGAGATCCGCGCCAAGCTCGGACGAGCCCCGGACCTCGGGGACCTGCTGCTGGTCCTGGTCTGCGTGCCGCACACGCCCGCTGCCGAGGCGCTCGGCGAACTGGGGCTCGATGTCGATCGGCTGTGGGGCCAGATCGAGCGTGCTCGGACTGACGCCGAGAACGACCGTCACACCTTGGCTGAACATTTGACCGAAGTGGTTCAGGCCAAGGAACTGGCGATTGAGCAGGGCCGGCTTGACGAGGCCGCCGCGTTACGGGATCAAGAGCGCGAGCTGCGCACGCGAGCGAAGTCGATCCACTGGTCGCGACTTGCGACGATGACTGAGCTGCGTCGGCGACTCGGCATGCCCGCTCGGCCCGAGGACGCCTGACCGCGCCCACGCCGGGTTCGAGTCGAACTCCGGCGCGTTGCACCCGGGGTCTGGCCCATCGGCAGGGCCCGTGGCGCGTCGGTCGTCCCAGGGCGCGTCGCCCGCGTGACGCCAGCACCTGATCACCAAGCGCTCGATCACGAACCATGGCGTGTCGGTGCGGGATATCCGCAGTGAGTCGCCATCGTTCACCGCGGCATGAGGCAGTTGACAGCGCGGCGGGTCGAACTCGTAGCTGGCACGGGACACCGGCGAGTTCCTCAACCCCCTGTTGCGGTTTTTGCCGCCTTTGAGGAGACGTCAGCAGAGCGGGCCGAATCTGCGTCGCACTCAGCTGCGGAACCCTGCGACCCAAGTTCGACCCGCGCGCATGCAAGGTGGCGGCTTTTGGGTGCTCCACTCCCAAAAGACGCCAACCGGGTCTAACCAGGTTTGTGCGACGCCCTCTGACCGGGCCGAAGTCAACCACGGTCCGCGACCACACCCAGCCGCAGTTGGCGGTTCCGCAATTACGAGGATCCACCGGCGAACGGGGCTGAGCGACGGTGGATCGAGATCACACAGATCTGTGTGATCTTGATGATCTCTGGTATGCTCCCGAATCATGCCGTCTGATGCTGAGATCACGTTCGCCGATCACGCCGGGCGGTTGTATGCCCGGCGCTACGGGATGGCGCCGATGGTGGGCCGGGTGCTGGGCTACTTGATGGTGTGCTGGCCTGCGGAGCAGAGCATCAGCGAACTGGCCGATGCGCTTCTGGCCAGCCGCAGCGCGATCGCCGGCGCGGTCAGCGCATTGGAGAACCTGGGATTGGTCCGCCGGTCACGTGCCGCTGGGGAGCGGATGGACCGGGTTTGTATCGATCGAACCTCCCGGCGTGCGTGGGGGTTCGATGTCTCCGAGTACCGGGAGCAGGGCGAGCTCGCCCGCGAAGGCCTGGAGGTGCTCGCCGACGCCCCCCTCGAGCGGCGAGCCGTACTGCTGGAGTTTGCCGCGTTCGCCGATTTTCTCGTCGAACGGCTGCCACTGCTCGAGCAGGACTGGAACGAGCATCGCCAGGCACTCCGCGACGCCGGCCAGCTTGCAGCCGATCCGGTGCACCCAAGCCGAAAGGACGTTGAAGGATGACCAGCGGTTCGGCCACGCCCGCGATCG
>Ga0302326_10027865_pt1 | contig 11383 bp, 9 predicted proteins | sample Palsa_T0_3_FD_202264 | JGI IMG/M metagenome (GOLD analysis project Ga0302326, IMG submission 202264) | Peat permafrost microbial communities from Stordalen Mire near Abisko, Sweden - Palsa_T0_3 | ecosystem: Environmental > Terrestrial > Soil > Palsa > Peat permafrost | place: Sweden: Abisko...
ACGAGATCCCGTTCCCTGAGACGCGCGCGTACGTCGAGAGGGTGATGAGCGCGCAGCGCAGGTACCGCAGCACATATGCGAGCGAGCTGGGCTACGGATAGCAGGGAGACGGCGTAACGCCGACGATCGTTTCGCAGATCCGTCCGTGGCCCACGCTACGCTGATTGGTCCGCTTATGCCCCAGTTCGAACTCGATGGCACCTACCGTCCGACCGCAGACCAGCCGGCTGCGATCGCTTCGATAGCTGAAGGGATTGAGGCCGGCGAGCGGTTCGTCACGCTGCTCGGAGCGACGGGCACCGGCAAGACGATGACGATGGCGGGCACGATCGAGGCGGTCCAGAAGCCGGCGCTCGTGATCGCACACAACAAGACGCTCGCCGCCCAGCTCTGCAACGAGTTCCGGGCCTACTTCCCGCGCAACGCGGTCGAGTACTTCGTCTCCTACTACGACTACTACCAGCCCGAGGCATACGTCCCGAGCAAGGATCTTTACATCGAGAAGGACTCGGCGATAAACCAGGAGATCGACCGTCTGCGCCACTCCGCCACCGCCGCGCTGTTCGCCAGGCGCGACGTGGTGATCGTCGCCAGCGTCTCCTGCATCTACGGGCTCGGTTCACCCGAGGTCTACGAGACCAACCTGCAGACCCTGAGCAAGGGCGAGTACATCGATCGCGATGCGCTGCTGCGCAAGCTTGTCTCGATCCAGTACACGCGCAACGACACCGCGCTGGCGCGAGGCACCTTCCGGGTGCGCGGCGACACGCTCGAGGTGTTCCCGGCCTATGCCGAGACGGCGTTCCGCGCCGTGCTGTTCGGCGACGAGATCGAACGGCTGCAGCACTTCGACCCGCTGACCGGGGAGCTGATCGGCGACGACCTCGAGCACGTCGGGATCTGGCCGGCGACCCACTACGTCGTGCGCGAGGGGATGATCGAGGACGCCGTTCGGCAGATCGGCGCCGAGTTGAACGAGCGCTGCGCAGAGCTCGAGGCGGCCGGGAAGCTGCTCGAGTCCCACCGGCTGCGGCAGCGCACGCAGTACGACATGGAAATGCTGCGCGAGCTCGGCTTCTGCAACGGGATCGAGAACTACTCGCGAATCCTCGACGGTCGCCAGCCCGGCGATCGGCCCTACTGCCTGCTCGACTACTTCCCGGACGACTTCGTGTGCTTCATCGACGAGTCTCACCAGACCGTGCCGCAGATCGGGGGCATGTCCGAGGGCGACCGCTCGCGCAAGCAGACGCTGGTGGATTACGGCTTCCGCCTCCCGTCGGCGCTGGACAACCGCCCGCAGACCTTCCAGGAGTTCCTGTCGATCACGCCTCGGATTGTGTTCGTATCTGCAACACCCGGGGAGTATGAGCGCACCCGCGGCGAGCGAACGGTGGAGCAGATCGTCAGACCGACCGGGATCGTGGACCCGGAGGTCGAGGTGCGGGAGACCCGCAACCAGATCGACGACCTGATGAACGAGATACGCGCGCGGGTCGAGCGCAACGAGCGCACGCTGGTCACGACCCTAACCAAGAAGATGTCCGAGGACCTGACCGACTACCTGCTCGAATCGGGCTTCCGCGTCCGCTACCTGCACTCCGAGATCGACACCCTCGAACGGATCCAGATCATTCGACAGCTCCGACTCGGGGACTACGACGTGCTCGTGGGCGTCAACCTCCTGCGCGAGGGGCTGGACCTGCCCGAGGTCTCGCTTGTGGCGATCTTGGACGCCGATAAGGAGGGCTTCCTGCGCGGCGAGACCTCGCTGATTCAGACGATCGGGCGCGCGGCTCGGAACATCGAGGGGAAGGTCCTGATGTACGCCGACCGGGAGACGGCGGCAATGCGGGCCGCGATCGGAGAGACCGACCGGCGGCGTGCGATCCAGCGCGCACACAACGAAGAGCACGGGATCACGCCCGAGACGATCGTCAAGGGAATCTCCGACATTGCCGAGTTCCTGCAGTCCGAGTCGAAGGTCCCGCGCTCGCGGCGCCGGCGGGTACGCGAAAGCGACGCAATGGAGCCGGCCGAGATCGAGCGGACGATCGTCGAGCTCGAGGAAGAGATGCTCGTCGCTGCCGAGGAGCTCAGGTTCGAGTACGCCGCCAAGCTGCGGGACGAGATCCGCGATCTCAAGCATGCGATGGAGCGAGCCGTCGCCGAAGGGCGCGCACCCGCCCGCTGAACCGCGCGAGCACGTCCACGTCAGGTACCCTGCCCGGGCTGCCATCTTCGATAGGAGGAACGCTAGCGTGGCCCTTGATCGTCAGAGCATCGAGAAGAAAGACTTCCCAATCGGCCGCCGTGGCTACGATCCGGACGCGGTCGACGTACACCTCGGGAGCCTCGCCGACGAGGTCGACGAGCTCAAGCGCTCGGCCCGTCGCCGCAGCGAGACGCTCGCTTCGGCAGCGAGCGAGCAGGTGCGGGCGATCGTCGAGGCGGCCGAGACGAGCGCCGGCGACATCCAGCGTCAGGCCGAGGAGGACGCGCGGGAGATCCGGACCGAGGCGACCTCGGAAGCCCAGCGCACGCGCGACCAGTCCGCTGAGCAGGCGCGCGACTACGTCGCGAAGGTCTCCGAGTCCACGGCGGTCATGCTCCAGCGGCTCGACGCGATGGAGAGTGAGCTGGGAGCCCTGATCGAGTCGCTGCGGACCGGCTCCAACCGGCTGAATGCCGACGTCCAACTGCTCGAGGGCAACCTCACCGACCTGACCGACGCGGCGACGACCCGCCCGCGGTTCGAGCCCGAGCCCTACGCGGACCTGCCCATCGGGGCGGACCAGCCGGTCGCCTACGAGGCGGTGACCGACGAGGAGGTCCTGGCCGAAGCGGCGGCGGGAGCTCCCGCAGCGGCGCCGGAGGGCGCGGAGCCGGTCGAAGTCGTCGTCGAGGAGGTGATCGTCGTCGAGACCGAGCCGGCGGCCGGCGACGCGTCGGACGACACCGAGGGCGCTCGGCTGATCGCGCTCAACATGGCGCTGAACGGGACGCCGCGCGAGGAGACGGACCGCTACCTCGCCGACAACTTCAATCTTCCCGACCGGCGAGGGCTGCTGGACGAGGTCTACGCGAGCGTGGAATAGCTAGCTCCGGGCTCCGCGGCGAACGGCCGTCGCGCGCGAGGCGGGCGGGCCTTGCGGAACCTGTCCCTTGCGAAGGTGCGCCCCAGGCCGTGCTTGCGGCGAGGGTAGGCGTGCTAACGAAGACAGTGAGGCTGTCGCGGCATGGCGGCCGCCAAACCCACTCAAACCACCAAGCCGTGCTGCGAACTGAACAGCAGTTGTTCACTTCGCAGCACGCCCCTTCGAGATCGGGGGCGGCGCACGCTCGCGAGGTTTTGCGGCGATCGTCGTGTACGCGAGCGCGAATTCCCCGTCCTCATCACTTCTTGATCACGGGTCGAGCTTCCCGCCGGCTTGTGCAACAGGGGCGCAAACTCCGGGGTTTTGGTCTATCGAACGTCTGTTCGGTATCCTAGAATCGAGCTGGTGGATCAGCTCGTCATCTCTGGTGCCCGGGAGCACAACCTGAAGGACATCACTGTCGCGATTCCGCGTGGATCGCTGACGGTGATCACGGGGCTGTCGGGATCGGGGAAGTCGTCGTTGGCGTTCGACACGATCTATGCGGAGGGGCAGCGGCGGTATGTCGAGTCGCTGTCCGCGTATGCGCGCCAGTTCCTCGGCCAGATGGACAAGCCGGATGTGGATTCGATCGAGGGACTCTCGCCGGCGATCTCGATCGATCAGAAGACGACCTCGCGCAATCCTCGCTCGACGGTCGGAACGGTCACCGAGATCTACGACTACCTGCGCCTGCTGTGGGCACGGATCGGTCACCCGCACTGCCACATCTGCGGCCGTCCGATCGTCGGCCAGTCGGCGGAGCAGATCATCGACCAGGTGATGGAGCTGCCGGAGGGCGCGCGCTTCATGGTGCTGGCACCGATCGTCCGCGGGCGCAAGGGCGAGTTTGGAAAGCGGCTCGAGGAGCTGCAGGCGGAGGGCTTCAGCAGGGTGAAGGTCGACGGCGAGTTGAGGCGACTGGACGAGGAGATCGTCCTCGACAAGAAGTACAAGCACGATGTCGCCGTGGTCGTCGACCGGCTGGTGATGAAGACCGATCTGCGCAAACGACTCGCGGACTCGATCGAGACCGCCGTCGCGCTCGCCGAAGGGCTGGTCGAGATCGAGCTGGTCGACGAGGGGCGGATCCTGACCTTCTCGGAGAAGTTCGCGTGTCCCATCCATGGGCCGAGCCTCGTCGAGCTCGAGCCCCGGGTGTTCTCGTTCAACTCGCCCCACGGCGCCTGCCCGCGATGCACGGGCCTCGGGTCGCAGATGGAGATCGACCCCGAGCTCGTGGTTCCGGACCCGGGATTGTCGATCGGCGAGGGTGCAATCGCGCCGTGGTCGGTCAGCGCTTCGAACTACTACGACCAGCTCGCGCAGGCGATCGCGGAGCGCTATGGCGTCGACCTCGAGACCCCGTGGCGGGAGCTGCCCCAGGAATCGCGCGACTTCTTCCTCTACGGAACCAATGGCGACCGGGTGCAGGTGGCCTACCGCAACCGCTTCGGCCGCCGCCGCTCGTACTCGACGAGCTTCGAGGGGATCGTGCGCAGCCTCGAGCGCCGTTATCTCGAGACCGACTCAGAGCTGTCGCGGGAGAAGATCGAGGAGTTCATGACCCTGCGGCCCTGCCCGGAGTGTCACGGAGCTCGCCTGCGGCCCGAATCGAGGGCGGTGCTGGTGGCCGGCTCAGCGATCCACGAGTTCACTGCGCTCCCGGCGCGGCGCGCGCTCGCTTGGGTGGAGGCGCTCGAGCTCTCAGAGCACGACCGCCGAATCGTCCGGCTCGTGCTCAGAGAGATCGAAGAGCGGCTGCGGTTCCTGGAGAACGTCGGGGTCGGCTACTTGTCGATCGACCGGGCGGCGGCGACGCTGTCGGGTGGGGAGGCGCAGCGGATCCGCCTGGCGACCCAGATCGGATCGTCGCTGGTGGGCGTGCTTTACATCCTCGACGAGCCGTCGATCGGTCTCCATCAGCGCGACAACGAGAAGCTGATCGCAACGCTGGAGCGGATGCGCGACCTCGGCAACACGGTGATTGTTGTGGAGCACGACGAGGGGACGATGCGTGCCGCCGACCATCTCGTGGACATGGGTCCGGGGGCGGGCGAGCACGGCGGTTACGTTGTTGCGCAGGGGACGGCGGCCGAGATCGAACAGATGCCCGAGTCGCTGACCGGCCAGTTCCTGGCCGGCACGCGGGTGATCGAGACGCCGAAGCGCCGGCGGCGGCCGTCGGGCTACGTCGCGATCGAAGGAGCGACAGAACACAACTTGGACAACGTGAACGTCAAGGTCCCGCTCGGTGTCTTCTGCTGTGTCACCGGCGTCTCGGGGTCCGGCAAGTCAACGCTCGTCAACGACATTCTCTACAGAGCGACCGCCAACCGCCTGCACCGCGCGCGACAGCGTCCCGGCGCCCACCGGCGCATCACCGGGCTCGAGCAGCTGGACAAGATCATCTCGGTCGACCAGTCGCCGATCGGACGCACGCCGCGATCGAATCCGGCCACGTACATCGGGCTGTTCGACCAGATCCGTGAGCTGTTCTCGAAGACGCAGGAGGCGCGAGCCCGGGGGTACAAGCCGGGCCGGTTCTCGTTCAACGTCAAGGGCGGTCGCTGCGAGGTGTGCCGCGGCGACGGCCAGATCAAGATCGAAATGCACTTCCTTCCCGACGTCTACGTGCCGTGCGAGCAGTGCCAAGGCAAGCGCTACAACCGCGAGACGCTCGAGGTCCGCTTCAAGGGCAAGACGATCGCCGATGTGCTCGAGATGCCGATCGAAGAGGCGCTCGAGTTCTTCGCACACATCCCCAAGATCCGCCGGCGGGTGGAGGCGCTGAACGATGTCGGACTCGGATATATGCGGCTTGGCCAGCCGGCGACGACGCTGTCCGGCGGGGAGGCACAGCGCGTCAAGCTCGCCGCCGAGCTCTCGAAGGTGGCTACAGGTCGGACGCTGTACATCCTCGACGAACCCACCACGGGGCTTCACTTCGCCGACATCCAACGGCTGTTGATCGTGCTGCAGCGCCTCGTCGATGGAGGCAACTCGGTCGTGGTGATCGAGCACAACCTCGACGTGATCAAGGTTGCCGACCGCGTGATCGACCTCGGACCCGAAGGGGGCGACGAGGGTGGAAGGGTGATCGTGAGCGGAACGCCGGAGCAAGTGGCTGCGGTCGCCGAGTCGCACACGGGAAGCTTTCTCGCAGGTCTGCTTCCCGTTAGGGTTCGCCGTAGACGGGAGAAATCCGCGGCGATCGGGTAGTTATTGCCCGATCTTGACCTACAATCGTTCGTGAGGAGGGGGAACCGCCGATCTAAGTCCGCGGAGGTTGAAGCTCGTGATCCTCGTTCTGGTGTGTTTGGTGACCGCGGTGTTGTTTGTGTGGCTTCTGCTCGAGTTTGCTGGTCGGGCATTTGGGGAGCTCACGATGTCACCCCGCTCCCGTGAGGGACTCGGCCTCGCGAGTACACCAGCGACCCCGGCCAGCGATCTCGCGACCGGACTGGTCGGCGGCTCCACGGTCCCGGCGCCCCGAGCCGCTCCGCCGATCCTGACGCCGCGCCCGATGGCTCCGCCACGTTCAGCTGTGCGGCCGATCTCGGCCGCTCCGGCTACCTCCCCAGCGATGACGCCCCTGGCGGTCGCGCCGGTGCCGCCGGCTGTCGCGGAGGTCGTGGAATCCGGCGCGACGCGGCGCAACATGACCGGGATGTCCCGCTTGAGGCGGCGCAACACGGACGTGGAGTCGGGCGAACCTGCCGCGCCGGCGGATCCTGTCGTAGAAGAGAGCGTGACCGTGATCGGCCGTGCTCGGCGGCAGGACGCACCCGTCAGATCGGGCCTGGCCGGCGGGGCCGTGGCGGCCGGCGTGGAGGAGCCAAGCGTGCGCGTGATCTCCCGCACCCCCAAGCACCCGACGGTGGCGTCTCTCCTGCCCACGTCCCAGGTGGCCAGTGGGCCCTCTGGGCCTAAGCCCGAGGCAGTGGAGTCCCGTCTCCCTGTGCCCGACCCGCCCGCGTGGGCCGTCACGCCTGCGCCCGAGCCGCCCCCGTGGTCCCCGTCCCCTGCGCCCGACCCGCCCGCGTGGCCTCCTGCCTCCCAGTGGCCCCCTGCACCCGCGCGCAACGGAACCCCAGAGTCAGGCGCGGATTGGCCTGGCGCCGCGGCGGGATCAGGCAACGGCGCCACCGACGCAGGATTCTCGTCCGGCGCGCGTGGGCTCGCCGCGATGGTCGGATCCCGTGCGCGCGAAGCGATTCTTGGATTCCCGCCCGCGCCCTCGCCCCTGCCTCCGGTGCCCAGCGCCCTTCGCGACCCGTTCGCGGGCTCCGCCCACGCACCTGGTGCTGCGGGAATCCGCGCCGGCGGCGCCGAGCCGGCGCCAGGACAGACCGTGGTGCTCGTCGGCGACGACGTCGAGGCCTGGGTCCGCGAGCGGCTGTACGGGGGGCGCCTGCCGGACCGGTGAGCGGGGCGCTTCGCGCCCTTGGGAGCTCGCCTGGCGGCGAACATCCCGCCTGGCGGCGAACATCCCGCCTGGCGGCGAACATCCCGCGCTGGGATACGGTTCGCCGATGGAGCCGGTCGCTGCGCAAGCGAAGCTTTGGGCCCAGAAGTGGCGCTGGTACGAGCGCAACTCGCTGCCGTGGAATCGCGCCCGGATCCACTGGGAGCTGATGCGCCGCGGGGCCTTCGCGCGCTGGCCGCTCCACGGCAACGTGCTCGAGTCGCTGAGGGACGGCCGGCTCGAGATCGGCAGGGACACGTTGCTGGAGCCCGGGGTCTGGATCACCGCTCCCGAGCCCGCCCGGGTTCGGATCGGATCGGGCGTGTTCCTGAACCTCGGCGTCATGGTGGCCGCGTTCGAGCTCGTCGAGATCGGCAGCCACTGCATGCTCGCCAACGGATGCTTCGTCACCGATGCCAATCACCGCTTCGACGACCCCGACCGACCCGTCCCATGGCAGGGGTTCACGACCAAGGGCCCGACGCGGCTGGGCGACAACGTCTGGTGCGGCGCAAACGTGGTGATCACCGGCGGCGTCACGGTCGGTGAGCGGTGCGTGATCGGCGCAAACTCAGTAGTGAGCACCAACATCCCACCGTTTTCGATCGCCGCCGGGGCCCCGGCGCGAGTGCTGAGGACGATTGAGTACGGCTAGCTGTAAGGCCTGTTCACTAGGCCCGCCCTACGAGTTCTTGATCACGATCCCCTCGAGGATGTACGCCACCCGCTCGGCGGCGTCGATCGCCTCCTCGAGTCGCTCGAACAGGTCCTTCCAGCGGATCACGACCATCGGGTCGATCCCGTTTTGGAACAGCGAGGCGACGGCCTCTCGGGTGATCCGGTCGCCCTCGTTCTCGAGTCGGTTGATCTCGACCGTGTAGTGGGACAGATCGCGGAAGCCTCGCAGCAGGGGAATTGCCTCCGCGACCTGCTGGCTGGCGAGCAGCAGCACGTGGGCGAGCCGGATCGCCTGGTCCATCGGCGCCTCGATCTTGTATAGGCCGAGGTAGTCGGCGACCTCCTCGGTGAAGTCGACGATGTCATCGAGCGCCGAGGCGAGCGCGAGGATGTCCTCGCGGTCGATCGGCGTGACGAAGGTGTGATTGAGGCGGTTGATGATGTCGTGCGTGATCCGATCGCCCTCCTGCTCGCAGATCAGGATGTCGCGCGCGAGATCCTTGCTGTCCGGGTAGTTCCGGAGCATCCGATCCAGCAGATCCGCCGCGTGCCGGATGTTCTCCCCCGCCTCCTCGAACAGCTCGAAGAACACGCGGTCGCGAGGCGCGAAGACATTGGACAGCCGTCCCATCCGCGGATCGTACTCATGCGATCCCTTGGCGGAAGGTCGCGAGCTCCTCGTCATCGATCGAATACGTGTGCTCGGGGGCGGGGAATGCGTGGCTTCGCACTTCGGCCGCGAACTCGGCCACGCCGGCGACCATCTCGGCCTTCAGCTCCGCGTAGCGCTTGGCGAACCGAGGCGCGATCCCGTCGTAGATCCCGAGCAGGTCGTGGAACACGAGCACCTGACCGTCGGTGCCGGGTCCGGCACCAATCCCGATCACCGGAACGTGCAGGAGCTCCATCAACTCGTCGGCGACGGCCGCCGGGATCGCCTCGAACACGATCGAGAAGCATCCTGCCTCCTCGAGCGCGATCGCGTCGCGCGCGAGCGCGATCGCCCGCGCTGCCGTGCGTCCCTGGGCGCGGTAGCCGCCGAGGGCAGTGGCCGTCTGCGGTGTCAGGCCGATATGCCCCATCACCGGGATGCCGGCGTCGACGATCGCGCGTGCGCGCTCGGCGCTGGTGCCGCCTCGCTCGAGCTTGACCGCGTCGCAACCGGCCTCCTTGACGAACCGCTGGGCGGTGGCGATCGCCTGCTCGTTCGACCCCTCGTAGGAACCAAACGGCAGGTCGCCGACGAGCAGCGGCGAGCGCAGCCCGCGGCGCACGGCGGCGGCCAGGACGAGCATCTCGTCGGTCGAGACGGCAACCGTCGACGGGTAGCCGAGCACGGTCATCGCGCCCGAGTCGCCGACGAGCACCACATCGACCCCGGCTGCCTCGGCGACCTGTGCCGAGGGGTAGTCGTATGCGGTGACCATTACGATCGGCTCGGCGAGGCGCTTCTTCTCGGCCAGCCGGGGCAGCGTCATCGGCAGCGGTACGTCCATGCCGTGGGGGATGGGGACCTGGGGAGTTGCGGACATGTTGGTTCGTCTCCTTTGCGACGGTTGGCGCCCTCGTGCTCGGCGATCAGCCGAGCAGGGTCGCCACCTCGCGGTCGACGTTGATGATCTGATTGTGTGCGCCGACGTGGACCACGCGGGGCTCGTAGTTCTCGAGCTCGTCGGGGTCGTAGACGGCGTAGGAGATGACGATGATCGTGTCGCCGCTGTGCACGAGGCGGGCGGCGGCTCCGTTGACCTGCATGCATCCCGAACCGGACTCGCCGGCGATCGTGTACGTCTCGAAGCGGGCGCCGTTGCTGACGTCGACGACCGCCACCTGCTCGAACTCGCGGATATCGGCTGCTTCCAGCAGTCCGCGATCAATCGTGATCGACCCGACGTAGTTCAGGTCGCAGTCGGTCACCGTCGCCCGATGGATCTTCGACTTCAGCATCGTGCGCTGCACGTCAGTTCCTCCCGTTCGTCGCGATGATCTGGTTGTCGATGAGTCGTGTGGCGCCGACCTGCGCGGCGACGACGGCGAGGACGCTGTCGTCGATCACGCTTGCCGGGGCCAGGGTGTCTGTGGAGACGAGCTCGAAGTACTCGGGCTCAACTCCCTCGGAAGTCATCTCTGCACGCGCGCTGCCGGCGACCTTCGCGGCGTCGCGCTCGCCGGCGGCCACGACGGCCACGGCGTTCTCGAGTGCTCGGCTGATCGCCAGCGCGCGGGCGCGCTCTTCGGGCGAGAGGTGCGCGTTCCGGCTCGACATCGCGAGGCCGTCCCGCTCGCGGACGGTGGGGCAGACCTCGATCAGCACCGGGATGTCGAGGTCGCGCACGAGCCGCTGGATCACGAGCGCCTGCTGCGCGTCCTTCTGACCGAAGTACGCGACGTCGGGTCCGACCATGTTGAAGAGCTTGGTCACGACGGTGACGACGCCGTCGAAGTGGCCGCGGCCGCGACGGGAGCCCTCGAGCGTCTCGGTGATCCCGGCAACCGAGACCGTCGTCGTAAAGCCTGGGGGATATACCTCCGTCACGGTCGGCGCGAACAGGTAATCGACGCCGACATCGGCGGCCATTCGCTCGTCCCTCGCCTCGTCGCGTGGGTAGCGGCTCAGGTCCGCTGTCTGCTCGAACTGGGTCGGGTTCACGAACAGCGACACGACCACCGCATCGCAGTCGCGTCGTGCCTTGCGCATCAGCGAGAGATGGCCCTCGTGAAACGAGCCCATCGTGGGAACGAGGCCGATCGAGCGGCCGGCCAGGCGCGGCTCCCGCAGTGCCACGCGCAGCTCGGCGACGGTCCGCAACGTCCTCATGCGAGCACCTCCGTGGGGTCTGTGCGGCCCCGGCCCAGCGCGAGGGCGCGGGTCGCGTCCGCGAGCGCGTCGAACAGCTCGAGCAGCTCCGGCGCACGTGCCGCGACCTCGGCGCGCTGGCGGGCGACCGTCTCCCCGTCGCCGCGCGCGGCCGGCCCTGTCAGGGCCCGCTCGGGCCCGAGCGTCGCCCAGTTCTCGACCGTCGCCCTGACCAGCGGCGCGAGCAGCGCCCGATAGACGCCCGCAGTCGAGGCGACCCGCTCGGCGGCGGCTTCGAGCGTG
>Ga0302326_10027868_pt1 | contig 11382 bp, 7 predicted proteins | sample Palsa_T0_3_FD_202264 | JGI IMG/M metagenome (GOLD analysis project Ga0302326, IMG submission 202264) | Peat permafrost microbial communities from Stordalen Mire near Abisko, Sweden - Palsa_T0_3 | ecosystem: Environmental > Terrestrial > Soil > Palsa > Peat permafrost | place: Sweden: Abisko...
GCTGGTAAAGAATCCAACCCGTTTCAAGAGGGTCTGTTTCCGTGGGTTTAAGCGCAAGATGCAGTTGAGAAGGATTAACTGTGATGCCGGCTTCCTTCGCTCGGTCCACATTCATGAAGACGAAGCGAGCGGCGTTCCAGATCTTGTTGGCGAAGGCGCGATAGCCTTCGGTTCTGGCTACGTTGAAGGCAATGTCTGTGCCCGGTGAGGCCATCGACGCCAGCGTAAAGCGCACGGCATCGGTGCCGTACTGCTTCACGATTTCGATGGGGTCGATGACGTTGCCCTTGGTCTTGGACATCTTCTCGCGGTTGGCGTCGCGAACCAGCGCGTGGATATAGACGTCCTTGAACGGCACGGCGTCTTTGAGTTCGCGCTCCGACCCGTCGGCCATGGGGACGTCGAGCGCGAACCAGCAGCCCAGCATGATCATCCTCGCGACCCAGAAGAAGAGAATGTCGAAGCCGGTGACGAGCAGGCTGGTCGGGTAAAAGGTGTTGAAGTCGATGCTTGGTTTGTTGTCCGCAAAGGGCCAGCCGAAGACGGATACGGGCAGCAGTCCGGATGAGAACCATGTATCGAGGACGTCGGTTTCCTGCGTGATCTGCGTGCTGCCGCAGTGGGCGCAGACGGTCGGGTCTTCGCGTTCCACTGTAATTTTGTGGCATGTGTCGCAGTGCCAGGCTGGGATGCGATGGCCCCACCAGAGCTGGCGGCTGATGCACCAGTCGTGGATATTGGTCATCCAGTTGAGGTACGTCTTCTTGTACTGCTCCGGCGTGAACTGGATGTGGCCTTCTTCGACGGCCTGAATGGCGCGGTCGGCGAGCGGCTGGATCTTGATGAACCACTGCGTCGAAAGACGCGGCTCGATCACGTCCTTGCTGCGGTCGCAGCGGCCGATGGAGAGCTTGTGGTCGTGAATCTTGCCGAGCAGCCCCTGCGCTTCGAGGTCTTCGAGGACGCGCTTGCGGGCTTCGAAGCGGCTCAGTCCGGCGTAGACGCCGCCTGCTTCGTTGATGTGCGCGGTGTCGTCCATGACGTTGATCGACGGCAGGTTGTGGCGCTGGCCGAGGGCGAAGTCGTTGGGGTCGTGCGCGGGGGTTACCTTGACCGCTCCGGTGCCGAAGTCGCGGCTGACCCAGTCGTCGAGGACGATGGGGATTTCGCGATTCATTAGCGGAAGCAAGAGCTTCTTGCCGTGCAGGTGCAGGTAGCGCTCGTCTTCCGGGTGGATAGCTACGGCAACGTCGCCCAGCAGCGTTTCGGGGCGCGTGGTGGCGATGGTCAGGAATTCATCGGGACTACCGGCGACGGGGTAGCGGATCTCCCAGAGCGAGCCGAGGACTTCTTCGTGAACGACTTCGAGGTCGCTGATGGCGGTCTGGCAGCTTGGGCACCAGTTCACGACGTATGCGCCGCGATAGATCAGCCCCTGTTCGTGCAGGCGGACAAACGCCTCGCGCACGGCGACCGAGAGGTTCGCGTCCATGGTGAAGTATTCGCGCTGCCAGTCAACCGAGGCACCGAGGCGCTTCATCTGTTCGAGGATCGCGCCGCCGTACTGCTTGCGCCAGCACCAGACGCGTTCGAGGAACTTTTCGCGGCCGAGCGCCTGCCGGGATGTGCCTTCGCTGGCGACCTGGCGCTCCACCATCATCTGCGTGGCGATTCCGGCGTGGTCGGTGCCGGGGAGCCACAGGGTCGGGTCGCCCTTCATGCGGTGCCAGCGGGTGAGGATGTCCATCTCCGTCTGGTTGAGCATGTGGCCCATGTGCAGGCGTCCGGTTACATTTGGCGGCGGCAGCAGGATCGTAAACGGGGACTGGCCGTCCAGGCGATTGCCTTCGGCGGGCTCTACGCCGGCTTTCGGAGTCGGCTGCGTAAACAGGTTTTCGCGGACCCAGTATTCGGCCCAGTGGTCTTCAATGGCGGTGGGGTCGTAAGCTTTCGGCAGGTCGTGTGGCATGAGAATTTTTCTGGCCTAACGGGCTTGCAGAGGCCATTTCTACAGGGCTTTCCGCAATTGAGGCCAACCCCTCACGATAGCACAGGGGTGGGAGTGCCACGCTTGGTGTGGGACAAGCGTCATTCCGGAAGGGGTGGCAATTCTTCGAACGGGCCGCGAAGGAACTCCATATAGGCGTCGGTGCTGCCAGGCCACGGTGGGACACTACCGATCACCTGGCGAAATCGCTCTTCGTCGATTGACTGCGGGATGCGTTCCGGGCGGAGGATCAGTTCGCCGTTCTCGTCTGCGTCGAAAACGAACTTTGTGCCCGGTTTCCAGCCAAGTCTCGTGCGGATGTCTTCAGGAATCGAGATCTGGCCTTGCTCGTTTAGGGTGATGGTCATGGCGAGGCTCCGGGTTTGCGGATGAATTGATTGTAGTACTGAGTCGTTTTTCCCGAACCCGTGCCTTTGAGCTGTGTACTGGGTTATTTCGGTTTGGCTTTAGTTTCGGAGGGCGCGGACCGCCATTGCGATAAGCAGGATCAACGCGCAAAGCTCAGAGATCGCTGTGTAGAGGAAAAATGCTGGGATTGAGATTCCATGCACGTTTAAGTGTGTACCAAAGAGGTAAAGGAGTAACCAAAGTGCAAAAGGTAAAGCGGCAATGATGATCGTATTCGCGCGGTTGGTTATGCCGTTCTCTTTGCCGAAGTTGCGAAACGCAACCACGCTGGTCGCAATCATGCACAGAATGCCTGCAAGGGCTACATAAACTGAAAACTCCGCGTACTCGAAGCTGATTCGCTCAAGTACTGAGACGACAAGGATCAGAGACGCGGACGTTGCGAGAAGCAGGAACAGGAGGCTTTGTCGGTTCATAGGTTGGATTGATTGTAGGGGCAGGCACGATAGGTCGGGCTTTCAGCCCTCAGAAGCGGTTGATCGCTCAGACCTGGGGCGTTGCCCCAGGCTGGTATAGAGCGGGCCGTTGGCCCTGAGCGGTTGTCACAAACGCCGCCTTTTGGCCGTACAAAAACTAGCTCAGTTCGCCGCAAGCGAGCGCAGGACGTACTGAAGGATGCCGCCGTGTTCGAAGTAGGCGATTTCCTGCGGGGTGTCGATGCGGACTTTGGTGGATACGACTTTGACGGAGCCGTCGGGCCGGGTTGCGAGAACGGTCAGCGTCTTGCCGTTGGCGAATTTGCTGTCCAGCATGGCTTTCAGGCCGGGGAAGTTGTAGGTTTCCTCGCCGGTTAAGCCGAGATGTTCGACCGAGTGGCCCGGTTCGAACTGGAGCGGCAGGATGCCCATACCGACGAGGTTGCTGCGGTGAATGCGCTCGAAACTTTCAGCGATCACTGCGCGGACGCCGAGCAGCTTCGGGCCCTTGGCGGCCCAGTCGCGGCTGCTGCCGGAGCCGTATTCCTTGCCGGCGAGGATGACGAGCGGGACGCCGCGCTCGGCATAGGTGACGCTGGCGTCGTAGATTGAGGTCTGCGTGCCTTCGGGGAGCAGGCGCGTGACGCCGCCTTCGGTGCCGGGGGCGAGCTTATTCTTCAGGCGGACGTTGGCGAAGGTTCCGCGCACCATGACTTCGTGGTTGCCGCGGCGGGAGCCGTAGCTGTTGAAGTCCGCGGGCCTGACGCCGTGGTCGGTGAGGTACTTGCCTGCGGGTCCGTTGGCTTTGATGGAGCCTGCCGGGGAGATGTGGTCGGTGGTGACGCTGTCGCCGAGGATGGCCAGCACGCGGGCTCCGTTGATGTCAGAAATGGGAGCGGGCGTCGGAGTGATTCCGTCGAAGTAGGGCGCCTTGCGGATGTAGGTCGAGTCCGGCTCCCACTCGTACACGTCGCCGAGGGGGAATTTGAGCCCCTGCCAGTTGGCGTCGCCGAGGGTGACGGTCGAGTATTCATGAGTGAAGCTTTCGCTGCTCAGGCCCCTGGCGATGGAGTCGTTGACTTCCTGCTGGGTGGGCCAGATGTCTTTGAGGTAGACCGGCTTGCCGCTTTCGTCCGAGCCTAGCGGCTGCGACGCAAAGTCATGGTCGATGCGTCCGGCGATGGCGTAGGCGACGACCAGTGGCGGCGACATAAGGTAGTTGGCGCGGACATCGACATTGACGCGGCCTTCGAAGTTGCGGTTGCCGCTCAGGACAGAGACCGCGACCAGTCCGTGCTCGTTGATCGAGTCGGAGACGTCGGTGGGCAGCGGACCGGAATTGCCGATGCAGGTGGTGCAGCCGTAGCCGACGACATTGAAGCGCAGTTTTTCGAGGTACGGGAGAAGTCCGGCCTTGGTGTAGTAATCCGTGACGACGCGCGAACCGGGCGCGAGCGAAGTCTTTACCCACGGCGGGACTGTGAGGCCCCTTTCGACGGCTTTCTTGGCGAGCAGGCCGGCGGCGATCATCACCGAGGGGTTGGAGGTATTGGTGCAGCTTGTGATTGCGGCGATGACGACCGAGCCGTGGTCGAGATACGTGTCCGGGTTGATTCCAAAGCGGCCCTGAACGGTGTTGCCGTGCGGGTGGGCGGAATTCTGGCTGGAGGGCTGATCAAAGCCGCGATCCATGCCTTCGTTCGAGCCCGTCGCCAAGGCTGGAGCCAGCTCGCGATCCAGTTCTCGGTCCAAAACTGCAGTCGCGGCGGACCAGCTTGCGGCGGTGCGTTCTCCGAGCGGTTTCGCGGACGGTCCGAGCAGGTTGGGAAGCTGTTTGCGGAAGCTTGCGCCGGTTTCGGAGAGCAGCACGCGGTCCTGCGGGCGCTTGGGGCCAGCAACGCTTGGTTCGACGGTGCTGAGGTCCAGCGACAGAGTTTGCGTGTATTCGGCTTCCGGCGAGTCGGCGGTGTGGAAGAGGCTTTGAGCTTTGTAATATGCCTCGACGAGTGCGATCTGCTCTTCGCTGCGGCCGGTCAGGCGCAGATAGCGGAGGGTTTCTTCGTCGACGGGGAAGATGCCGCAGGTGGCGCCGTATTCGGGAGCCATGTTGCTGATGGTGGCGCGGTCGGCCAGCGGCAGTTCGGCGATTCCGGGGCCGTAGAACTCGACGAATTTGCCGACGACGCCGAGCTTGCGCAGCGCTTCGGTGACGGTCAGGACAAGATCGGTCGCAGTTGCGCCCTCGCGCAGCTTGCCGGTGAGCTTGTAGCCGACGACCTGCGGAATGAGCATGGAAACGGGCTGGCCGAGCATGGCTGCCTCGGCCTCGATGCCGCCAACGCCCCAGCCGAGTACACCGAGGCCGTTGATCATCGTCGTATGGGAGTCGGTGCCGACTAAGGTATCGGGATACGCGACGTGCTCCCCGGCGACTTCAGCGGTGAAGACTACGCGGGCGAGGTATTCGAGGTTGACCTGGTGGCAGATGCCCATTCCGGGAGGGACGGCGGAGAAATTCCGGAATGCGGTCTGGCCCCACTTCAGGAAGGCGTATCGCTCGCGGTTGCGCTGGAATTCCAGCAGAGAGTTGGCGTCATAGGCCGAGGGTGAGCCGAACTCGTCGACTTGGACCGAGTGGTCGATGACCAGTTCGGCGGGTTGCAGGGGATTGATCTTTTCCGGGTCGCCGCCGAGGGTCTTCATGGCATCGCGCATGGCGGCGAGGTCGACGATGGCCGGAACGCCGGTGAAGTCCTGCATGAGGACGCGGGCGGGCATATAGGCGATTTCGCGGCTGGGCTCGGCTTCCGCCTTCCATGTGGCGAGGAAGCAGATGTTGCCGGCGGTGACGTTCACGCCGTCTTCGCGACGAAGGAGGTTTTCGAGCAGAATCTTGAGGCTGAAGGGCAAACGGGCGAGGTTGAAGCCCTGGGCCTGAAGCGCGGGCAGGCTGTAGTAGGTATAGTTGCGGCCTCCGGTGGCTGGGCCCGTTTCCAGTTTCGTCCGACTTTGGAAGGTATTCATTGCAGGTGCCTTTCTGGCGTTGGATGCGTGTCGGGAGATCGGTGCGCGGGCTGTGTTTCCATCCCATCTTCCGGGGTATTCACGGAGACAGTCAGGCGCGCCAATACGGATTCATTGCATTAGGAATTGGCTCAGGCCGGCTGACTTCGGCCGCGATCGACACGGCCGTACCGAAAGCGCTTGGGACGACGAACCGGCGTTGCCACCGTCGCTCGGGAATCGATGGCTACGGCAAGGAACGGGCTGGAAAGGGCGGGCTTCATAAGACGCAATAATTCTAAGCCATTCGAGTTGAGATGGGCATTTCAAGGGCGCATCGGTTTCGCTGGCCGAGACGCCCTGAAGGGCTTGCCGTCATAGTTATAGATGAGAGTATCGGCGACTTCGATTGCCTCGCTGTCGAGCTTGAAGGACTCAAATTTCCAGCTGCCCACGCAGGTCTTCAGCAAGCGAAAGGCCGGCTTGCCGTGAGCCGGGACATAGGTCAAGGAATACAAATCCAGGGGTTACTTAGCGAATGTTGTATTGGAAGCGGAAGCGCAGCTGCAGATATGGGCCGTGGAACTCGCGCGGGAGCGGCGGGTAGTCGGCGCCCACGATGCCTCCCCAGGCGGCGCGATCGAGCGCGACATCGCCAGAGCGGCCAGTGAGGATCATGCTGGCTGCCTGCACGCGACCATTGGGCAGGATGGTGAATACGATTTCGCACTCGCCGCGCTTGAGAATCGGCGGGTTCACTTCCTCCGGAATCAGCGGGTCCCAGGCGCGATAAGTTTCACGGATCACCTTTTGCATGTAGGGGCCGAAGTCGACGCCCTGCGTATCGGAGAGAATCTCCGCACCGCCGGCGGCTCCGGAGTGCTGCTGTAGTCCGGGTCCGGTCATGGCTCCGCCGCTCTGGCCGCGGGAGTCACGCATCGCCTGGCGAAGCTGGTCGGCGGGGTTCTGCGAGCCGAGAGAGAAATTGGGGCGCGCCGGGACCGGAGCCGGGCGGGGAGTATCGAGCGGAATCTGCGGATTGGCCACCGGCGGCGCCGTAGATGGCGGCGCGGCAGCCTGCTCCGGCTGGGGCTGCGGCGTCTGAACCGGCGGCGGTGGCGGCGTAGCCTGCGCCTGCTGCTCGGGCGCCGGCTTTGGCCGCGCCTTTTCGAGGGCCTTCAATGCATCGAGCGTCTTCTTGTCCACCTGGGTCTGGTTGGGCTTGAGCGCCGGCGCCTTGGGCTTGGCCTTCTGAATCTCCTTTAGCGCGTCGGGCAGCTCGTCAAGATAGGTCAGGTCCTTGCGGTCCTTGATCGCCTGAATCGGGTCGATAAGCTGCGTCTGGTGAAAGACATAGCGCGGAAGCCAGGCCAGTCCGGAGAAAAAGAGAATATGCGCAATGATCGAGATCCAGATGCCTTCGCGGATGCGCTGCCAGCGGCGCTCGTCCTCATACTGGGAGATCTTCTCCAGCAGTTCGTGGGCATCGTAGTCGACGTATCGAGAGCTTGAGAATCCCAGACCCGATGAGCGGCTATCCCTACCCGGCCTATCCGCGCTCCCGTTCGACTCCGCGTAACTCTCCTGAACGGCGGTTGAAGCCGATTCTGGCCGATCCGGATCGGTCGTCGGGATGGGCGGGTTCGTGGGCGTCTCGCTGGCTGGCATCAGGCTATCAATTGGCGGCGAAGCTTACGCATCTACCGGATTCATGTCCAAGAATTGGATTCTGGACTTACTTTATTCTCTCATTCTCTTTGGATAGACGGCCAGAGCGCGGACAAAGTCCGCAAACTTGCCTAAGAAACAGAAAACCGGGCCGGACGGCTTAAAATGAGTTCTGTTGATGACGTAAACACCTTTTGCCCTGGGCTGTTCGGTTAGACGATTCCGGACGGATGAGGTAATCGCAGGGCCACCCGTAGAAATTGTCGGCCCAGAGAACCCGGAGCCTCTGCAACTTCCCCGTTTGCAGAGAGCCGGAAGCCAACATGCCAATACCGAAAGTAGCCTGATTGAAACATTTTTTTGCAAACCTGATGGAGCAGTGGAAGTTTCTGGTGCTTCCGGCGCTGGCCAAGCTGGGCTTCTGGGGCGTGGGCCTGGTGGCGCTGATCGATTCCTCGTCCCTGCCGGTGCCGATGGACGCGATCCTGGCTGTTGCTGTTTGGGGAAACAAAAGCCATTTCTGGGTCTACTGCCTGATGGGCGCAGCGGGTTCGGCGATCGGAGGGCTGCTGCCGTATGGGCTGGGCCGGGCCGGTGGAGAGCTGTTCCTGCTGAAGCGGGTCAATCGCGAGCGATTCGAACAAATGAGGACCCGATTCGAACGGCAGGAATTTATGGCGGTGCTGGTGCCGAGCATGCTGCCGCCTCCCACGCCCTGGAAGGTGTTTGTCTTCGCCGCGGGCGTCTTCGAGATGCGGGTGCTGCCATTCGTAGTGGCCGTATTCGTTGGACGACTGGTGCGCTGGCTGATTCTGTCGCTGCTGGTGCTTAAGCTGGGTCCGAGCGCCGTGTCGGTGATGAGCGATCTCATCAAGGATCACCTGGAGATCTTTCTGGGCGCGCTGGTGCTGATCTTTGCGGCAATTGGGATATGGGCAATCAAAAAGCGGCGGAAGAACGGCGAAAAAGAGGCTTAAATCAGCAGAATCTGTACGATGCTGCCTTCTGTGATTTCCGTGGCTTCCGGGGGGACGACCAGAAAGCAGTTGGACCGGGCAAACGTTGCGATGTCTCCCGAACCATGCCACGGCAGAATTTTAACCTCCGGAGCGAGACCAAAGTCACACCAGGAAGGCAGGAAGCGTGTCAGTCCTGGTTTGCCGCGCCACTCGGTGGTGAGTTGCGCCAGGGCAAAACGTGGCAATGGCGTCGAGTCGTCTGCCAGCGCGGCCAGCAACGGCGCGGCAAAGATATGGAAGGTGACAGCGCTTGAGAGCGGGTTGCCAGGAAGCGCAAAAAAGGGCAGCGGCAACTGGCCCAGGCGCGGCAACTGTCCGAAGGTCACGGGCTTGCCGGGCTGAATGGCCACGCCGCCGAAAAAGAATCGGGCACCGGCACGCGCAAGAGCATCTTCCACCAGATCGAAGCGCCCGGCGGAGATGCCACCGGTGATCAGCAGCAGGTCTGCCGAGATGGCATTGCTGATGGCTGCGTCGAGCGGGGCGTCCTGGTCGGGGACTGAGGGAAGAATGACAGGCTCTGCACCTGCTGCGGCGACAAGGGCAGCCAGCATCGATGAATTGGAGTTGCGAATCTGGCTGGGGCCGGGAACGCCTTCCACCGGGACCAGTTCGTCTCCCGTGGACAGAATGGCAACTCTGGGACGGGGCGCGACGGCCAACTCGCCATAGCCGCATTGGGCGGCTATGGCGATCTGGGAAGGGCCGAGTCGCACTCCGTGCGGAACGAGCAGATCTCCAGCATGGGCCTCAGCGCCGCGCGCCACGATGTTTTCTCCCGGCCCGACCGTACGAGGCGCGACAAGCCGGACAAAATCGGAGGATGGGTTAGAGGAGCGCTCCGAGTGTTCGACCATGAAGACCGCATCTGCGCCTTCCGGAGCCGGAGCGCCGGTCATGATCTCCCACACCTCGCCTGTCCCGAGCACGCCAGACGCGGTTTCGCCAGCGCGAACGTGGCCGGAGAGAAAAAGATACTGATTCGTACTGGCCTCGGCAGCACGACAGGCGAATCCGTCGCGAGTCGAGCGCGGAAATGGCGGCTGATCGCGGTCGGCGCGAATGCCCTGAGCCAGAACCCGCCCAAGTGCGGCCAGGAGCGGGACAATTTCCGCGGGCCTGGAAAGTGCGCTCGCAGCGGAAGTTGCCGGTTCGACGCCGGGTGGAATTTGAGTCTCCGCGGCCAGCGCCCGCATGAAGCGATGGACCTGCTCCGCGGCCTCCGTGTAGCTCAGCAACGGTGACTTCATAGCTTCCATTGTATCGGCAAAGGAAAAGGCTGCCTCGGAATCGAACCCGCTTTGTCAGCGGATTTCGACTCCCGGCAGCCCCGGTTCCTGCGCCAAAAAGAAATTACTTCTTGGCCTTGTACTTGGTTTCGATCGTGGCCTGGCTCTGAGCGAGGATTCCTTTCACATCGTTGGCAAACTGCCCGTCCGGCGCCAGGTCAAGATACTTCTGGTAGGCTTCCGCGCAGCCCGGAGGAAGTACGATTTTCTGGGTCTTGGAGTCGACAGTGGCCTTGCTGATCAGCGCCTGCCCCTTGAGGTAGTAGGGCAGAGCGTTCTTGGGATCGGCGGCTATTGCCTTGTCGGCCGCAGCACCCTGAGCGTCCTGGTTGCCAACCTGAGAGAAGATCACGGCTTCGTTGGAGTAATAGAAGCCTGACCTGGCCGGGTTGGTCTTGGCGGCGAGATCGTATTCGGCCGCGGCATCGGCCGGCTTGTTATTGCGGGCGTCCACTTCGGCAATGCCCGCATGAGCGCCTGCGATCAACTCGGGGCTGGGCTTCTTCGATGCGCTGGAGATGTCAATTGCCTTCTTGAAGGCGGCAGATGCGTCATCCCACTTTTTGAGGCCGACTTCGGCGTTGCCGAGTTCGTACCAGAGCAGCTCGCCGTCGGGCTTAAGGCCGGTGTCCTTCAGCATCAGAGTCTCCGCCACGTCGTATTTCTTGTCGTGGTTGGCGGCGCGGGCATCAGTCAGATCTGCGTTAAGGGTCTTGATCACCTGGTTGGACTTCATGACCTCGGCGTTCTTCTTCTTGAATTCCTCAACCTGCTTCTTCTGGTCCGGCGTCATCTTGTCGAGATACGCCTGGCGCGACATGTCGTCGTCCTGATGAAGATCTTCGCCCGCGGTAATTTTGACGTTCTCGATCAGATCGACGAACTTGCCCTCCGGTGTGTCGGGCAGTCGCAGAATCAGGGAGTAGCTTCCCGGCGCGATTCCGTCTCCTGTGAAGTCACCTGACGCGTTCACCGGGAAAGAATACTTCGAGGTGTGGCCGCCGTCGGTCGACAGGCTGATCGTTCCGGCGCCCTTCGGCACGCCGGTCGGATCGGTGACGTGGCCATGGATCTTGCCGGTAGGCGCCTGAGCCATCATCACCGCAACAGAGGCGGAAAGCAGGGCCGCTCCCATGATTGAAAGTAGATTTCCGAGCTTCATATTTCTTCTCCTTATAAGTCGAGAGGGTGAGGGTGCATGGCGGTCGCCCAAGTAATCGATCATCGAGCGGTCAGAATTGAGGCCGTCGGCATTCACTGGATCAACTCCCTGGTGCGCGGACAATGTTGTCCTCGGGGTCAGTTCAATCGGGCGGCGCATAGAGGATTGGGTCCTTGACTCCGGCAGCTTCAAATGCACGCAGGCGCAGGACGCAACTTTCGCAGGTACCGCAGGCTTCCTGCTCTTCCCTGTAGCAGGACCACGTTAAATCCAAAGGTGCATTGGATTCAAGGCCGAGTCGAACAATCTGGGATTTGCTGAGGGCAATCAGCGGCGTGGCGATCTCGATATTGCCGTCGCGCGTGCCGGTTCGGACCAGCTGCTGAAAGGCTTCGTAGTATGCGGGACG
>Ga0302326_10027869_pt1 | contig 11382 bp, 7 predicted proteins | sample Palsa_T0_3_FD_202264 | JGI IMG/M metagenome (GOLD analysis project Ga0302326, IMG submission 202264) | Peat permafrost microbial communities from Stordalen Mire near Abisko, Sweden - Palsa_T0_3 | ecosystem: Environmental > Terrestrial > Soil > Palsa > Peat permafrost | place: Sweden: Abisko...
TCGGTGTATGGCAGTGGCAACCGCATCTGGCGCCTCCCGGTGAGGGAAATGGCCGATGCCGTCGAGAAGCACGCGTTGGTACCGTCCTGTGAAATACGCCTCAAGCCCTTCTGATTCACTCGGTGCATCGCAGAAATCCGCCTCTCCCTGGATCATGAGCGTCGGAGTCGATAACGCATGAACCTCCAGGAGTTTCCGCTGTAGCGCGTCGTACCGCGAATCCCAAGCTTCGCCCTTGAGCCAACGAGACCGATATGCGTTCGCTGTAATGCTTACCCAATCCGGATTGGAAAAACTCTCCGCGGTCTTACGGAACTCTGTCTCATCCAGCCAGCCGGTTGGACTCCAAGTCTCCCACTGTATGCGCGCAAAACCGACTCGGTCGTCGTGGAACTTCCCCATCCCACCCTCCACACATAAGAACCACTGGTACCAGAAGCGCCTGGCTTGATCGAATGAAGGAATTTTGAAAAGACCTTGTGGCTGGTATGCGAGAGCTAAGGCGCTCACGGTCGTGATCCGCTCCGGAAACAGGACTGCAAGCGTGTAGGCGGCTCTCGCTCCCCAATCGTGTCCCACGACTGCGAAACGATCGATCCCCAGGCTATCAACAAGGTCGATTGCATCCTGCGCAAGAGCGACTCCGGCACCGACGCGGGGCGTTTCGTTGCCTAGGAAGCTCGTTGGACCTGTACCGCGAAGATACGGTGCAATGGTACGCCAGCCTTTGGCGTGCAACTGTTGAGCTACTGCTCCCCAACCGCACGGGGCATCCGGCCACCCGTGAAGGAGAAGTACCAGCGAACCAGTTTGAGGACCTCCCTCCTCGTAGGCAATGTCCAAGATCTCCGTTCGTATCGTTTTCACAGTTCCACTCCAAGCCGTTGACGAGGTAAGACGGCGGTCGCCATCATAGGAACATACCATTCTATTGATAAAGGACCGCGATTGGAGGATTGAATTAGGGATTCCCGCCGAATTGTCGGCTAACAAGACGTGATCTGGTGCTGGCTTGTCGCGATCAGTAACGGGAAGTCGGCATATAGCCAGTAATTCTTGCGTGACGATATGCGCGTTTGTGAGGAGCAATATCTTGCCGACTAAGATTCCGTTTGTCCCCGCTGGCATCCCATCTTGGCCTGAAAGATCGCGGAGGCCGGGGGCCACCCGCCTTATACTTGACCGCGTATGAAGAAGATGGACTACACCATTGGACTCGAAGCCGGACGCGCTGGACAGAAGTGGACGGCAACGGCCCTGACTGATCGAGCGAAAAAGCGGACGCCTGAACCCGTGAGATTCGTGGACCGACCAGAAGCACTGAAGTTCTTAAAGGACTCGCAATCCGAGGGCTACCGATTTTCCGGCGCGGGATTACTTGACCCAGAGCAGAGGCTAGTCAAGAATCGTTACTTCGTCATTGGCGGCGACGGACAACTAACGCCCGCAGGAGAGGACAATGGCCCGCGCGATACGGTTTGGGAAGTCGGAGACGTGAAGCCCGGACGAGGCAGCAATGCGGGAACTGAGGCGGTCATTGAAAACATTCTGCAAGGGCCGGCGGTGCGGGAAAGGTTTGGTTGCGGCCTCGCGTTTCTGCTTCGTGTACACCGGGTCTTGCCGGGCACTCTCGCTGCGCCGCCGATCCCACCCTTCGACCCGGTGAAACCGTGTCCATGCGGTCTCCACGGGAAGCCCTACGGTGACTGCTGCCGCGAGAAGGGCATCCATGCACTCGGGAACGAGATGCTGCGAGGAACGGCCCCGAGGATGGTGCCGGGGGCCCTAGCGCAAATTCAGTCCAGCATGATCCAGGGCGATACCCGGTTTCGATTCGTGTGGAACACACTCTGGCACTACCCACAGCACGAGACATTCCATCAGTTCCTTGATGCGCTTGTGGTGGGGACGCTCGGCAAGGAATGGTTTGAGGAGCAACTTCTACTTCCACTCAAGAATCAGAACGCGATTGTCAAATGGCGGACGGCGATGGTTGAGCTGCTTCGCAGGTCGGGAGACGTAGACGACGGTGTTAGCACTGGCCATACTCTCACTGGCCCGGCAAAAACCTACCAGTGTTTTGGATACGATTTGTATTGGCTACAGTTGGTTCACAAGCTGCCTGATTCCGTCATCGAGAGATTGAAGGATTTTCGAGCCTTTCAGGGCGCGCGCTATGAGGTTCTAATCGCTGCCATTTTCGCGCGTGCTGGTTTTGAAATTGAATGGATCGACGACAACAAAGCATCCGGCAACCACCCAGAGTTTATCGCAACCCACAAAGTTACGGGGAAGAAAGTTGGTGTGGAAACGAAGAGCCGGCAACGTCCCGGGGCAATGAACTACATCGGTACGGTCTCGCCCGAGACGCATCTCAAAGGCGACGTTTTTCATCTCTATGAGAAGGCGATAACACAAGCGCCCGGTGGTGACATTCCGTTCCTGATTTTCATAGATGCTAATGTTCCCGACAGTCCACAGAAGGGGCTTCCGTCATACTCGGATATCCCTGTCGATACGGTTCCTTGGATGAAGGAGATTCGTGACCGCCTCGTCGAGGTTTGGAACGCTGCCACGGAGCCTACGGCTGAGAGCGCAGTTCTGATTAAAAACTTTGCGTTTTACTACGGCGACAACGAAAGCCCGTCTCCCACTGGAATGGCATCGTTTTTTCCGTCGGTTAAGCCGAGAGTTCCGATCCTCGACTAGCAGCCCCGGCGCGCAATGCACGATCGATCTCGGCGTTGCCGTCCGAACTGGTCAACATGATGACAAGTGCACTTGGAAACTCTTTCCGAATTGCAATTAGGGCATCAGTGCCGTTCATTCCCGGAAGTCGAATATCCATCAGGGTTATATCAGGGCGATGAATGCGGAATTCCGAGATGGCCTGTTCAGCATTTGCCGCTTGGGCGACAAGAACCATGTCTTGCTGAGAACCGACGACCATCGAAAGGCCCTCGCGAACAAGTGGATGATCCTCAACGCTAAGAATGCGAATTGGATTGCCGTTGGGCATAGCCGTCACTTCAAGCAAGGATTGTTATCGTTCGCGAACCATCCACTCGCGTATATATCGAGAACAGTGGACGATCTTCGCTCCGCCCGTCTTACACGCCACGAGGAATCGAACCACATCTACATCGACGATTGTCACTTCTCTTAAGTCCAAAACTACCTGCGGTCCGCCGGTCGAAAGTTGCGTTCTCAATTCTTCAAGGTGCTCCGAATCAAAACGGCCAATCAGGAAAATTGTGGTCTTTCCTCTGTGAGAATCTCTTTCTATTTTCAATGTCAACTGATCCGACCAAGGTATTGGCAGATGATGTCTGTGCAGGCAACCTGCCATACGAATTCACTGATTTGGCAGGCTTTAGAACTCTGGGAATTACCGGGACTTCAGGAATTGCTGAGTTGTCAGGAAAGGACGCACGCAGGAAGTAGGAGCGAAGACTGTTATTTAGCTGCCCTTCGCCTTGTGGGTGGACTCGCGAAACGGCGTTTGTCGATGCCCAGCCTCACGATCTTTGATTCGAGAGTCTGGTGTGGAATTCCCAGCTTTGCGGCCGCCCCCGACGGGCCCGAAACTCGACCACGACACGCCTGCAATGCCGCTTCAATGACTTTTCTTTCACGATTGGCGAATTCCCGTTCATCTTCGGCGAGAACGCCCGAGCGCGGAAGCACGCTGTCGCGTGTTTGATCCGACTTCCTTCGCAACCACGTCTCGTCAATAGAGAACGTTTCCTCCTCGCAGAGAATTACAGCACGTTCAATAACATTCTGCAGTTCACGGACATTCCCTGGCCAGTCGTATGCCTGAAACAGATCGAGTGTCTTCCTCTTTATGCGGCTGATTTTCTTCCCGATCCTTTTCGCGTAGCGTTCGACCAAATACTCCACAAGCAAGGGAATATCACTCTTGCGCTCCCGCAAAGATGGCACCCGTATCGGGAATACATTAAGACGGTAGAAGAGATCTTCGCGGAAGGTGCCCGCCGCGACCGCTGCTTCCAAATCACGATTTGTGGCAGCGACCACTCGAACATCAACGAATATTGGTTTGCTACTCCCAGCTCGTTCAAATTCCCGTTCCTGCAACACACGCAAGAGCGCAATCTGCGTCTCTGCGGGAAGATCACCGATCTCATCCAGGAAGATCGTTCCGCCATCGGCCGATTCGAACCGCCCCAAGCGACGCTGAATGGCGCCGGTGAAGGCGCCTTTCTCATGACCGAAAAGCTCGGAAGCGATTAGAGAAGGCGGGATTGCGGCACAATCAACACGAACGAACGGCCTTGACGATCGGCTCGATCACTTGTGAATGGCAGCGGCAATCAATTCTTTTCCCGTTCCTGTTTAGCCCAAAATCAGAACGGTGGAATCTGTGGGTGCCACCTTGCTGACCTGAGAGAGTACCCTGCGTAGCGGTTCCGAAGATCCCACAATTTCCTCAAACATCGAAGAATGGTCGATCTCTTCGCGCAACGCAAGGTTCTCTTCGCGGAGCCTCTCTTCATCCCGTTTGCGCTGATCGATGTCCGTTCCGGCAGCGCACCAACGAGCAACGTGTCCGTGATCATCGACGAGCGGGTTGTAGCGGATTAGAAACCAGCGGTATTGGCCGTCTTGCCTTCGCACGCGGATTTCGTTCTCCCAAGGCAAGCCGCGTGAGAATCCGAGTCGACGCGTTTCGCGTAGCCTTTCCATATCTTCTGAATGAAAAACCTTCGGTCGAAAGTCCGAACCCATCAAGTCGTCTGCCGACAGCCCGGTGTAATCCAGTACCGTCCGATTCGCATACTCGATGCTACCGTCGGATCCTAGAACGACGATCGTCTGAGGAATCGCATCCACTGTTTGTTGTAGTTGTCGCTCAGATTTCTTAACTTCCTCAAACGCCTTCGTCAGTTCTATCTGGGACCGCTCGCGTTCGATGGCGATTCCGGCAATGCTGCTCGCATATTGAATCAGCTCAATGTCAGACGGTTCGGGGTGTCGCACTTCCCGGTAATACATACCAAACGTACCCAATACCCGGGAATCGTGCGACATGATTGGACTCGACCAAGCCGCACGCAAACCAGCCGACGCAGCCGCGTCTCTAAAATTCGTCCAGTTCGGATCAGAAAGGATGTCGGAGGTAAAGACCGGCTGCCGCAGGAACGCAGCTCTTCCGCACGATCCAACGTTGGGACCGATGACCATTCCGTCGGTCGCCGCTCGGTATGCTTCAGGCAAATTCGGAGCGGCTGCGTATCGCAAGTGAAGGCCATCCTCTTCGAGGAGGAAGATTGAGCACAGCATGCCAGGACTTTGAGCTTCGATCAGGCGAGTGACGGTCGAAAGGACATTGCTCAGCTCGGCGCCGGCGAGGATCAGCTTTAAAGCATCAAGGATGCTCTCACGCGAGAGGGTCTGCGAAAGGCTCGATGATGTCTGAGATGCTTGCCCCGAAGTCTTTGTGAGCAGGCTGGGATCGGCCATAGGCATACGTCAGTGCGGCGAATGCACAAAGTATCGCACATCAGGCAGGGCCCGTAACTACTCGACAGCGGCTCGGTGCCGGGAAGCATAATTACAACAAACTCTCACGGGGCATTCAGCACAAAGCGGCCTTGAGCGTTTGCAGGGTTCCTGACCATGTTGCCGGAGCACTTGGTGTGCCCGGATGAGCGAATCGTAGTCTTTGGGCAGTTGCCCACGTATGGCATCCTGAATCGAACGATAAGTTGCTGAATAGTGCCGAACCGAGTCCCCCGGGCTTCGGCTAGACGGAAGTGAAGGCTAAGCCTCCGTACAAATTCATCCACACATCCGGTTGATGTCGCGATTCTCAAGGACAGGTTTGGGAAAACCTTGCTTCGTGACATTCAGCATGGCGCGATCCATGCATTCGGTCGTTGTCACGTAGTTCGGAAAAAGCATCTTCCATAACGGATAGAGTGGTCTCGTGAAAAGCGTAAGCCGCGCCGAATCATATGGTTTTTGTGCGAATTCCATGAAGCGGCTGAATGTACGCAGGGCGAAACAGGAATTGTGAGCGTTACAGATCAGTTTAAAGTTGCCCCCGCTTCCATAATTGACACTGGTTGCACTTCCGTTAGGAAGGTCCTCGGTGTCAAGCCAAGTCACGACCGCCAAGAAAAACGATTTCAATCCCCGCACCTTTTTGTCAACTGTTGGCAAGGGGAGAGAAATGGTGTCGTTCGGAAAGAAAAGCACGATCTTCGCTCAAGGCGATTCGACGGACGGACTGTATTTCATCCAAGAGGGAAAGGTCCAACTCAGCGTCGTGTCGGAAGCTGGTAAGGAAGCCACTCTGGGCATCTTGAGCGAAGGAGATTTCTTTGGAGAAGGCGGCTTGGGCGGCCAGCTCGTACGCATGTCCTCCGCGATAGCAATAACGCACTGCGTCCTGCTGCATGTTGAGAGGAAGGCACTCATGCACGCACTGAGCATTCAGCCAAAATTGTCGGCTTTGTTCATGAGGCACTTGGTGAAGCGGAACATCCGGTACCAGGACGACTTGGTCGATCAACTTTTCAATTCTAGCGAAAAGCGACTGGCACGAGTTCTTCTGTTGATGGCGCACTTCGGCAAAGAAGGCGTTTCCGAAATGTCAGTCCCAAGACTCAGTCAGGAAACTCTGGCAGAGATGGTTGGGACCACACGCTCGCGAGTCAGTTTCTTCATGAACCGATTCAGGAAACTGGGTTTCATCAATTACGACACTGGCGATAACTTGCATGTCCGCAGTGCACTACTGAACGTCGTTCTTCATGATGATGACGGAGAATCGTCAAATTTGGCAGCAAGCAACTTCACTACGCCCGCAAGGAAGCTTTCAGAGCCGCCTCCAGAGCACGGCAAGCTACTCGATCGGGATCGCGCCAAGCGACCAACTCTTCCCGGAGCTGAAGGTCGTCATAAGTTGTTTTGAAGTCAATGTTCCGAGCAGCGACAAGAGCTTGGCGGGGGTTGGTTATCCACTTGGCGTAACACTCCTCATGTATAGCCTTGCCGTTTTCATCGGCTCAAGGATGGCGAGAACCTTCTTTTACTAGACGATCCCGAGGCTCTGGAATACGGGGACTTTGACGATGTCAGCCGCGAATGCCATTACAACGGCCCCCACAAACGTTCCCCCGATTACGACGAAAGACAGAGGAGCCATTGCGATCCCACGATTCGCCAGCGTTGAGGCGATCAAAAGATCAGCTACCGACGAAAGTACCAACCAGGAGCTTGGGCGTGTGGACCACATGCGCTGACGAGTTCGATTCGTATAGGTCGTGGCTTGATTGCCAAACACGATAACCACGAAGGCTAGAGTTTGAAGCGTGTCAATTCCAAGACCGAGACGGAATTTGCCCAGCGCCAGCACAGCGGTGCAAAACACGAGCTCGCAGATACCGACGAAGACTCCTGCGATCGTTAAGTTGCCAACTCGCCATGCACTTGGCATTGGGGACGGCCGCACGTTGTCCGTCGTCAAGGACATGCCTAGGAAGTCGCCTGTGATCATAATGAGGACCATCAACATCGGCGTGAGAATGGCGTGCCCTGTCATGATCAGGCCCGCCGCCAAGAAGAGCACCTGCACGGTTTTCTTGGTGACGGAATTCAGGGTATAGGTGAGGATGCGCTGGAACGTTATCCTTCCTTCTTTCACTGCAGCCACCACACCCTCAAGTCCAGGTTTGGTCAGAACGATTCCGGCTGCCGACTTGGCAACGTCGGTAGCAGTCGAAACCGCAATTCCCATCTGCGCCTGGCGGAGCGCTGGCGCGTCGTTCGCTCCGTCGCCGCACATGCCAACGGTGTGGCCGCTTTTCTGGAACGCCTGCACAAGACGATACTTATCCTCAGGAAGCACACCAGCAAAAACCGCAAATTTATCTGGAACTACATCCTGCGGGATTGGCCCAAGCGGACAGATTGCTCCATCGAGGCCCACCGCTCGCGCGATGATCCCCGCAGTCGCGGACGCATCACCGGTCACCATCACCGTAAGCACACCTAGGTTGTGCAGCTCCTTGACCAGCTCAGCTGCGTCATCACGAGGCGGATCGCTCAACGCGATGACCCCTGCGAGTCGCATTTTCGTTGGTGGGCCGACAGCAACTGCCAGAACCCGGAACCCCTTCTTCTCGAGCTCGTCTGCCGTCGCGGCCGCTGTAGGCGCGGGATCGGTTAGTTTGATAACTGCGGAAAACGCGCCCTTCACGACACGCAGTGTGCCCCCATTCGCATCCACCGCTGTCGCCTCGGACATTTTTCTTGCTGGATCGAAGGGAATGAACTTGGTCACCTTCGGCGGATTGGCAGTATTTGTTTTCATGGAGGCAGCGCGGATTGCCATGTCTACGGGATCATCTCCGCCATTGGAACTGGCCAGAGTTGCCATTTCGAGCAGGTGCGCTTCATCAAAGCCAGACTCGGGACGGACGGCGGTGATCGCCAGTTCGTTAAGAGTTAAGGTGCCCGTTTTGTCTGAGCACAGGACATCCAGCGTTGCCGCTTCGTCCACCGCCGACAATCGAGTTGGTAGTACCCCCAAGCGCGCCAGGGCTTTTGCCCCCACCGCCGCTGCGAGCGTAAACGTGGCGGGCAGCGCCACCGGGATCGATGCCAGTATAGCGGTGAGGACGAGGGGGATAATCTCCCCAATTGGCATAGCGCGAGTATGTGCGTAGACCACCAGCAGGACGATCACGGCGCCATTGAATATGGCAAGATTTCGTACTACGCACACGACGGTTTTCTGCTGGGTACTTTCGACATGGGCGGTACGAACCAGTTCCGCGGTATGACCAAACTTTGTGCGGGCTCCGGTTGCGGTCACAATCGCTGTGGCTTCTCCGCGCCGTACCAATGCCCCCGCGTATGTTTGCAAACCCGGTCCAGCTTCGATCGGGACCGATTCACCCGTGAGCATGGATTGATCAAGCAGAATCGATCCGTCGATTAGCTTTACATCGGCTGCAACCACACCACCGAGCGAAAGCTTCACCGAATCACCCGGAACCAGTTCTGTGGCGGGCACGGTCTTCCAGGAACCGTCGCGCCGCACCGAAGCGTTAAGTGCGAGCCTCGATTTCAGCGCGGCCAGCGTGGCTTGGGCGCGTCCCTCCTGAAAAAATCCCAGAGCAGCATTGAAAACCAAGAGCCCAGCAATGACCGCCGCTTCGATATATTCGTGCAGGACTGCTTGTAGGATGATCGCGGCTTCGAGCATCCAGGGAACCGGCGCCCAGAATTTGGCTAGCGCCATACGCCATGGCCGTAGTGTTGTGTCCGGTATTGCGTTGGGGCCGTATTTTGCAAGCCGCGCTCTAGCCTCCTCGCTGGTGAGACCGGGCGCGAGGTTATCTTCGCCGCCGTGCTGTCCTGTTTCTGTTGGAGCAGAGGAGTTGGCAGTGATGGCAATCACATGTTCAAGCGTACAGGTGATCGGCTCAGCGAGAATGAGCATTCTTGCTCAAAAGGATGAAGGTGCCACTGCTGGGGTCGGACCACCGAGGATCAGATCGTGAGTGAAATGGGCCTACTGAGCGGAGATTGCGCATTGGGCTCGTGATCGCGTGCAGTTTGCGCTCGCCGCGAACGCACGGGCAATCCAAGGCGTCAAAAGAAGCTGATGACATCTTCTCGAACTATCTACAAATCTCTTGCGAAACTTGCGCCAACGGTTGCGACATGTTGATCTACTTCCGAGAGCTGGTTCTTCGTTTTAGCTGGCGCGAAGTCGAGGACCACGCGTGACGGCACATCGCCGTGCTCAAGGCGGTCGAATATCTGGTTGATCGACGATAGCGGCCGCAACTCGATATCGGCTTTGACCTTGCCTCCGACAGCGAAGGCGAGGGCTTCGGCCATATCCTGACGGCTGCCGACGAACGAACCGCGGATGGTAATGCAGTTGGCCACCACATCGAAGAGCGGAACTGGAAATTCGCCGGGCGGCAGTCCTACCAAGACACAGGTGCCACGCTTTCGGATCATGCCGACGCCCTGCTTGAATGCGACGAGCGAGGGCGCGGTAATGAGAACGCCCCGAGCTCCACCGCCGGTCGCATTCTTTACGGCGGCCGTCGGATCTCCAGTCTTGGCATTGATCACGAAATCGGCGCCAAGGCGCGTGGCATGGGCGAGCTTCCCATCGTCGATGTCGATCGCGCATACGAGCAGACCCATAGCCTTGGCATATTGGATGGCCAGGTCACCGAGTCCGCCAGCGCCAGAGATAGCGACCCATTCGCCGGGCCTTGCTTCGGTCTGCTTAATCCCCTTATAGGTCGTGATTCCAGCGCAGATCAGCGGCGCAGCTTCCGCAGCCGTGAGGCCGATCGGAATGTGGGCAACATAATTCGGATCGGCGAGGAGGTATTCGGCAAAGCCGCCGTTCCTGGTGTAGCCGCCGAACTGCGCCTGAGCGCAAACCGTTTCCCAGCCAGTCAAGCAGTATTCGCAGAGACCGCACGCCGAGTAGAGCCACGGAACCCCGACCCGGTCGCCCTCTTTCACAATTGTGACGCCCGATCCAACGGCGGCGACCAGACCGATAGCCTCGTGCCCAGGAATGAACGGGAGTGTTGGCTTCACCGGCCAGTCGCCGTGCACCGCATGCAAATCGGTGTGGCATACGCCGCAAGCTTCAGTTTTGACCAAAATTTGGCCCGGTCCGGGAGATGGAATGTCCCATTCCTGAAGTTGCAACGGTTTTCCGAATTGCTCGACAACTGCGGCGTGCATCTTGAGCGGCATGGATAGTCCTCTTTCAAATCGGCCGTTAAATATTTCCTACCAGACTATGCTTTGTTCTTCTCGAAGACCCCGTCCAACCAGTCGAATTCGATCTGGTGTTTGAGGCTCGGATTATTGATTTGGCAGTGTGCCTCGCCGCCTTCCTCTGAAGTGACCACGCGTTCCGTCTTCGGGCAGGTCAGCTTCTCGAAGAACTCGTGGGCCATGGCGTTCGCGGATGGTCCTTCGCCTTCACCGCCGATGGATAAGAGCGGGCAAGTAATCTTTCCCTCAAGCCCGGCCAGAGTGTAATGGCTGAGATTGTCCAGGAAGGCGGCGAGGGACTTCCCAGCCATACCGCACCGTTCCTGAACGTTGGTCACAAAAAACTTCTTCATTGGATCGGAGAGATCCACCTTGCTTTCGAGGTCCTCGTCATGCGCGTCTTTGAGGCCCAGTAATGCCAGGAGGCTGGTCACCATCAGCGGCGACAGCGAATTTGCTATCACAGCGGCAATGCGCTTCTCGAAAGCTACAGCACGCGGGGCGAAGTATCCTCCCATGCTATTCCCGGCGAGCGCCAACCGCTTCGGGTCAACGTCTGTGCGGGATAGAACGTAATCGACAGCATAT
>Ga0302326_10027870_pt1 | contig 11381 bp, 21 predicted proteins | sample Palsa_T0_3_FD_202264 | JGI IMG/M metagenome (GOLD analysis project Ga0302326, IMG submission 202264) | Peat permafrost microbial communities from Stordalen Mire near Abisko, Sweden - Palsa_T0_3 | ecosystem: Environmental > Terrestrial > Soil > Palsa > Peat permafrost | place: Sweden: Abisko...
TAACTCCGCGTAGTCAGCCTCTCCGTCTACCCCAGCACCATCCACGCCGCCCTGCGCGTAGTCACCCACCGTGACATCCGCGTGGCCAGGGGACGCGTCTGGCAGTAGCACTGCGTCACCTTCTGTCGGAACTGCGAGGCGCGCCCCGGCCCAATCCTCTGGTGTCGTACACTCCGGACACATCAACCAGCGCTCGTCTGTCTCGTAACCGCATTCCACGCAACGCCATTGCTGAGGCATGTGTTTAGCCATCCCAATAATACCCCGTTCCATCCCAATACCCCGTTATATCGCTTCGCCCTTCGGATATCCACGCGTACCATGTGGCCCACTTTGCACGCTCTATGTAGTACCATATGTTAGACCATTCCCGGTCTATTTCCTCACCCATTAGAATGGTACCATTCTCATATTATCCCGTGTTTCATAGCGTAGGTGTAGGCGTCCATTATCTGGTCATCGGAGGACTCATGTACTAGTTCCATGAATTCCCAATGTTGCTTGACTACATGGATTAGATACCACGCCACTATTTTCTCTACCGATTCCAGTTGCCGTGAATCGCCACAATGGCGGCACACCAGGGTAAACATCATTCCTGGCCGCTTAGTGCGTCTATTACCGTGAGAGCTATTACCCATGCGGCTACGGAGATAGCGACTGCTATGACTGCGACGATAAAGGCGCGTTTCTTATTCATCGTATTCTCCTTAGTGGTGGCCCTGTTATTGGTTCGGGTTTGGGTGCAGGTATGTACCACCATTCAAATACCCATTTGTATTTACGCCCCTTATCGTCGGTACTCGTATTGTTTTCAAAAATCCCGTCGCCCTCTGCGCGGTGGCGCGCTCCGTGAGCTGCGACCGTGAGAGAGCATGTGTACCCCTCATCCCAGTCATGTTCCATTAGTTCATGTTTGCATACCCGTGGCCCACGTAGACCTCTACGCCCGTTTACGTCCATAGGTGTTGCCTCTTTATCCAAGCTAGGATACGGTGCCTACGTGTTATGATCATTCTATATGATTTCATCCGTTTCGCCTACCCTATCGGGGGCACGCTTATACAGCCTACCGATTGCGAGGTCTTAGGAAACTTGCAGGTCACGTTACGCGCGTAAATGATCTTGGTCAAGAGTCCTTACCATGAAAACTGTTTTGTTAGCTGACTAGCGGTGACACGGGAGTAATCACGGTCAATTCCGTTGAAGACCTCATATTGGTGATTAGTCCAGCTTAGGCCATACTGTCCTAGCGGGGTGTCTGGCGTTTCTGTCAGGCCAGTCGGGTAGGCCAGCCAGAAGGGGTCGCAGACATCCTGTAGCCCCTGGCGGCCTAGCCGCGCGTAACCGGTTAGGTTGGCGTACAGCCCTACGCGTTTCACGGGTGTAATAGCTTTGACCGTGGCTGTAAACAGAGCTATCTGTGCCAGGTCAATCTCTGGCCGCAGCCCGTACGTTTCGTAGTCCAGCCAGACACTCATGCCCGACTTCAGAGCTGCGTGCCGGACAAACCATTGCGCCTCTGCCACTGCGTCGCAGTTCTCTGCGTGAAAGAAATGATATGCGCCAAAATGCAAGCCTTCTATCTGGAGTGCCTGCGTCTGATACCAATTATACGTCAGGTCAACGTAATCGCTACCCTCCGTGCATTTGGCTATGACGAAATCGAGGCCAGCCATACCCGTAACCAGATTGAGTTTGCCGTTGTTATTGCTAACGTCTATCCCGTTGCTAGTCATGTTCTCCTTAGTCCCTTAGTGCAGGGGTAATACTTAACGTCTCGATACGATGGCATCTGTCGCCTTACATCTGCGTATGTGTCGCAGTCTGCCAGGCGTGTGCAATCGTCATAAGCCACACCTTGATAGAGCTTACCTACGTCCCGGCAACCGGCCTTATGCACGTCGGTAACGCGACTGTCCGGGTCTTTTATGCGACCGCTACCCGGTACCCCGATAATGTTCATAAGGATCTACGATACATGGCTATCCCGCCCTGTTGCTCATTCTTTGGCGGGATTGGCCGGATTGGTTCGTCTACCCATGAGATATACGCTTGCCTAGTGCGGGTATGCCTCACCAGGAACTCATGGTTGTCTGGGTTCATCTGCTCGAATACAGGTAGCCAGTCTTTACGGCTCCCGAACAATTCCGCGAACCGTTCGGCATCACTATGGTCTTTAGGAACAAAGGCGAACGTCCACCATGTCTCACTACTCATATCCCTCTGGACACCTTGCGGACGTTGCTTCATTGCCACGACAGTAATACCGTTGCTACGTCCCTCACGCCAGTACATGGCGATTAGTTCTTTAACCTCTGGACTCAGGGACTCTATATATGCTATCTCATCGAACGCTATTACGCGGTTGGAATCGGGGACCCAATAGGTACTTAGAAACTCTCTCATCCGCAGCTCATGGAATGCCTTACGTGCCCTGCCGATAAGGTTGGTCTGCGGCCAGTAAATGCATTGCCTGTACTTGCGTAGCTCCCGTATGTCCCTCACGATAGGCCAGCCCAATTTCAAGAATACCTTGTCTGATCGTTTGGTGACCACCAATATGATGTGCGAATTTCGTACCACCATACGATCCTGTAGCATCTTCATCAGCAGATACGTTTTACCAGAGCCGTTCATCCCGATAATTTCCACGTGTTCCGGCTCTGGATTAGACGGGTCTGCGCGTCCCCACACGGTCGCGAATTCGGGACCCAATACCGACCACGGAATACGTTCAATACCAGGTATTTTAGCGTTGCCAGATTCCGGCTGGTCTACGGTTTCAGGGGTTACATCGGACATAGGTTTCCCCATTGCTGCGCCATAGCCTGCGCTATACCCGTAAGCGTACGGCTGCGGTTACGCGCCCTATCGACGGACCTAGGTTCGTGGAACGTGAGCTGATCTCTGCCCTCTACGATGTCAGTAGGCCATAGCAGGGGCAGGTTCTTAAGCCATAGACACGTAGCTTTGGTCTGGTTATGGCCGTACTGCCAGGGCTGGATTATCTGGTCTGGTTTCCTGATGGCTGTACTGATCCTGCCTATCGGATTTTCAATCGCTATCCTGCCGATGGGCGCAGCCATGAGGGCGCGCACAAAGCTGAGGGCTGCGTCCTGTTCGTTACTCCACCAATGCCATTGGGCACCACTACGGGCTAGGTACGTGCATGGCGGGAATGCCACCATTAGATCCCATCCCCACGCGAGTACGTTACGAACGTCCCCCTGTACATGTGTACCTGGCTGCTCTGTAGGCACTAGGTCAACCGAACATGCCTCATGTCCAGCCGTCTGGAATGCCTGGCGAACTATCCCGCTAAACTCGCAGGCGACCAGTACCCTCACTGGACCGCGTAGTCGTTAGGGTTCACCTGGCTAGGCGTGTTCTCATCCACCCGCATTGACTTGGCAATATGGTGCGCGAATATCATTTGCAGGACTGGCCACATAGCCATAAACAAATCGATGTAGAGGATAAAGTTAGACGACTTGGTTAGCCATTTAACCACGTCTGGTGACTGGCAAATGATAGGCGTAAGTTTCTTGGCAATGTTATCCGTGTTCTCCACGAACGTGTTACCACAATACGGGTCTGCCATGATCCATACCTGGCCGCCCAAAGCCATAGCAAACGTCAGCTTGCCCTCAACATCCCTGCGGATACTAGGCGTTATCCGCATGGTTGTCTTAGGCTTGGTGCCCTCTGTATCCCTAGGCTCTGGATCATCAGGCGTTAGTTCTGCGGCGAGGTCAATCGTGAGCGACTCCGGTTCCTGCGGTTGCTCTGCAAACCCTGTGTCAGGGTTATCAACCCTGGCTTTATGCCCGCGTTTGTATTGCCGCGCCGAGTTTTCCGGTAGTGACTGGCCGCACCCGCAGGCGCATATGGGGTGTGTATTTGTTTCCATTAATTACCTCCTGTGATATTCTAATTATATGCCTATCCAACCGGATAAGAAACGCAATCCCCCGGTCAACTACCGGACCATTACAATCGGGCGCGGTAAACGTAGGCGTGTTATTTACTTTGCCGTAGTCCCTATCAAACCAAAGGATGAAACCAATGGCGCTAAGTAAAGAGGAACAGGCCACGCTAGATGCGCTTACGGCCAAAGCCGCAGAGGTAGAGGCGGACGATTTTCATATTGAGATATGGGACGAAACGGGGGCGGGTGCTAAGGTCCCCTATTCAAAGGGGCGCGGCTGGCTGGCGCGATTCGGGATTGATGTAGAACCGCTGCCTGCGGATGAGGCCAAGCCCTCTAAGCCTGCGGCAGTTAAGGATGACAAGAGTCCCGATACTGTGCTGCGTCATTTCGGACGTAAGCCAGCGTGACCACATATTCATTTGCGCAACTAGAAGAGCTATGGATTGAAGCGGGCGGTAGTAAAGATCTTGCTCCGCTTATGGCTGGCGTTGCGATGGTGGAATCTGGCGGTAACCCTGCGGCGTACAATGCAAGCGGGGCGAGCGGCCTGTGGCAAATCGAGGTACCGCTACATGATTCGGTGATACCGGGAGGCGCGTCCAACGTATTCAACGCGCAGGCTAACGCTAAAGCTGCGGTAGCCGTATCCGGTAACACGCTAGCCGGTATCACCAGCAACTGGCTTGTGGATGAGCCGCCAGGCGCGGCGGAGGCAATCACCAAATCTCACGGTGGCACTGTTCCCGCTACGGGGACGCTACCGGGCGGCTCTGGCCCTGGCCCTGGCCCTGGCTCTGGGTCTGGCACTGCGGATACAACAGGGTTTGACTGGTCAACTGCCGAATTTGCGCCTATCGAATGGGTCGGAAGCCTGATTACAGGGACTACCGGCACATTTTCCGATATCGGTGACGTAGCCAAGGCACTCACGGGGCTGACCCGTGGGATGAGCAAAATCATAGAGCTATTCGCGTTGCTATTCCGGCCAGAGTTCTGGGTGCGCGTCGGGGCATTCATTCTGGCCCTGGCTGCGCTAGGCGGCGGTATTCATTTCCTCATGGGGGCATTGTGAGTAAGCAGGATATGGGGCCACTAGGCACGGTTGACCTCTTGACCAATAAAGAGCTATCGGAAACGATGGGGCATCATTTCGACCACGCGATACGTGACTGGTACCGAGGGCTTGACTACCTGCAATTTGCGGGTAACGGTAACGGGACCAACACCATTACGTTGCCCGGCTCTGACTCTGGTTACACATGGTCATACAAACTCATTAGCGCGCAGCTAGCTGCGGCTGGCGTGCTATCTATATATCCATCTGACAATGTCAACGTGGCATGTGTGGGAACAACTACCGCGCTAACGAACGGTACGAATTTTGACGCAGTGCAAACCTGGTCAGGTAATCAGGTTGTATTGAAAGACTCCCGCAACCTCACGTTGTTTGCATCGCAGATCATCCTCAACTGGCGGATACTCGTCTTGCAGGTCCCGACGGAAATGCAGGGCAAACTCTAACATGCCCTATATAGGTCTCGGTTCGCGGCGCGTGGTTGCTGCTGCGGATCAGACCGGACTCAATACGGGTAACCTCACGTCCGCGTTTACGCCTGCGGTTATTGATATCAACGTGCCGTATTACGAGCTATATAAGATCATGGTCCAGAACGTGCCGATAGGGTTTGCGGCATCGGTGATGATCAATAATAAACTGTTCTCATATACCATGCCGGTACAGGGTAGCGAATGGGACCCTAGCCAGCCGATGCTATTGAATCCAACGGATGAACTAGACCTGTTGTGGACGATACCAACGTCTAATACGACGCTACCCGTATGTACGGCATGGTTCCGATTCGACTACTCCATACCGGCTAACCAGAAATACGGCGCCAAATAATGGGCTGGAATAACCAGCTAGTTTCGCTACTGGTTATCGAATCAGGTAGCGGATACAGTGGCCTGTTCATTTACTCGCCTACGCCTGGTTCCGGTAATCTAGTTATGTCGGTTGCTGGCCAGGCTGGCACTGACCCCTATGGCAATACGTATCTGATCGGTCTCGTAACCTATTCCGGTAATCAGGCAACGCAGCTATATCAGGGGGAGATAACCCTATTCACCAACTACCATACGCAGGTTGATAACTCATCTGTTAACCCCGCGCCAGGTCAGATGCTAGCCAATCCCGCCTATGAGGGAGAGCTAGATATCTATTCGGGGCAGGCTGCGGCACTAGAGCAGCAAGCAACGGTGGAGCTATTTTCACTTAGCTCGGCTAACCCGGCGCGAATAGGTAACCCCGCAGCAACCGAGATAGATATATTCGCTTCGCAAATATACGTTGCCGGTAACGTCACGCTGGTAATGGAAGCTGCGCCGGGTACAACACCTTACGGGCCATTGCTATTCGGGGACCTCGCGGGGTATTACAAATTCATATCGTCAACTGGCGGTACGGCTGGCGACGGTAACACGTGGCAGATAGGACGTAAATCAACTGCGCTAACCGCCGCGCAGACTATCAGCAGTGCAACATTTACCACGGTCAGCAGCGGGCAAGCCCTCAGCATGACAGTAGGCACGGGGCAATATCACTTCCGCTTCCATTGCATGATTGTTGATAATGGTGCGGGTGCCGCAGCTCCGTCAGCATGGAGGGTAACTAGTCCTGCCAGTACAGGGCAATTGCAATTGGTGGGTACGGCTAACGGGCCACTGGTCTCGGTACGTGTTGATACCGTTTCCGGTTTCGGTACGTCGTTGTCTGCGCCAACCGTTACGCCAGGATCGAATACACGTCATGACATCGTAGTCGAGGGTACCGCAGTGTTCAGCGCGGGGGGAACACTTGCCCTGCAAGCCGCTATTGCTGCGGCAGGGGACGCACAATTCATCATTGGTCCCGGTTCATCTATGGAAGTTACCCCGATCTCATGAGAGGCATTGCATGGACACGCCAGAGCCGTTGATTAAGGGAAGATTCACTCTCTACGAAACGACAGACGGTGGTTATCATCTGGCGTACATGCCAGACGGTGAGGCCGAATCTAAGCACCTAGAGGTCCCCGCATGGGTAGTGAAGATGAGCAAAATGGCGGCAGAGGGCAAACGCAACCCCCTGTCAATCATGATGGGAATGAAGAGCCATGACGCAACCGTCTAGCGTGGTCGCGCCTAAGCGTGAGATAGCCCCCCTGGCCCTGGCGCAGCTAGCCGCGTGGCGTGCGTACGCGGCTAGATGGTGTTACCGGCTAGATCGCAGGGTGACGCCTGCGGATCACCGTATACCGGGCGCGGTTCAATACCATCTGGCCTGCATGGTATGCGATATGAGCATGATGGTCCTGTCGTCAGAGGGGACGCCTTACATGCTGAATACCGAGGTATTGCTAGACGCGATTACAGCTCATCTGCGGAATGTTCACAGAGATCAGGAGGTACATGCATATGGAGAGAACACGGAAGCTAGTCCTGATATTGGAGGGGCTGGCAATAGGGGTAGCGGTAGTCCTGATCCTGGTGGACTACAAACTTAAGAATGACCTTGTGGACCTGTATAAGAAAATGGAGGGGACCCTAGAGCGTGGACGACAATCATTTGGCGAAACAGCTAGTACCGCTGATAGTCCTAGCGGGGTACATACTGGCTCTCTGGTGGATAATGTCGCCAGGCTGGAAACGTCAGCATATGCAGGCGCGTCTAATGGAGATAGTCCGGCCAAAGCAAACAGCCGAACGCCTGCTGACCGTCGCAAACGAATTGGAGATCCGCAGATTCCGGAATCTGGTAAGCAGATGGGATCATGACCAGGTGGGCGCACGCGATAAACGACAAAGTGGTGATCAACCTTGACCACGGGGGATCACGGCATGTCGCCTGCGCGTGGGATACGTGCGAGCGTGACGGATACGACAGCAATAAGGTTGAAATCAATTACGGGGCAGATGGCGCGCCCCCGCATATTGTTAAGCATGTGTTCTGTTCCGAGCGACATAAAATGTTCTGGGTAAATTCAGTGCGTGATTTGAATAACCTTCCGCCCGGATACAAACGTTCCTTTATCTGATCCGGAATGGTATATTGGAATAGTAAACCCTCCTTTTCTCAGGAGGGATTCAGGGGACAGGGGGTCCCTGTTTTGTTCGGGGGCAGGGACCCCATCTAACACCTATCGGGGATCATATGGAATACATCAAACTCGGCGTTCATATCTGGGTTTCCGTGCTTATCATGGGGACCATGTGGCGACTTATCTCGTATCATCTTATCGCCTCTCAGAATGAAACCGTACAGCACGTAGGCCGCGCTATGGCGCAGCAATACTAAAGGATATCAATGGCTAATGCAGCAGTTGGCGCAGCGCCGGGCGGAGGGGGCAATCCCTCTGGCGGCGTTGGCGGAGCAAATCCGTTCCAGATCGCCACTAACCTATATGCAGAGAAAAATTTGCAGGGATCGCAGACCAACGTACTGCTATCTGCAACCCCTCTCGTTTCCGGCGGCTCGGTTAACGCAGGCCAGTATCTAAGGGCACTGCGGCTTATGTATCGTACGTCTACTGTTGGCGCTACGGGTACAGCTCTTAACCTTGACGGTCCCTTTAGCGTGTTCTCACAGCTAGATCTGACGAATGTCGATGGCAGTGAGATCCTTTACAATATGGGCGGGTACGCCTATTACGTTAGTGAAAAGTATTTCCGGCCGTGGCTCTGTGACCCCGCGAAACGATACGACTTCACCATTCCCACCGCTACGTCTGGCGGATCTTGCACGATCTCTCTCATGCCAGAGATACGGTTTACAGCCGGTGTACTCGCAAATACTGACACGCGGTCACAATACCGATTTGATTACTCATTGAACGGCGCAAACCTCGGGACGTATGTTACCTATCCGTCTGCAAGTATCGTGCCCTATATGGATGCATGGGCGCAGCCAGACGGAATGGATTTGCAGGGTACACCGAATCAGCCCGTTCCCCCTGGCGTAAACCTACAGCTTAAGCGTCGTCACCAGATATTCACGCTTAACGCTAACGGGTCCGACAACGTGTTGCTGTCTACCCTTACGGGTAATGCTATCCGGGGTATGGCCCTGATTACCCGCAACTCGTCTGGCGTTCGCGTAGACGGTTTTGTTGACCCGTTCTACTGGCAGCTTGATAACCGCTCGCTCGGCCGTCTGAATCCCGATATCATCCGCCAGTGGGCCGAAGATTATTACAATCAATATGACCTGTACGGCATGTCATCCTCTGCGCCTGGCGCAGCGGGCGCGTATACGTCAACGAACGCTACCGACGCTATCGGGGCTACAGGTCTCTATGCTGGCGCAGGTGCGTGCGACCTCGGCGCGTATGTATTCCAGCGGTTCATGAATCCTGGTGACCTATATGGCCAAGGCTGGTTGTATACAGCCAATAGTACCAAGTTGCAGTTTGAATCATCCACGCAGAACAGTGCGGCAACCGCCGAATTGATTACCGATGAGGTTTACCCCGTCGGGGCAGTTGACCCGTTGCTAGTGGATATCTGATAACCAATGTATTTCGCGCAGCCAACAGCCAGTTTCGGTTATTACCGTGGCTCACCTCAATTCGGGGGAGGCGCGCAGGCTGGCGGAGGACAGGGAGTAGCAATGGCAGGAACCAACACATTCGCGCAGGGCCAGGGCCCAACGTCGGGTAGCTCTACCGGCTGGAATCCCACAATCCTTTACATGATCGGTCTTGTGATTGGTGAAATGATCATTTTCGGCATCATCGCACGGAAGCTATAAGGGGGTATTCAATGCTTAAGGATCACAAGTTCTGGGCCGGTTTCGTTATCGGCATCGTGGCGTATCTGCTTTATACCAAGTTTGCGTCCAAGAAACTTGGCGGGGGCACTGCGTAAGTGGCGTCCCCTGATAACACGCTCACCATAACGGTTCACGTCGGCTTCCAATTCGCGGGACTGACGATTGAGGGTAAGGATTTCATTGTGACTACACCCATTCCCGGCTCTGGCCTTACGAACGCAGTAACCGCTAGCACCCTGCTATCACAGGAAGTGGTTACCTATATCGGCAACGTTGCTACCGCGCTTACGGCTGCACTGGAAGGAGGCGATTCGGATAGCGCGGTACAGGCTATTGCGGATCAGCTTACACAGGACGCCGCAGAGCTGACCGCTGCGGACGCAACGCTAGGCGTTAATCCCGTGACGCCTGCGGATAAGACTGCTAAGTAAGTGAATAAAGGCGCGTCTGGCGCGCTAGCCCTGATCATGTTGTGGCTGGCATTCGCATCGTTCTTTGTCGCGTTTCATCCTGGCGGAATACGTGACCCGATGTTTGTCACTACCGATAATCCGCAGGGGTATGCGCGTAATCCGCCAGACGTCATTATATGGATGATCAAACGCGCTATCAGCGGTAGCCCTGCGGACGCAGCATCCGTAGCTGTGATTGCGGTTTAGGAGGGGAGGATTACGTGACAGAACTAGCCGCCGAAGTAGCTGAGCGCCACGCGCGAGCTAAGCGCCGTGGCACACTGCCAGCGGACTCAGAACCAGCCAGCACGCGCCAGTCACGTAATCCTCCCGCGTCTCCTGGCAGGACGGTGCGCCCGAAACGAGCAAGCGGTAAAGGCTTTCAGTTGAAAGCTCCTACAGGTCCCCATAGCGGCGCGCTGTTCGCCGAATATTTCTGCGCCGCGCTGATTATCGTGCTGGCCCTGTTCACCGAAACACAGACTAAGGGATACACGGCCACTATCTCTAAAGTCATGACGCGCCTTACCGCGCTTACGATGGTGTTCTTTGTCCTGTTTCTCTTGCAGGGCAGTAAACGCGGTAGCCAGTTTGCCATATGGCTAGGGTTGCTTATCGATATAGGCGTCATATATACAGCCGCGCAGGAATCCCTATTCAGTACCGTTTCGCAAGAGGTAAGCGGTAAGGGTGTCACGGGGGTAACGCTAGACGATAGCGGAAAACTCGTAGGGGGCGGGGGCGTGGGGATTGATCCCCCACCAGAGCCGGTAGGAGTGACGCTACCTAGTGAGTGATTCAATATGGCAACTGATCATAGGTTCGGTAATCATTGCAATCATATTCACGCTTGTCAGACCGGGCGCGCCTTCCGCGTCAGCAGTTAAAGACGTATCCGACGCGCTAACCGGTCTAATCAAAACAACAACGCAATACCAGGTTCCGACTACCGGAACGAGCACAACATGACAGCCGTCTGGGTAGCAATCGCAGCGGGGATACCAGCGCTATTCGCTGCGGTTATCGGCATGATGAACCGATCGAAGATCGCAGAGGTTCACGTACTCGTTAATAGCAAGATGAGTGAAGCCCTGGCAACCATTGCCAGCCTGCGGACAGATGCCGCAGTGACCGCGCTTGCCAGAGCTGCGGAGGCGCAGCAAAGTGATCACGCGGACGCTACCGCGCA
>Ga0302326_10027871_pt1 | contig 11381 bp, 6 predicted proteins | sample Palsa_T0_3_FD_202264 | JGI IMG/M metagenome (GOLD analysis project Ga0302326, IMG submission 202264) | Peat permafrost microbial communities from Stordalen Mire near Abisko, Sweden - Palsa_T0_3 | ecosystem: Environmental > Terrestrial > Soil > Palsa > Peat permafrost | place: Sweden: Abisko...
AACCCGGAACTTATTAAATAGTGAAATTCCCCTGGGCCACCCGACAACGGACCGTTGGTTCCCCCTGTTAATTGGGATAGTCCGGGCCGGTATGGGGCAGTTCAGGGTGGCGCCTGGGTAGCCTCGCAGGCGCATGTGCGAGAGCTGGAGGACGGACCCGGATGCTCCCTGTCTCCCTGATCTTCACCAGTGGCGTGGCCAGCGGGGTCAACTGCTACGCGGTGGTGCTGGTGCTCGGCCTGCTCGGCCGGTTCGGGCACATCGCCTCGATACCATCGATCCTCGAGCGGCCGTCGGTGCTGGCGGCCGCGGCGGTGCTGTTCTTCGGCCAGTTCGTGGTGGGCAAGATCCCGTTCCTCGACTCGGTCTGGGATGTCGTCCACACGGCCGTGCGGCCGGTCGTCGGCGGGGCGATCGCCGTCGTCATGGCCCAGCAGGCGCACGCCAGCCCGACCGCGACCATCGGGGCGGCCGCGCTCGGCGGCGGGACGGCGCTCGCCTCCCACGTGGTCAAGACCGGCATGCGGGTTGGCGTCAACGCCAGCCCGGAGCCATTCAGCAACATCATCGCCAGCCTGGGCGAGGACCTAGGGGTGACCGGCCTGGTCTCGCTGGCGGTGTTCCACCCGGTCGCCGCCGCCGTCGTCGCGGCCATCGTCCTGGTCGTCGGCATCGCCTCGTTCGCGTTGCTGGCCTCGTGGATCCGGCGCGGCTGGCAGCGCCGCCGCGACGCCCGGCGGCGGCGCTCGCCCGACGGCCTCACGGCCGAAACCGCGTCGCCCCAGCGCTAGGGCTTGACGGCGACGCCGCCCCACAAGATCGTCGGGAGGGCGGCGTCCTCAGGCGAGTCGGGGCGCCAGTCGCTCACCCGGACCAGGCCGGGCTTCACCAGTTCGGCTCGGTCGAAGAAGCCCGCCACCACGTCACGCGGGCGGGCGACGTGGTGGTGCTCGGGCTGCAGATGGGCGTTGAGGCTCTTCTCGAACGCGGCCACGTGGTCGGGCAGCAGGTCGGTGCCCGCGTGGGAGATGACAAGGAAGCTGCCCGCGGGCACGGCCTCGGTCAGCCGGGCCACGATCCGGCTGGCCTCGGCCAGGTCCGGGATGTAGTGCAGGATCGCCAGCAGCATGATGCCGACCGGACGGGTCAGGTCCAGGGTCTCGGCCGCCTGCTCGAGGATCACGTCCACGTCCCGCAGGTCGGCGTCCAGGTAGGCCGTGCCGCCCTCCGGGCTGCTGGTGAGCAGCGCCCGGGCGTGGGCGAGCACCAGCGGGTCGTTGTCGACGTAGACGACCCTGCTATCCGGGGCGACGGCCTGGGACACCTCGTGGGTATTGCTCGCGGCCGGCAGCCCGGTGCCGATGTCGAGGAACTGGCGGATTCCCTCCGAGGCGGCCAGGTAACGGACCGTCCGGCCGAGAAACGCCCGGTTGGCCTGCGCGGACAGCCGGATACCGGGGAAAGCGGCGATCGTCTCCTCGGCCGCGACCCGGTCGGCGGTGAAGTTGTCCTTCCCGCTCAGCCAGTAGTCGTAGACCCGCGCCACATGAGGGACCTGGGTGTTCAGCCTGGAATCATCAGCCGGATCCAAGGAATCCTGCGCTTGCCGCTCAACCACCCCAGTACCGCCCCTCCCGCACTTACGACACGCTCTCCCGAGACTAGCGCCAGAAACAGCGCAACGGGGACCCCGATCTCGAGTACCGCCGGGACCGCTGACCGGGGGCTAGCTGATCGCGGTGACCCGGCGGCCGTCTTCCAGGTAGACGCATCGGCGATGCCGCGTCGCGGCCCGAACCCGCCTGCGGATGGCGGGCCGGAGCAGGCTAAGCGCGGTGTCGAGCGCGGCCAGCCGGTATTCGGCGATCTCGGCCGGCTGCAGGGTGATCGCGGCGAGGGCCGCGCCGTCCGTCCGTCCGCAGTCGAACAGGTAGCGGATCCCGCCCGGCCGGCCCGGACCGGCGGGGCGGAAGTCGGTGCAGGCCAGCCGGCCGCTGAGCACGTCAATGCCGCATTCCTCGCGTACCTCCCGGCGGCACGCCTCCCACGGCGTCTCCCCGTCGGCCTCCACCACGCCGCCCGGTATGGTCCATCCCTTCTTGTAGGTCGGCTTGAGAATCAGCAGCCGCCGGCGCGAGTCGAAGATCAGCGCGCCGGCCGACACCGGGATCGTCGGCAGCTCGTCAGTGTTCATGCCGGGCCGCGTCGGCCGCCGCGTCCTCGGCCGCATCGTCGCCGAAGCCGACGCCGATCGCCTGGTCGTCGCGGCGCTTCTCCTGATGCACCAGGTGGGATAGCACCCGCAGGTCGGCCTCGGTCGGATCGCCGCCCAGGGGGAGCGCCCGCGGGTAGAGGTTGCGCGACAGCACCGGATTCAGCTCGGCCGCGTACAGGCTGAGCTTGGCCAGCAGCAGCAGGAAGGTGACGATGCCGATCACCAGGCCGAACGCCCCGTAAGTGGCCTGCGCGTGCTTCAGCTGGTGGGTGATCAGCCCGGTCCCGACGGTGATCAGCGCGGTAAAGACGATTCCGCCCAAGGCCGCGCCGGGAATTAGCCCACGGGGCCCGATCACCTTGGCCGTCAGCAACGTGAAGGTCGCGAAATACAGCAGGATGTTGATGACCAGCAGGCCGAAGATAACCGGGACCCTGATCGCGTAGTTGCTGGTGCCGCCGGTGGCGTAGGTGGTGACGAACGCGTTGATGAGAAACGCGCCGCCGATGGTGATCAGACCGGCCAGGCTGCGGCCGAGCCGCGGCAGGAAGCCGGTGCGCTCATCTTGCGGGATATTCCACACCGTCGCCATCGCCAGCTGCGCGGTCTGGGTCACACCCTGCACACCGTAGACCAGGCCGAGGAGGCCGATGACGAGGCCGATCGTGCTGCCGTTGAGCGACTTGTCGCTCGACGCGGTGAAGTCAGAGCCGATCACCGGGAACTCTTGCAGCGTGTGGATCAGGCTGTGGCCGAGCGACGCCGCGCCGATGAAATTGAACACCGTCACCACGACCAGCAGCAGCGGGAAAATCGCGGTGAAGCCATACCAGGCCAGCGCGACCACGACCAGATTGGCGTTGTCGTTACCGAACTTCTTCTGCACCGCATAGGGCACGCCGACCCAGCGGTGCCGACGCTGGAAGCCGTCGACCGCGCCCATTACCTTCCGCACCGGATCCATCGCGCTCATCGGGCCCCCCTTGCCGTTCCGACCGTCACTGCTTGCATGCTGCTACCCCGGGCCTGGAGAAATATGAGCGGCGGTAATGCATTCCCGACACCCCTGTCGCTCTGAGTATTGACGGCACAGGCACTCTCAGGCATCGTTCACGTTCAGAGGCAGCCGACCGGCAGCGCCCAGGCTCGCATAGACGGCGGGGTTCACGATGAAGCGATCCTCCAGACGACCGGCCCTGCTGGCAACCGCCGCCGCGGCCCTCGTCCTGCTCGGCGGGGCGCTCCAGCTGCCGTCGGCCGCGGCCGCCCCGGTCCCCTCGGGCGCCGCCGCCACCGACGGCCCCGGCGCGGCCTCCTACTTCGATCTCGCGCGCAAGGACTGCCTGGGCACCGCCGAGAACACCACCTCCAAGGTCTGGTACACGGTCGCGGACGGCGTCCTGTCCGACGTCTACGAGCCCACCGTGGACAACACCAACGTCGAGACGCTGCAGTACGTGGTCACCGACGGCTCGACCTTCACCGACCTGCAGACCCGGGACATGACCTACACCGTGCAGGCCGATCCGACCGGCATGGAGTGCACGATCACCTCGACCGACGCCGCGCACGGCTTCAAGCTGGTGACCACCTACATCACCGATCCGCAGCGCGACACGGTGCTGATGAACACCAGGATCGAGCCGACCAAGGGCAGCACCACCGACATCGGCGCGCTGCGGATCTACGCCCGGCTTGACGCGCACGTGAACGGCGACGGCGGCGGCGGGACGCAGAACGCCGGCGGCAACACCGGCGTCATCGACGCGCGCACCGGCATCCCGGTCGTCTACAGCACGAACACCACCACCGAGGCGGCCAATCGCAGCTACGCGGTGCCGACCTACATGGCGATGACCGCCACCTCGGCCGGCCAGGCCTCGGTCGGCTACGAGGGCACCGCGAGCGACGGGCTGACCCAGCTCGACGCCACCCACGCCCTCACGCCGACCACCTCGGCCGCCGACGGGCACATCGTCGCCACCGAGAACGTCACCCCCGGGCGGGGATCGGGCGGCGATTTCACCCTCGCGCTCGGATTCGGCCGCTCACAGCAGCAGGCGGTCGACACCGCCGCCACCTCGCTGCGGGCGCCCTTCCCGCTGACCGCGTGGGCCTACACGAACACCTGGAACGCCTACGACCGGACGCTGAACCGGCCGCCCCGCTCGGTCCCCGGGCAGTCGGCGCAGACCGTCGGCAAGACCTACTACCTCGACGCGAACGTGCTGAAGGCGAGCGAGGACAAGACGTTCCCGGGCGCGGTGGTCGCGTCGCTCGCCTCGCCCTGGGGCCAGGCGATCAACGCCGGTGATGACGTCAACGGCGAGCCGGTCTACTACGGCTCCTACCGGGAGATCTTCGCCCGCGACTCCTATGAGGCGTTCACCGGCTTCCTGGCCGACGGGGACCTGGCCACTGCCCGCGCTCAGGTCACGTTCCTGCTCGACGACCAGCAGCTGCCGACCGGCGAGATCCCGCGCAACTCGCTGCTCAACGGCAAGGCCGCGCCGGACACCGGCGGCGACCAGCTCGACGAGACCGCCGACCCGATCCTGATGGCCTACCTGTCCGGGCTCGGCGGCGACGACGCGCTGTGGACGGAGCACATCAAGCCCGCGGCCGACTTCCTGGTCGCGCACGGGCCGTCCTACGGCGTGGAACGGTGGGAGGAGCAGTCCGGGTACTCGCCCTCGACGATCGCGGCCGAGATCGCCGGCCTGACCGCCGCCGCCGCCATCGCCGACGAGCACCACGACGCCGCCGACGCGGCCGTCTACCAGGCCACCGCCGACGACTTCCAGCGCAACGTGCAGAGCTGGACGGTCACCTCGACCGGGCCCGACAGTTCATCGCCCTACTTCCTGCGGCTGTCCAAGACCGGCGACCCGAACGCCGCGACCACCTACAACCTGAGCAACGGCGGCCCCACGGTGGCGCAGGACACCGTGATCGACGGCGGGTTCCAGGAGCTGGTGCGGCTGGGCGAGCTCTCCCCGAGCGACCCGGTGTTCAAGAACTCGCTGTCGGTGCTCGACAGCGCGATCTCGGTCAAGACCCCGTCCGGCACCGGCTACTACCGCTACGGCACCAACGCCGCCGACGGCAGCGCTGACGGGTACGGCGACTGCTCGACGGTCAACAGCCAGACCTCCTGCACGACCGACGGCGAGCCGTGGCCGACGACTGACACCGGCACCGGGCACCTGTGGCCGGTGCTGTCGGGCGAGCGCGGCGAGTCCGCGATCGCCGAGGGCGACCCGTCCGAGGCCTCGGCGATGCTCTCCTTCATGATCAACTCGGCGTCGGGCGAGGGTCTGGTGCCCGAGCAGGTATGGGAGGACCCCGACCTGCCGGCCTCGCCGTACGGGTCGGACCCGACCACCGCGTCGATCGGCTTCACCGACGGGCAGGCGGCCGGCTCGGCCTCGCCCCTGACCTGGGCCCAGGCGCAGGAACTGCGGCTGATCGTGGACCTCGGCACGGGCCGGGACACCGACACCCCGGCGATCACCACCGCCCGGTACGTGACCCACGGCGCCCCCGCCGCGACCCCGGTGACGATCACCTCCCCGGCCTCGGGCGCCACCATCGAGGGCGCCACCACCACCGTCAGCGGCACCGCGGCGGCCGGCGCGACGGTGGACATCGCGACCCAGGACACCGACACCGGCGCCGCCGCGACCACGGTCAGCACGACCGCCGGCAGCTCCGGCAGCTACTCCGCCACGGTCGCGATCGGCTTCGGCACCAACGTGATCACGACCGTCGCCACCACCCCGGCCGGGGCGACCGGGTACGCGCAGACCTCGGTGATCGGCGACGTGTCGGGCGGGACCACGGTGCTGTCGGTCACCGACCCGACCGGTGATGACGACGGCCCGGGCACCTACCAGTACCCGACCTCCTCGTCCTACGCCCCCGGCTCGTGGGACCTGACCGGCTTCCAGGTCATCACCGCCGGGTCCGAGGTCTACCTGCGCACCTCGCTCGCCAACCTGGTGCCGACGTTCGGCTCAGTCGACGGCGCGCAGCTGCTCGACATCTACGTGCACGACCCCTCGGCCACCGCCACCTCGACCGCGGCGGCGTACCCGACCAGGAACTACACGATCGCCCCGGCCGACGCCTGGAACGAGCGGCTCGAGATCCAGGGGTTCGCCTCGCCGGTCTGGGTCAACGCCGCAGGCGGCCAGGTCGGCACCCCGACCGCCGTCGTCGCCTCCACCGTCGCCGACACGATCACGATCGCGCTGCCGGAAGCCGAGTTCGGCACCCCGACGACCGGCTGGACGTTCACCGTCGCGATCACCGGCCAGGACGGCTTCAGCGCCGACCAGGCCATCCCCTTCACGGCGACCCCCGGCGGGTACACGCTCGGCGTGTGCCCGGTCGACGGAGCCGAGCCGATCTGCTCGCTCAGCCCGAGCGCGGTGCCCGAGGTGATGGACACCATCACACCGCCCGGCGTCTCCCAGGACACCGAGCTCAACCCGGTCCTCGGGCCGGTGGTCCTGCAGGGGGTCACGGTGCCGTAGGGCACCGAGAGCACGCCTTTTCTGGCCGGAGATCCCGGCGAGCGCGAAAACGCCAGTTCAGCGTCGCTGCGCGAATTTGCCATGCCTCAGGCGTCCCGTGCTGCCCACGTTCCTCGCTGAATGCCACCCGGGCCGTTCCGGCTGAAGCCCTTGACGAGCCGGCCGGGCAGTGTTATTCACAACTTAATATAAGGCGTAAATTTGGAGGTCGAAAGGAATGCGATCATTTCACGTTCCGTGGCGGGCCGGGCCTCGCCGGGCGCGCGCGGGCGGTCTCGGCCGCATGGGCCGCATGGGCCGCGTGGCCCTGGCGGTCGCGGTCGTGCTCGGCCTGACGCTCGTGAGCGCCGCCCAGCACGCGGCGTCGGCTGCGACCGGGGCCCCGTACGGCGGCACCGCGGCGGCGGTGCCGGGCACCGTCTACGCGGCGAACTACGACACCGGCGGGCAGGGCGTCGCCTACAACGTCACCGCGGCCAACGGCAGCGCTAACAGCTACCGCTCGGACGGGATCGACCTCGAGGCCACCGCCGACACCCAGGACAACACCGGCGCCGGCGCCGACGACATCGGCTGGACGACGGCCGGGCAGTGGTTCAACTACACCGTCAACGTGGCGACGGCCGGCACCTACACGGTCGCGTTCCGGGTCGCCTCGCCGTACGGGATCACCGACGCGCTGCACATCGACAACGCGTCCGGGACCGACCTGAGCGGCACCGTCACGATTCCCAACACCGGCGGCTACGAGACCTGGACGACGGTCGACGCCAGCGTCACCCTGCCGGCCGGCCAGCAGACGCTGACGGTCGACCAGGACTCTAACGGGTGGAACTTCCACTACATGACGTTCACGCTGAGCTCGGGCGGCGGCGGCTCGGGGACCCCGAGCGGCGACGCGCCGTTCGGCGGGACCCCGGCCGCGGTGCCCGGCACGGTCCAGGCCGCGAACTACGACACCGGCGGCCAGGGCGTGGCCTACAGCGTCACCGCCGCCAACGGGTCGGCCAACAGCTACCGCTCCGACGGGGTGGACCTGGAGACCACGGCCGACACGCAGGACACCAGCGCGCCCGGCGGGGCTTACGACATGGGCTGGACGAACCCCGGGCAGTGGTTCAACTACACCGTCACCGTGGCCACGGCCGGGACGTACACGGTCAGCTTCCGGGTCGCCTCCCCGTACGGGATCACCGACGCGCTGCACATCACCAACTCCTCCAACACCAACCTGACCGGCTCGGTCGCCATCCCCAACACGGGCGGGTACGAGACCTGGACGACGGTGACCGCCAGCGTCACCCTCCCGGCCGGCGTGCAGACGCTGACCGTCGACCAGGACTCCAACGGCTTTAACTTCCACTACCTGGCGTTCGCGACCGGGTCGGGCGGCACCACCCCACCCCCCGGCGGAGGCGGCACCGGCAAGTACTGCGGCACCACCGACCTCGCCATGGACCAGCCGACCACGGCCTCCTCGGTCCAGGCCAGCAGCGACTACCTGCCCTACTACGCCACTGACGGCGACCCCGGCACCCGCTGGTCCAGCCTGTCGACCGACCCGCAGTGGCTGGAAGTCGACCTCGGCACCCCGACCGCCATCTGCAGCGTCGGCGTCCTCTGGGAGGCCGCGTACGCGACCGCGTTCCAGATTCAGGTCTCCAACGACAACTCGACCTGGACCACGGTCTACTCCACCACCACCGGCACCGGCGGCCAGGAGACGTTCCCGATCAGCACGACCGCCCGCTACATCCGGATGTACGGCACCGTCCGCGCGACCACGTTCGGCTACTCGATCTTCGAGTTCGACGTCTACGGCCCCACCAACACCCCGCCGCTGGCCGGCGGGAACGGAAACGGCGGCAACGGGAGCTGCCCGTGGGTCGGCTCCACCGCGCCGGTCGCCACCCGGGTCCAGGAAGTGCTCAACACCATGGACCAGGCCGAAGCGGCCAGCCTGCTCTCCGGCGACGGCACCTCGTCCTACATCGGCCAGGTCAACGCGATCCCCGACCTGTGCGTCCCGTCCATCAACATGGAGGACGGCCCGTCCGGCGTCGGCGACGGGAACGGCGGCGTGACCGCCTTCCCAGACGGCGAGAACGCGGCCGCGACCTTCGACCCGACGCTGGTCCAGCAGGAGGGCTCGGCGATGGGAGCCGAGTTCGCCGGCAAGGGCGCGACCGTCTCCCTCGGCCCGACAACGAACCTGGTGCGCGACCCGCGCTGGGGCCGGACCTACGAGACCTACGGCGAGGACCCCTACCTGGCCGGCCAGATCACCTCGGCCGAGGTCGAGGGCATCCAGAGCCAGGGCGTGATGGCGATGGTCAAGCACGTCGCCGCCTACGACCAGGAGCAGTACCCCAACGGCACCAACAACGAGACGGTCGGCCAGCAGGCCCTGGAGGAGCTCTACCTGGCGCCCTTCCAGACCACCATCCAGCAGTCCGCCCCGGCCGCCATGATGTGCTCCTACGCCGTAGTCAACAACGCCGCCTCGTGCGAGAGCGCCGACCTGCTCCAGGACGGTCTCTACGAGCAGGCGAATTACGGCGGCTTCGTCACCTCCGACTGGGGCGCGGCCGGCTCCGCGGTCGGCGACGCCAACGCCGGGATGGCGGTCGCGATGCCGTTCTCCGACGCGAGCGACATCACCGCCGCCCTCGCGGCCGGCACGCTGAGCCAGACGACGGTCAACTCGCTGGTGTCGGAGATCCTGACCCAGCTGTTCGCCTTCGGCGACTTCGACAACCCGCAGACCGGCTCGCTCTCCGCCACCGTCACCACCGCGGCGCACCAGCAGACCGCGCTGGAACTGGGCGAGGAGGGGACGGTCATGCTCAAGAACAACGGGCTGCTGCCGCTCAACCCGAACCCGGCCGCCAAGGAGACGATCGCGGTGATCGGCACCGACGGCGGCGCGGCGGTCGAGCTGGCCGGCGGCGGCAGCGGCGGGGTCGACAGCTCCAACACGGTCTGGCCGCTGACCGGGATCCAGGACGCGGTCGGGTCGAACGTCACCGTCACCTACACGGCGGGCGATGACAACGGCACGACCGACATCCCCGCGGCGGTCACGGCGGCGCAGGGCGCGACCGACGCGATCGTCTTCGTCAACCTCCCGGAGGGCGAGGAGAGCGACCTGACGTCGCTCGACTTGTCCAGCGCGGACGAGACGATGATCGCGGATGTGGCCGCGGCCAACCCGAACACGATCGTGGTCATCAACAGCGGCGGCCCGGTCGTCATGCCGTGGCTCGGCGACGTGGCCGGCGTGTTCGAGAACTGGTACGGCGGCGGCGAGACCGGGGCGGCCGACGCCGCGCTGATCTTCGGCACCGTCGACCCGTCGGGCAAGCTGCCGGTCACCTTCCCGGTCAGCCTCAGCCAGGTCCCCGCGCAAACCACCGCGCAGTGGCCCGGCACCGCGACCGGCGTGGTCTACAGCGAGGGAGTGGATATCGGCTACCGCTGGTACCAGTCCCAGAACATCACCCCGCTGTTCCCATTCGGGTTCGGCCTGTCCTACACCAAGTTCGCGTTCTCCAACCTGTCCGTCGGCGCGTTCAACGCCAACGGCCAGGCCACGGTGACGGCGAAGATCACCAACACCGGATCGGTGGCGGGCGCTGACGTGGCGCAGATGTACGTCGGCGACCCGGCCGCCAGCGACGATCCGCCCGAGCAGCTCAAGGGCTTCCAGCGGGTCACGCTCAGCCCCGGGGCGAGTGCCACGGTCACGTTCCCGCTGAACATCCACGACCTGGCCTCGTGGTCCTCGACCGCGAACGCCTGGGAAGCGCAGGCGGGCACGTACTCGATCTCGGTCGGCGACTCCTCCGCGAGCCTGCCGCTGAGCGGGTCGACCAGCCTCGGCCAGACCCTGACCGGTCAGGTCGCGGCGGGTACCTCTGGCGCGGGCACCTCGGCCGCCAACACCGCGGTCAGCGCGAACGTCACCGCGAACTCGGGCGTGCCGGGCGCGGAGACGGTCGGCGTCGTCAACCCCTTCGGCTACAGCAGCCCGAAGGGCACGGCGGTCTCGCTCCCGATGTCGGCGGTGGACTCCAACTCGGCCCAGACCCTCACCTTCACCGCGACCGGGCTGCCGCCCGGCATCTCGATCGCGTCGAACGGCACGATCTCCGGTTCCGGCACCACCCTCGGGACCTACACGGTGACGGTGACGGCGACCGACACGAAGGGAGTATCAGGGACGGCCACCTTCGTGTATTCCGTCGTGCAGTGAGCTAGGTAACCGGTTACCCAGTGAGCGCGGCGCCCCGCTTGGCGGGGGCGCCGCGCTCACTGGCGTTCCAGGGCGGACGGCCAGCGTGGTATTCGAACCGATTCGATCGATTGGGCGGCCGGTGGCGATGCGTCCGGAATCGATATCGGAAACCAGCTGATCCGCTGAAAGCCAAGCGTGTCAGGCATTTCAGCTCGACTTCAGGCGGTGCCGTCGATTGATCGCGCGTGATGTAGTCGAACGTAAGAGAACCGATTCGATTGTTCCGGGGTATTGCACGACCCGACTGGGGCGGCTTACATTCCAAGCACCGCGATGGCCATCGCACCATTCCCTGGGATCCAGCATGGGGGGGGCCCCCCCCCCAAACCCC
>Ga0302326_10027872_pt1 | contig 11381 bp, 11 predicted proteins | sample Palsa_T0_3_FD_202264 | JGI IMG/M metagenome (GOLD analysis project Ga0302326, IMG submission 202264) | Peat permafrost microbial communities from Stordalen Mire near Abisko, Sweden - Palsa_T0_3 | ecosystem: Environmental > Terrestrial > Soil > Palsa > Peat permafrost | place: Sweden: Abisko...
CCGTCGGGGTGGACCTCGCGGTGGCCCCAGGCCTCGAGCACCTCGCGTTCGTCTTCGAGTCGCTGGGCGCGCTCCTCGGTACGTACGTGCGGGCCAAGGCCGCGGGCTTCGAGCCGGTGTTCTGCATAAACCACGGCCTCACGGTCAGCATCTACTACGCGGATCCTGACGGCATCAAGACCGAGTTTATGATTGAGACGATGCCGATGCACCTGGCCAACGACTACATGCTCAGCCCGGAGATCGCCGCCAATCCGCTCGGCTGGCCCTTCGACCCAGACGAGCTGCTGGCACGCTATGAGGCCGGCGCACCGCTCGCCGAGCTGATGGTGATTGGTCGCGACCAGTACTTCCAGAACCTGACCCCCGCCAGTTAGCGCTGCGATCGGCTCGCCGAAGTCGGCAGCGACACATCGGAGCATCTGCGGGCGGTCGAGGACGAACTGAACGGCCGTCCCCGCCGCGTCCTCGGAGACCGAAGCCCTGCAGAACTTTTCACCGCGCTGCTAGCGTCGCTAGACCATCAAACGTTGCGACGATGACTAGAACCCGCCGCGTCGACACGGGGTCAGTTTTCATACGGCGCCGGCACGCTAATTGGATTCAGTTATCTTCGGACAGTTGGGGTTCGAGTCCCCCTTGCGCAGCAGGATTGTTCCGATTGCCAGCAGGGGAGAGCCTGCGATGTCTGGCGCTCGGTCACAATCGCTCGATCGCGGCCCTACTAGCCGAGGCCGAATACGTTGCGCAGCGGCGGGAGGTCGCCGAGCGTGATCTCGACGACGTCGCCGGGAACGAGATACCGTCCGCTGACGAACCCGACCCCCCCGGGCGAACCCGTACAGATGATATCGCCGGGCCGAAGTTCGATGCTGGCGGTGATCACTTCGATCAACGTCGGCACATCGAAAATGAGGTCTCCGAGAGTGGCCTGCTGCCGCAGTTCGCCGTTGACAGATGTCGTCACTTTGAGGTCGGCGTGGTCGTGAGCACCAGTCAAAATTCCGGGTCCGAGTGGCTTGAAACCTGGAAAGGTCTTCGAAGACAAGGCACGGACCATGTCGCCCTCCGCGACGCCGGCCATCTGCACATCGCGCGCGCTCACGTCGTTGACCGGTGTCAAACCTGCAACGTAGGACCATGCGTCGGCCGCGGCGACCCGGTGGGCAAGTCGAGATATGACGACCCCGATTTCACCTTCGTAGTCCACCTGATTCGGTGCTGACGGAGGTGCCGGAATGACGTCACCGCTCGCAGCCACTCCGTCGCCCCCGATCGGGAAGAACATCGGGGCATCCGGAACCGGCTGTCCGGTTTCCTCGGCGTGGGAGCGGTAATTGAGTCCTACGAGCACGATGTTCGCCGGCACTACCGGTGGCCTGACGGTGAGTGACTCGAGAGTCACCGACTGTCCGGCTGGGTAGTCGGCCAATTGGTCCCATTCTCCCGCAGCCAGCACGCCGTCGAGACTGACCAGGTCGGCCAGCAGTGTCGCGCCACGGTTGTCGACGCGGACGACGCCCTCGGTCGTCGTGAAAACCTGCATTACGAAACCTCATTCGAGAGATCGGCGACCTTTGGCCGCGAGGTGGGTGCGTTGATGTCAATGACGGTGGTCGTCTGTCGCAGGCGAAGCAGCAGTGCACCGGCGTCGTCGCGCACCCAGGTGTCGCAGAAGTCGAGGACCGACAGACTGTACGCACCTGTTGCGTGCTCGGTCCGGTGCACCACGACAACGAAGTCGACTTGGAACGACTCCTGATCGTGGGCCGCGACGCGGAAGTTTGCGGGCACGTGGCGCGAGGTGTAGGGGGCCTTGCCCCGAGCGGCCATCAGTTGGTCGTACTGCGGTCGGCCGATTCGGTGCCCCCCGCTGGTGATAGCGAAATCGGCGGTCAGTTGGCTAAGTGAATCGACGGCATGGCCTTCGTCGACGGTCGTGAAACTCTCGACCACGGCTTGTTCGAGCTGAGTACGGAGATCTGGAGAAATGGTCACCCCACGAGTATTAGCGCAGTGCACTAAGAAGTGCAAGTAACTGGCGTGAGCGTGACCGTCGTACGAGCTATGTGGCTTAGCTAGCGTCGCGCGTAGGCGCCCAGCATCTAGTGGGGCCGGACGACGCTTGACGCCCCGGCACGAGCACAATATGCAAGTTACTTGCATAAACATGTTGACGGCAGTATTACTGGGAGTGTGACGAAGAACAACGCACGCGGTTGTCGCGACCGCTGTCGGCCGCGCGGGCGGCGGCGCTATCCCCGTTGGGCGAGCGGCTCCCAGTCGCCGACACCGCCACCGCCGGGTTGATCAGCCAACTTCTGATCCTGAAACCTTGCCAACCCTACCCACCCACTAGGAGCACACCATGGGCGTTGAGTTCAGCCCGGAACAGAAGGATTTCGCGAAGGCCATCGCCGACTTCGCCAAGCGCGAGGCGGGCACCCGAGAGAAGCGGGACCAGCTCACCAACCATGATGAGCATCAGCACAATCAAGCGCTCTACGAGAAGATGGCCGAGTTGGGTTGGCTCGGCCTGACCGTCTCGGAGGAGTACGGCGGCTCGGACGCCTCCATGGTGGACATGTGCATCCTGTTCGAAGAGACCTCGCGCGGCATACTGCCGATCAGCGCCATTGGCCCGACCTTCATCACCGGCGGGCCCTACCAGAGATTCGGCACCGAAGCGCAGAAGAACAATGTGCTGCGTGGCATCGTACGCGGTGCATCCCAGTCGATTTCGATGTCCGAGCCCGAGGCGGGCTCCGACGTCGGCAACCTCAGCACGAAGGCTGAGAAGACCTCGGACGGTTGGCTCATCAACGGCCAGAAGACGTGGTGTTCCAACGCGCACATCTCCGAGAACATCCTGCTCGTCGCGCGCACCGACCGCGGCGGCGCAAAGCACGAGGGACTCACCATGTTCCACGTGCCCGCCGACACCGTTGGCCTCAAGATGAGCTCGATCGAGATGATGGGCGGTTTGCGCGAAACCAACGACCTCTACTTCACCGACGTTCTGCTACCCGCCGAAGCGGTGATAGGCGAAGTCGGTAACGGCTGGCGTCAGCTCATGACCGGGCTCAACTTCGAGCGCCTCATCATCGCGGCCCAGAACCTCGGTGCCGCCCAGCGCGCGTTCGACGACACCCTCCAGTTCATCAGTCAGCGTAAGCAATTCGGCCGTCCGATCGGGTCATTCCAGGCTCTGCGACACCGTGTCGCTGACCTCGCCACCGAGATCGAATGCACCAAGCTGCTGGTCTACAGCGTCGCCCGCGAAGCCGACGCCCATCCTGACAAGATGCTCGCCCGCGAAGCCTCGATGGCCAAACTCAAGGCCACGGAGACCGCGCAAAAGGTCGCACTGGCAGGCATGCAGATGATGGGTGGCTACGGCTACGCCCGAGAGTTCGACATGGAGAAGCACGTCCGCCGCGGCCTGGTCTCCACCATCATCGGCGGCACCAGCGAAATCCAACGCGACATCATCGGCAAGACCTACGGCTTGTAGGACAGCGTATCACTCATGCTCCACCGAGTCCTGTTCTGCCGCACCCGAAGCGAGCAGCACTTCCGGGTCCACGCCCGACTCGGCCAGCACCTCTCGGGTGTGCCGGCCCGGGCTGGAAAAGCCCGTCGCGGGTGAAGACTGCGCCTCCTGTCGGGCCATCCGAACCTTCGCAACCGTTTGCTGAAGCTAGTGCAGGGTATATACAAGTGAAAGGTAGTATCACGCGACATGCGTAATGATGTAGAGCCGTGGCCCGGCGATTGGGGTCGCAGGATGCGTTATCAGTCGATGTCAAATACCGCGAAGCGGATCGGCGAGCTGGCCCTCACCGCAAGTACTGGAGGCACTGATGAGTAATCCCTCGATTGGCAACCTGGCGTCCCTCACCGGCTCGTGGATCCTGGATCCGAATCGGACAGTGATCCGGTTCCAAACCAGTATCTTCCGGGTGATCAAGGTAAACGGCACGTTCAGGGCGCTCGAGGGTCAGGCAAGCGTGGATCCCAATGGCGCAGTCAACGGATCGTCAGTCATTGATGCCGCGTCCATCGATACCAAGATTGCCAAGCGGGACATCCACCTTCGCGATCCCGATTTCTTCGATGTCGAGAAGTACCCGAGGATGGTTTTCACGGTGACCGACGGGCAGCTCACCAGTGCTGGACAGTTCGAACTCATCGGAAGCCTCGAAATCCGTGGACAGACGCAACCCGTGACTCTCCGAGCGGAGATCAGCGATAGCGGGGATTCGCAGAAGTTCTCCTCCGAAGCCGACATCGACCGTAGAGACTGGGGTATGTCACAGGGTGCCCAAATAAGGTCCACCAGGAAAATTCACGTGGACATCACTGCCTACTTCAATCGAGCATAGCCACGCCACGCCTGGCGTGAGCGTGAATCTTGTGCAGTGTCAGACCATTCGGTCGCGGCCCTGGAAAAATGCTGCGGCGGCTGTGGAAACGGACTAACGTCGGGCTCGTCGGATCCCGAGGGCACGGCCCGAAACATGTTGAGCGACAACCGCTCATGGCTCGACAATGCCTGGTTTCGCCAGCCAAACAAGGCACCTACACCTAGGATTTCTTCTTTCGCCCAGCCGCCGACTTGGGGGACGAGAGCAGGACCGCGGGAGTGGATTGAACAGACGCCACCATGTCATTTACCGCTGTGGCCGCGTTCTTCACCCGCTTGTGTGTCGATACGGTCCGGTGGCGGAACCAGTCGAACGCCGCTATCCAAACAGTGGCCGCGAGATAGGGCCTCGGATCGGTTTCTGAGTTAATGCGCAGACGTTCACCGATCAGCTGGGCAAGTTCGACGGCCACTCGCTCGCGATGAATGACTACCTGCGCGCGCAATTCAGCTGATGACTCGGTCAACTCGCCTCGTAGGTTCTCGAGTTCAAGGTCGTAGGAGTCGCCAATGAGGAGGGAAACCGCTCGCAGGCTCTCGATCAAGGCTTCGTCGGCCGGCCTCTCATCAAGCAACGGCCGAATCGTCGCGACGTAGTTGTCCATGTCGGTGAAGAGCAGGGACTCCTTTGAGCGAAAGTGCCGAAAGAACGTCGAGGGATCTACATCCGATCGGTCCGCGATGTCGACCACCGTCACTGCATCGAATCCGCGTTCTGAGAAGAGTTCCATTGCAGAGCGAGTTAGCGAAGATCGCGTCTGCTGCAACTTGCGCTCACGTCTGCCGATTGGCGGATCGTCTGCGAGTTCGTCTGCGGTCACCGTTTGCACCTCGTCTCGTCCAACCTTCAGCATGCTAGCAGTCGGCAAATCCATCCTGTCGGAAGCTGTTGCGGTCTGTGGCTGCGTCGTGTCGACGTGACCACCGGCGAGCTGAAACCGGAAGCTCACTGGATCCAGTCCTGCCGTCGGCCTGTCACGACGCGATCTCGTGGCGCTTCGGACGTAGCGAGGACCGTGCAACGTGAGCATATGACTAGGAAACGCTGGATACATGCAAATACGAGTGACTCTTGTGCTCGAGTGTCTGCGCGCGTAGGCTGACCGGTGTACCGGACCGGTGGAGAACGCTCACGATGACTGCCACCCGCCATGGATTCCAACTGGGCGAGGGCTTTGATGGGTGTCGGCTGGAGCGACCTGCGGTCGCTGCAGCGCGACTATTTGACCGCAAAAGGCTAGTGAATCGCAGGCCAGCTGATGACATTGATGATCGCGGCTATATGCGTTGCCCTTATGGGTTGGATCGTGGACTGGGTTCAGCGTCGTTGCGAACAGTGGTCCGAGGCTCAAACGATGGCGAAAGCTCAAGGTGATACGGGCAAGGGAGAGTCTCCACGGATTTGGGTTCGTGGCTTCCGTGAGTGGTTGATGTGAACGCCAGACAGGCATGGGCACTGCTGGCTGCCGGCGTTCTGGGCTATGAAGTCGTCTGCAAGGACGGCCAGCTCCTCAGTGAATGTGTGGACGAGTGGCTGATGTCTCGGCCGATTCTGACGCGCGCGGTGATAGCTGCTCTCGCGCTTCATCTAGGCAACGCGCTACCCGTACGGTTTGACGTCGTCTCGCTGGGGTTCACGGCGATCAGAAGAACTTCGCGGTGTTGGCCCCTCGATCGGTGGGGATCAACTAGAAACGCCCCCAAGGAGTGTGATGGCTGCACCCGGCAGACGGCAGCAGCCGCTTAGCCGGCCGGCAGCCCCTTTCGACGCGCCTGCGGTTAGCGTTCGATCAGTCTGGGCCGGGCCATCTCGTGCCTGGTGTGTAGACGCACATCGCCGGTCCCGAAACGGCGGCGTGGCCGAACTGGGCGGCGAAGCTCAACAACAGTCAGGGCGTTGCCGCCGAAGAAACCGACAGCTACTCCCAAAACCCGCCCAATGAGCAATCCCGTGTGGGGCGGTCGCCCAGTCGACGACGAATCATGTGTAGAACGAAGGTCCCCGTCATGAAGGCAACGACGCACTCTGAACCCCCTCCGCCGCAATCGCTCTGGCCGCGCCAGCTATTTGCGGTCATGACCATCGGTAGCTGTAGCCATGTGGACACTCACCACTAGTGACGGCCGGCGGGTAGCCGATTTGCGCTCGGAGATAGATGCACGCCGTACCGTCCACGCGGTGGGTACTACACAGTTGCGCGGCCCGCATTCCTGGGACGTTGTCGACAACCAAGGGCATCGGTTCATCGCTGAGATCAGGTATCGATCGGGAGGCGGTGGGCAATGATTGTCGGACGCAATCCGCGCCTTCCGGTTATCGGCGACACCGTGCTGTCACGGGCGGGCAATTGGCGCGGTGTCGGCACCATCGTGGACGCACACGCGATTGGGTACAAGGTCTATTGGCGCAATGGGAGAGGCAAGCTTTCTTGGCATGCCCGCGGCGAGTTGATGGTCCCCAGACTCGATTACGAACAGCAATGGCCATGACGTACCTATGGCTACGAGTTTCCGCGATGGCGATGGTTTAGCAGCCTCGGAGGCATGTCAGTGAAATTTCACATTGGCGATAGGGTGCAAGAAGGTACGCGCGTCGGCACGATCACCGACGTCGGAACCCTACTAATCCAAGTCAAGTCAGATGAGGGTAGATTGCGCGTGGTCTGCCCGTGGGAACTCGTAAAGATTCTTGGCTGACATGACAGTCACGATTGAACATCGGATCCTCGGCACTCTCGGCTGCTGCTTACGCAGATCCATGCGCCACAACCAGATTGGGGCGGCGCTTGGCTCCGGCGTTGGGCCAGTGCGGAATACGAGCGGGTGGTAACCGTGGCGCGAATTGTGCAGGAAACCAACTTGGCATGGGCGCTCGCTGAAGCCGTCAAGCCGCACCTGAGCACCCTTGAACGTAACCACGTCTTCGGATCAATCGGCGCCGGTGACACATTCCCAGCGATTCGCCATCTACTCAAAGCGGTCGCCATAGGGCGCATCCGCCTGCGACCGGATCTGGTGCAACAGTGCACAACGTGGCTGCATGCCTACGTTGGGCACAACGATGAGCGGTACCTTCGTCGCCTCATCGAGGACTATTTGGTTCCATACTCGATGAACGTTCCGGCGACGGAACGGGTCAGCCGCCTGCCAACCACGTCAAAGCCCGGTCAGCTGATTGCCCTGACGGCGCAACGTCATCGGTTTGGGTCCGCAACCGATGGCAGCATCGGCATCAGCCGCGGAACCGGCTGAGCGTGTGCATCTTGTTCGTCACGTCCAACGGGGCGACCTTGTAGGCCTCCGCGGACGTCCGGTAGTTGAATACCGCATCCATGAGATAGCTCCTTCGGATTGCTCATTCACAATTCGCCGACGGATTTGCCGCCGCGATGCGCGTGGATGATCGGCGGCAGCGAACCGCGGGTGAGCACATCGTCGATGATGCCGAGATCGTCGAATACCTCGAGCGTGCGGGGCTGGATCCCATCGCCTCTAGAGCCGGCGAAGAACTCTGCTGCCGTGTCGACGATCCGGACTTCGACCCCGCGGCGGGCGAGATCGATCTCGAGCGTTAACGCTGTCGAACCCGCGCCCGCGATCAGCACGTTGGTTTCCATCTCAGCCTTCCTTTGGTGAATTTGATGACCAGTGAAACGCCAAGCGGCTATGCGCAGGCTGCCAGTCCGGTTTCGTTGCCGAAGGTCGCCACTTGCGTCCGGTTGCAAGGTTGCGCTTCTCCGGGTCCGGCCGACGTGGCCGTTCAGGGAGCGCTTTCACTGCATGCAACAAGAAGTTGCCATTGACTTGTACATACTATTTACTTGTGTGGATATGAAGGACGACCTGCTGCGCAACCCCAGCCACACCGGTCACCTGCTGGTTGGCGCGCTGAAGCGCCACAAGGACAAGCCGGTGCTGTTCCTCGGCGACACCACCCTGACGGGCGGCCAGCTCGCCGAGCGAATCAGCCAGTACATACAGGCTTTTGAGGCGCTCGGGGCGGGTGCTGGCGCTGCCGTCGCACTGCTGGCGCTGAACCGTCCCGAAGTGTTGATGATGGCCGGGGCCAGCCAGACCCAGGGCTTCCGGCGGACACCGCTCCACCCGTTGGGTTCGGTCGATGACCACGCCTACGTGCTGGCCGACGCCGGGGTCACGTCGCTGGTCATCGACCCCAACCCGATGTTCGTCGAGCGCGCACGGCGCCTCCTGGACAAGGTCGACTCGCTCAAGCAGATCCTGACCATCGGGCCGGTACCGGCCGAACTCGCTGACGTCGGCACCGACCTCGCCGCAGCGGCGGCCGGCTTCAGCCCGCGCCCGCTCGTCGCCGCCGACCTGCCGCCCGATCACATCATCGGCCTCTCGTACACCGGCGGAACCACTGGCAAGCCGAAGGGTGTCATTGGTACGGCGGAGGAAATGTTGACCATGACCGCCATCCAGGTCGCCGAATGGGAGTGGCCGGCAAACCCGCGGTTCCTGATGTGCGCGCCGCTGTCGCATGCAGGCGGGACATTCTTCTCCCCCGTCGTCATCAAGGGCGGCGAGATGATCGTGCTGGGCAAGTTCGACCCGGCTGAGGTGCTGAAAACCATTGAGGAGCAGCGCATCACGGCGACGATGCTGGTCCCGTCGATGATCTACGCGTTGATGGACCACCCCGACAGCCACACCCGCGACCTGTCGTCGTTGGAGACCGTCTACTACGGCGCCTCGGCGATGAACCCGGTGCGCCTGCGGGAGGCCATCGATCGGTTCGGTCTGATCTTCGCGCAGTACTATGGGCAGTCCGAAGCGCCGATGGTGATCACCTACCTGGCCAAGGGCGATCACGACGAGAAGCGGCTGACCTCCTGTGGTCGGCCGACGCTGTTCGCGCGGACGGCCCTGCTCGGCGAGGACGGCAACCCGGTACCCCAGGGCGAGGTGGGCGAGATCTGCGTCAGCGGAGCACTGCTGGCCGGCGGCTACTGGAACCTGCCCGAGGCCACCGCCGAGACATTCAGGGACGGCTGGCTGCACACCGGCGACCTGGCCCGCGAGGACGAGGACGGCTTCTGGTACATCGTCGACCGCACCAAGGACATGATCGTGACCGGCGGCTTCAACGTGTTCCCGCGGGAGGTCGAAGACGTGGTGGCTGAGCATTCGGCCATCGCGCAGGTCTGCGTGATCGGGACACCGGATGAGAAGTGGGGCGAGGCAGTCACGGCGGTCGTGGTGTTGCGGCCGGACGCGCCGAGCGACGAGGCGTCGGTCGCGACCATGACGTCGGCGATCCAGGCTGCGGTGAAGGAACGCAAGGGTTCGGTGCAGTCGCCCAAGCAGGTCGTGGTGGTGGATTCGCTGCCGCTGACCGCGTTGGGCAAGCCGGACAAGAAGACGGTGCGCGCCAAGTTCTGGGAGGGCGCGGACAGGGCGGTCGGCTGAATCCCGCTGCCCACGCATCCCGGCTCGAGAGCCGGTATTCACATCGAAGTCAGGAAAGCACGATGACAACCGCTACCACCTCGACAACTGTCGGCTCCTACCTGGCGACGCGGCTGGTACAGCTCGGCGCCGGCCACCTTTTCGGGCTGCCCGGTGATTACAATCTGACGCTTCTCGACGAATTGCTCGCCGTAGAGGGCTTCGACTGGGCGGGATCGACGAACGAGCTCAATGCCGCCTACGCCGCGGACGGATACGCCCGGGTGGGTCGCGGCCTCGGCGCGCTCGTCACTGCCCACGGGGTGGGCGAGTTGTCGGCTATCAACGGTGTCGCCGGCAGTTATGCCGAAGACGTACCCGTGGTGCACATAGTCGGCATGCCATCGCGTGCGGCGATCGAGCGCCGCGCCCCGCTGCACCACACCTTGCTCGACGGTGATTTCCTGCGGTTCGCGCGGATGTCCCGTGAAGTCACTGCGGCGCAGGCGATCCTGGATCCGCGCACCGCGGCGCAGGAGATCGACCGGGTCCTGCAGGTCGCACTGGACATGAGCAAACCCGTCTACGTCGGCGTGCCGGTTGACGTCGCGAACGCGCCGGTCCTCGGCGCGCCTTTGCGGATCCCCTTGCGGTGCATGGGCAGTGAGCCTGGCGCGGTCGAGGCGTTCCGCAAGGCCCTCGGACGTCGTTTCGCCGGCGAGAAGGGGATCACCGTGCTGGCGGGGTCACGTATTCATCGCCGGGGTCTGGAGGCGATGGTGGCTGAACTCGCCGGACTGCCCGGGGTCCGGGTGGCGTCCCAGCCTGGAATGAAGGCGCTGCTGGATGAGGACCACCCGGCCAGCCTGGGCACGTATTTCGGCGACGCGACCCGGTCGGACGAGGCCCGGGACGCGATCGACAAAGGTTCTCTTCTGATCCTGGCCGGAACGGTGGAGAGCGACTTCACCACCGGATCCTTCACCCATCGCTATGACTCTGTCCTCGCGGTGGAGCTTGCGGTCGATCACGCGCGGATCGGGCGGGCGGTGTACCCCGGTGTGCGGCTGGAGGACTCGCTGCAGGTCCTGCAGCAGCTGGTAAGCAACAGCCAGTTCGCCGACGCCAGTACGATCGCGGCCACGGCGCCCGCGTCCGTCCCCGGCGGGAACCTTGACGAACTTCTGAACCACGACCGATTCTGGGCACGGGTGCAGGACTGGCTTCCGGCGTCGACGACAGTGGCAGCCGAAATCGGGACGGCGCTCTACGGCGTGCTCGGTCTCCGGCTGCCACCAGAGTCCGACCTGATTGGCCAGCCGGTGTGGTCGTCGATCGGATACACCCTGCCGGCCGTGCTCGGCGCCGCGTTGGCCCGGCCCGATCGGCGACCGGTCCTCTTCATCGGGGACGGCTCGGCACAGCTGACCGTGCAGGAGCTCGGGACGTTCTATGCCCGCGGTATCCGGCCGGTCGTGTTCGTGCTCAACAACGACGGCTACACGGTCGAGCGGCTGCTCCAGAGTCCAAACGCCGACTATCA
>Ga0302326_10027875_pt1 | contig 11380 bp, 8 predicted proteins | sample Palsa_T0_3_FD_202264 | JGI IMG/M metagenome (GOLD analysis project Ga0302326, IMG submission 202264) | Peat permafrost microbial communities from Stordalen Mire near Abisko, Sweden - Palsa_T0_3 | ecosystem: Environmental > Terrestrial > Soil > Palsa > Peat permafrost | place: Sweden: Abisko...
CCGCTCGAAGGGCGTACCGATAAATTGCGGCTGGATTTCAACGAGAATCCGATCGGATGTTCGCCCGCCGTGCGCCGCGCCCTCGCAAAATTGAGCAGCGCTTCGATTTCCGCGTATCCCGAGCAGGAAACCGTGCGCCGCAAAGCCGCAAAGTTTTTCGGCGTTCGGCCCGACGAGCTTCTGCTGACGAATGGAACGGATGAGGCGCTGAGCCTGGTGGTGAACACGTTCGTTGAGCCGGAGGACAGCGTCCTCGTCGTCGAGCCGACGTATGCCATGTACCGCTTCTATTCGGAGTTGGCTGGAGCGACGGTCGTCGCGCCGCGATACGACGCCGCGATCTGTTTTCCGTGGAACAAAGTGCTGGCTGCGCTGCGCGCGGGTCCGAAAGTACTTTTCCTGCCCAATCCAAATAGCCCGACTGGCAATCTGCTTTCCGCGCGTGAGCTGCGCCAAATCCTGAACGCGGCGGACCGGACGATGGTCGTGATCGACGAAGCCTACTTCGAATTTTCGGGGCTCAGCGTGATCCCTTGGATTCGGCGGCGCAAAAATCTGATCGTTACGCGCACATTTTCGAAGACGGCAGGACTCGCCGGCTTGCGCCTCGGCTGCATTTTCGTCCATCGCGAAATGGCGGCGATAATGAGGAAGGCGCAATCGCCTTACCCGGTAAATGCCGCGGCGCTTGTTGCCGCTGAAGCCGCGATCAAAGACCGTCGCTTCATCGCGCGGACGGTGCGCGAAGTTGGCCTCAGCCGCAAGGCTCTCGAACGCGGCCTCGAACGCATGGGCGTGCGCAGTTTTCCAAGCGCGGGCAATTTCGTGCTCGCGTACTTTGGCCCGCGCGCCAAAGAAATCGTTGCGGCGCTCGCGCGCAAGGGAATTCTGATCCGCGACCGGTCGAGCGATTTCGGCGGCGAAGGCTACGTCCGCATCACGCTGGGGACGCCGGCGCAGACGCGGCGCCTGCTGAGCCAGCTGAAAGAAATTCTATGAGAAAAGCGAAGCTGCGAAGAACAACCAAGGAAACCGACATTCAGCTCAACCTGAATCTGGACGGGCGTGGAAAGTCGCAGATTGCCACCGGGATTCGCTTCTTCGACCACATGCTCGAGCAAATCGCGCGGCACGGCGGCCTCGACCTCGATCTCAAGGCGCGCGGCGATCTGGACGTGGACCAGCACCACACCGTGGAAGACGTGGGCATCGCGCTGGGCGAAGCGATCAAGACGGCGCTCGGATCGAAGCGCGGCATCTTGCGCGCAGGCTATTTCCTGATGCCGATGGACGATTGCCTCGCTGCGGCGGCGTTGGATTTTTCAGGGCGCGCGTACTGCGTATGCAATTACAACATTTCGGCGGCGCGCGTCGGCGATTTTCAAACGGAGCTCATGGAGGATTTCTTCCGGGCCTTTGCGCACGCGGCAGGCGCCAACGTTCACCTCAAACTTATGTACGGGCGCTCGTCGCATCACCAGGTCGAGTCCATTTTCAAGGCGTTTGCGAAGGCGTTGCGCTTTGCCGTCACGCGCGATAAGCAGCTTCGGCGCGTGCTGCCGTCGACGAAAGGTCTGCTATGAAAATCGCCATCGTCGATTACGGCGCCGGGAACTTGCCGTCCGTCGAACGCGCATTGCGGGGGCTGGGGGCGGAGACGGAGCGGGCCGTCGAGCCGAAGCAAGTCGCCGGCGCGAAAATCATTGTGCTGCCCGGCGTAGGCCATTTCTCCGCGTTCGTGGCGGGGCTGCGCGAGCGAAATCTCACGTCATCTCTGCGCGATGCGTTTGATGCGGGCAAGCCCATGCTTGGGATCTGCCTCGGGCTGCAGGCGATGTTCGCGTCCAGTGAAGAAGCGCCGGGCGAACCGGGCCTCGGCTTTTTCCCCGGGGAAGTTCTGGCGCTGCCCACGAATGTGAAATCTCCGCACATCGGCTGGAATCAGTTGCGGCGCGTGAAGCCTACGGCGCTGCTGGAGGGCATTCCGGACGATGCGTATTTCTACTTCGCGCACTCCTACGCGGCGCCCGCGTCGGCAGGCCCCACGGTCGCAGCCTGCGATCACGGCTTCCCGTTTGCGGCAGTGATCGAACAGGGGAGCCTGCGGGGTGTGCAGTTTCATCCGGAAAAATCGGGCGAGACGGGCGCCCGGGTGCTTCGCAATTTCCTGGAGTCCGCACAATGACGCTCGCTCGCAGAATCATTCCGTGCCTTGATGTGGACGCCGGCCGCGTGGTGAAGGGAATCGAGTTCGAGGGCCTGCGCGATATGGGCGATCCCGCCGAACTTGGGGCGCGCTACAACAGCGAGGGCGCGGACGAGCTCGTCGTGCTCGACATTAGCGCATCGTTTCAGGGCCGCGCGACGTTTCTGGAAACGATCCGCCGCGTGGCGGAACAATTGAACATCCCTCTCACGGCCGGCGGCGGAATTCGCAAGATGGAAGACGGCCGGGCCGTGCTGCTCGCGGGCGCGGATAAGGTCACCGTCAACACCGCCGCCGTCCAGCGGCCGGAATTGATTTCCGAGCTCTCGCAGCAATTCGGCGCTCAGGCCGTGGTGCTCTCGCTGGACGTAAAGCGCAAGGGCAGTTCGTGGGAGGCCTACACGCGCGGCGGGCGCGATGCGACGGGCCTCGACGCGGCCGAATGGGCCGCGGAGGCGGTATCGCGGGGAGCCGGGGAAATCTTGCTCACTTCGATCGACCGCGACGGCACGTGCAGCGGATTCGATTGCGAGTTGACCGCGAAAATCGCTGCGACCGTTCAGGTGCCCGTGATTGCCTCAGGCGGCGCAAGCGCGTTCGAGGATTTTCTGGCTGTGTTCGTCGAAGGCAAGGCGGACGCTGCGCTCGCCGCATCCGTCTTTCACAACGAAACGCATTCCATCGCCGTGCTTAAGAATTTTCTCGCGGAGCGTGGAGTCCCGATGCGCCTGAGCCGCTGATTGATCTCTCAAACGATAGGACCAGTCGAAATCGCCAAATGATTATTCCCTGCATTGACCTCCAAGGCGGCAAGGCGGTGCAACTGGTGCGCGGGCGGCGGCGCGCGCTGGCTGTGGACGACGTCCTGGGATTGCTGGACCGGTTCCGGGACTACCCGATTTTGCACGTGATCGATCTCGATGCCGCCATGCGGAAGGGCTCCAACGGCCGCTGGATCAAGCTGCTATGCAGGAAGGCCAATCGAAAGGTGCGCGTCGGCGGCGGAATCCGCACCGCCGCCCAAGCCGCGAAAATTATTTCCTGGGGAGCGGAGAAAATCATCGTCGGCAGCGCGGCGTTCCGCGATGGAAAAATTGACCGTGATTTTCTGGGCCAATTGGCCAAACGCGTCGGCAAGAAACACGTAATCGTGGCTCTCGATACGGAGGGCGGCCGGATCGTCGTGCGCGGCTGGCGCGAACGCCTGAAACTGCGTCCCTCGGATGTGATTCCGGAGCTCGAGCCATTCTGCTCGGGCTTCCTTTCCACATTCGTCGACAACGAGGGCACGATGAAGGGCACAAACCTCGCGTGGTTCTGGCAGTTGCAGCGCATCACTTCGCTGCCCATCACGGCGGCAGGCGGAATTCGAAGCATGCGCGAGGTGAACGCCCTGGAGAAAGCGGGCATGAACGCCGCCGTGGGGATGGCCATCTATACGGGCAAACTTGCCGGTGACAGGACCGGGCTCGGCCGGCCGTGAGTATGCTTCCCGTTCGTTTTCGGCAACGTCACAACGGAACTGGCATCGCGTAGATTTGTCGGCATAGTGTATAGTTTTTGAAGGCGCGGCCATCCGGAAAGCGGGTTCGTTTTCGCTCCAGGCCATTTCAAAATGCGTTGCGCCAGATCGTCCTAAAATATGAAAAAGCCATTAAGGGTAATGAAATTCGGGGGTACCTCGGTTGGCGACGCGCCTTGCATCGCGCGCGTCGCGCGGATCGTGAAGGACGCGGCGCACGAAGGCCCCATCGTCGTCGTGGTTTCCGCGATGAGCGGCGTGACCAATAAGTTGATCAAAGCCGCCAAGTTTTCCGAGGCGGGCGACACCGACCACACCGATGCCGTATTCGCGGACCTGCGCAAGCAGCACGAAGTCGCGCTCGGAGCGCTGATTCGAGACGACGCGAAGCGGAGCCATCTGGCCGCCGGTCTGGAAAAGTTTTTCAATGAGGGCGTAACGCTTTGCAAGGGAACGGCTCTGCTCCACGAGCTCACCGCGCGAACGCTCGATGCGGTGTCGAGCCTGGGCGAGCGGCTTTCCGCGCCGATGGTTGCGGGGGCTCTTTCGGAGCTCGGAATGCACGCCGAGGCCGTCGAGGCCACCGAGCTGATCGTTACGGATTCATACCACGGCGGCGCCGATCCCGTGATGGACCTCACGCGCGTGCGCTCTCAAGAGCGGCTGCGGAAGTCGCTGGAGCGGGGCGCTATCCCGGTCGTCACCGGCTTTATCGGCTCAACGCGAGACGGAGTGCTGACCACGCTCGGGCGCGGCGGATCGGACTATTCGGCCACGATCCTTGGCGCGGCGCTGGATGCGGACGAAGTCATCATCTGGACGGACGTGAACGGCGTGCTTACAGCGGACCCGCGCCTCGTCCCCGACGCGCGCACGATTCCTGAAATTTCATACCGCGAAGCAACCGAGCTCGCCTATTTCGGCGCGAAGGTTCTGCATCCGAAAACGCTGCGCGCCGTGTCGCAGGCAGGCATCCCCGTGTGGATTCGGAATAGCTTCGCGCCGGAGCAGACCGGCACGAAGATCACCCCAAAGGGCCGCAGCAACGGCGGCGGCGTAAAAGCGCTGACGGCAATTTCTGACGTCGCTCTTATCGCCGTGGGGGGGCCGGGAATCGTCGGCCTGCCGGACGTCGTCGGCCGCACCTTCTCAACCACAGCGGACGTGCACGCAAGCGTGCTGCTGATTTCGCAGTCCTCTTCGCAGAACGATATCTGCCTCATCGTCGCCGCTTCGGACGCCAAGCGTACCGTGGACGCCCTGCGCAAGGAATTCGCACAAGATGTGGCTCACGAAAAGGTCGAGCACATCACGGTCGACCCGAACATCGCGATCGTAGCCGTGATCGGAGAAAACATGCGCGGCAGCCCGGGCGTGGCAGGGCGCACGTTCAACGCGGTCGGCCGCGAGAGCGTGAACATCATCGCGATCGCACAGGGGTCCTCGGAAACCAATATTTCCTTCGTCGTATCCGAAAAGGACATGAAAGTGGCCCTCGCGGCGGTGCACAGCGAATTCGAATTGGGCGTCCGGCGCTCGCGGGAAGCGGAAGTCAAGGTTTCCTGAAATGATTGAGAAAATCGCCGGAGCGGAGCGCAGCCCAGCCGAAAAATCCGCGCAGCAGCCCGTTCAGCGCTGCATCGATCCGGCATGCGGCGCGGCTTACGGCCTTCGCGAGCGCGTGTATGTTTGCTCGCGATGCGGCGGCACGCTCGAAATCGATTGCGGCAGCCTTGTTGCGTCCAGCGATCCAGCGGCTTTACGCAAACGATGGGCAGCGCGCGCCGCTTCGCGCGATCCGCGCGACGTCAGCGGCGTTTGGCGCTATCGCGAGCTTCTTCCCTTCGATGAGGCGGCGCCATTCGTCGCGCTCTTTGAGGGGAACACTCCGCTCTATAGCGCCGCACGCTCCGCAAAATACTGCGGCTTGGACGGCCTCCGCCTCAAACACCAGGGATGCAATCCCACGGGCTCCTTCAAGGATACGGGCATGACCGCGGCCGTCACTCAGGCCGTTGTTCTCGGCGCGCGCACAGCCGTGTGCGCCAGCACCGGAAATACCGCGGCCAGCCTCGCCGCTTATTCCGCGCGTGCGGGCCTTCAGGCTGCCATCCTGCTTCCGCGCGGGCAGATCACGCCGTCCAAGCTCGCGCAAAGCATGGACTACGGAGCCCTCGTCTGCGAAATCGACGGGAATTTCGACGATTGCATGCGCCTGATCTTGGAGCTGGGCGACGATCCCTCGATCTACATCGCCAACTCGATCAATCCGTTTCGCATCGAGGGACAAAAAACAGTGGCCTTCGAAATGATGGAGCAGTGCGCGTGGCAGGTTCCGGATCACGTCGTCGTCCCCGGTGGAAATATGGGGAACAGCACCGCTCTCGCGAAGGGTTTCCAGGAATTGCTCGATCTCCGCTTGATCGATCGCCTGCCAAAGTTGAGCGTGATCCAAGCGGAAGGCGCGGCTCCCCTCGCGCGGCTTTTCCAAAACCTCGATCTGAGGCAATCGCGGAATGGAGCGAACCTCCCGGAAACGATGCCTCCCGTCGAAAATCCGCGCACCCTGGCCACCGCGATCAAAATCGGCGCGCCCGTTTCCTGGAAAAAAGCCCTCCGTGCCGTGGTGCGCTCCGGCGGAAAAATCATCACCGTGAGCGAGCAGGAAATCGCCGACGCAAAGGCCATCATCGGCCGCGACGGCATCGGTTGCGAGCCGGCCTCGGCCACAACGGTCGCCGGCATGAAAAAGCTGGTTGCGGCGGGCCACATCCGCCACGATGATTCGGTAGTCGGAGTCCTCACCGGCCATGTGCTCAAGGACCCCGATTACGTCAGCCACTATCATCGAGGAACGCTTTCGATCGATTCCGGCGCGAAGGATAGTTCGGCGCAGCCACAACACATCGCAGGCGCGTTCCAAAACGTGCCAGAGCGCGTGGCAGCCACAAAAACCGCGATCCTGGAAACCTTGGAGCGAAGACGATAAAGAGCCGGAAGCTCCCCGGAACGGAGCGCGCCCTGCCATGCACGGCGCCCCATATTCGGCGTGCGAATCCAGCTAGCCGTCAACCAGCCCAATGACCGTCTCCCGCCAAAGTTCGTTTGAAGTGCGCGTTCCCGCTTCCACGGCAAATATGGGGGCCGGGTTCGATTGCCTCGGCCTCGCCCTTGAGATTTATCTCAGCGTGCGCGCCACCCTGCTCTCCAAACCGGGTGGGCGGACGCTTGCGCGCAGCCGCGGCGTGCGTGGCACGTCCGAGCTTCCCAGCGCGCCCGATCAGAACCTGATTTTCCGGGCGATGCGCTACACCGCCGAACGCGAGGGCTTCGAGCCTCCCCGGGTGAGGATTGCCGTGCAGAATGAAATTCCGGTGGCCGGCGGACTCGGCAGCAGCGCGGCTGCCACGGTTGCCGGAATCGCTTTGGGCTTTGCCGTCACCGGCCGCGCCATTTCGAAGGATGCCACTCTGCAATATGCGACCGAGATGGAAGGCCACCCGGACAACGTCGCCGCGGCGTTGCTGGGAGGACTGGTGGTCACATTTACCCGCAGCGACGGCTCCGTGGTCGCCGTCCGCAAACAGTGGCCCAAAGTGATTCGCCTGATCGTCGTTACGCCCAACGTGAAACTCGAAACCAAGAAATCCCGGGCCGTGTTGCCGGCGATGATCCCGCGCGCCGACGCCGTCCATAATTTGCAGCGCTCAGCACTTTTCGTCGCCGCCCTCGAAGAACGCCGTTACGACCTGCTGTGGGATGCGATGCAGGACCGCCTGCATCAAACGGCCAGGCAGGCGCTAATTCCGGGTTTGGCGGAGGTGCTCGCGCTGCCTCGCGTCCCGGGTCTGCTCGGACTTGCCCTGAGCGGCGCTGGACCGAGTGTGATCGCGCTGGCCACTGGCCGGTATGACGAAATCGGGAAATCGATCGCGCGTTGCTTCGAGGCCCACCTTATGAATCCCACGATTCGGCATCTCGAGGCCGCGCAAGAGGGGCTTACGTCTACCCAGAAGTATGTTTCGCAGAAGTAGGACGCCGGTAGGGTCCTGGTTCACAACCCTAGTCGCCGCGAAGGTGAGCTCTCTCGCCGCCCTTCTGTGAACGAATCCGAAGCATTCTCCCAATTGCAAGTAAGGCCAAGAGTGCGATCCCCAGCAAAGCCCGGGCGTCAGGCTCAGGCGTTGCGGCGGGCGGACCGGGCGGAATGTATGGGCTCTGGGGGTAAGACGTACCTCCGCCAACAATCGGGAAGTACACGGGAGGAACTAGCCCGCCTGCGGTTGGCCCGCTGGGCTGGGAACCTGCCGCTGCCGGCAGCGCCAGAGCGGGAATCGCCGGAAATTCCATGCGTGCCTCATTTTCGGCGACGAGAACCGGAGGCAGTGTCCCATCCATCGCCTCTACCGTCGGCTCGAGCGGAGACACTAAGTCTGTTGGAAGGTCCGAGATGCGATTCCCGCAGCGTGTCCTGGCCTCGTTCTTGCCGTCCGTGATGACGCTCTCGCCGCGGTGGAGCTCCAGCTTTTTCTTGGTCCAATAGATGCGGTCGCCAAGCCGGTAGGAGACGTAAACGGCGCGGTCGCGGTCCAAGCGGACGATTCGAGCCTTCCCGAGGTTGAAATCCGCGTAGTGACCCGCCACCACCGGATCATGCGCGAAGGCGTTTCTCAGTTCCTGCGCGCTCTCCACCCCGCCCGGCACAACCGAGTAAGGGAAAATAGCACGCGCAACCGTGCGGCCGGATCCTGAAATCGGAAGCGTGACCAACGGTTGGTGCTGGGGTGATGTCTCTGCGGTTGATGCAACAGCTGGGGTCTGTTGCTTCGCGCTATTTCGTCTTTCGACCGCAACGGCTAGAAGCGCCGTGAACGAGACGGATAGAAGTACGCTCCACCGAGCCCAAACAAAGAATCTAGACTCTCTGTCCAACTCTCCCTCATCTCTATCGGTTCGGGTACTGACGCCCTGGTCCTCTGCGGCACAAACCTCGGCCGCCCCCCACGTATTCCCGAGCAATCCCGACACCAATGATTAGTGCACTGATTCGGCTGGGCAGAACCGGTGAAACGTCCGAAAAAAGCGCCTAGCGAGAGATTTTCAGTATCCAATTGTGGACGAATTTCCGTTATGAGCTGGCTGCTGTCCCGTTATGGGCCAGCTCGCTCCCCACCGCGTACTCGGTGAATTGAGCGATCGCGTTTATCTGGCTTGCGTGGTCCTCGCTTGACGCAGGCGAGCAATCGCTCTCAATTCCCTATGCCAATCCAGAACGTCACACCGAGGGCAGTCAACGGGGCCGAAACACACACAATCGTTACCGGGATGAGAAAACTGAGGAAGAAGACGTTGGCGGTGGTCCCGCTCATTCGAGACTCCGTGCGATGCAGCGCTCCCTTCGTTTCACATTGTGACTTCCTGCGTGCGGGTTCGTCAAGGTCTGTATCGGCGTAGCGCCGGCATCCTGCCGGCGTTTTGCGTTCCCTCCAGCGCCGCACAAAATCGCCGGCGAGACGCCGGCGCTACGACCGCGGGGTCATCCCGGCAGAGCGCCTTTTGCGACGGGCGATCCCTCTTCGGCGTCAGGTTTCGGCGATGAACGAAATTCGAATCTGCCGTGCGATAATATGAGGGTGCGGTGATTCGCCAGGCCCTGGCGGGTGACCGCGCCGGTTTTCCTCGACCATTCCAGGAGCCCTGAAGAGATGTGGATCGTTCAACTGGCTATTCGCCGGCCGTACACGTTCGTCGTCGCGGCTATTCTGATCCTCCTCCTGGGCGCTGTTTCGATCGTCCGCACGCCGGTTGACATCTTCCCGAACATCGACATCCCTGTCGTCAATGTGATGTGGCAATACACGGGGCTTTCGCCCGAAGAGATGTCCAACCGGATTACTTTCCCCTTTGAGCGGATCCTCACGACGACGGTCAACGACATCCAGCATATCGAGTCGCAATCCCTGAGCGGCATCGGGATCGTGAAGATTTTCTTCTATCCGGGTACCAACATCTCCTCCGCCATCTCGCAGGTGACCGCGATCGGGCAAACCGCGGTGCGCATGCTGCCTCCGGGCATCACTCCGCCCCTGATCCTTACGTATAACGCCTCCTCTATCCCGATTCTTCAGCTCGGTCTTTCCGGCCGGAACTTGAACGAGCAGCAGCTATCCGACATGGGTCAAAACTTTATCCGCGTGGCGCTAATCACCGTGAACGGCGTCACCATTCCCTTCCCGTACGGAGGCAAGCAGCGCACGGTCATGGTCGATCTCAACACCTCGGCGCTGCAGGCGAAGGGGCTCTCCCCCAGCGACGTGGTCAACGCGATCGTCGCCCAAAACCTGATTCTTCCTTCGGGGACCGCCAAGATCGGCAGCTTCGAGTATCAGGTGGATATGAACGCCTCGCCCACGACGATCGCTGACCTGAACGATGTGCCTATCAAGACCGTCGGTGGCTCGACGACTTACATTCACGACGTCGGATTTGTCCGGGACGGTTTTACCCCGCAGACAAACATCGTGCGAATCAACGGCGCGCGCTCGGCGTTGATGTCGATTCTGAAGCTGGGAGACGCTTCAACGCTTGACGTTGTTTCCGCCGTCCGGAAGAAGCTGCCGTCCGTTATAGCGTCACTCCCTGAACGTGTCGACGTTCGCACCCTGTCTGACCAATCGATATTCGTGAAAGCCTCGATCAGCGGAGTCGTACGCGAAGGCGTGATCGCGGCTTGCCTCACCGGCCTGATGATTCTTGTGTTCCTCGGAAGCTGGCGCAGCACCCTGATCATCACCGTATCCATTCCGCTTTCCGTGCTCGCCTCCCTCACCGTGCTGAGCGCCATCGGCCAGACCATCAATATCATGACTCTCGGCGGCCTCGCGCTCGCCGTCGGCATCCTGGTCGACGACGCCACGGTGGCCATCGAAAACATCAATCGCAACATCGATCAGGGCAAGGAAATCGTCCAGGCGATTATGGACGGCTCGTCGGAGATCGCCACGCCCGCTCTGGTCTCCACTCTTTCGATCTGCATCGTCTTCGTGCCTATGTTCTTCCTGGAAGGCGTGCCCAAATTTCTGTTCGTCCCCCTGGGGGAGGCGGTCGTGTTCGCGATGCTCGCCTCCTACCTCCTTTCCCGGACGCTGGTCCCCACGATGGCCCGCTATCTCTTGATCGAGCGGACCGAAGAGGAGCGGAAAGAGCGGACCGAGAAATCGAGCAACCCTCTTGTGCGCATGCAGGCGAAGTTTGAAGCGGGGTTCGAACGATTCCGGGAGCGATACCACCGATTGCTCGGAGCGGCAATCCGTCACCGGAAGCTATTCATCATCTGTTTTCTGGCTGTGTGCGTTCTTTCCCTGGGCCTGGTCCCTTTGGTGGGGCAGGATTTTTTCCCGAGCGTCGATAGCGGCGAGTTCAAGCTTCATCTTCGCGCGCCAACAGGAACCCGGATTGAGGACGTGGCCGCTCTTTGCGACCGTGTGGAGAACGATATCCGCAGCGAGATCCCGCCCTCGGAGCTCGTCACGATTCTCGACAATATTGGGCTTCCTTACAGCATTATCAATCTTTCCTACAGCACGTCGGCTCCCATCGGCCCGGGCGACGCCGATATTCAGGTGGAGCTTTCACCAAAGCATCGCCCGACC
>Ga0302326_10027876_pt1 | contig 11380 bp, 11 predicted proteins | sample Palsa_T0_3_FD_202264 | JGI IMG/M metagenome (GOLD analysis project Ga0302326, IMG submission 202264) | Peat permafrost microbial communities from Stordalen Mire near Abisko, Sweden - Palsa_T0_3 | ecosystem: Environmental > Terrestrial > Soil > Palsa > Peat permafrost | place: Sweden: Abisko...
GCCCGGGAACTGCTGGCCGGTGAAATAGTTGATGAGTGGAGCCGGCTGTCCGGTGGAGGGATCGGTGAGCCCCGAGAAATCGCCAGTCCTCTCCGCGGCCGTAGGTACAATGGCCGCCTGTGTGCTGCCCTCGGAATCGCGCTGTCCTTCGTAGTAGACGAAGAAGAAGTCCTTGTCTTTGCGGAGCGGTCCACCCAGGGTGGCGCCGTACTGATTGCGGTGCAGGGGTTCGGTTTGCGCGGCGAAGAAATTGCGCGCGTCCATGGCGTTATTGCGGAAAAACTCGTAGACGTCGCCGTGAACGCCGTTGCTGCCAGATTTGGTGACCACCGATGTGGTGGCGCCCATGGTATTGCCGTACTCGGCGGGCGCGTTCAGGCTGAGAATCCGGAACTCACTGACGGCGTCCACCGGCGTTCGCAAAGCGTATCCGCTATTCACGCTGTCCACGTTGCTGGCGCCATCGAGTAGGTAATCATTGGATTCCGGGCGCTGCCCGTTGACCGCGTAGGCCTGGCCGCTGCGAGCGATGCCGCCAGCCTCGGCAAGCCCGGCCGTCATGGGTGCAACTCCGGGCTGGAGGAGACCGAGTTGGGTGAGATCTCGTCCGTTGAGGGGAAGATCGGTCGCCTCCTTCTCCGATATAACATTACCGAGAGTCTGGCTGGTGTCCACCGTCACGGCTTCCCCGCTGACACTCACCTCCGTGTGTCCCGTCTCCACTTCGAGCTTGATGGGAACGTGCACGGTACGGCCGATATCGATGCGGATGGCGGATGCCGAGAAGGCGGCAAAGCCGGTGGCGCTGGCGCGAAGGTCGTATTCGCCGGCCGGCAGAGAGAAATGGAAGGATCCTTCACGCGACGAAAGTTGCTTGATGACGAGTCCGGTCTCATGGTTGGTTACTGTGAGAGCCGCGGCGGACACAACTCCGCCCGACGCATCTCTGATTTCACCTTCGAGTACGCCCACCGGATCCTGCGCTTGGGCACACCACAGGCATAGGACTACTACCAAACAAAGTTTCCCTGATCGCATAAGTTCGCATCGATTCTACGGGAGGCACTACGGGCTGGCAATAATGAAAACCGATTAGCCGCCCCAAATGTATTAGTAGATTTCCACTACTGCCGGTCGTCGTACGCTTCGTGTATTCTCAGTTTGAACATCTGGAGGGGTCCATGCCTTATATTTGCCGGCGCGGTGGGAACAGCTGACATGGCTCCCGTCATGCAGCCATCTGAGGATTGTGCGCCGAATGAGCACAGCATTCGTTACCCCGGATGGCGCGTCGCCTTTGCCTCCTCTGCCTGCGTACTGGTCAGCTTCGCGTCTCTGCTGGTCTACACTTTCGCCATCTTCCTTAAACCGCTAAGCGCCGAATTCGGCTGGTCGCGCGAAGCGGTCTCCGCAGCCTTCGGTATTGCGGCGCTGGCGGTAGCGGCATGTTCGCCGCCATTGGGCTGGCTGCTCGATCGCTATCCCGCTCGGCGCATTATCCTACCCTGTCTCACCATATTCGGGTGCGCATTCGCGTCGCTCTCGCTGCTGACTCCGCACCTGTGGCAGTTCTATGTGACGTTCCTGGTTCTGGGGATTGTGGGCAATGGAACCGCGCACCTGGCATACTCCCGCGTGCTCACTACCTGGTTTCGGGAGCGTCGCGGCGTGGCGTTCTCCATATTGCTCGGCGGCGGAGCGGTGGGCGCCATCGTTCTCCCTCCCATCGCCGAAGCGCTGATTCGCGCCGTCGGCTGGCGGGATTCCTTCGCGATTCTGGGCGCCGCCGTTCTGATCGTCGGGCTACCTTGCGGCAGTCTGGTCCGTGCCCGTGCCCGCGCTACTCATGCGACCTCGAAGCCGGTCTCGGGCGCCACCGTCTGCGAAGGATTGCGCTCCCGCATATTCTGGATCATCGTCGCCGAGTTGTTCCTCATCTCCATCAGCCAGAACGGCGCCATCACGCATCTCTCCGCGCTACTAACAGACCGCGGCATTTCGGCGGGGAAGGCGGCCTTGGCAGTCTCGTCTATGGGCGCGGCGATTTTACTGGGAAGGCTCTCGACGGGCTGGCTGCTCGACCGCTTTTTCGCGCCGCGCGTGGGCGCCTGTCTTTTTGCGCTGTCGGCGCTAGGCACGTTCCTGTTGGCCGGCGCGCACACTCTCCCCGCAGGCATCGAGGGCGCCGCGCTAATCGGCTTCGGGATGGGCGGCGAAGGCGATGTCACTCCCTATCTGCTGTCCCGCTATTTCGGACTAAAATCGTTCTCCACACTGTACGGCTTCAGTTGGACGGCGTACGCCATCGCGGGAGCCGTCGGGCCGGTTATCATGGGCCGCGCGTTCGATGCCACGGGATCTTATGGCGCGCTGCTGGTCCAACTGGCGGCCGTGACGCTTGTCGCCGGCGGCCTGCTGCTGTTGCTGCCGCGCTACCGAACCACTTTCGCGGTAGGGGAAGACTGACTGCTGCCAGACCCCCTCAATCAGGCCCCGGCATAGCCTTAACGCTTCCAGGCTTTCACGTGCAGACCGGCGGGGACCGTCGCCGCGGCAAGATCCAGATCGTCGTTGGCGATGGGAACCTCGAGGATCGTTTGCTTCTCCACCTTGCCATTGGATAGGAAGCGAATGCGGAGCACCGGAGGGAGGGACGGCGATTCGCGAAGCGTCAACGTGCGCCTTGTGTCGGCATACGACCGCAGTTCCGCAGCGCGATTCACATCGTCCGCAGTGATGAGCGCCTCCCGGATCACCTTTTCCGTGGAAGCGTAAACGAGCACCGCCACTATATGCGGCTCTTTCAGCCGTGTGTCCGCGCTGTCATCCGGCGGGACATCCAGTGCACCGTAGCGTGAGACGAAAAGCTCGCGCGAGGTCGAGAAATTCACCGGCGGCACGTAGGTGTCGAAGAGATGCTGTCCAGTGCCCAGCAGGTGCACGGACCACCATTCCACTTCCTCGGTGCCACGCGTAAACTGCAAGAGGGCATTTTCCAGCGTGTGCACCTCCAGGCCGGTCTGCGTCACGCTATATAGGGGCTTGGTTTGGAGTTCGCCGCCCATCGGCCAAGCTTCCACGGTAACCGTGGAGTCTGAGCCGATATCGCCCAGCACTTGCCTCTCGCTGGCTGTCGTGCGCAGCACCAGATGCTCATTTTTGGGCCGTCCGGGAACGTGTGTGCCGGTCACCTGCCATGCGACATTGGTGATCTCAACAATCTCCTCGCCGTTGTCCAAGCGGTAGACGATGCTCGACTTGCCCTGCGACTGGAATGGTCTTCTGGCGGCTTCTTGGGCGGCGAAGGTTACTACCAGAATCGTGGAAGCGATCCAGATCGCGCGTGGCATGCCTCTAACGATAGCGCGCGCCTAGGATGTATGTGGAGGCGAATTCCCGATCAAGTCCACCTCCCGCGCATTGCGAATGGCGCCGTCTGAATACAAAGGGCCCGCCTCATGTCCATTTCCCAAAGGCGCCAGTTGCTGCAGGTCAAGAATCGCCCGATCGATCCGCCTCAATTCTGAATAAAGTTCGCAGAGAATAGCGTTAACATCCATAATTTTGTCCAATCTGCCGGCATTTGAAATGCGGTAATAATAGCCATACCTACAGGAATTCCCTTAAAGCTGTTTTGGGGCCAAATGCCAAACGGTTGCAGACAATGCGGTAGAGAGTCACTATTACGCAATACGGGTAAGATTTACCTCCATTAGCTGTAAATACTACTGATCCCAACGAAGAAATCGCATAGTACGAGCGGTTCATTTCAAAGGATATGGTACGGCGAGCTACCCGAAGTCCGTATTGGTTAAATTCCGGTTTGCCTCTACGATCACGTTGTATTCACGCTTGCGCAGTGGGCTAGAGGAGGAACACATGGAATTATCGAGCCCTGAGTCGATTCGTTCATTGCTGGCAGCCTTTGGCGAACCCGCCGGGGTCCGCCAAACTCGAGACGCGCGAAACGCCGCCAGGGCAGCGCGCAGAGAGCGGATCCGTTGCAATTGCGGCCGTTGCCGCCAGTGTCAGGATGACGCCCGGTGGAACCGCATATTCGCCGAAAAATTTGCGGACCCTACCTACTACACCCGCCGCATCATCCACACAGCATCGCCCTTGACGTCCATCTAAGTACATGGTTTCATAAATACGCCAACGTATTCCCGAGACACCGCTTCCTGCGGTCGCGGCTCGGTGTGCGGCTTCGTTCTGAGCCGCGACCAAAGGGAGCGGTCGGCAGGAATACGTTACGGAATTTCTGAAATGACGTACTAAGCTTCCGCCGCGTCATTGCGCGCCGGCGCAAGCCGCGATGAAGTCGGCGATCTCGTCCAAACCCTGCCCATCGAGCAGCCGAAAATAGGCGAATCGCTCATGGTGCATCGGCGCCACTCCTATGGTGCAACGCGCCGATCCGTGTACCCGGATCAGCACATAAACGCCGTCGGCCAGCTGCAGATCGCGGCCGTTGATCTTTCCCTTGGCGCTTTCGTAGATCATGATCTTAGCCGCCGTCGCCTCGCTCGAAACCGCCAGCACGCTGAAGCTGCCCTTGTGTTCCTTCGCCCTGGGGGCGCCCACACGCTCCGTAACAAGTTCGAACAGAGCGGTTGCCCGGTGGAGCAATGCCGGGCTGTATTGCGCCAAGGGAGCCGTTTGGTAGCTGGCTTCAGGAAACGGCAGCCAGGTCTCAGGTTCCGGCTTTTCCATATGGCCTACCGATGCACCCGCCACAAGCCCGCGGAATGCGCCGTCTCCAGCGCCTGCCGGTATTCCGAGCCCGCGATCCGGCGATCGATCTCCACGAATTGCCCGCCGGCAACTCGTCCCGCCGGACGATACTGATCCATCACGTTGACATAGGTGTCCGGCGAAATCTCTTCCGCCAGAAATCGCATAATCGATTCGGTCCCGGCGATATTTCCCGGCATTACCAGATGACGCACCAGCACGCCGCGTTTCGCCAGGCCGGACTCGTCGACCTTGAGCACGCCCACCTGCCGGTGCATTTCTCGAATGTTGCGCTGGGCCGCGGCGGGATAATCCTTCGCCTTCACGTAGCGCAGGGAGAGCTCCGGGTCCCAGAACTTGAAGTCCGGCATGTACAGGTCGACAACGCCGTCCAGCAATTGTAGACTGTCGAGCGAGTCGTATGACGACGTGTTGTAGACCAGCGGCAGGCGCAGTCCGCGTGCCACAGCCGTCGGGAGAGCTTCCAGAATCTGCGGAACCACGTGTTCGGGCGTGACGAAGTTGATGTTGTGGCAACCTCTTTCCTGCAAATCCACCATCATGGCCGCGAGTTCGTCAGGGCGAACTTCCGGGCCTCGCGTTGCCTGGCTGATGTCGAAGTTCTGGCAGAAGACGCAACGCAGATTGCACATCGAGAAGAATATTGTGCCGCTGCCGTTCCAGCCGCGCAGGCAGTCTTCCTCGCCGAAGTGTGGGAAGTACGTGCTCACTTGTGCGTACCGGCCGGTGTGGCACGCAGCGGTTTTATCGGCCATCCGGTCCACGCCGCAATCGCGCGGACACACCAGGCAGTAGGTCAGGCGATGGAGAGCGTCCGCCGCGCGGCGTTGCAGTTCGCCGGAGCGATAAAGCGTCATGTAAGCGGGTTCGAACTCCGCGTGCGGCAGAACGAATTCGTTCTCGGTCCGTTCGGCCGTCATAGCTAAAGAGGCTGAAGTTCTCCCAGCATGGTCGGAATCAGCTCCGAAACCGTGGGATGAATGTGAACGGCTCGCTGAATCACGGTGTACGGCGCCTTCGCATACATGATGTCCAGAATGCAGTGAATCGCCTCGTCGCCGCCGGTGCCCAGGATAGCGGCCCCCAGGATTTCGTGCGTCTCCGCATCCACCACGATTTTCATGAAGCCCTGCGACTCGCCCTTCTCGACGGCGCGTCCCACTTTAGTCATGGGCCGCTTTCCGATCAGCGCTTTCCGTCCGGTTTTGCGGACTTCCGTTTCAGTCAGGCCCGCACGCCCCAATGGCGGGTCGACATACAGTCCGTAGGTCGTAATGCGGTCGCTAACCCGTCGCGGGTCTTTATCCAATAGATTGGCCGCCACGATTTCAAAATCGTTGTAAGAGGTATGAGTGAAGGCGCCTCTGCCATTGCAGTCACCCATTGCCCAGATGCCCTCAACGCTGGTGCGTAATTGATCGTCGACCACGATGTAGCCATGTTCGTCTACCGCGACGCCGGCCTTTTCAAGGCCCAGGTCGTCGGTATTTGGACGGCGGCCCACCGCCAGAAGCACGTGCGTTCCGCTGACCTCGGGTTCGCCGGTCGAACAATCGACGTGCACCACAGTCTCCTCCCCGCGCTTGGAAAAGGCGATGCATTTCGCGTTCACACGGACGTCGATTTCCTCGCGCTGCAGAATTTCCAGAATGGCCGCCGATATATCTTCGTCTTCACGGTGAATCAGGCGCGGCCCCATTTCGACGATGGTGACCCGGCTTCCGAATCGCCGAAACATTTGCCCGAACTCCAGCCCCACATAGCTACCGCCAACGACGATCAAGTGATGGGGAAGAAAATCGACCCCCATCATCGTGCTGTTGGTGAGGTATTCGATCTTATCGAGCCCGTGCATGGGAGGCACGCTGGCGCGCCCGCCGACATTGATGAAGATTCGGTCCGCCGTCAATCTGTCCGCGCCCACGCTGACTTCGTGGGAAGATTCGAAGCGGGCGTGACCTTCGAAAACCGTGCAGTTCTCCAGGTGCTTCAGCCACGTCTCGACCCCGACCCGCGACTTTCCCGATATCGCGTCCTTCCTCTCCTTGACGCGCTTCATGTCGACGCTCATGGCGCCATCGATCGCCACGCCGAAATCCGCCGCCCGCCGCGCCATGTGGGCGGCATAGGCGCTCGCCACCATCGCCTTCGTCGGGATGCAGCCGGTGTTGACGCAGGTACCGCCAAACAGTTTGCGCTCGACGATCGCCACTTTCATACCTGCCGCCGCCAAGCGATTGGCGAGCGATGGTCCAGCTTGCCCTGTTCCGATGATGATGGCGTCAAATTGCTTGGTCATCGAGATACGATCCAGAAAGCCGCGCCGATTGCGATTGCGTCCTCCAGCAGGGCGATCGGAAAATCTCGTCCGCCCGTCGCCTTCACCAGCCGGCTTCGAAACTCATATCCGCCCAGCGTTCCCGCCACTCCGCCCAGCGCGCCCGCCGCCGCGCCGGCTACCAAGGCCTGCCCAGGGGCACCTAGCGCAGCTCCGCAAAATGCTCCCACAACAATCCGGGCAGCGAATGGCCCCGGCGCTTTGCGGCTGGGTGTCTTGGGCAATTTGTCGGCGATCAACTCCCCGACCGCAAGCACGCTCAGGATGTACGGTGTAAACGCAAACCCCAGGAAAGCGAGCGGTGTACCTTCCAGGTGTAACCAGCCAAGGCGGGCAGCCCAACTTACCGCCGCCGGCGGCGTCATCGAGCGAAGTCCAGCTACCACCCCAATCAAAAACGCGAGCAAATAGATGGGCACGGGACTTCCATTAAATCACAGGGGGTGAGGTGCGGTCAGCGGCGCCCGTGCTGCACCTAACAGCTCCGTTGGGGGACTTGCAAAAAACAAGGCGCCGATTCTCCTATTGAAAAGCAAGCCATAATGAACCGCGACCGCGAGGCACCGGTGTTTCGCGCAATTCTGCACGTCCCTTCCGATGCCGGAAAGCACCTGGGCAACAGTCACATAGTGCTCGTTGATGTAGGCAAATTGTAGGTCTGTCAGTTAAGAATTGAAAGTTCTATAGCGAATTCGACTGGACTTGCCCGGTTTTTTGAGTGAAACGATTAAACGATTAAGACTCCGAACTCCTGAAGTCGCGCCATCGTTTGGCATCCGTGAGGAAAATGGCGTGAGCTACGCCCGAGACAAGCTAAAGGGAGTCCCACAAAAAGCCTCCTCTGCGCGGTCCGATGTGGGGCATGCTTCAGCTTGCCATGGCGAGTGAAACTCGCCTGCCGCCATGAAAATTGGTTCAACCCAAATTCCATGACGTCACGAGCGGAGACTCAATCAAATCTTGTTTTCATGGAATGGAGACTGAGGAGCGGCTGCCGAGCGTTCACGACGATTCGATCCTGGTGCCATATGCGGTCGAGTCCTCCGCAAACAGGATTTGTCCGCGGAACCCGAGTTCGGTGACTTACTTCCGAACGTTGTGCCGAAGCCGGGCTGCCAGTGGCCTTCGGTCGTGTTACGTCACGGGAATCCCGGTCGCAATGGCCGCTTATCGGCGGCGGCCGTTGGAAGCCACTCGCGATCCTCGATGCAGCGTCCGGCACCTACTTTACTCAGGGGACGGCGTGAACTATGATCGTGGCTGAGCCACGGCGATGCCCCAGCATCCCGCAACCCGGCGAGGAACCTAACGGACGAACACTATGAACGAAAACTACCGATATGCCGACATTGCCAAAATGATCGATCATTCGCTGCTGAATCCGTCGCTGACGGTGCCCGAATTGGAAGATGGATGCCTGCTGGCTCGCGCTTACGACGTTGCGAGTGTTTGCATCCTGCCCTATTACGCCTGGCGGTGCACGGAATTGCTCGCGGGGAGCACGGTTCACGTCAGCACCACGATCGGATTCCCGCATGGAGGACACGTCACGGCGATTAAAGTGGCCGAAGCACGTCAAGCGCTCGCTGACGGTGCTACCGAACTCGATATGGTCATCAATATCAGCAGGGCGCGAAGTGGCGATTGGACGTACGTAGAGCAGGAAATCCGCGTGTTGTGTGAGGTGACTCACGATGGGGGAGCGCGCTTGAAGGTGATTTTTGAAAATGCCTATCACGATACCGCCGCCAAGATCCGTCTATGCGAGATTTGCGGAGCTATCGGCGTTGACTGGGTGAAGACCTCGACCGGCTACGCGCCCAGCGGCGCCACCATGGACGATCTGCGCCTGATGCGGAAGCACTCGCCCCCAACGGTGCAGGTGAAAGCCGCCGGCGGAATTCGCGATCTGGACAGCCTTTTGGCGGTGCGCGAACTGGGCGTTAGCCGTGTTGGCGCCACGCGAACCGCTTCCATGCTCGATGCCGGACGGCAGCGGCTCGGACTGCCCCTGATCGCCTACCAGTCGGCCGTACCCGTGGGATACTGATCTGCTGAGCGGCAGTGCCCATCTGAATCGGCAGCTCCTACGGCTTAGCTTGCGCACGCCGCGCTGTAGGCTCTACCGCTCCAGTTGCCCCATGGCTCGCTAGCAGCTTAGGCGCCGCGTGAATGTCGATGCCGCCGACCCGAATTATGCAGACGAAGCGCGGAGAGCGATTCACCGCGATCGTTCATATGGACCTAACGCGTCATCGAAGGCTCGAAGGGATCTCCACCGGCTTGCCCGTCATCAACGCGCCGGCGCTTTCGCCCGGTCCGATGCGCGCACCCGGAATCGTGATCGCCTTCCACCGGGTTGCTCACGGAATCATGTCCCACAACAATGGTGAGTTCGTTTGGACCCCACCGGGCCCGCTTACGGCAACTCGTCGTTCACCGCGCTGGTTATGTCGTCCAACAGCTTCCACATCTCATCCCAGCGCCCGCCCATCGCCGCCTGGAACCGCGCCTGCGCCCGCTTCCATCCCGGCCGGGCCGCTTGCAGCAGTTTCTTACCCGCCGACGTCAGTCGATAGCCGCGCTCGCGCAGGTCGTCAGACGAGTTGCGCTCGATCCATCCGTTCTTCTCCATCAACTTTAGATTCCGCGAGAGGGTCGTCTTGTCGAGATTCAGTTCCCGCGCGAGCGCCGCCTGATTGCAGCCGGAGCGCCGGTCGAGCACCGACAGCAGTCCGAACTGCGGAATTTCCAGGCGTCCCCGCAACTCCGCGCCGTAGAATTGCGTCACCATGCGTGCCGCTTGGCGAAGCGCCAGACAAGCGCAATCGAGTTCGCGAGGTTTGGTTTTCATTGCTGCGCCGGCGGAGGGTCCACCAGAAAGTGGAGGGGCTGCAGAGGACTGAGCGGGATGTAATCGTAATCCATCACATTCAGTTTGGCGAGGGGCAACTGCTCCATTTGGGCCTTGGCTTCCTCCACGCTGTTGCACGCCATAATGAAGACCACGCCCCGCCCGTCGGCGCGCGAGTACCACTGGCGGATCTTACCATCGAGATAGAGTTTCACGGTGGCTGTTACCTCCTCTTTCATGACTTTCACCACCTGGTCTCGCGTAATACCCGGCTTAACGGTGAGCGTCACCATCACGTCCGTAATTTTGTTGGGAGTGGCTTGGGCCATGCCCGAAATGGGCGCGATCATGGCGAACGCCGCGATCGGCAGGAGGGAGCGTAGAAGGTTGTACATGCAATGATGGTAGCACCTACAACTATTCTCGGGGCGCCACCGGCACCTCCCGCCACGCTCCCTCTTCCACCGGCACTGCCAGCGCCAAGTTCCTCGCGCAGTTCCAAGGCGCGCTGTCCCGGATAAAGCGATCTTCCCGACGCCACAATGCGGTCCGCCATCTCCGCGGCGGCGTTCGGCGGTGCCGGAGCCGAAGAGTCAATCGCGGAGCGCGAGATATCGGTAGTGTTCGTGGCAGACAGCGTCGCCGTGATCGGATCGAGCATGAGGGCGGAGCCCAGCACCCTTCCAATACCCGATCCGCCGAGTCCAAGCCCCCGTCCACCGGCAGTTGCGCGCCGTGCTCGCGATCAGCGCCCAATGCGCTATACGAGAATTGTGACACCGCCATATCGAACACTACGTGAACGGGCGGCTGGGGCGCCGCGAGGGCGAGCACACCAGCGCCCGCTCCCCGTCGAACCCAAGCACACGCAGCGCCGCGGCTGTCGTCCGCTCGAGTTCGTCGTAAGGAATTCTCAAGACGTCGTCGCACACTCGCCGGGTGTTATCTCTGTATCTCCGTATATCTGCGCTCTTCTGTGGCCAAATAGGTTTTTTTGACTTTCCCAAGCGCATCCAGCTATACTGCTTTGGCCTTTCGGCACCGGATTGTGCAACTTTTCGCGCGCAATCCGCGTCATATACTTCTGGCAGACCAGCGCAAATTATAAGAGAAATGAGTACCATTATGAAAAACGGACAACATCCCAAAACCGCTGACTATCGCAAGCTTCTGGAGAGCAAAGCGGAAGAGGTCCGTCAAAGCATGTCCGCGCAAAAAGCGGCGCAAGTGGTAGCCCGGCTGGACGTACCTTCCGATGAAGGCGATCTCAGCCAGCAGCATCACGAGGAGTGGATCTTCCTGAATCGCAACACCATCGACATGAAGCTGCTCCGCGAAATTTCCGACGCGCTGCATCGCATCGAGACGGACTCCTACGGAATCTGTATGGAGTGCGAAGAAGCCATTTCCACCAAGCGGCTGAATGCCGTGCC